>Ga0315281_10006454_pt1 | contig 16677 bp, 15 predicted proteins | sample YL17G07_0_MG_FD_204540 | JGI IMG/M metagenome (GOLD analysis project Ga0315281, IMG submission 204540) | Sediment microbial communities from Yellowstone Lake, YNP, Wyoming, USA - YL17G07_0 | ecosystem: Environmental > Aquatic > Freshwater > Lake > Sediment | place: USA: Wyoming | collected...
GGAGATGGAGCTGTGCCTGTGGTGTAGGCATTAGCTGCGGCAACTGAAGTTGCATTAGGGCAGTTGTTGAGGCAGTACAACGTTAGCGGCGTTGTTCCGGGAATTACCGAAGATTGGGTGTAATAGCTAAGTGAATCCCCATTGGCATGTAGCGCGCCGGTTGAAGGAATATTGAAGTTGCCGCCAAATGAGTCGGACCAACCCGAAATAGGAGTGCTGTTAAATGCGGTAGCATTCACTAAGTCAGGTGTAACAAAAGTAGTCAGGTTGCAACCATTAGTAGTGCAACTTTGCATGCCTGTTACATAAAAACTTCCTGTTGACCACTTCATCTGCCAGTTTCCCCAACCGGTTACAAGTCCTGTACCTGAGGCGTTATTAGTCAAGCCAGTCATGTTTCCATAAAAATTGAACGGAATGCCATCCATTGCGGCGAGGGTGGTTGTGTTTTGTGTCCATTTGGTCAGCTTGCCACCAACTTTGGATAGGTTGTAAGTCGTGGTGTTGCCGGGACGCTGATCAGTAACAACCAATCCTGAGATTGGGTTAGCATCAGCGATAGCGTTAAGATCTAGCCCTTGGAATCCCAACCCATAATAACTTGCCCAGCCATAGTACGAGTTGCTGGCATAAGTGGCTGTAATAGGAAAGCCTGGGTTAGCCTGATCAACGCGGGCTCCGTCCGAATTGTTGTAGGTACCATAACGCCAGACAGATTTGTCGGCATTGGTCTTGGTACGATCGAAGCAGCGATCAGACGGAGTAGCATCACCGCGTCTAAAATTGCTCGAATTGTAATTAAAGTTGAAGGTATTTGTAACGGGGTTTCCAACAGCGATAGTACCGCTACCAGAGTTGGAGGTACCAGGTGTCAAGGCCAAGGCGATATTAGATGAATTTGCACCAGTTTCATAAAACTGCAGGCTGTTGGAGATAGAGTCAATGAAACCGTTGAATTGCAAAGCGTTGGCGCCATCTTTACCTATGTAGTCCAGACGAAACACGCCGTAAGGAGGTACGGCCGTCGGCGACTGGATGGCACTCAGCCTGAGGTAAATATCCATATTTTTGCCTTGCTCTTTTAGAGACAACCAGATTTTGGCGATCATGGGATCGGTGCTGGCTGCCCCACGGGTCGCATTGATTAGCGCAGTCATGTAATTAGTTGAAACACTCGCCCCAGAAGAGCCGCTTGATGAGCTACTAGAGCCGCCATGAGATTGACACTTATTCATGTCAATAAGGGCAATGTAAGCGCCATTATTGAGCATGCCACTGCCACTAATGTTCATGGCATCGATGATGCAAAGAATCATGTTCACATTGCCAATTGATTCTGAGGTGGCATCCTGGACATATTCGCTCTGTGGATCAGAAACATAAGCACCTGTTGTAGGTACTGCTGCCCAAGCTGCTGCACTTAGCAATAGAGTGAAGGTAAGTGTCGCGATTTGTTGAAGTGATTTTGTGTTCATTTCGCCGCTCCTTAATAGGGTAGGTAATTAGTTTGTATTGACTACTGAGACTTTGGATGGCGTTGAAACACCGCTCGTTGTACCGCCGCCTCCACTGCTGCTGGATGATGAGCCGCCGCTGCATCCCGCGAGTAACAATGCGATAGCGGTGAGACCTATACCAATTTGCGAGGTTACCTTGAGTTTGTATTTGATTTTCATGGTGATTTCCTTTTTAAGTTGTTGATATTAATTGACAAATATTTCAACCTGCAAGCGATCACGGCGGGCGGTCCAACTGCCTTTTTATCGGCATTAGCTGTATTGCCCACACGAAAATTCACGCTACGCCTGTAAATTTTGTAAATCAAAGTTCTTTTCTATAAGCGGTATGGAAAAGAATTGAATGGCAGAATTTAAAGCACGAGCGGTTAGCCTGAATAAACCATGCTTCCCTTAAAAGGTTTGCAAGGAAAGCCGGATCGCCTACTTGTAGGTGTATATCGTCAGTTATAATGAAAACTGTAGTTATTTTTAGTAAATTGCTGGTTGGTCACGCGAAAAATTAATTAATTATTTTAATTCAGAGAGATATAGATATGACTGTTGCATTGAAATCGTCTGGCAAGTATTCACGTGGGTTCACATTGATTGAAATTATGATCGTGGTGGTGATCATCGGTATTCTGGGCGCATTTATTGTGCCCAAGATCATGGGGCGTCCAGATGAAGCGCGCATTATTGCCGCCAGACAGGATATCGCTTCCATTTCGCAGGCATTGAAATTGTATCGTTTGGACAATATGCGCTATCCCACCACCGAGCAGGGTTTGCAGGCGCTGGTGAAGAAGCCGGTGATTGCGCCTGTACCGCCAAACTGGAAGGGCAATGGTTATCTGGAGCGCTTGCCGAGTGACCCATGGAAGCAGCCTTATCAATATTTGCAACCCGGCGTGCATGGCGAGTTTGATGTGATGAGCTACGGGGCAGATGGCGCTCCCGGTGGCGAGGGGAATGATGCAGATATTGGTTCGTGGGATTTATAAAGTTAAAGTGATCGGATATCCCATCCCATTTTTTTTGCGGAGCATTAAAAATGCTACAGGGTATGAAACAGGCGCCAGGGTGCGTGCTTCACGCCCTGCATGGCTTCCATATATCAATTCAAAATTAAAATCTGTTTATGAGCAGCCCGAGTATCTACCCCGCACTTATCAGCGCGGTTTTACGCTGGTAGAGCTATTGGTAGTGTTGGTGGTGATGGGGATTGCGCTGAGTATGGTGATGGTGCAGTTGATGCCGGATCGTCAGGCACCGTTGCGTGACGAAGCGGCGAGGCTGGCCTTGTTGCTGGAGAATGCGGGGCTGGAAGCGCGCGCCAGTGGCCGTATGCTGGCATGGTCGGGTGAAAAAAACAGCTATCGTTTTTTTGCGAAGAAAAATATCAATATCTATAAGGATTGGGTGCGCATCGATGATGACTCACTGTTCCGTCCACGCATACTGCCTGAAGGCGTAAATATCGGCGAAGTCAGCGTGGAAGAGCAGGTGCTCAAGCCCGGTGAGTTTGTGTTGTTGGGCACCAACACGTATACGGTTCCTTTTCGCATCCGTTTGACCAGTGAATTTGGCAGTGCCAGCGTGACCGGAAAAAGCACGGGGGATGTAGTATTCGCGCTGGATAATCTGCCAGAGGATAAAGTTGCACAATAAATTCATGAAAACACTGTCTCGACTTAAGGGCTTCACCTTGCTGGAAACGCTGGTGGCACTCGCTATCATGGCGATTGCGCTGGCGGCGGTAATGCGTGCTGCAGGTGCGGGAACCAATCATGCCGAGGCAATGCGCATGCGTATCGTGGCCGATTGGGTAGCGCAAAATCGTCTTGCGCAGCATGCCGCGCGCTGCGATTTTTTGCCTCCGGGCGTGCAAAACGGCGAGGAGACGCAGGCTGGAATACGCCTGCTATGGAAAGAGGAAATTAGTGTTACACCCAACCCGGCGTTTCGCCGCATCGAGGTGAGCGTGTATGCGCCGGATGATGAGGAGTTTGCATTGCGTCGCCTGATCGGTTTTCTGGTAAACGTCCCACCACAGCAATGTTGACGGAGATGAAAATTCAAACCGGATTGACTCAGCGCGGATTCACTCTCATCGAATTGTTGGTGGCTTTGGTGATTCTGACAGTGCTATCGGTGGCGGGTTATCGCAGTCTGGATGCGGTGCTGCAAACGCGTGAACGGGTGGCGGTTGAAACACGCAAATGGCAGCACCTGGCTTTTTTCTTTTCACGCATGAGTCAGGACATAGCACAGGCAGTGCAGCGTCCGGTGCGCGATGAAGACGGTGCGTTTTATCGAGCGGCATGGGTGGGCAACGCTGTTACGGTGGGTGAGAATGATGCAGAACTTATTTTTACCCGTGCCGGTATTCCTGATCAAGGTGCAGCGTTGCAGGCGCCGCAGCGCATTGGGTATCGTCTGGAGCAGGGGACTATTCTATTATTGCGCTGGCCTGCACTGGATCAGGCACCGCGGGTAAAGCCTGCGCGCTACCCGCTGCTGGAAGGGGTGCGTGAATTCAAGTTGCGCTATCTGGACAATAATGGAATATGGCAGCAACAATGGCAAAATCCTAACGCGCCTACCAAACTGCCTATTGCAGTAGAGGTGACCCTCACATTGATCAGCGACGATGTTATTACACGGCTTTTTGCGTTGAAATGAAAATATTGAGATCGCGCAAGCCATGACAAAAAATTTCCAGCAGCAGGGTGTTGCCATCATTATGGTGTTGCTGATCGTTGCGATCGCTACTTCTTTGGCAGCCTATATTGCGATGCAGCAAAACCTGTGGCAACGCCAGGTGGAAAGCCAGTTTGATCGCGCGCAGGCGCGCCAACTGGGGCTGGCAGGCATCAATTGGGCCAGGGCGGTTTTGGCTGAGGATAAGCGTACCAATAGTGTGGATCATAAAAAAGAAATATGGTCTTTGCAGCTTCCGGCGATTCCTGTTGAGAGTGGGGAGGTGGAAGGCTGGATTGAAGACATGCAGGGCAAATATAATTTGAATAACGTGGTCTATAGCGCAAATGACTTAAAAGTATTCGAGGATTTGCTCTTGTCACTGGGTTTGTCCTCTAACCTTGCGCCTGTACTTGCAGACTGGATAGAAAACAATAATACCCAGCCGCGCCCCGGGGGAGCCAAGGACGGGTACTATCTGGCTTTGCCCCAGCCATACCGCGCGGCTAACCTGCCATTGGTGGAGTTGGGAGAGTTGGTGAAAGTGAGGGGGTTTGATAGCCGTATAATAGACAGCTTGCGCCCATATGTGACAGTATTGCCCGCGAAGACTAAAACACCGATAAATGTTAATTTTGCAAGTGCCGAAGTGTTGGCGGCAGCAATACCGAATTTTAGTGTGTCGGATGCACGTTTACTTGAGCAACAACGGCCATTTATGAAACTTGCAGATTTCAATAATTTTTTGCAGCAAAAGGGGATACAGCCAGTGAATAGTAGCGATTTTTCTGTAGAAAGCACGTATTTTTGGGTGCATGGAACTGCGAGGATTGGTAATGCGCAAGTTGAAACGGAGGCATTATTGGAGCGCACAAGCCAATGGCCGACCGTGGTCTGGCAGAGCGTGCAATGAGCGTACTGAGAATTTATTTTTCAAGCCAGTGGCGCGACAGTGCATCACCTTGCCCATGGGCGTTATGCGATGAAAAAGGTTCCATGCTGCAATGCGGTACAGCACCTCTGGCAAGTTTGCCCAAGGGTCACGAGAGTGTGGCGATTGTGGCTGCCGACCGGGTGCTGAATATCGCCGCTGCTATTCCTTCGGGCGGGCGACGGCGCTGGCAGGCGGTGCTGCCGTTTGTGGCCGAGGAGTTTACGCTGGCTGATCCGGAAGAAAATCATGTGGTGCCAGGTGTTGCATTGGCCGATGGGCGCAGAATGCTGGCAGTCATCGATAAAGCGTGGATGAAGCGAATTGTGGACGCGGCCCATCAGGCCAGGTTGTCATTGCGGCGCATGGTTGTTGAAACATTCCTGCCTGAGCAAGCATCGGATAGCTGGACGCTGGTTTGGGATGGCAACGGCGGCTTTGTTAAAACCGGTACTGGTTGCGGTACCGTGCTGGATAGCGGCGATGTGCAGGCGTTGCCGCTGTCATTGCGTCTTAGTCTGGAAACGGCACCGCAATTGCCCGGAAAAATTGAATTCAGATTTGTAGCGGATATTGCGGTAGAGCAGCGTGCCATGCCGCAGTGGCCCGAGTTAAATATTCCATTGCAATCTGCTGCCGACTGGGACTGGCGCAGGGCAGCCATTCCCGAGGATGCGCTGAATTTGTTGTGGGGAGAGTTTACACCTCGAGCGAAGATACAGGAATGGTGGCCGAAGCTGCGCCCGGCAGCTTATTTGTTGCTGGCGGTTCTTGTAATTGAGATTGTGGGCAGCAATATTGAATGGGCAATGCTGGCCTACGAAAAAAATCAGCAGAGCAAAAATATGCAGCGTACCTTTCGCGCTACCTTTGGTGATGCGGTGACGCTGGTGAATGTGCCCTTGCAGATGCAGCGCAATCTGGCTGAGGCAAGGCATGCTGCCGGACTGCCGGATACGGGTGATTATTTGTCTTTGCTTAATCTGTCAGGCCCCACGCTTGCTGCGTTACCTGAGGGAAGCGTGACAGGCATGCACTATGAGGCGGGTCGTCTGGATGTCGATATCAAGCTGGCGCGAAAAACAGATTTTGAAAGCTTGAAAAAGAGTTTGTTAAGCAGGGGGCTAGGTGTGCGTCTGGGTGAAATTCGTGATTTGGGTAATAGCGCAGAAGGTAGATTGACGCTATTGCCGGAGGGCGTGTCATGAAAGCAAACTGGCTGACTTTTAAAAAGCGTTATTGGGATGCGCGCACACAGCAGGAGCGTAATGCGCTTAAATTGGCCGCCTGGATATTGGCTCCAGTGCTGGTGTACTTCATTCTGTGGCAACCGGCACATGTTGCTGTGCAAAAATTGCATGTCAGCGTGCCTGTGATATATATGGAGGCTGAAAGATTGCACACTCAGGCAAGCGAAGTAGAGTTGTTGCGCCATCGGCCCAAACCGGCACTGCTGGATGCGGTTGCGATGAAATCAGCGGTTGAAGATTCTGCAACGCGAAACGGCATGCGCGAAGCAATCGCAACACTGGATATGCAGGAGCCCAATGCGGTGCGCATTTCATTTGCGTCGGTATCGTTTGAGCAGTGGTTACGCTGGTTGCTTGCTTTGCAGCAAGAGCAGCATATTCGTGCCGATTCGGTGAGTGTAGCGATGTTGCCTCAGCCCGGTATGGTTAAAATTAGCGCGACGCTTGTTAATGGTGGAGCGCAATGAATAAAACGGATAATGGTGAAGCGCAATGAAAAAAATAAGCCGTGTTAGCATTGCGCTGTTTGTATTTGTATTCGCGGGCGCACTGATTGCGACTGCCCCGGCAACCTTGTTGGCCAAGGTGGTTGAGGGTGTCAGCAATGGACAATTTGTGTTGGCGAATACCACCGGTACAATGTGGAAGGGTGTTGCAACACCTGCCATACGCCAGCGCTCAGGTAGTTTGCTGGCATTGGAAAAGCTGCATTGGGATATTGCCATTTTGCCGCTTTTCACCGGAAAAATAGTGACCCAGTTGAATTGGGATAATGTGGAACAAGTGCAGCCTATGCTTGTGACGATTTCTTTTTCCCAGATTGAGCTGCGTAATGTATTGATCCCGCTGCATGCAGGGGTATTGGGGGAGGTGACACCGATGCTGCAGCCCGTACAACTGAGCGGACAAATGCAAATCAAGAGTGATCAATTGCTGTTTACCCGAGAGGGTGTAAAAGGCGACGCCGTTGCCGATTGGTTGAACGCAGGATCTGTACTGAGCGCCGTGAATCCATTGGGCAGCTATCGTATCAATTTGACAGGCGCAGGGGAGCGCCTGGATGTGTCGTTATTGACGATGTCGGGTGCATTATTGCTTGAAGGCAAAGGCAGTCTTACAAGAAATCAGGGTTTATCCTTTCAGATTACTGCACGAGCCGCAGCGGAAAATAAAGAAAGCCTCAAGGAGTTGCTCAACAACTTGGGACCCGAGAGCACTCCCGGTGTACATACGCTTAGTTTGATGCGTTGAAATGCAAATTTCAGGGAGAATATACAAATAGTTTATCTTTGTGGAGTTGATTGAAAATGAGTCGTTTGATTTTTATTATCGTTATTATTGCAGTGGTGTATTTCCTGCTTAAATCGTACAGCAGAAAATCGCGCAAACAGGATGAGACACCCCAAACGCAGGATATGGTGAGTTGTGCTTATTGCGGCGTTCATTTGCCCAAGAGTGACAGTGTGTTGATGAACGGAAAGTATTATTGCTGTACAGCGCACAGCCGGGGCCAGCAAGAGTAGTGAATAAATACCATGATATTTGACAAAACAATTCCGTGGACTGTTTTTAAGCCAGGCACAGGTTTGGCATTAGGGTCCTGGGAGTTGTGGCGCTCGCTTCTTTTGTTGAATATCTATCGCCTGATACTGGGCTGCCTGTTATTTTCTCTTGTATGGATATTCGGCAAGGATCTGGTATTGGGGCAGCGTGATTTATCTTTGTTTTATAGAGTAAATATTGCGTATATTATTCTGACCCTTGCAACATTGCCGTTGATCAGGTTGCATAGACCTTCCTTTAATATGCAGCTCGGCATGCAGATCGGCACGGATATTGTTTGTATCGTGTTGCTGTCTTATGCCAGCGGAGGCGTGTCCAGTAACCTGGCAGAGCTGTTATTGGTATCGCTGGCTGCGGCCGGATTAATTTGTCGTGGCAGGATCACCTTGTTTTTTGCAGCGTTGGCCAGTATTGCAGTGTTATTGGAGCACTCGTATTCGGTGCTGACTCTGGATGCATCGGTAGCGCACTTTATGCAGGCCGGGTTATTAAGTACTGCATTTTTTGCGGTTGCCTGGATGTCCCATCAATTGTCCAAGTATGCAATCGCCAGCGAAAAGTTGGCAACGATGCGTGGGGTCGACTTGTCCTTTCTGGCCGAGGCCAATCGCCTCGTCATTCAGGATATGCCTGATGGCGTACTGCTTGTAGACGAGCGCGGCGTGATACGGCAATTCAATCCGGGTGCATCGCGCCTGTTGGGTTATCAATTTTCAAGTACCCGTAAAGAAACTTTGAACGACTGTCTGCCCTTATTGGACGCTCTGTATGGCGTATGGCGGCAGAGCCGCATCAACAGGGATGAAATCCTGACTTTGCCGATGAATCGTAGTGCAATAAGAGTGCGCTTTCTGCCTGTGCAACGGGAGGGTTTTGGCGGTGCGGTGGTGGTGCTGGAAGATATGCAGCGTGCCCAGGCGCAAGCGCAGCAAGTTAAGCTCGCTGCACTTGGACGCTTGACGGCGAACATTGCGCATGAAGTGCGCAATCCATTGTCTTCCATTAGCTATGCGGCAGAGTTGTTGCAGGAGGGGGAACAGGTTCAGGGGCAGGCCCGGTTGTTCAATATTATTCTCGATAATGCATTCCGGCTGAACAGTATCGTACTTGATGTGCTGCAATTGAACCGCAGGGATCGTGTGCAAAAGGTAGCGTTTAATCTGGCGGAGCATTTGCCTTATTTTTTGGAAAACCTGCAGCACTCTGAAAATTTTACGCCAACAATTTTTGAAATCGATGTGTCGGCCGATTGTATCGTGCATTTTGATCGCGGACATTTTGACCAAATTTTATGGAATTTATGCCGCAATGCCTTGCGTTTTTGCCAAAGACAGGCAGGGAGCGTGAAGCTCACGGCGAGGTGCGCCAATGGAGGCAGAACAGAATTGGACGTCTGTAATGATGGCGGGACAATACCCCTTGATCTGGTGCAAAGACTATTTGAGCCATTTTTTACGACTTCGGTTGGAGGTACGGGTTTGGGCTTGTATATTGCACGTGAATTGTGCGAGGCGAATGGCGCACAACTCGAATTTAAGCCAAGCAAGGAAGTTGGAACCTGTTTCCGCATAACATTCGGGGAAAAAGATGAGTTCTGATGCGAAAATGCTTGCCCAGTCTGTACCACGCGTACTGGTGGTGGATGATGAGCCGGATATTCTGGAGCTGCTTGAACTGACCCTGTTGCGCATGGGACTGGAAGTTGAACGCGCCAACAATGTGCGGGAAGCATTGCAACTTCTTAATGCCAAAACCTATCAACTGTGCCTGACCGATATGCGCATGCCGGATGGTGAAGGGCTTGAGATCGTTCGGCATATTACTGAAAACAATCTGGATGTGCCGGTAGCAGTGATCACTGCGCATGGTAACCTCGACAATGCTGTCACAGCATTGAAGGCCGGCGCATTTGATTATCTGTCCAAACCTGTGGCATTGGATCAACTCCGTGCCGTGGTAAATGCAGCCATCAATTTACCGTTGTATTCTGGTAATGAAAAGAAGGGCGAGCGTGTTTTGTTGGGTCGCTCTGCTGCGATGGAACAGGTTCGCGAATTGATCGGCCGGGTGGCGCGCAGTCAGGCACCGGTTCATATTAGCGGTGAGTCGGGCAGCGGCAAAGAGCTGGCAGCTCGTTTGATAGTCGAGAAAAGCGGTCGCAGTGAGCAGCCTTTCATTGCGGTGAACTGCGGAGCGATCCCCGAAAACTTGATGGAAAGCGAGTTTTTCGGTTATCGCAAGGGTGCATTCACTGGAGCTGATAAAGACAGGGAAGGCTTTTTTCAAGCAGCTGACAAGGGGACATTGTTCCTTGATGAAGTGGCTGATTTGCCTTTGACCATGCAGGTCAAACTGTTGCGCGTTATACAGGAAAGAAAAGTGCGCAAAGTGGGCGCAACAGAGGAGGAGGCGATAGATGTGCGAATCCTGAGCGCGACACATCGTGATTTGGCAGAGTTGGTGAAACAGGGAAAGTTTCGCCAGGATTTATTCTATCGTCTGAATGTGATTGCGTTGCACATGCCCGCATTGCGTGAATTAAGCGACGATATAGCGGAAATTGCCAATCAGAAACTTAAGCGTTTGCGAGGTGAGAGCAGTGTTGTATTTTCGGGCGATGCCTTGCAAGCATTGAGCCGCTATGATTTTCCGGGCAATGTGCGCGAGTTGGAGAACGTGATTGAGCGCGGATTGGCACTTTGTTCAGGTAATGTAATTCAGCTAGAAGATTTGCAGTTATCACCGCCAGAGAACGTTACTGCTACGCCTTCATCAGGCCTGTCAGGCAAATATCCGTTGACGGATTATCTGGACAAGGTCGAACGGGAAGCCATTCTGGAGGCACTGAAACAGACGGGATTCAACCGAACTGCGGCTGCCAAGATATTGGGAGTGACTTTCCGTGCTTTACGTTACCGCATGGCACGCCTGGATATTACCGGATCGACTGACCCTGACGCATAACGTTATGAAAACAAGTAAGAACGGCTGGTTGAGCGGAGTCCGTAAAATAGCATCTGACAATTTCGATAAACGCCCTGCAGGAATGTCGATTGATTTATTGGTCATTCACAATATCAGTCTGCCGCCGGACCAATTTGGCGGGCCGCACATTATCAATTTTTTTACCAATCAACTGGATACGGATGCACACCCTTATTTCGCACAACTAAAGGGAGTGCGTGTGTCATCACATTTCCTGATTCGTCGCAAGGGTGAGGTTGTCCAGTTTGTTCCATGCAGGGCACGTGCGTGGCATGCCGGGGCTTCCAATTGGCAGGGGCGTACACGTTGCAACGATTTTTCCATAGGTATTGAGCTTGAAGGCAGTGACTTTGTGCCGTTTACAGACAAACAATATGCTGCACTTGCACGCTTAACCCGTTATTTGCAGAGGCAGTACCCCATTCAAAATATTGTCGGTCATTCTGATATTGCACCCGAGCGCAAAACTGATCCTGGCCCATTTTTCGATTGGGTGCGTTATCGAAAAACGCTTAAATCAGTCCAATAAATTCAAATTGTCAGCACGCAAAACAGGGCAATCACCTGAAAAGTGCATACCCAAGAGAACCGCGCTGCAACTTTATTATACATAGCGACATAAGTCTACTGCGCGAATGAATGGCTGCGTTGCGCGGTGCTCGGAGTCCGGGGTCGCGAAGCGACAGATTATTTATACATTCCGGCTCCTGCGCGCCGTGCGCCTTGCCCTTCATCCGCTCGCTACGACTTATGTCGCTATGTATAGTATATTCAAGTAACAAATTCCCGCCCTGATGCATCTCCAACTTCATCAAATTTGTTTCAAGCAAAATAGCGCTTGCAAAAAAATATCAATACACTAGAATTAGCGTTAATAAGTTTATATAACACTATAGGTTGTGGTTTTTGATTTTTTCCGGTTGAAGCGGTTTTTTTGTTCAATTGGCGACCTTGAGGGGGATGTGTGTAATTTAAGTAGTAAAAATAGGGGGCTGTATGCAATTAAGTAGTAATAGTGTTTCATCTTCTTCGGTGTTGGCGGGTCAAAATTCCGAAATCACAAAATTCTCAAGTTCTTCAGCAGTGTCGTTTGATCAATATAAGATAGTTCGCCGCAATGGCTCGGTGGTTTCGTTTGAGCCATCCAAGATTTCTATCGCAATGACCAAAGCTTTTATTGCAGTGAATGGCGGCCAGGGCGCTGCATCCGCGCGCGTGCGCGAGATGGTTGAACAATTGACCACTGCTGTGGTGTCCGCTCTGGTGCGTCGCCAGCCTCATGGCGGGACTTTCCACATAGAGGATATTCAGGACCAGGTAGAGTTGTCGCTGATGCGCTCGGGCGAGCATGATGTGGCGCGTAGTTATGTGCTGTATCGCGAAGAGCGTACCCGCGAACGTGCCAGGGTCAAGAAGGACTCGCAGGAACCCGCTTTTGTAATGCATGTGAAAGAAAATGGCGAGTTACGCCCTCTGGATATGGATGAATTGACAGCGCAGATCCAGTCTGCCTGCATGGGATTGGGCGATGCGGTGGATGCGGGACTGATACTCAAACATACGCTGAAGGATTTATACGACGGCGTACCGCTTGAGGAGGTGCGCAAATGCACAATTCTGTCCGCACGCTCGTTGATTGAGCAAGAGCCGAAGTACAGTTTTGTTACGGCACGCCTGTTATTGAATAATATCTGCAGCGAGATATTGGGCGAAGAAGTCACTCAAAAAGAAATGTCAGGTCGTTATGCTGCCTATTTCCCCAAGTTCATCAAACGCGGTATTGATGCCGATTTGCTGGATGAAGATATGGCCAATTTTGATCTGGTGCGCCTGGGCAAGGAACTGGATGCCAGTCGCGACCTGCAATTTAATTATCTGGGTCTGCAAACCCTGTACGACCGCTACTTCCTGCATATTGACGATGCGCGCATCGAGTTGCCGCAGGCGTTCTTTATGCGCGTGGCGATGGGTCTGGCATTGCGCGAGATTGACCGCGACGCGCGCGCGATCGAGTTTTACCGTTTGCTGTCCAGTTTTGATTTCATGAGTTCGACGCCTACTCTGTTTAATTCGGGTACACGCCGCTCGCAACTGTCCTCATGTTATTTGACGACTGTATCGGACGATCTGGAAGGTATTTACGATGCAATCAAGGAAAATGCGTTGCTCGCCAAATATTCCGGCGGCTTGGGCAATGACTGGACGCCCGTGCGCGCATTGGGTAGCCATATTAAAGGCACCAATGGAAAATCGCAGGGCACAGTACCTTTCCTGAAGGTAGTCAACGACACGGCTGTGGCGGTGAATCAAGGCGGCAAGCGCAAGGGTGCGGTGTGCGCCTATCTCGAAACCTGGCATCTGGATGTCGAGGAATATCTGGAGTTGCGCAAGAATACCGGTGACGACCGTCGTCGCACGCATGATATGAATACCGCTAACTGGATTCCCGACCTGTTTATGAAGCGCGTGATGGAAGGTGGTGAGTGGACCCTGTTCTCCCCTTCAAATTGTCCCGATTTGCATGACAAGGTGGGTGCTGCCTTTGAACAGGCTTATACCGCCTACGAAGCCAAGGCAGCCAGCGGCGAACTCAAGTTGTTCAAGAAAGTTGCGGCAGCCAGTCTATGGCGCAAGATGTTGACCATGCTGTTCGAAACCGGCCATCCATGGATTACCTTCAAAGATCCGTGCAATATCCGTTCACCGCAGCAGCATGTGGGCGTAGTGCACAGCTCCAACCTGTGTACTGAGATCACCTTGAATACCTCCGAAACGGAAATTGCCGTGTGCAATCTTGGCTCGGTCAATCTGGTGGCCCATCTGTATCCGCAAGGTCATGAGAAATTTGGCCAGCTGGATCATGCCAAGTTGCAACGCACGATCAATACCGCGATGCGTATGCTGGACAATGTGATCGATATCAACTACTACGCAGTGGCTAAAGCGCGTAACTCCAATCTCAGGCACCGTCCCGTAGGACTCGGCATAATGGGCTTTCAGGATTGCCTGCACGCATTGCGCGTGCCCTACGCATCCGAAGCTGCAGTAGAGTTTTCGGATCGCTCCATGGAGGCAGTATGTTATTACGCCTATCTGGCTTCTACCGAACTGGCTGAAGAAAGAGGCCGTTATGCCAGCTATCGCGGCAGCCTGTGGGATCAGGGAATCCTGCCGCAGGATACGCTGAATATGTTGCGTGAACATCGCGGTGGTTATGTTGAAGTGGATGCTTCAGTCAGCATGGACTGGGATGTGTTGCGTGAGCGCATCAAACAACATGGCATGCGCAATTCCAACTGCGTAGCGATTGCGCCCACCGCAACCATCTCGAATATTATCGGTGTGTCGGCCTGCATAGAGCCTACCTATCAGAACCTGTTTGTAAAATCGAATCTATCGGGTGAATTTACCGTCATCAACGATTATCTGGTTCGTGACTTGAAAAAACTCGGTCTGTGGGACGAAGTGATGATCTCGGATTTGAAGTATTTCGATGGCAGCGTGTCCAAAATAGACCGCATCCCGCCAGAGCTGCGTCAATTGTATGCAACAGCCTTTGAGTTTGAACCGCAATGGCTGATAGAAGCTGCATCGCGTCGCCAGAAGTGGATAGATCAGGCACAGTCGCTCAATATTTATATGGCAGGCGTGTCAGGCCGCAAACTGGATGAAACCTATAAATTGGCGTGGCTACGCGGTTTAAAAACCACGTATTACCTCAGAACCATGGGTGCAACCTCAGCCGAAAAATCCACCTCGCGATCTGGTGCATTGAACGCAGTATCTGTCGGTGCCGGTGGAGCAGAAGAAGCAAAATTCTGCTCGATTGACAATCCCGAATGCGAAGCCTGCCAATAGGCAGGCTTCGCATCGGGATTGCGGCGAAGGCTCTTGTACCCGCAGGGTGAACTTGCGAAGTAAATTAAATCCCGTAGGGATGGCCGAAGCCACAACCCGCTTAAAGAAGCATGTCAGTGACATGCTTCACACTCAGGGTTGCGGGTAGGCTGTAGGACTCTGTAGGTCGGGCTTTAGCCCGACTAGTCGGATTGAATCCGACCTACAATATGGGCGCGATTAGCCGCAAGAATTCGAATGCATTGAAACGATAGAAATAGAAACATAGGGAGAAAATATGTTGTCATTTGATGATGAAGTAATGCCAAGTGCTCAAAGCGCAGGATTGAATATGGCTGCAATGGGCGCGAAATCAGCGCCAAAAGAAGAAGGGACGCGCGCTTATACCATGGCTGCGGCAGCTAATAGCCGTATTCGTGTGGAAGACAAAAGCATTATCAATTGCAGTGCAGACGTCAATCAACTGGTGCCGTTCAAATACAAATGGGCATGGGAAAAATATCTGGCTGGCTGTGCCAATCACTGGATGCCGCAGGAAATCAATATGAGTGCGGATATTGCGCTGTGGAAAAATCCAAACGGCCTGACTGCCGACGAGCGTCTGTTGGTAAAGCGCAATCTGGGATTTTTCAGCACTGCCGATAGTCTTGCCGCCAATAATATTGTGCTGGGAACCTACCGCCACATCACCAATCCAGAATGCCGTCAGTATCTGTTGCGTCAGGCATTTGAAGAGGCGATACATACTCATGCCTATCAATACATTGTTGAAAGTCTGGGCTTGGATGATGGTGAAATTTTCAATATGTATCATGAGGTTGCATGTATACGCGACAAGGACGAATTCCTCCTGCCCTTTATAGATACGTTGACCGATCCAGGTTTTAAAACGGGCACTCCAGAAGCTGACCAGAATTTGTTGAAGAGCTTGATTGTGTTTGCTTGCATCATGGAAGGCATGTTCTTCTATGTGGGTTTCGTGCAAATATTGGCATTGGGCCGACAAAACAAGATGACTGGTGCGGCAGAACAATACCAGTACATCCTGCGCGATGAATCGATGCATCTCAATTTCGGAGTCGACTTGATCAACCAGATCAAACTGGAAAACCCGCATTTGTGGACGCCGGCGTTTCGCGAAGAGGTGCGCGCGCTGATACAGAAGGGGGTAGAACTGGAGTATCGCTACGCTGAAGACACAATGCCGCGGGGTATATTGGGATTGAATGCCGGTATGTTTAAGGAATACCTGCGCTTTATTGCCAATCGCCGTTGCCAGCAAATTGGTGTCGATATTTTGTATCCGGGAGCAAGCAATCCATTCCCGTGGATGGCCGAAATGATAGACCTGAAAAAGGAAAAGAATTTCTTTGAGACGCGCGTGACCGAATATCAAACTGGTGGCGCATTGTCATGGGATTAAAATGCACAAGTGATAGAACAAAAACCACGTTTACTTTTTATGCAGAAATTTCACCCTAAAATTTAAAAAATATCATTTTGTCAACAAAAAAATAGAACTTTTTTAAAAAGTGTGATAAGTTACTGACTATTAAAGATTGCCAAGGTTGCTTACTTGACTAAGGATGTTCGGTTGCAGTGCACTGTGCTGTAGCTGGGTGTGTGGTGGTAGTTGTTGTTTTAATTGTGTTTTTTTAATCGTTATTGTTCTTAAGGAGAATAAAAATGGCAGCAGCAAAGAAATCTAAACCAGCAGCAAAAAAAGCGGCAGCGGCTAAAAAGCCTGCTGCCAAAAAAGCAGTAGCCAAAAAGCCAGCCGCTAAAAAAGCAGTAGCCAAAAAGCCAGCCGCTAAGAAAGCAGCAGCCAAAAAGCCAGCCGCTAAGAAAGCAGCAGCTAAAAAGCCAGCCGCTAAAAAAGCAGCAGCTAAAA
>Ga0315281_10006455_pt1 | contig 16676 bp, 16 predicted proteins | sample YL17G07_0_MG_FD_204540 | JGI IMG/M metagenome (GOLD analysis project Ga0315281, IMG submission 204540) | Sediment microbial communities from Yellowstone Lake, YNP, Wyoming, USA - YL17G07_0 | ecosystem: Environmental > Aquatic > Freshwater > Lake > Sediment | place: USA: Wyoming | collected...
AGCTGGTTTCGAAGGTAGCCAGCGATGCAGCGAAGCCGGACGGGCTCCTGGTCATCGAGCCGGGCGAAGAAGCGGCCTTCTTCGCTCCGCGCCCCATCCGCGAGTTACCGATGATCGGCCCGAAGACAGCTGCCGTGCTCGGCGGCCTCGGGGTGAAGACGATCGGCGAGCTGGCCGCGATCCCCGTTCCCGCTCTCCAGGGGAAATTCGGTTCTCACGGGGCAGAACTCCATGCGCGGGCGATCGGACATTACGATGCGCCCGTTGCTGCCGGGCACGCGGCGGCAAAATCGGTGAGCCGCGAGACGACGTTCGACGTGGACGAACCCAACGGCGCGCGCCTGCGGGCGGTGCTTCGGGGCCAGGCCGAGCGGATAGCGGCCGACCTCGCGAAACAGGGGCGGGCGGCGCGAACGGTCACGCTCAAACTTCGCTTCCCACCGTTCGAGACGGTCGCGAGGTCGACCACGTCGCAGATCACCGTGGAACTCGCCGATGAACTCTTCGCGGCTGGCGCCGAACTCTTCGAACGCGCCTGGGCCGAGCACGAGCGACGCCCGGTCCGTTTGCTGGGCCTCGGTGCGGCGAACCTCCAGGAACGGGCGCGGCAGCTGCGTCTCGGCGAAACGCTGGACGCGGGCCGACTTGCCGAAGCAGTGTCATCACTCCGGGAGCGGCTGGGCGATGACGCGGTAGTGCGGGCGGCCGAGCTTGGGGGCCCGCGCCGGGACGTTGACACGCCGGCGTGGCGGCCACGATGATGGCGAGGCATTTGAGAGGTTTGATAAGTGCCTGATCCTAAACAAACGTGGGTCACGCTGGGCTCAGCCAGTGAGCTGCTCGGCGTGAGCGAATCGACCATCCGCCGCTGGGCGGATTCGGGCGAGGTGCGTTCGTACCGCACGAGCGGCGGCCACCGGCGCATCCTCGAAGAGGACCTGCGCGTCATCGTGGACCGGGCGACGGCCGTGCCCAGCCGCGACGCGGGACGGATTAGCGACATTGCGATTGGACGGGTGAAGCGGCGCCTGAACCGTGGCCGCCAGACCCATAGCATGCAGATTTTCGACGGCCTTGCCGATGAGGTGCGCGATCGCCTGCGGATGATGGGCCGGCAGCTTGTCGACCTGTTCGCGCGCTACATCGCCGCAGGGTCGCGCGGGGAGCGTTTCCGGGAAGATGCGCGGACGATTGGCCACGAATACGGCCGGATGCTCGTGTCTTCCGAGGTCGGGCTCACGACCGCCGTGACGACCTTCAACCAGCTGCGCCGGTCGCTTGAAGAGACGGCATCGCAGATTGCGAGCGAGGCCGGGCTGACAGCCGACGAAGCGGTGGAAGCGGTCGAGAAAACCCTCGAATTGGCCGACGTGGTGCTGGAAGGCATGGCAGAGGTGTACGAAGGGTCAGGGCCGGGGAGCCGGACGAGCGGTTAGTAGTCGTTGGGGTCGCCGCCGCCGGCGAAGGCATCACGCTGGGCGGCGAGGCGGTTCCGTTCCGCGAGCATTTGAAGGATTTGTAGTGCCTGCGATGGGGTCGGGTTGTCGCCGGCCTGGCGGAGAAGTGCGTTCACCTGGGCATCGATCTGGGCGAGCTGGCGTTCGAGGGCCTCGGGCGTGGTGGCCTGCTGCTGGCCCTGGCCGGCGGCGGGCGTGGGGCGGGCGGGAGGCGTCGAAGGTGTTCCATCCTGGCCGGGGTTGCCGGGGCTGGGGTTGTCTTGGCCGCCAGCAGGGGGCGTCTGGCCGGGCGGGGGCTGGCCCTGCCCCGGAGCGGGCTGCTGTTGCTGGTCGGGGTTGAGGAGGCGGAGGAGGACTTCATAGTCGTGACGGCTGGCGCGGTCGTCCGGGTTGTCGATGAGCGCGTTCCGGAAGGCGTCGAGGGCATCCTGCTGATGCCCGGCGTTGAATTCGTGATGTCCGAGGCTGGCGAAGCCTTTCGCGCGGGTGACGGGGTCGGGAAGGACGAGGAGCCGACGGACGGCCTGCGAAGCCTCTTCGAAGCGGCCAGCCTTATCGAGCGTGGACGCGAGGTTCAAGGTGATCGACGGGTTATCCGGGTCGAGAGCGCGAGCGTCGAGGAAGCGATTGATGGCCGTCTCATAGTCGCCGCGGTTGTAGGCGGCGATGGCATCGGCGTTGAGGTCATGGACCTCGGTGGCGCACCCGGCGATCAAGAGCGACAGCGCGGCAACAGCAGCGCCAAACGCCGCCCTTCGCCCCGGCAAGCCCGTCACCCGCTCGCCCAGGGAGGCGAGGAGCAGGCAGGCGAGCGCCACTCCGGCGAACCACTGGAAACGCTCTACCGGGATGTTCGAAGGCAGGTCATCGGCCTGGCGGCGTTTGAGCGAGGCGACACGGCCTTCCACGGCGCCGGGGAGAGCAGCGAGGTCTGCCCCGATGTAACGACCGTTGGCGGCGACGGTAAGCGCCTTCAGGAACGGCTCGTTGAGCTTCGAAACGATGGGCTTGCCGTCGCGGTTGAGCTTGTCGGTGGTCGATTTCTTGCGCGCGTCGTAGACGGGGATGGTGGCACCGGTGGCTGTGCCCGTGCCAACGGCTATGAAGTCCACACCGGCGTCCTTGATCCGGGCTGCGGAAGCCGCGGGGTCCGCGCCGAGGTCTTCGCCATCGCTGACAAAGACGATGAGTCTGCCCGCGTCCCGAGTCTTGTCGAAGGCATCGAGGGCGATGTCCAGCCCGGAGGCGGCGCTGGTGCCGCCCTGGACGAGGATGGCGCCCGTTTCGAGGGCGGCGACTACCTGGTTCGCGGCGGCGCGGTCCGTGGTCAGCGGGAACCGGAGACGCGCATTGCCAGCGAAGATGACCAGGCCGATGCGGTCGCCCTGGAGGCGCTGGATGGTGGTTGCGAGGGCGGTCTTCGTGGCTTCGAGGCGGCTGGGGGCGATGTCCTTCGCATCCATGCTGCGGGAGACATCGACGACAAAGATGACCTCGGCGCTGCGGCGGGGAATGACCGACTGCTCCGTACCCCAGCGGGGTTGTGCAGCAGCGACGATCGCCAGGGCAGCGCCGAGGGCGAGGAAGGCGGCGCTAACAAACCTCGGGCGACCGACCGCGTGCCGCGAGACCGCCGTGGCCCGCCGGTAGGCCCGGATGGAGCCGATACTCCAGAGCGCGTAGGCGGCGGGCACCGCGACAAGGGCGAACAGGAGATAGGTTCGCGCGAAGCTGAGGTCGCTCATGCTGGCACCCGCCGCAGCCATGTGGCGCGCAACAGGATTTCGACGAGGACAAAGAGGGCGGCGGCGCCAAAGAACCACGGCGCCAGTTCATCGAAGCGTTCGAAGCGCTCGCGGCCGACGCGGCTCTTTTCGAGGCGTCCGATGGAGTCGTAGACATCGGCGAGAGCCTTGGGGTTGTCGGCGGCGTAGTACTGTCCACCGGTTTCTTCGGCCATCTTCTTCAGCAGCCGGTCATCGGCACCACCTGACGCACCACCGCCGCGGGGGGATTGGACGCCAATGGTGTAGACGCGGATGTGGAGCGCCTTCGCAATCTCGGCAGCATCGAGCGGCGAGATCGAGTTGGCGTTATGTTCACCATCGGTGAGGAGGATGACGATTCGGGTGGCCGCCGTGGACTCGCGGAGCATGTTGAGCGCCGTGGAGAGACCAATCCCGATCCCCGTGCCATCGGGGAGGATGCCGCTGTCAAGCTTCGCCACGATGGTGTCGAGGGCGCGGTAATCGAGCGTGGGAGGGGAAAGCGCGAGGGCGTCGTTCTGGAAGACGACGAGCCCGAGGCGGTCGTTTTCACGGCCCTTGATGAAGCCACGAAGAACGTCCTTGGTCACGTCCAAGCGGTTCTTACCGGGCGCGAACTGCGTGGTGGTCATTGAACTGGACACGTCGACGGAGAGGGCGATGTCGATGCCCTGTTCCGGGACGACGGCGTTCGCCTCGCCGATCCGGGGGCGGGCGATGCCAGCAGCGAAGAGGATGACGGCCGCGATCCGGAGGACGGGAAGGAGGCGCCCGAGACGGACGCGCGCGGTGGGCTTAAGGGCGACCAGGCCGGCGGCGCTGGCGACGGTGTAGCCGCGGCGGTAGCCACCCCATGCAAGCAGCGCGACCGGGACCGCGAGGAGGGCGAGGGCGAGGAGGAATGGGTCGGCGAACTCCATCAGCTGGCCGCCTCGACGATTTCGCGGGCCATGGTGAGGTCGGCTTCGCGGCGCTCGCCGGCGGGGCGGTAGCCGGCGTAGACGACCGCATCGCACTCCTCAAGCAAGCCGCGGACGAGACGGGCCTGCCAGCTGTCGATGCCGCGCGCCTCCATGCGGCCCTGTACCTCGCCGGTGGTCATGGCGTAGGCGGGGAAGCCGTATCGCTCGGAGATGACGACACGGACCGAAGCCGCCAGCTTGCGGTAGGCCGCAACGGGGTCGGTGTGGAGGAGGCCTTCGGCGCCGCCAAGGTCGGGCGCGGGTAAGGGTTCGGTAGATAGAGGTGCGCGGCGACGCAGCCGACGGACGACGGAGCGGGCCGCCAGGGCTACACCCGTCGCCGCGAGCAGAACCGCGAGGACGATGCCAAGGCCGATGAACGGGCGCAGCAAGGGCGACTCAGCGCCGTTGATCGCGGTGGGCGGGGCGAGAGGGGAGAGTTCGAGCGGGTCGTTGGGTCCGAGGGTTGGCAGCACCTGGAGCTGGACCGGAGGCAACACGCGGGGCGTGGAGATCGCATTCAGGGTCACCGAGAAGGCAGGGGCGAACGACGTGTCGCCGGTGAGGAACGGTGCGACGACAAGGTCGATCGCGTGGACGGTGCGGTCCCCGTCATCGCGGGCGGACTCGGCGATCACGCGGATGACGCTGGCGCCGTTCCACGACGGGGCGGCGGGGTCAACTTCCACCGTCGCGCCGCGCGGAGTGATGACCTGGACTTTGAGCGTGACCTGCTGGCCAATGATAGCCGAGGACCGGCTGAGCTTCGCGGTATCGCCGTCATCGGCGCGGGCGGGCGCCCAGGCTGCGGCAGCGAGGACCGCCGCGAGCGCGACGAAGAGCCAGCGGGTCACGCGACCGCCGGCGCGCGGCGCTTGAAGAACTGGAGGAGCGCCGGGACGTAGTCGGTGCCGACGCGGACGGCGATCTCATCGACGCCAACCTCGCCAAAGAGGCGGCGGCGGTCGTCGTCGAGGTCGTGGACTCGCTCAGCGTAGGCGGCGCGGACGCGGGCGCTGCCCGCATCGACTTCGACGACCTGGCCGGTTTCCGCATCGGCGACGCGGATCACGCCGACGGCGGGGAGGGCCTCATCTACCGCTTCGCGCACACGGATCGCAATCAGGTCATGGCGACGAGCGGCGGCACGCAACTGGCGCGCGTAGCCATCGCTGAGGAAGTCGGAGACGAGGAACACGGTCGCGCGGCGCTTCTGGACACCGGTGAGGTACTCGAGCGCGGCGCCGATATCGGTCCCGCGGGTTTGGGGTCGTGCCCACAACACTTCGCGGACTACGCGAAGGACGTGCGTGGCGCCGACGGATGGCCGGACGTAGCGTTCGGGCTTACTGGCGAAGAGGAGCAGCCCCACGCGGTCCTTATTTTTGATCGCGGCGAGGGCGAGGACGGCGCAGATCTCGGCGGCCAGATCGGCTTTGGTCTGCTGGTTGGCCCCGGCGCCCTGCGAGGCGCTCACGTCGACGACGAAGAGGACGGTGAGGTCGCGGTCTTCGCGGTAGCGCCGGATCAGAGGCTCACCGGTGCGGGCAAGCGCCTTCCAATCGATGGAGCGGACGTCGTCGCCCGGGACGTAGGGGCGGAGTTCATCGAATTCGATGCCGCGCCCGCGGAAGACGGCCGCGTACTCGCCGAGGAAGAGGTCATTGACGAGGCGGCGAGCCTTGATTTCGATCGCGCGCACGCGCTCGAACAGTTCGGGCGGGATGCCGCCCGGTGGCGCTTCGCGCGCCTCACGGGCGGCGGAGCTGACCCGGCCTCCGAATCGAAGGAACCTCATGTGACCTCCCAGCCCGCGGGCTAGGGGACCTCGACGCCTTCGAGGACTCGGTCGATGAGGTCATCGGTGGTCAACTCCTGGGCTTCGGCTTCGTAGGTTGTGACGATGCGGTGGCGGAGGATGTCGTGGGCGAGGGCCTTCACATCGTCGGGCGTGGTGTAGGCGCGGCCCTGGAGGAAGGCGTGGGCGCGGGAGGCCTGGGCGAGGGCGATCGTCGCGCGGGGCGAGCCCCCGAAGGCGATGAGAGACTGGAGTTCGGGCATACGATAGGCGGCGGGCCGGCGAGTGGCGAAGACAACCTGGACGATGTAGTCCTTGAGGGCGTCGTCGATCGCGACTTCGGCGACGGAAGCGCGGGCGCCGATGAGATCATCGCGAGTAGCGACGGCGCGGGCCGTGGGCATAGTGCTGTTGAGCCCCATCTCCAGGATCTGGCGCTCCTCCGGGCGACCAGGGTAGTCGACACGGACTTTGAGGAGGAAACGGTCGAGTTGAGCTTCGGGAAGGGGATAGGTGCCCTCCTGCTCGATCGGGTTCTGGGTGGCCATCACGAGGAAGGGTTCATCGAGGGGGAAGGTCTGGCCGCCGATGCTGATCTGGCGTTCCTGCATGGCTTCGAGGAGGGCGGACTGCACTTTTGCGGGCGCGCGGTTCACTTCGTCGGCGAGGACGATATTGGCGAAGAGCGGCCCTTTGCGGACGGAGAACGTGCCCTCAGCGGGGCTGAAGACTTCGGTGCCGACGAGGTCGGCGGGGAGGAGGTCAGGTGTGAACTGGATGCGGACGCTCTTCAGGTCGAGGGCCGCGCCGAGCGTGGAAACAGTCAGCGTCTTGGCGAGGCCCGGTACGCCTTCGACAAGGACGTGCCCGTGGCAAAGGAGGCCGATAAGCAGGCGGTCGATGAGGGTGTCCTGGCCGATGATGACGCGGTGGATTTCGGAACGCACGCGCTCGATGGTGGCGGCGGCAAGGGCAGCGCGTGGAGAGAACGAGACCGGGGCAGCGGCCATGGTGGCTCCGGACGGTGGATCCGCCTGCGGCGGGGGTTGGGCAATTGTAGGGGCTTGGGGGAAAGGGAGGATTAACCGGTTGCAGGGGCCAGCCGTTCAATCGGGGATGGGCTTCACGCTGCCAGAGTCGTAGCTGGCGCGGGCGTAGGCCACGGCGATCACGTGGCGGGCGCCGTAATCGCGAAGCACGCGGGCGCACTCGTTCACGGTCGCGCCTGTGGTGACCACATCGTCGACGAGGGCGACGGTGAGGCCGGTGAGCGAAGGGCCACGATAGGCGAATGCGCCGGCGACGTTACTCCTGCGCTCGCCGTGGTGAAGGCCAACCTGGTGCGGCGTGTTGCGGATGCGGAGCAGGCGGCCTTCGGCCCGTGGGCAGGCGAGTTCGTTCAGCATTAGTTCCGCCTGGTTGAAGCCCCGGCGCCGCTGGCGGGAACCGTGGAGCGGGACAGGCATGGCGACATCGAAATCCGGGGCTACGGGCCCGACGGCTGCCGCCATGCGGCCGGCGAGCGCACGGATGCCGCGGTACTTCAGGCCGTGCACGACCTTTCGCGCTGGACCGTCCATTTCATATGCGGCGTGAACACGATCCAGCGCTTCCCAGCCGAAGCAGCGTGGGCAGTTATCGGCGGCGGTCCAGCGGGCGGCGCAGTTGGGGCAACGGCCCGTGCCGGAGGCGCACTCCAAGCGGGCTTCGCAGCGGGGGCAGAGGAGGGTGCCGAAGGCGCCGCATCCGAGGCAACGTTCGGGGTAGAGGAGGTCCAAGGCGCCCCGTGCGAGTAAGCGGGGAAGAGACGGAGTGCCGCTCATGGTGCGGTATTGGAGGGTAGATCGGGGTTTGAGCGCAAGAGGCGAGGTGGGACCAGTGGCGATGGTGCTGTTCCTGCGTCGGGCGCTTGCTTACGCGCGCGGCTCGGCGTGGGGCTGCGGTGCTCTACAATCGAGGGGTGGGTGTGACGGTGCTGCTGTTCGCTTCGCTGGCCGAGAAGGCCGGCCGTCGGCGTGTTGAGTTGCCGCTAAACGACGGCGAGACCGTGGGCGACGTGTGTGAGCGGCTTTTCATCGATTTCCCGGACCTGCGGGCGTTCCAGCCGAGGCTGGTGTACGCGGTGGACGAGGAGTACGCGCGGCCGGGCGACCGGGTGCCGCAGGGCTCGACGCTCGCGTTGATCCCGCCCGTTTCGGGAGGTGCCGGATGTTGATCCGCGTGACTGAGGAGCCCCTGTCGCCAGAAGAAGCGGCGAACGCCGTGGCGAGCCCGGAAGCGGGCGCGATCAACCTCTTCCTGGGGGTGGTGCGGAACAACAACATCGGCCGGCAGGTGCAGTACCTGGAGTACGACGCCTATCCATCCATGGCGGCGAAGGTGATGACGGAGATCGGCGAGGAGGCGAAGGCCCGCTTCGGGCTAATCGAGGTGGCGATCCTGCACCGGACGGGAAGGCTGGAAATCGGGGAGGCGAGTCTGCTGATCGCCGTGAGCTGCGCGCACCGGGCGGCGTCGTTCGAAGGCGGCCATTGGCTGGTGGACGAGGTGAAAAAGCGCGTGCCCGTGTGGAAGAAGGAAGTCTGGACTGACGGCGAGGCGTGGGTGGAAGGCCCGGAGTCGATGGGGCTGCAACAGGCGCCGGCGAGTATGCGCTGACGTGGGCGGCCATCCACACTCCTTCAGCCGGTATTGCATGCACTGCGGGGAGCGGCTAACCACGGCGATCCCCGAGAACGACACGCGCCGGCGGCTGGTGTGCATCGGCTGCGGGTTCGTGCACTACATCAACCCGAGGCCGGTGGCGGGCACGATCCCGGTGAACGCGGCGGGCCAGATTCTGCTCGTGCGGCGGGCGATTGAGCCGAGGATGGGAAGCTGGGTGTTCCCCGGCGGCTACATGGACATGGGGGAGACGGCCGAGGAAGCGGCGGCACGGGAGACGCGGGAAGAGGCGCTGCTGGAAGTCGCAAACCTGCGGCTGGTGGGCGTGTATACGCGGCCGGAGCCGGGCGTGGTGGTCGTCGTGTACGAGGCGGAGGCGCAGAGCGAGGGCGGGGCGGGCGACGAGGTGAGTGAGGTGCGCTGGTTCGCGCGGGAGGATATCCCGTGGGATGAACTGGCGTTCGACACGACCCACTGGGCGCTGAGGGACTGGGTGGCGCTACGCGCCGAGTAACGGGGTCTCGGAGTAGCGGAGTGTCGGATCCTGAAGGTTAGCCGGCGTAGTTGACCCCGCACTCTTTGAGGGTCAGCGGGTCTACCTGTTCGCGGACGCCGGCTTCGATCACTTCACCGACGACGAGGGCGTGGTCGCCGCGCTCGACGATGTCGGTGACGTTGCACTCGAACCAGGCGGCTGCGGCTGGGAGGATGGGCGCGCCGGTGGTGTGAGTGACGTAGTGGTGGTCACCGAACTTGCCGTCGTGCGGTTCGACGTGCTTAAAGAACGCGAAGGCGAGGTCCTTCTGGCCGGTTGCGAGGATGCTGATCGCGAACTTGCGGTGCTTCTTGAGGATCTCGAAAGTGCCGGTATCGGCTTTGACGCCGACGGCCATCAGAGGCGGCTGGAACGACGTCTGGGTGAGCCAGTTGATTGTCGAGACGGTCGATTCCTGACCTTCGCCAACGCCGATGACGTAGAGGGCGTAGGGCACCATGCGCAGGGCGGTCTTCTTGGCGGCTTCGTCCATTTTGGGGCCTCCGGCGGTATGTGGGAGGGAGTGTAGCGTGGCGAGCCGAGGGGGTCACGTGGGGGCGGGGTGCCGGCGTCTCGGAGTAACGAGTGAGAGTCGCGGCGCGGCGCTCCCTTCCGGTCGCGGTACTGCTGGGCGTGGTGTGGTGCTAGGGGTGGCGGACCGAATGGCAGTCGTGCGGGTTCGAGCGTCGGGTAGGGATTCTCTTGCTTACGCGCGCGGCTCGGCGTGGGCGTGAGTGGTTAGCGGCGGCGCTGGGGGGGTGGGGCGGTGGCGGAACGGCCGAGACGGTAGTGCGGGGCCAGGATGAGCGAAACTGAGCCGGCGTGGGGGTCGGCGATGCGGGCGAAGATGCGCGGGTGGGCGGCTTGCAGCTGGCCGAGGTCCTGGTCGGTAGTAACCACCGTGGGCAGGCCGGCGACGGTACGGTAGTTGACGATCTGGTAGAGCTTCTCCTGGGCCCATTGCGAGGTGGCCTGCGCCCCAAGGTCATCGAGGATGAGGAGCGGGGCGGTACGGACCTGCTCAAAGAGTTCGTCGTAGCCGACATCCTTGCCCGGCGCGAAGGACGAGCGGAGGTGGTCCAGGAGGTCAGGGACGACCGCGAAGAAGACGCCCGTGCCGCCGGCGAGGACCTTGTTCGCGATCGCTGAGGCAAGGTGGGTTTTGCCGCAGCCGTTTGTGCCCTGGAGGATGAACCAGCCGCGCGGGTCTTCGGCGAAGGCCATGCTGGCGCGGAAGGCGGCTTCGAGCGACTCACGCTCGTCGGGGCGGAGGCCGGCGGCGCGAAGGTCAAAGCCGCGGAACTGCATCTCGGAGAGACGGTCGCGGGTCATGCCGCCCACCTGCTGGTAGCCGCCCTTGATGGCGCCTTCGAGGAGGCAGACCTTGGCGAGGCGTTCGTCGCAGAGGCGGGTGGCCAGGCGCTCATCGAGTTCGCGCGGGAGGACGGAACAGGTGAAGACGGTGGGCAGGGTGGCGTTGTAGCGGTGGTTCAGCACCTGGAAGAGCTTCTCCTTGCCCCAGGGAGTGCCGGCGGAGGCATCGATGTCATCGAGGATGAGGAGCGGGGCGTTGCGCACCTGTTCAAAGAGCTGGTCGTAGCCAAGTTCTTCGGCGGTGGCGTCGTAGCTGGCGCGGAGGCGGTCCAGGAGGTCGGGGACGACCATGAAGAGGGCCGCGTCGCCGAGTTCGATGCGGGCGTTCGCGATGGCGGCAGCGAGGTGCGTCTTCCCGCTGCCGCTGGGGCCACTAAGGACGAGCCAGCCCTCGGGCTGGGCAGCGAAAGTGCGGGCGGCATCGAAGGCGGCGCGGAACCATTCGCTTTCGCCGTCGCGGCCGGCGGGGACGAGGGAATCGAAGGTGAAGCGCGTGAGGGCGCCGAGGTTGCTGATGCGCTGGAGGCGGCTGGCGCGCTCGTCTTCGGCTTCATCGAGCACGCATTCGCATGGTTCAGCGCGGCCGAAGCGGGGGTGATCGACGGGACGCTGACGACGGACGAACCCGGCGCCGCCACAGATCGGGCAGAGCGCGGCCGGCTCTTCAGCGATAGCGGACGACGTTTCCGAGGGTACCGCCGAGGTAGCGCTGCTTCTGCTCTTCGAAAGGATCTCGTCCAGGCGCTTCATTCGCACGGCCCTCCTCGGCCCAGCGTTGCAGGATGCGCTCGATATAGCGCCAGTTGCGAACGTTCATTGCCGCGGCGGTGGCGAAGGCTTCTTCGATCCACTCGGCGGAGTAGGTGTCCTGCGCCTCAATGAGGCGTTCGCCGATGAGCGGCGTAATGGTGCCGACCTGCTCTTCGTACAGGCGGAAGATGCCCGGGCGAGCCTCGGTCGAGACGGTCGTGGCGATCGTTTCGGGCGCGAGTTCCAGCTCGCCGGCGCGGGCTCGGGCGATTGAGCGGCGGGAGGCCGGGTTGTTGACGAAATAGACCACCTGGTCGCAGGCCGCGCCGGTGACGCGCAACGCGACGAGGGCGCCGAGTTCGGCGCAGGCTGCGAGGCCGCGTTCGAGGCCCGGGCGGCCGTCACCCATCGCTTCGAAAGTTTCGCGGGCATTCTGCCAGACCTGATCAGCCGTAACGAAACGCGCTTCGCCCTTTTGCTCCTGGGTGAGACGGGCGACCCAGAGGAAAGCGAGAAGGTCTTCCGGGGCGTGCATTTGGGGCAGGATCGCGGCGAAGAAGGCGTTCGGGATCGCGGTCGCGCGGCCAACGCCGGGGAAGCCGGGAAACGGATGGCGGTCAGTCATTGGGCTGCTGCTCGTCCATGCGGAGGACCCAGTCTTCGAACTTGGCGAGACGGTCGCGGAAGCGCAGTTCGACCGTGCCGGTGGGCCCGTTGCGGTGCTTGGCGACGATGACCTGGGCGACGCCCTTTGGATAGGCGCTCTGGGGCAGGTCGGGGTGCTGTTCGGCCCACTGTTCGGGCGTGACGTAAAGTTCTTCGCGGCTGAGGAAGATGACGATGTCGGCGTCCTGTTCGATGGAGCCAGAGTCGCGGAGGTCGGAGAGCATGGGCGTGCGCGGATGGCGTTGCTCAATGGCGCGGGAGAGCTGGGCGAGGGCGACGATCGGCACATCGAGTTCGCGAGCAAGGCCTTTGAGCGTCCGGGAGATGTAGCTGATCTCCTGGACCCGGTTTTCACGGCCGTAGTTGTTCGATTCGCCCTGCATCAACTGGAGGTAGTCGATGATAATCAGGTCCAGGCCGCGTTCGCCGTGCAGACGGCGGGCCTTCGCGCGCAGTTCGGCGGCTGCAAGCACGGGCGAGTCATCGAACCAGATGTTGGCTTCGGAAAGTTCGCCCGAGGCGCGGATGATGCGCCGCTCTTCGAGTTCGGTGTTCTGGCCGAGGCGGAGGCGGTTGCTATCGACGCCGGATTCGGCGGAGAGCAGGCGGATCGCGAGCTGTTCGCCGGACATTTCGAGCGAGAAGAAGGCGACGTTCGCACGCTGAGTAACGGCGGCCGCGCGGGCGATGCCGAGGGCGAAGCTGGACTTTCCGACGCTTGGGCGTGCTCCGACGATTACGAGGTCGGAACGCTTGAGCCCGTTGAGCAGGACATCGAGGTCGCTGTAGCCGGTCTTGATGGAGGCGAGTTCGCGACGCTCGATGCTCTCGGCATCCTCATCGAGGTAGGCGTTGAGAAGCTGGCTGATGTGGACGAAGTCGCGGAAGTTTTCGCCGCCGCGGAGGCGCCCAAGCAGGTCTTCGGCGCGGGTGAAGACGTCCTCGATTTCGGCAGGGGCCTCGTAGGCCATCTGCATCATGCCGGTGGCGGCGTGGATCAGGCCACGGTAGGTGGCGTCGCGCTTGACGATCTGTGCGTAGAACTCGACCCCGAGGCTGGTGGGCAGGCGGCGGATGGTATCGGCGAGGTAGGTCTGGCCACCCACCTCTTCGAGGCGTTCTTTGCGAGCGAGCTCGTGGGCGACGGTGATCTGGTTGATCGCCTCGTCGCGGTTCCAGAGGTCAAGGCAGGCTTCGTAGACCCAGCCGTTCTTCTCGCGGAAGAAATCGGCGCCCTTGAGGATGGGGGCGACGCGGAAGATGGCCTCGGTATCGACCATGAGGGCGGCGACGACGGCTTCTTCAGCCTCGACATCGTGTGGGGGCAGGCGTTCGAACGGGGCGATGCTCATGCGTTGGGAGGGAGCCGGGGCGCTGCCGGGGCAGGCGCGATCGTGGGGCCGGCTCTACTACCTCCTTCCGCGGTTATTCGGCTTCTTCGGATTCGTCTTCGTCGTCGTCGTCATCAGCCTCGAAGCCAGCCGACTTGCCGGCCTCGGCCTCGGCGTAGGCGCGGGCGGCCTGGGCCTTGGCGAGGGCAGCAGCTTCGGCTTCGCGTTCGGCCATGAGGCGGGCAACGATGGGCTTTGAAGCCTCATCGGGCACGACATCGACGGTTATCTCGACGGAGACGTTGCGGGTGAACTTGATCGTCACCGGGCGGGCGCCGATTTCGCGGATGGGCTCGGCGAGAAGGATGATATGCGCGTCCACGGACATCCCCGTGGACGCGTTCAGCTTCTCGGCGATATCGCGGTTGGTGACGGAGCCGAAGAGGCGGCCGTTCTCGCCGACGCGGGCTTCGAGCGTGACCACGTAGTTCTCAATGCCCTGCGTGACCTTGCGGGCCTCGGCATCGAGCTTTTCCTGGCGGCGCGCTTCCTTCTGGGCGAGCGACATGGCGCGCTGGAGGTTGTCTTTGGTGGGGGCGCCGGCGAGCGCACGCGGGAGGAGGAAGTTACGGGCGAAGCCGTTCTTCACGTCCTTCACGTCGCCTACCTGGGCAGTGCCTTCAACGTCTTCGAAAAAGACGACTTTCATGGGGATCCTCGATGAGTGCTGAGATGGTGCCCGGCCTGCGGAGAGGCGGAGCAACGTGCCCACCGGACTCAGCCGGAGAGGAACGTAGAACGTTCATGGTACTGGCTCAATTCGTTATCGTCGCGTGGGGGAAAGCTTGATCGCATCCTCACGAGCGGCGGTCGGTTATGACGAATTTAGAACGGGTGTTCGTAGGAGTCAAGGAGAAGGGAGGCAGGCAGCGGAGGGGCGCTCCCTTGCGGTCGCGGCTCGGCGAGGGATCTGGGCTGACGCCAGCGTTGGGAGTGAGTCCAGTGCGCACGGGGGCGCACGGCTACCGGGCTATTGCCATGAACTCCTGTTTGGCGGCGGCGAGGAGGGCGGGGTTGTGATAGAGGTCGAGGGCGGTCATCGCGAGGGCCGTGGAGGCGCGGAGCATGGCGGCGTGGGCCTCGGGGGTGGCCGCGGCTTCGGTGAAGCCGGCGGTGTGGTTCCCGGCACTGGTGGGGATGGCGAAGATTGGATGGATCCCGGGCATCTCGTAGGTCACGTTGCCCATGTCGGTGCTGGCCCCGGCGAGGCCTCCCACGGACTGCGCGCGCGTGGGCAGCATGACTTCGAAGTGCTGCTGCATGTTTTCGCAGTAGGCCTCGGCGAGGACATTGTTGGTGACCACTTCGGTATAGGCGTAGCCCGCGACGCGGAAATCGAGGGTGCAGCCGGTGGCAGTGGCGGCGCCTTCGAAACAGGCCTGTACGCGCGCCTGTACATCGCGAAGCTGGGCGATATTGGCTGCGCGGACGTAATACTCGGCGGCGGTGTGGTCCGGGATGATGTTCGGCTTGGCGCCGGCCTGCGTGAAGATGCCGTGTACGCGGTCGGTGGGGCGCAGCTGCTGGCGAAGGGCGGAGATGGCGGTGTACGACATTACGAGGGCGTCCAGGGCATTGACGCCCATCCACGGGGCGGCGCCGGCGTGGGCGTTGCGCCCGTAGTAGTCGATCTCGAGACGCTGGATGGCGATGAGGTTTGCCCACGCGGTATCGACCGCGGAGGGGTGGAGCATCATGGCGGCGTCCACACCATCGAAGGCGCCGCGTTCGATCATCGCGATCTTGCCGCCGCCGCCTTCTTCCGCGGGGGTACCGAGGACGAGGACGGTGCCTTCGCCCGGGGCGAGCGCCGCCTTGAGCGCGAGGCCGGCAGCGACACCGGACGCGGCGATGAGGTTATGGCCGCAGGCGTGGCCGATCTCGGGGAGGGCATCGTATTCGCAGAGGACGGCGATAGTGGGCGACCCGCTGCCGGCAACGGCGGAGAATGCGGTGGGCAGATCGCAGGCGCCGCGCGTGACAGTGAAGCCCTTCGCTTCGAGATAGTCCGTGAGCAGGGCGTGTGCGTGGTGCTCTTCGAAGTTCAGTTCGGGGTGGGCGTGAATATCGAGGCTCAGTTCGCGCAGCTCCGCATCGGCAGCCTGGATGGCTTCCCGTGCGCGGGCCTTTGCTGAATCGAGTGGCGGCACAGCTCACCTCGCGGAATGGTCGCCCGAATGTACACGGCGGGCGGGCGGGCCGGAAGCGGAGAACGGGCCGCGCCCTTAGGCTGTAGGCATGGGCTTTGAGCGACCTGTGTTGATCATTTTCCATGGGGATGCGGGCGACGGGCCTGCCGAGCGGATGATGGCGGCGGCGCGGGTGGCGGCCGCGCGGAACACTGCCACGGCGGCACGGATCGGCGGTTTCGAAGCCGTCATCGTGGCGACCGACGACCCGGCGGCATTCGGCGCGGCGACGGATGGGCTGATCATCGATGCGGACGGAGCAGGCGAGGCGTTCGACTATGCTGCTCGGCTTCGCGGGATCGTCGGGCGGTACGGGTTGCGGAAGCCGGCGGTGATGGGGTCGGGGGCAGTCCCGCTGGTGGGCGTGGGCGAGTTCAAAGCAATCGTCGTAGGGCTTGAAGGTGGGGATGGGCGTTTCGTCACCAACAACTTCTTTTCGGCCGACATCACGGCGTGGACACCGGGGAGTGCGATCGAGGGGGTAGCGCCCTTCGAACGGGACAACGTGCTGCCGCGGCGGCTGCGAGATGCGGGCCTGGCTTCGGTGGTGCTGCCGCGGACGAAAGCAACGCAGTTCGACCTGGATACGCCGACGGACCTGGTGGTGCTGGCGCTGACCGAGGGCCTGCCCCCGGCGCTCGCGCGGGCGGCATCGGCGGCGAGTCCCGCGGCGGAGCGATACCGCCAGTTCCTGCCGCTGCTCTGCGACCCGCTGGCGGAGGTGGTGATCGCGGGGAGGGTGAGCAACACGACGTGGGAGTTGCAGGCAGCCTGCCGCAAGCGGATCTTTGCGGAAGAGCGCGGGCTGGCGAGCGCGCCGCGGGAACACAAGCCCCGGAGCGTCCTCGGCTTCTTGCTCGAAGAGGTGGGTGTCGACCGGTTCTTCGAGCGGATGGCTCAGCTGGGGAACGGGATGGTGCTCGACACGCGCGTGATCGAGGCGCACCTGGGCATCACGCCTTCACGAGAGGACCGCTTCCAGAGCGACCTGTTCAACTGGGAGGCAATCGAAGACCCGTTCCTGAGCCGCTTCACGGAGGCGGCGGCGCACGCATCGATCCCGGTGCTGCTGGGCGGGCATTCCCTTGTTTCGGGCGGGCTGATGGCGATCAACGACATCGCCT
>Ga0315281_10006456_pt1 | contig 16676 bp, 15 predicted proteins | sample YL17G07_0_MG_FD_204540 | JGI IMG/M metagenome (GOLD analysis project Ga0315281, IMG submission 204540) | Sediment microbial communities from Yellowstone Lake, YNP, Wyoming, USA - YL17G07_0 | ecosystem: Environmental > Aquatic > Freshwater > Lake > Sediment | place: USA: Wyoming | collected...
CAATACCCTATTAGACATCCGGTGCAAAAGTACCTGTGATAAACGTGTGTTCTTACATGGAAACTTCATGGACAACACCGCGTACGCCCTCCGGTGAGCTAAAAACGATGCTCCTGCCCCTCTCGCTTCTCTGCTTGACGCACCAGGAGCCGTATGGTAGGATACTACTCCGACGGAATCTGGGATGGCACATTCCGGCAACCCTGGGAGTTCGGACGCTCGCACCGGGGTTGCCGGTGCTTTAGATGGGTGTCGGCAAGACCGATAATCTGCTTTGAGCCGGCCCGGGCGGGAGGCTCGGCGGAACCTGGGAGAAGCGCGGAGCGTCTTAAGCAAGTAGCCCGTACGGTCGGCCGTTCGACATCCAGTGATAGGGGTAACAGATGGGGAAGTCGCTCATAATAGTCGAGTCGCCTGCGAAGACGCGCACTCTCAAGGGTTTCCTCGGTCCGAGCTATCGGATCGAGGCGTCCATGGGCCATGTGCGCGATCTTCCGAAGAGAGAGTTTGGGGTGGACGTGGAGTCGGGTTTCACGCCTACCTATGAGATCATACCCGAGCGAAGGGAGGTACTGAAGCGGCTGAGGGAGGCGGTCAAGGACGCGGAGGAAGTCTACCTAGCCTCCGACCCGGACCGGGAAGGCGAGGCGATTGCCTGGCACCTCCAGCAGGCGCTCAGGCTCAAGGCGCCGAAGCGGATAGAGTTCAACGAGATAACCCGCCAGGCTGTGACCCAGGCGCTTGCGAAGCCGCGCGGCGTCGATCTGAACCGCGTCAACGCGCAGCAGGCCCGCCGCGTGCTCGACCGGCTCGTCGGCTACAAGCTCAGCCCGCTGCTCTGGCAGAAGGTCAGGAGGAACCTCTCCGCCGGTCGCGTCCAGTCCGTCGCGGTGCGGCTGATCTGCGACCGCGAGCGCGAGATCCAGAACTTCGTGCCGGTCGAGTACTGGTCCATCACTGCGAAGCTTACTCCAGAGGACCGGTTCGAGCCGTTCGAAGCAAAGCTCGCGCAGATCAACGGCAGCAAGGCCGAGATAGGGACCGAGGCTCAGGCGGAGGCGGTGCTCGCTGACCTCGAAGGCGCGCGCTACATCGTCGCGAAGATCGCGGAGAAGGAGCAGAAACGGAACCCCGCGCCGCCGTTCATCACCAGCACGCTGCAGCAGGAAGCGGCGCGTAAGCTCGGGTTCTCGAACAAGCGCACGATGATCGCCGCTCAGCAGCTTTACGAAGGCGTGGAGCTGCCGGGCGCGGGCCACGTGGGGCTGATCACCTATATGCGAACCGACTCGACTCGCGTCGCCGCCGAGGCTCAGGCCGAGGCGCGGCGCTATATCGAGAAGACTTTCGGCAAGGCGTATCTGCCTCCGACCCCGAGGCAAGTGACGAAGAAGGGCGCGCAGGACGCTCATGAGGCCATCCGCCCGACCTCCGTGCTCCGCCACCCAGACGACGTTGCGACGTCTCTCTCGGCTGACCAGGCCCGGCTTTATAAGCTCATCTGGCAGCGGTTCGTGGCGAGCCAGATGAACCCCGCAGTGTTCGACGTGGTAACGGTGGATATCAAGGCGAAGCAGTGCACCTTCCGGGCCACCGGCTCGACGCTGAAGTTTGCTGGCTTCAAGGCGGTCTACACCGAGAGCAGGGACGACGCCGAGATCATGGACGAGGAGCGCCCGCCGCTTCCGAGGATGACGGTTGACGAACAGCTCAGGCTGCTCGGCCTCGTGCCCAACCAGCGTTTCACCGAGCCGTCCCCCCGCTACACGGAGGCCACGCTTGTGAAGGCGCTCGAAGAGAAGGGCATCGGCAGGCCGAGCACGTATGCTGCCATCATCTCCACGATTCAGGACCGCGGCTACGTAGTGCTCGAGCAGAAGAAGTTCAAACCTACCGACCTCGGCTTTGTGGTTACGGATTACCTTGTCCAGCGCTTCCCGGAGATCATGGAGGTGAAGTTCACCGCGTCGGTCGAAACGCGGCTCGACACCGTGGAGGTCGGGAAGCTCGAGTGGCAGAAGCTGCTCACGGACTTCTACGGGCCGTTCGAGAAGGCGCTCGGCGAGGCCCAGTGGGGGCCTGAGGGCGCGGACAGAACCTGCCCAGACTGCGGCCGAAAGATGGTCGTCAAGAACGGCCGGTTCGGCCCATTCCTCGGCTGCTCCGGCTACCCCGAGTGCAAGACGATCATACGTGTCGAGCGGGAGAAGATCGCGGCCGTCGAGCCGAAGGAGTCCGACGAGGTCTGCCCGGACTGCGGGCGGAAGATGCTCATCAGGGAAGGGCGAAGGGGCGCCTTCCTCGGCTGCTCGGGTTACCCCGAATGCAAGAAGACCATGCCGCTCGACAAGAAGATCGGCGTGAAGTGCCCGGCCTGCGGCGAGGGCGAGATCGTCGAGAAGATATCGCGGAAGCGGAAGATCTTCTACGGCTGCAACAGGTATCCCGAGTGCACCTTCGTGAGCTGGGGCAAGCCGATCGACCGCCGCTGCCCGCAGTGCGGCTGGATCATAGTCGAGCGCCGGTGGAAAGGCCGACTCACCGGCTACAAATGTGCCTCCGCCGAATGCAGCTACGAGGAGCGCGCTTCCCGCCGGCGCGAGCAGCAGGAACCGGAGGAAGCCGAGGACGAACGACAGGCGCTGGCGTCGTAGGATCGCGCGGCCAGATGAACTGAGAGGCGGCCCTCCCGCAAGCATCGGGAGGGCCGCCTTTCTCGCGTACGGGCCTGCAAGGTCGGCGGCTCGTGGTTTCGTTCGGGCTATTCGCACGAGGGAATTCCACGGTTTGCGCGAAACGAAATCGAGCGCGAGCCGCGCGTGGGCCGCGCTCAGGTTCGGGGCCATGATGATTCGTTTGCTCATTTCGAAATGTCCGCGGCCCTTTTCCCTCCCGAACGCGGAATGTGGGGGGTGGAAAGACATTGGTCTGCCTTGCCTCCTGAACCGCGGATGGCGCGGACGGGATGAGGCCGGCCGGCCGGTCCCGCGGGCGGGGCGCTCTGGTATCAAGCGATGGGAAAGCTGCGTCAAGCCGCGGCAAGTACGTCCATAATTATAAGACAACAAGTAGGGGAGAATGTGATGTAGATTCCGGGATATTTCGGGGAAATGTTTGGGAACGGGGGTTTGGTGGTGGCTTCTGAACCGCGGATGGGGCGGAAGGGGCTGGGGCGGGTGGCGGGTCCCGCGGGGCGGGCGGTAGGGCGTGAGCCGGTAGGAAGCGAGAGTCGCGATACACCCCCAGAGGAGCTTCGGGACGAAGAGGGGAGCGTTCGAAAAGTCCGGTATACCCGTACCCTGGGGCTTGTGCCCGTCGCTTCTGCGCTCAGGCACGCCGTTACTCGAAGTCCATAAAGGGCTAGGCTACGGTTTCTGAACAGTCCCCCTGTCGTCCCGAAGCACAGCAAATCGACGCGCTACCTGTCTCCGGCTATACGTTGCCTGTACTCTCGGAGCATCGACTGGATTCTCTGTTCGTTCTTCTTGATGCTGTCGTACATCCTGCCTGACCGAACCCCGTCTGTCCTAGCGGCCTCTAGTTCTGCCATCATCTTCTCTACCTGCAGAACCTTGGACTGTGCTGTCTGCTGGCCTTCTATAGCCGCTTGGTCAAGTCTATAATCTGCTTTCACGCGGTCGCCTTCCAGGTCCATTAGCTGCCTGCGGATTACTTGTGCCCCTTTGTCGTTGGAGTAAAGCAATCTGTACTGCACCTCCTTGTGACCAGAAGGCCCGCGCTCGATTTCGAATCCCCATTGCTCCAAAATGCCGACAGCTTGGTTATACACCGCGTAGTAGGCTCTACTTATCGCGGAACGACAATGTGCGGGGTCGTTTATATCGGATAACTTTTTGGCCACGACGAAGAAGTCTCGGGGATTCATGGCTCAGTCCGCGTAGTAAAAAAGTCGAATACTCTCCATTACTTGTTCAGGTAGCTCTACCAACGAACGTTGCGTGAACTCGTTATACTCCACCACGATTCTCTCCGGACTCCCCGACACCCTCGCGTTTACCGATATCCATTTCTCCCCTGTATCTGGATCGCTCTCAATCTCGAATTCAACTCGACTTACGCGGGAGAAGCAATTGTACACGAGGTCACGAACCGCTGGGATATATCGGATTATCCCTTCCCGGGCTGCAAACTCAACAACTTCGTTCTCCGGATAAAGGAGACAGACCCTAGACCATGCCTTTGCCGTGGCGCCTGGGCTCACATCTGTCCACTCGGTGGATACTGAAACCGCGGGTTGCCCCGGCGTCTTGAGCGGCATCGCCAGTATTGGAATATCGTCGGGCGCAACAGCGTGGATAGAGTCGCTCAGCAGCAACGGGTCTCCAAGGTCCGCACGGAGGCCATAACGGTTCAAGGTATAATCTCGCGTCACCGTGCCTTGTTGTTTAGGCCCTGGTTTCGGAACACCCTGATAGACCAGTGACTTGGGCGTCTGCAGTGTTTGTATGTCTACAGTGGCGTTTCCTGTCATTGCGATACTCCTAACTCGCCCAGAATCCGCTGCAGCTCCAGATACAGGACTTCACCATCTTCCAGATTCGCGATAAATGAATCTATGTCCTGGAACTTGAACTCGTAGTTGAGATTCAACAGTCCGGCGGAGGGTTGGTCTTTTGGTTTGGTGATCTGCGCCTCAATGAAGCCATTTCGATAAGCCGCTACTAGCGCGGCACCTGCGCGGACCTCATCCGTCTGCAAGAGTTCAACGATCCTTCCGCGGTTGATTCCTAATCGTTCATCGAATGTTATTTCATCCCCCGGGTCAGAGAATCGGATGACCCCATTGAGGTTCATCCCTCCTGCAACAAACGGCGTATATCGCAAGTGCTTCTGAAAGTAATTCCGCGTGATCTCAATAATAGGGCTATCGGCAGGCCTGGCAAACCGATTGTCGAGGATCTGATACCGATCCTCCTGCACGGTGATGGACACAGGCCCGTATCTGATGGTTGCGAGGATAGGCACAGAGACAAACTCATCAAAAGGTTTCGTGGGGTTCTCCTCTATCAGGCTCTTGAAGGGCTCTTTGTCAACCTGGAGGATGCCGTTCTTGATGAGGAAATCATGGTTGAGTATCTGCGGGTTCTGATGTCCGACCAATACGATACTGAAGAACCTGCCCTCGAATCTAGGCATGTCTCTTAACCTCCACGGTCAAACACGGCTCTTTATTCATTATGGGCAAAAGAGTGGCGAACCCTAACCCGCAAGACTGGGGAACCCTACGCTTATAAGTATATCGGGCCCGGCACGTTCATGTCAAGTCGTCGCGTTGCCTCAGGTTAAATATCACCAAAGGAGAGTCGATGCCTCAGATAATGATGTTGCTATCCTGCTATGCTTCGGGACGTTTTTCGGGAGTGTTGAAAAACGCCCCGTTCGGCCGTTAGCAAGCCGGGTTCACGCTGCGGTGGGTTGCCGAAAGCAGGTTCATCCTCCGCCAGGCAAGGAAATAGACTTTGCTGTCAATGCCCTTATCGGCGGCCTTCTCTGGCTGGGGCACGCCCGCAACCAGGCCGACGGCCCATATCTCGAACTGCTTCGGGCTTTCCTCGAAGAGCTTGCGGGCGGAGTTGAAGGGCGGATCGAGGTAGACGAGGTCGATGGATTCGTCCGCGACGTGGTCGCGCATAATCGGCAGGTTGTCGCCCTAGTAGAGGACGTTGCTCATACATGGGAGTTTCGGCGCGGCGGGCGCGGGTTCCTTCCGAGCGGTGGACAGGGACTGTGAAACGCGAAGGAGCGCGAACGGCGCGAAAGGCCGAGGGCGGTTTCGATGGTTCGGTCCTCCATGCTTCCATATTCGGAAATCCGGCAGCGGTTTCGGGTGGCGATTCGGAAATCGCCACCCAGGTGGTGGCTGGCGGATGCTCTGCCCCTACATGGCAACTGCACAGGGACTTGCGGGGATGGACCTCCCAATGTGCCCCGTATATGATGTAAAATGAGACAGCCCAGCGTTTTCCGGGGACGGCGGGGCCGGGAAAGGGAGGAGAGTTCCTGATGAAGCTGAACGAGCGGCCGCGCGGGCCGGCGGAGGTCTACGAGCACGACCATCCGCCGGTGCGGAACGTCAACGAGGAATACGAGAGGCGAATGACGGTCGGCCAGCGGATTGCCGACAGCGTCGCAGCCACCGTCGGCAGTTGGCCCTTCATCATCACTCAGAGCATTCTCCTCGGCGGCTGGTTGGCCGTCAACGCGTACCTTGCGATTGCGATCAAGGTGCACCCCGGAATGTTCAAGGCGTGGGACCCTTACCCGTTCATCCTTCTGAACCTGGTGCTGAGCTTCCAGGCCGCGTACACCGGCCCGGTCGTCGTGATGAGCCAGAACCGGCAGTCCCAGAAGGACCGGCTGGCCGCCGAACATGACTACGAGGTCAATAAGCGGGCCGAACAGGAGATCGAGGTGGTCATGAAGCACCTCGTGCACCAGGACAAGCTCATCCTGGAGTCGATCAAGCGGCTGGAGGAGCTGAAGGGGGCGATTCCGGAGCAGCAGTCGGCAGAGGAGATGCGGGACATTCTTGCGCGGATGGAGGAGAACGACCGGCGGGTGGTGGCGCTGATGGAACGGATCGAAGCCGCCGCACGGGGCGCCGGATGAGATCGCAGCCCGCCGTCGCTTCGGCTGCAGGCGGCGCAAAGGAGGCTGAGTGTTGTTGGAACATAGACGCGATTCCTGGGGCAAGATGGGCATCATCGTGGTCATGATCGCGCTCGCGGCGCTGCCGCTGGTATACGGCGGGAACGGTCGGCGCGGGCAGGGGGCGGGAACTCCGCCGGCTGATGCGCCGAAGGCGCCGAAACCTCCGGTTGCTCCGGAGGTGCAGCTCGACAGGTACTGGCAGAACGCCAAGCGCGAGGTGGACAAGAGCGTGCTCGAGCTGTTGGCCCAGCACCGGGACGAGCTCGAAAGAGGGATCAGGTACGACAAGTTCATGCAGGGCGACTTCGGCAAGAAGCAGGTTGCCATCACGTTCGATGACGGTCCCCATCCGGGGTACACACCCAAGCTGCTCGCCATCCTGAAGCAGTACAACGCAAATGCAACGTTCTTCCTGGTCGGCGAGATGGCGGAGAAGTACCCGGCTCTGGTCAAGGCCGAGATCGCCGCCGGACACGCGATCGGGAACCACACATACCACCACGTCAACCTGACCAGGGTGCCGATCGAGGACGCGGCGACGGAAATCGAGGCATGCGGGGATGTGCTGAAGGGCATAACCCACGAGAGAGTATTCCTGTTCCGCCCGCCGGGTGGGGACTACAACAGGTGGGTGGCCGAGGCAGTCGAAGCGCTCAACTATACGATGGTGCTGTGGACAGACGACCCCGGCGATTACTCCAGCCCCGGCGGGAAGGTCATCGAAGCGCGCTTGCTGGACCGGATCGGCAACGGGGGCATAGTGCTCATCCACGACGGCGTTCAGCAGACGGTGGACGTGCTGCCGCAAATCCTGCAGCGGCTGAAGGACAGGGGGTTCGAGTTCGTCACGATCCCTCAGATGATGGCACCGAGGTCTCCCGACCCTCTTGAGCGGAAGCCATCGCGCGGCTCGGCGGATGGAGGCCCGAGGCCCGGTCGGTTCGGGCCTGGCTAGACCTCGACAATGACGGGGATTATCATGGGGCGGCGGCCGGTGCGGTCGTAGATGAAGCGGCCAAGGCCGCTCCGGACACTGGATTTGACCGCGGACCACTCGGTGACCTCCTCGGTGTCCAGCTCCTGCACGCGGCGGAGGATAACGTCCTTGGCCTCCTCGAGGAGCTGCTCCTCATGTTCGGGGACGACGAAGCCGCGGGAGACCACGTCCGGCCCGGCGAGTATGGCGCCGGTAGCTCTCTCGATGGTGAGCACGACGATGATGACGCCGTCCAGCGCGAGATGCCGCCGGTCACGCAGGACGACATCGCTGACATCGCCGACGCCGATTCCGTCCACCATGATGCTTCCGGCGTTCTCCACGCGGCCGTCCACCCGGACTCCCCTGGCGTCTATCTGTAGGATATCGCCAACGGAGAGCAGGAAAACGTCGTCGCGCGAGTAACCCATGCTCTCGGCGAGTTCGGTGTACTTGGCGAAGTGCCGATGCTCGCCGTGGATAGGGACGATGTAACGGGGGCGGAGGAGGTTGAGCATGAGTTTGAGGTCCTCCTGGTTCGCGTGGCCGGAGACGTGGACGGGGGTGATGAGGTCGTAGACGACCTGGGCGCCCTGGCGGAACAGGTGGTTGATCGTGCGGAGGACGAGGTCCTCGTTGCCGGGGATGGGGGTGGCGGAGATGATGACGGTATCGCCGGGGCCGATCTTGATCCGCTTGTGCTCGTCCATGGCCATCCTGCTGAGAGCGGAGAGGGGTTCGCCCTGGCTGCCCGTCGTCATAATGACGACCTGTTTCGGGGGAACGGCGAGAAGCTCGGCGAGCGGAAGCCTGGTTCCCTCTGGAATGTTGAGATAGCCAAGCCGCTCGGCGATCTCGCTGTTCTGTTCCATGCTCCTGCCGAGGACTGCAACGCGGCGGCCGTAGCGGTGCGCGGTGTCGTAGACCTGCTGCATACGGTGGATGTTGGATGCGAAGGTTGCGACGATGATGCGGCCCGGCGCCTGGCTGAATACGCCGTCGAACGTGCTGCCGACGACGCGCTCGCTTCGGGTGTAGCCCTTCTTCTCGACGTTGGTGCAGTCGGTGATCATAAGGAGCACGCCTTCGTCGCCGAGCTGCGCGAAGCGCGCCACGTCGATGAGCCGGCCGTCAATCGGCGTATTGTCGAACTTGAAATCGCTCGTGTCCACGATGAGACCGACTGGAGTGTGGATGGCCAGGCCGGTGGCATCGGGTATGCTGTGGGTGACTCGGACGAACTCGACATTGAAGCCCGCGATGTCCACGGCGTCGCCAGCGCGCACTTCGTTCAACTGGACCGAGTCGAGCAGGCCGTGCTCTTCGAGCTTTGCGGCGACGAGACCGAGGGTGAGACGCGTCCCCCAGACGGGGACGTTGATCTGCTTGAGCACATAGGGCAGCGCGCCGATGTGGTCCTCATGCCCGTGGGTCAGGACGATTCCTCGGACGACATCTCGGTGTTCGAGAAGGTACGAGATGTCCGGGATGACGATATCAACCCCGAGCATCTCCTCTTCGGGGAACATCAGCCCGGCGTCAATGACGAGGATATCGCCGGCGAAGCAGATGGCGAGCATATTCTTCCCGATCTCGCCTACTCCGCCGAGAGGGATGATCTGAAGCGCCTTTGCTTTCCTCGAACGACGCATAACCAGCTATCAGCCGTCAGCTATCAGCTATCTCCTCTTTATCAGGCCGCGCTCGATCATACATTCAGCGATCTGGACGGCGTTCAGCGCGGCGCCTTTTCTGATGTTGTCCGAGACGACCCACATATCTATAGTGTTCGGCCAGCACGGGTCCTGCCGTATCCGTCCGACGTAGGTGGCGTCCTTTCCGTCTGCGAAGAGCGGCATCGGGTACCGGGCGTTCGCGGGATCGTCTATCACCTCGATACCGGGAGCGGCGGCGAGGATCTCTCGCGCCTCATCGGCGGTTATCGGGTTCTCGAATTGGACGTTGATGGCCTCCGAGTGGCCGCGAATCACCGGCACGCGGACGCAGGTTGCGGAGACGGCGAGATCGGGGCAGTCGAACATCTTGCGGGTCTCCTTGATCATCTTGATCTCTTCGCCGTAGTAGCCGGGGAACTCGTCCCGGAGCTTCGAGATGTGTGGGATGACGTTGCAGAGGATCTGGTAAGGGTACTCCCGGATCTCGAGCTCCTCGCCGGACGCGGCTGCAGTAATCTGCTCCTGCAGCTCCCGGATGGCGGCGCTGCCGGATCCGGAGACAGACTGGTAGGTGGACACCACAACCCTCTTCATCTTCGCCTTTCGGTGAAGCGGAGCGAGGGCGACGACCATCTGGATGGTGCTGCAGTTGGGGTTGGAGATCAGGCCTTGATGCTTGTCGAGATGGTCAGGGTTGACCTCCGGCACGACGAGCGGGACCCTGGGGTCCATGCGGAAGTCGTCGCCGTTATCGATGACGACGGCGCCGCGGGCGACGGCCTCCCAGCCGTAGAGCTGGGACGCGCCCTTCTCGCCTTCGGTGCCAGCGAAGAAGGCGATGTCGGTGCCGTCGAACGCGTCTTCCGTGGTTGGGACGATGTCGAACTCCCTGCCGTCGAGGACCTGACGGCGCGCCGTCCGGGCCAGCACCTTCAGATTCGCGATCGGGAAACTCCTCTGCCGGAGCACCTTGATCATCTCTTCGCCGACCGCTCCGGCGCCTACTACTGCTACGTTGTAACCTGCCACTGAATAAGCACACCTTTCGTTAAATGCGAGCATATTCTACCTGCGAGGGGGAGGGCGCGTCAACTCTTGTAACTGTTCAGGGTTCAGTAGTACAGCGCCGACCGCGCAATCCGTCTCATCCTTCGACGAGCTCAGGATGGCCGGGTTGCGGGTGGATTTCCCTCACGGTTCCTGAACAGTTACCAACTTTCGTATGCTTCGTATGCTTCGGGACGATCGTCCCGAAGCATACGAACCCTTCAGACCTGCGGCGATTCTGTGCGGTTAATGCCCTCTAGGGAGGACAGCTTCCGATCGAAGGAGAGCAGCCTGCCGCTGCAGTCTTCCAAAGCCGCCGCACAAGCGCATGCGTCCCCGAAGTGCGCTTGTGCGCTGCGGTAGATTTCCAGGGCGCGGATATACCTGGGTTTGTTGGGCATCAAGACGTGATCGGACTTCACGATCGGATCAAGGGCCTCAAACACCTCGGCTCTCGATCGCCCATAATGCCTCGTAAGCACAAAGACGACTTCAGCCAGGATGACCGGGTCGAGGGAGACAGTTAAGGCACCTTGGGCCACACGGTCCAGTATAGGCTCAGCCTTGGCAAAGAGCTCCGGATTGTCGGCGATCAGATAGCGCAGAATGACATTTGCATCAATGGCGAATGTCCTATCGGCTGTCCTCACTTACCACCTCTCTGGCAATCGCCTCCTCGGTCTCACGGCGGATAGTCTCCCAGTCCTTCGTCTCGCCCAGCGCAACCCCGCGGAATATGCCTTTCACGTCCTTGATCGACCGCACGGGCCGAAGGACGATCTCGTTCTCTCTGAGCTCCACTTCCATCTTGGACTTCGATTTGATGCCAAGTTTCTTCCGCATTCGGGCGGGCAGCGTAACCTGGCCTTTGTCGGACACGTAGACTGCATTCATAATATCGGCTCCACGTATACATTATACCACAGTTCCGACTTGATTGCAGATGCCTGAACTACAGCAGGTTCTCCAGTCCGTGCACCACACCCTTCAGCCCCCGCACCTTCCGTATCGCCATCAGCACACCGGGCATGAAGCTCGATCGGTCGATGCTGTCGTGGCGGATGGTGAGCGTCTGGCCCCGGCCGCCGAAGATGACCTCCTGGTGCGCGACGAGACCAGGAAGCCTGACGCTGTGAATTCGGATGCCAGAATGCTCCTCGCCGCGCGCAGCAGAGGCGCCTGCCCCCTGTTCCGCGTTTCCCGATCCCTTCGCCGCAGCGATCATCTCCGCCGTCTTGACCGACGTGCCGGACGGAGCGTCGAGTTTGCGGTCATGGTGCAGCTCGATTATCTCGACCGCCGGCATGTACCTGGATGCTTCGGCAGCGAACTTCATCATCAGCACCGCGCCGATGGCGAAGTTGGGCGCGACGAGCGCGGGCGTGCCGGTCTTATCGCTCAAGGCCCGGAGTTCCTCGAGGTTCTCCGGCGTGATGCCGGTCGTGCCGACCACTGCCGGGACCCTGCGCTCGAGGCTCGCTCGGACGTTGGCCATTACGGCAGCCGGCGAGGTGAAATCCACTAGAACGTCAGGGCGGGACTCGTCGATAGCGGCTGCGAGATCGTCGTTGATGCGCACCTCACCTTTGATGCCCGCGACTACCTCGCCGATGCTGCAGCCGACGAATGAGACGTCGCAGGCGCCGACGACCTCCATATCCGGCTCGGCCGTCACCGCCCTCGCCGTCTCCTGACCCATCTTCCCACAGATGCCAGCTATCAGAACTCGAATCTTGTCGTTCATAGCTCAAGGGGAGGCGTAGGAAGCGAATCCCTGCGCTTTACGCCTTAACTGGTTCGTAACGGTTCACCGTCGGACGGCGCAATCCCGACCGCGCAACCCGTCTCACCCTTCGACAAGCTCAGGATGGCCGGGTTGCGCTGGATTCCCGTCACAGTTCCTGAACAGTTACACTGGTTCTCGCGCCTGCCTCCTTGAACGGTCCTACTGCGGCGAACGCGATCTGCCCTGCCACGAGGAGCTCGTTCGCCACGCGAACCACATCGTCGGCGGTGACCCTCATAACCGAGTCTATGATCTCCTGAACCGGGATGATCCGGCCGAAGTAAAGCTCGGAGTTGGCCATCCGACTCATCCGGTTGGACATGCTCTCCATTCCCAGCACGAGCGCGCCCCGGATCTGGTTCTTCGCGCGGAGAAGCTCCTCCTCATCAACCTTATTGGTCTTGACGGCCTCGAACTCCTGCCTGATGAGAGCGACGGTCGTGTCCATGTTGTCCATGCTGGTGCCGGCATAGACGGTGAACATCCCGCCCTCGCGGTAGGAAGCGGAATAAGAGCCTATGGCATAGGCGAGGCCGCGGTTCTCACGGATTTCCTGGAAGAGCCTGGAGCTCATCCCGCCGCCGAGCATCGCGTCCAGCACCGCGAGAACGTACTTGTCGCTGTCATACTGAGAGAAGCCTCGTGTGCCGATGCAGAAGTGAACCTGCTCGATCGGCTTTGTGGTAAGCCGGGAGTCGCCTGTGGAAGTCACAGGAGTAGGGTCGTCGGGAACATGGGAGCCGGACAGCTCGCCGAATCTCTGCTCGACAAGATCGACCAGACTGCCGTGGTCGAGGTTGCCTGCGGCGGAGACGGCCATGTTGTCGGGTGTGTAGAAGCCCCTGAGATGCTCTCGAACACTCTGCTGGGTGAATGCCTTGACCGCGTCCTCCGTTCCGATAACCGAGTTACCGAGCGGATGGCCCTGCCAGAGGGTTTGGGCGAAGACATCGTGCACAAGATCGTCAGGAGTGTCCTCGTGCCGCTTGATCTCCTCTAGGACAACGTTCTTCTCGCGTTCCAGTTCCTCCCGGTCGAGCTTCGAATGAAGCAGCATGTCGGCCAGGATATCGACAGCCGTGGGCAGATGCTCCGCGAGCACCTTGGCGTAGTACCAGGTAGTCTCTTTGTCGGTAAACGCGTTCAGGTGGCCGCCGATAGAGTCCATCTCGTCGGCGATCTGGCGGGCGGTGCGGCGCTCGGTGCCCTTGAAGAGCATGTGTTCGATGAAGTGGGAGACACCTCTGGTCCTCCCGGACTCGTCCCTCGATCCGACATCGACCCACACGCCGACGGATACCGAGTCCACATAGGGCACCGACTCGGAAAGCACCCGGATGCCATTTGGGAGAGTTGTCTTACTGACCGATGTCTTGAAAGCCATAGGTAGAAGTGAGGTGAGAAGTGGGAGATGAGAGATGGCCTTTTCCATCTCCCAGTTCTCACCTCCCACTTCTCACCTCTGTGCACCTATCGTTTGGGTCTGAAGTAGGCCTTGGGCTCGCCCGGGCCTTTTTCCCGCCCGTGCTCGCGGCGTTCTCTGTCGTGTGCGGGGCCTCGGCCGCGTTCTCTCTCGCGTCCGCGATCACCGCCGCGCTCACCGCCGCGCTCACCCTGGTAGCCGCGCCCACCACGGACGCCTTCCGGGCGTGGCATCTGTGCGGCGGCCATGCGAGCCTCGAGTTCCTCTTCCGTCTCGCCGGGGCGAGGTTTCTGAGTCAGTCCCTTCATCGAAAGCCGAATCTTGCCTTCCTCACCCGGGACGACTTTGACGTAGACCTCGTCTCCGACCCGAACGACGTCCTCAACTCGGCCTACGCGGCCTGCGGCCATCTCAGAGATGTGGACCATCCCCTCCCGGCCCGGCAGGATTTCCACGAACGCACCGTAGTTCTCGACGCGCGTGACCCGGCCAAGGTACGTCTCGCCGAGCTTCACATCGCGCGTGAGATCCTCGACAATCTTGAGAGCGCGCTCCCCGCCCTCCGCCTCGACGGCCGTGATGTAGACGCGGCCGGTCTGGTCGATGTCGAGCTTGGCGCCCGTATCGGCCTCGATCTTCTTGATGATCTTGCCGCCTGGGCCGATGATGTCGCCGATCTTGTCGGGGTGAATCTCGATGACGAACACCCGCGGCGCGTATCTGGACAGCGCCGGCCTGGGCTCGGGAATGGTCTGCTCCATGATGTCCAGAATGTGCAGCCGGCCTTCGCGGGCGCGGCTGATGGCTTCGCGGATCACCTCGTTCGGGATTCCCTTGATCTTCGTGTCCATCTGGATGGCAGTGACGCCGCTGCGGGAGCCTGCAACCTTGAAATCCATATCGCCGCTGAAGTCTTCGGTTCCGAGGATGTCGCTTAGAACCACGTAGCGGTCGCGATCGGTCATGAGGCCCATGGCTATGCCGGCGACCGGAGCTTTGATCTGGACGCCGGCGTCCATTAGAGCGAGCGTCGAGCCGCAAACGCTGGCCATCGACGTGGAGCCGTTGGACTCGAGGACCTCGGACGTAAGGAGAAGAGTATACGGAAACTCCTCCTGTTCGGGAACGACACAGCGCAGCGCGCGCTCAGCGAGCGCGCCGTGGCCGACCTCTCTGCGGCCGGGAGCGCGCAGCGGCCTGGTCTCGCCCGTCGAGAACGGGAGGAAGTTGTAGAAGTGCATGTAACGCTTCTCCCCATCTTCCTCCAGGGTATCGACGATCTGGGCATCGTCGAGCGAGCCGAGAGTGACGGAGGTCAGCACCTGGGTCTGGCCCCTGGTGAACAGGCCTGAGCCGTGGACTCTGGGCAGCAGCCCGACATCGCACCATATATCACGTATCTGATCCGGCGCGCGGCCGTCCACGCGGACGCCCTGGTCAAGAATGAGCTTGCGGACCTCTTCCTTGACAACCTTTTCAGCCGCTTCTGCGATCTCGAGCTCCCGCTCGGGGAACTGCTCGGCGAGGCGTTCGACTACGTCGAGCTTGAGCGCGTCGACGGCGGTCTCGCGCGCGGCCTTATCAGGCTCGCGAATCGCCTGTGCAATCTGGTCGGTCGCTGTCTCGCGCACAGCCTGCATGACCTCGGGGTCGATTTCGTGCAGCGGGACCTCGGCCTTGACGGTTCCCATCGTCTCTCTAAGCTCTTCCTGAAGCCGGCAGAGCTTGACTATGGCATCGTAGCCAAAGTTGATGGCGTCGAAGATGACGTCTTCCGGGAGCTGGTCCGCGCCTCCCTCGAGCATGGTCACAGCTTCCTTGGTACCAGCTACGACGAGGTCTAGCTCGGAGGCCGCCTGCTGGTCGAGCGATGGGTTGAGGACGAACTCGCCGCCTACCCGGCCGACTCTAACGGCGCCGACCGGACCATCGAAGGGTATGTCCGACACGGTCAGAGCGGCCGATGCAGCGACCATGGCGAGCACGTCCGAGGGGCAGTCCGGCTCCATGGAAAGTGGGATTGCAATGACCTGCACCTCGTTGCGCATGCCTGATGGGAACAGGGGTCTTAGAGGGCGGTCGATGAACCGTGAGGTGAGCACGGCTTTTTCGGAAGGGCGTCCCCCGCGTTTGACAAAACCGCCGGGGATCTTGCCTACGGCGTACTTTCTTTCTTCGTAGTCACAGGTGAGAGGGAAGAAGTCTACGCCTTCTCTGGGCATTTCGCCCATAGTGGCTGCAGCGAGGACGACGGTGTCGCCGCACTTGAGCAGGACGGAGCCATTCGCCTGGCCGGCTACCTTCCCCGTCTCAATGGCAAGCGTGCGCCCGCCGAGTTCGAGTTCAACTCTTTGCGTCATATTCTGTTATTTGTCCTATCTTCTCAGGCCGAGCTTAGCCACGATGGCACGGTAGCGGCTAATGTCTATCTTCAGCAGGTAGTTGAGCAGTCGCCTGCGTTGTCCGACCATCATCAGAAGGCCTCGCCTGGAGTGATGATCCTTCTTGTGCTCCTTGAGATGGTCGGTGAGCTGGTTGATGCGCGTCGTGAGTAAGGCTATCTGCACTTCCGGCGAGCCGGTGTCCGCTTCGTGGGTCTTGTGGTCCTTTATGATCTCAGCCTTTTGCTCCTTGAGAAGCGCCAAATGTACCTACCTCCATACGTTATAGGAGAGTCTACCACAGGACAGGCCCAATGTCAAACAAACCGTGACTGTTCAGGTTTCGGTAGTACAGCCTCGACCGCGCAACCCGTCTCATCCTTCGACAAGCTCAGGATGGCCGGAGTGCGGTGGATTCGTATGCTTCGGGACGATTGTCCCGAAGCATACGAAAAACCATGGAGGCTTCGTGTTCATAGCTAGCGGCCGGCGGTTCATGGGGTCGGCCACCTCAGGGCATAGGGCGATCCGCCTGCTGCGGCCCCGGACCTCGAAGAAGCGCCGCCCTCTGTGCCTACTGCGAGCAGCGAACGAGCTCCCTGGCCTTTTCCACGTCCTTTGCGATCTGGGCGGCGAGGTTCTCGAGGCTGTCGAACCTGACTTCATCACGGAGTCTGGAGTGGAACGCGGCGCCAATCTCCGCCCCGTAGATGCT
>Ga0315281_10006457_pt1 | contig 16674 bp, 18 predicted proteins | sample YL17G07_0_MG_FD_204540 | JGI IMG/M metagenome (GOLD analysis project Ga0315281, IMG submission 204540) | Sediment microbial communities from Yellowstone Lake, YNP, Wyoming, USA - YL17G07_0 | ecosystem: Environmental > Aquatic > Freshwater > Lake > Sediment | place: USA: Wyoming | collected...
GCGCCGGGATCGAACGAGGGGACGTCGGACGCGGTGAACGCCCACGAGCGCCGGGAGATGCCGGTATCGGCCGGCTCGCCGCGGCCCGCAGCGGTGAGGTCAACGAGCAGCTGCGGGTTGATCGCCCGCCAGAGGGCGAGGCGCACGGCGTGGTCGGCGAAGACGGGCGCGCGCGTGTCGAGATAGACGGTGTTGTAGGCCGGCGGGATCAGGTCGTGCAGCGTGAGGCGGCTGTCGCGGGACAGGAGGTCCATCTCCTCGCGCGACATGACCGGGCCGAGCAGCGCACCGTCGACATCGCCGGCGCGGAGGGCTTCGGCGAGCGCGCCGGCGTCCGCGTACGCCTGGAAGACCAGCGTGGAGATGTACGGCGGGCCGAGGTAGTACGTCGAGTTCGCCTGGAGCTCGACGCCGCGGTCGGTGCGCCTGCGGAACCGGTAGGCGCCGGTGCCCACGGGGCGCGCGTTGAACTCGGCGTTGAACAGCTGGTTGGCATCGAGCTTCTGCAGGAGGTGCTGCGGCAGGATGCCCACCGTGAGGTACGCGAGGAAGGGCGCGTACGCCTGCTCCAGCTTGAACTCGACCGTGAGCGGGTCGCGCGCCGTGACGACGACGCCCTGCATCAACTGCGCCAGCGCGGGGTCGCCCTTGAACCCCGGATCGGCAATGACCTTGAAGGTGAAGACCACGTCGTCGGCGTCGAACGCGGTGCCGTCGTGCCAGGCGATGCCGCGGCGCAGGTGGAAGACGTAGCTCTGGCCGTTGCCGGTGATCTCCCAGCGCTCCGCGAGGTCGGGCTGCGGCGTACCGTCGGGGCCGAGCCGCACGAGGCCGCTGAAGATCAGCGACGCGAGGTCGGCGTCGGTGGCGTTCGTGCCGGTGAAGAGCGGGTTGATCCGTTCCGGCGCGCGGGTGACGCCCTCGGCGTAGCGGCCGCCGCTGGCAGGCACAGTCTGGCCCCGGGGGTCGGAGAGCACGAAGTACCAGAAGAGGGCGACGGCGAGGACGCCGCCGGTGAGGGCGACAAACAAGGGCCATCGGGTTTGCGTCAACGGCAACTCAACAGCCCTCTGGGAAGCGTGAACTCCGGCCGCATCCTGCGAGCCCGGGCGCTAGCGGACCGAGGCGCGCACACCCCAGGCGGAGACGATCAGGAAGACGACGGCGAGGACGATGGTGAGCTGGAAGAGCGTCTTCTCGACGCCACGGCGCGTCCGGAAGCTGCCGCTGGTGCCGCCGCCGAGCGCGGTGCCGATGCCGGAGCCCTTCGCCTGCAGCAGGATGACGACCGTGAGCACGATCGCGACCAGGATCTGGGCGATGTTGATGTAGTCTTTGAATTGCACGCGCGCACCTCTGTCTGGAATAACCGGGGCATTAAAGCACATTTGGGGTGACGAGCGACAGCAAACAGCAAACAGCAAGCAGCAAAGGGCGGACGGCAGAGAGCAGAGAGCAGAGAGCAGAGGACAGGGGACAGGGGACAGGGGACAGCAAGTGTCAGACAGCAAACAAGCAAAGGGCCGGGAGCTCGGCGGGAGCTTGACGGGCGCTTGCGGGGGCTACATCGCCCGCAGGAGCTTGATGCGCTCCTCGACGGGCGGGTGGGTGCTGAAGAGGTTGTTCAGGAAGGAATCGTGCTCCCGGAGCGGGTTGCTGAAGTAGAGGTGGGCGGTGGCCTTGTTCGCTTCCTTGAGCGGCTCCGGGTCCGCGGTGATCTTCTCCAGCGCGTCGGCGAGCGCGCCGGGGTTGCGGCAGAGCAGGGCGCCCGACGCGTCGGCGAGGTACTCGCGCTGCCGCGAGACGGCGAGCTGGATGAGCTGCGCGACGAGCGGCGCCAGGATCGCCAGCAGGATCGCGACGACGAGGAGGATGGCGTAGGCGCTGCCGCCGCGGTCCTTGTTGCCCTCGCGGCTGCCGCTGCCGAACCAGGTCCAGCGCATGAAGAGGTCGGCGAGCAAGGCGATGACGCCGACCAGCACGACGGTGATGGTCATGACGCGGATGTCGTAGTTGCCGACGTGCGACATCTCGTGCGCGATGACCCCTTCGAGTTCGGCGCGATCGAGCTTGTTGAGCAGGCCGCGCGTGGCGGTGACAGCGGCGTGCTGCGGGTCGCGGCCAGTGGCGAAGGCGTTGGGGGCGCTGTCCTCGATGACGTAGACCTTGGGCATGGGCAGGCCGGAGCCGATCGCCAGATTCTCGACGACGCGATAGAAGTCGGGCTCGTCCTGCTTCGACACTTCACGCGCGCTGCTGACGGCCAGCGCGACGCCGGCGCTGGCGTAGTAGCTGAACATGGCGTAGCCGATCAGGGCGGCGAACACGATCGGCGCGGCGGCGACGGGAAGGCCGACGATGTAGCCGACGAGCGAGGCAAAGCCGCCCGCGACGACGATGAAGATGAGCATCATCAGCCAGGTCTGACGCTTGTTGGAGGAGATACGATCGTAGACGAGCACTCGCTCGTCCGAACCGCCGGGCGTGCCGGGCGCGAGGTGGGCCATGCGCTAGCCGTTCGCCGCGGGGGGCGGCGGCGGCGCGGGAGGCGCCGAGAAGCTGACCTTCACGTCTTCGCGCGCCTGCTCCTCGGCCTCGAAGAATTCAGACGGCTGGAAGCCGAACATGTTGGCCATGATCACGCTCGGGAACGTCTCGATCTTCGCGTTGTAGGAGAGGACGTTGGTGTTATAGAACTGGCGCGCGTAGGCGATCTTGTCCTCGGTGTCGGCGAGCTCGCGCTGAAGGTCGAGGAAGTTCTGGTTCGCCTTGAGGTCCGGGTACTGCTCAGCCACGGCGAACAGCGAGCGGAGCGTCTGGGTCAGCTGATTGTTGGCCTCGGCAGCCTGGGCGGGGGTGCCGGCCTGCTGCAGGCGCGCTCGGGCCTCGGTGACGGCCTCGAGGGTCTGGCGCTCGTGGGCGGCGTAGCCCTTCACGGTCTCGACGATGTTCGGGATCAGCGACGCGCGCCGCTTGAGTTGCACATCGATGCCGGACCAGGCCTCACGGACGCGCAGCCGGGAACGGACGAGGCCGTTGTACATGACCACGATCGCCACGACGAGGACGACCAGTACCGCCACGATCAGGATGATGAGCAATGGCACGGGGAGCCTCCTTCGCTACGGTGCAGCCGTGGTCATGGTATCACGGCGGCGGGGCGGCGCCGCGCGTTGGAGCTTTCCTCATCTACTCACCCGCCCTCTTTCAGGGATCTCCCTGTGTTGATAGGATCGATGTGCGCCGATGATCGTATCGGGCCTGCGTGCGAGGGGCTGGGGCCGTCCAGGTCTAACCCGGAGGGCGCCGCAGACCCACCACTTCACTCATTCGGGAAACTCAACGTGACCATGCCCCGCATCGCCCTCGTCCTCTGCGCCGCCGCGCTGGCCGCCTCCGCGGCATGCTCCGGCGGCTCGAAGAAGGCGGCATCGCCGACCGCCGCGCCGGCGAGTTCGCCCACCGTCCAGGCGGGCGTCGCAGCGCCATCGTCCGTGCGTGACGAGGGGCTGTCCGTGCCGGAGATCGTACTCAGGCTGGCGCCCTCGATCGTGCGCGTGCAGACGGAGTCGGCGACGCTCGACATCTTCGGGCGCACGACGCCGAGCACGGGCGTCGGCACCGGCGTCATCATCGACAACAACGGGCACATCGTCACGAACAACCACGTGGTGACGCTGGGCACGGGCGACACGCCGGCGGACCACATCACGGTGACACTGTCGGACCAGCGCACCTTCACGGCAACGATCGTCGGGCGCGACCAGCCGACGGATCTGGCGGTCCTCAAGGTCGACGCTGGCGGACTGACGCCGGCGGTGTTCGGCGACGCGGACAGCCAGCAGATCGGCGAGACGGTGGTCGCGATCGGATTCGCGCTCGACCTCAAGGGCGGGCCGACGGTGACGCGCGGCGTGCTGTCCGCGAAGGGCCGCACGATCGAAGAGCGGCCGTACGAGATCAACGACGCGCTCCAGACCGACGCGGGCATCAACCCCGGCAATTCGGGCGGCCCGCTGGTGAACGCCAGCGGCGAGGTGATCGGCATCAATACGGCGATCATCAAGAGTGCGCAGAGCATCGGCTTCTCGATCTCGGCGGCGCTGGTGAAGCCGACGATGGAGACGCTGATCTCGGCGGGCAAGATCGAGCGCGGCTACCTGGGCATCGGCACGGTAGACGTGACGAAGGCGATCGCGCAGAGCTTCGGCCTGCCGGTGGATAAGGGCATCGCGGTGACGGCGGTGGGCGAGGGCACGCCGGCGCAGAAGGCCGGCCTCCGCCAGAACGACGTCATCGTCAGGGTGGACGGGCAGGACGTGACCAACAACGGCGACCTGCTGGCGATCCTCGCGAAGCACCGGGCGGGCGACGCGGTAAGCATCGAGTTCTACCGCGGCAGCGACCGCAAGACGCTCGACGTCACGCTCGACGCGCGCCCGAACGGGTAGGAGTGAGCGGTCCCGCACCGGCCTCGCCTTCTTCCGGCATCGGCCACCGCTCAACAGGGACACCTGCGGCGCCAACGGGCAGATTCGCACTGCGCCGTAGCCGCCAGTAAGGTCGTAGGACCATAGACCCGCGACGAATCACGTTGATCTATCCTAGTCTGATTGTCCTATCTGCAGAGGAGGGGCCCGCATGCGAGTCGATCACGTCGTCTATGGAGTTCGTGACCTTGATCAGGGAATCAAGTGGTTTCAGCAAGAATATGGGCTCGAGGCGGTCCATGGCGGCAACCACCCTCACGGCTCGAGCATGGCGATCATCTCGCTCGGGCCGGGTCAATACCTCGAGCTGCTGGCGCCGACTGACCCGAGTTCTGACCGGCCAATGACGAGGTACCTGAACAAGCTCACTGCCAAGGGCGATTGCTTCAGCGGCGTGTGCCTACTGCCGACAGATCTGGACGCCGTGGCATCCCGTCTGTCGTTACAGATCCGCGAGGCGTCTCGAATAACGCCCGGGGGAGATGAGATCCGCTGGCGCAATGCCGGATTAGAAGCGGCCTACGGCCCTTTGCACCTCCGCCTGCCCTACTTCATCGACTGGCAGGACAGCTTCGGCCCGGCGATCGAAACGATTCTTCGACCTCAGTTAGACATCCAGCCTGCCGAATCCCGTTTGCGGGGAATTGCTTGGGTGGAGATGGGCGGCGATCGCGAGCGCTTGCGCGAATGGATCGGATCCGACACCGAAGAAATTCGCGCAGTCGGCGGCGAACCCGGACCGCATGCCGTGGCGGTGCGGCGCAGTGATGACACCTTGCTTATCATCCGCTGATCTAGCGCAGCTCCGTAGCCGCCACCGCGCTTGATACGAGAACATCAACGTGATGATGATCGTACGGAAGAGGCCATCCGGCGATATTCGGCGAGCAGCTTGAGGTTGAGCTGGAGGCGACCATCGTGGCGGCACACGCACGGCTTAGGAAACCACGTGTGTATTTTGGGTCACGCGGAAAGAGCAGATAACTTCGTGATTTTAGCTTCGGATCGCAGATACGAATGCACTGCGTTAGCACTGGGGTAGCCCACAGTCAGGTCGGGCGCCGCATTGACGCCGAAACGCCGGCAGCGGATGATGGCTTGCAGCCGGCGCCCCGTCCGGCCTGCGGGATATGGAGGAACCGATGATCCGCTCAACACGAACCATCCTGGTGCTGTGCCTGGCGCTGGCGACTGCGGCATTGTTCGCCGCGGCGTGCGGCGGCGGCACCAGCAGCAAGGACAAGACGGCGACGGCAGCCGCCAAGACGGCGAGCACGCCGGCCGCTACCAAGGCCATCGCGACGACGGCCGCCGCGAAGATCGATATCTCCGGCGTCGACGAGCTGAAGGACGGCTCGCTCGACATCGGCTCCGATATCGCCTACGCGCCGATCGAATTCTTCGACAAGGACAACAAGCCGACGGGGCTCGACGTCGACATCGCCAACGCGATGGCGGACGTGCTGGGGGTGAAGGCCAAGTTCACGGCCGCGGGCTTCGACACGCTGCTGCCGTCGCTGGACGCGAAGCGCTACGACGTGATCATGTCGGCGATGACGGCGAATGCCGACCGCAAGAAGGTCGTGGACTTCGTCAACTACTTCAATGCCGGCTCCGGGCTGATCGTCCAGAAGGGGAACGCGAAGGCGATCAAGACGGCCGACGACCTCTGCGGCAAGACGGTGTCGGTGCAGAAGGCGACGATCCAGGTGGACTTCCTGCTGGGCACGACGGACGCGCCGGGCGGCCTGGACAAGAAGTGCAAGACTGCGGGCAAGGCGGGCGTTACCGTGCGCCAGTTCGATGACGACCCCTCGGCGGTGCAGGCGCTGATCGCCGGCCAGTCCGACGCCGAGATCGCGGACTTCCCGGTGGCGGCCTACTCGGCGCAGCAGAGCACCGGCAAGCTCGAGGTGATCCCGAACCAGATCGAGCCGGCGCCGTACGGCATCGCCGTGCGCAAGAGCAGCACGCCGCTGAGCACCGCGCTGCAGAAGGCGTTCGACGAGATCAAGAAGAACGGCAAGTACGACGAGATCCTGAAGAAGTGGAACCTCGAGGCCGGCAAGCTGTAAGCTTCCGCATCGTGGCGTATCGTCGGAGCCCCCGGTACTTCGCCGGGGGCTCCGTTTCTTCCCGCAGGTGGCCTGCTTGATCCAACTGCCCGTCCTCATCAACTTCGACCCCGGCATCGTCTGGGAGTTCCTGTTCAGCGACGTGGTGCTCGAGGGCGCGCGGCGGACGCTGCTGATCTCGGTGATGGCGCAGGCGATCGGCATCGGCCTCGGCGTGGTCGCGGCGGTGGCGCGCAACCTGCGCATCCCGGTGCTGAGTCAGGCGGCGAGCCTGTACATCTGGTTCTTCCGGGGGACGCCGCTGCTGGTGCAGTTGATCTTCTGGTTCTCGGCGCTGCCGCAGCTGGCGCCCAACGACTTCGGCTTCGGGCCGCTGCAGGTCCACCACGCGTGGTTCCTGCTGTCGCCGTTCCAGGCGGCGCTGATCGGCCTCTCGGTGAACGAGGGGGCGTACATGTCGGAGATCGTGCGCGCGGGGATCGAGTCGATCGAGTCGGGGCAGATGGACGCGGCGAAGGCGCTGGGCATGACGAACCTGCAGGCGATGCGCCACGTCATCCTGCCGCAGTCGGCGCGGGTGATCATCCCTCCGACGGGCAACGAGTTCATCGCCATGCTCAAGAACTCGTCGCTGGCGAACGTGATCGCCTATCCCGAATTGCTGTACGAGTCGCAGACGATCTACCACCGCAACTTCAAGATCCTGGAACTGCTGACGGTCGCCAGCATCTGGTACCTCTTCTTCACGACGATCTTCAGCGTGCTGCAGGCGGAGCTGGAGGCGCGGCTGCGGCCGGAGGAGCACCGGCGCGGCCTGATGGCCTCGATTGGGCGCGCGCTGCGGCCGCCGGCCAGCTGGTACGGCGGAGCGGGGGACCGGCGATGAGCAGCACGCCGATGGTGCAGATCCAGGATGTACACAAGCGCTTCGGGCGCAACGAGGTGCTGCGCGGAGTCAGCTTCGACGTGCAGAAGGGCGAGGTCGTCGTCATCCTCGGGCCCAGCGGCTCCGGCAAGAGCACGCTGCTGCGGCTGATCAGCCATCTCGATGCGCTGGACAGCGGGCGGATCTACGTCGACGGGCGCCTCGTGGGTTACGAGGAGCGCGGCGGCAAGCTGCACGCGCTCAGCGACCGCGCCGCATCCATCGCGCGGGCGGACGTGGGGATGGTGTTCCAGCGCTTCAACCTCTTCCCCCACCTGGACGCGCTGGGCAACGTGAACGCGGCGCCGGTGCACGTGCGGCGCATGCCGAAGAGCGCGGCGATCGCCCGGGGCACGGAGCTGCTGACGCAGGTGGGGCTGGCCGACAAGCTGCACGCCTACCCGGCGCAGCTCTCCGGCGGCCAGCAGCAGCGGGTGGCGATCGCCCGGGCGCTGGCGATGAACCCGAAGGTGATGCTGTTCGACGAAGCGACCTCGGCGCTGGACCCGGAGCTGGTGGGCGAGGTGCTGGAGGTGATGAAGCAGCTGGCGCACGACGGCATGACGATGATCGTGGTGACGCACGAGATGGGCTTCGCGCGCGAGGTGGCGGACCGGGTGATGCTGGTGGACGGCGGCGTGGTGGTGGAGTCCAACACGCCGGACGCGTTCTTCGACCACCCGCAGCACGAGCGCACGCGGTCGTTCCTGTCGAAGATCCTCTGACGTATTGCCGCGCCGCGTCATCAGGCGTAGAGTAGGCACCTCAGCAGGGACGGTTCCAGATCGGATAGCCATGCCTGTGATTCGGCATCCAGACGAGATGCGAAGTGAGGCGATGGCTGCGGCCGAGCACCTCACCCCGCCCTTCGGGCACCCCTCTCCACGCAGTGGAGCGGGGCTCGGCCGGCTGCTCTGGCACCGTGTTCAAGGCAGACGAGGTGATCGATGAAGAAGCGCACACTCATCGGCGTAGGGGCGGCGCTGGCGGGCGCCGTCGTACTGTTCCGCAAGGCCGGCCTGCGCGAGACGCTGGACTGGGAGTCGGTGGCGAAGCCGGGCAGGCTCATCGATGTGGACGGCTACCGCGTGCACTACGTCGAGGCGGGCGCGGGGCCGGCGATCGTGCTGATCCACGGCTTCGGCGGGCAGACGTACTCGTACCGCAAGCTGCTGCCGATCTTCGCGCGGGACCATCGCGTGATCGCGGTGGACCTGAAGGGCTACGGCTACAGCGAGCGCGACGCGTACACCGACCTGTCGCAGAGCGGCCAGGTGGCGATGCTGCGGTCGCTGCTCGCGAAGCTCGGCATCGAGCGCGCCGTGTTCGTGGGGCACTCGATGGGCGGGGGCGTCGTGCAGCGCTTCGCCGCGACGCATCCGGAGATGGTGGAGGCGGCTGTGCTGGCCGCGTCGGTGACGGGCGAGGAGCGGTCGCGCCGGAGGATGCCGCCGGCGTTCCTGGCGCGGCCCCTGGCGCCGCTGCTGGCCAAGATGATGTCGTCGCGGATCATCAGGGCCTCGTTCTACGACCCGTCGGACCTGACGCCGGAGGTGCACGACGAGTACATGCGCCCGGTGCGGATCAAGGGGTCGATGGACGAGTTCGTGGCGATCATGCGCGCGGGAGCCAGCGATCCGGCGGTGGACGCGTCGAAGATCACGATGCCGGTGCTGCTCCTGAACGGCGCGGACGACCGGGTGGTGCCGCTGAGCGCGGCGCAGCGCATCCGGGAGCGCATCCCGCAGGCGCGGCTGGTGGTGATCGACCGGGCGGCGCACATGCTGCTGGAAGAGCAGCCCGAGGAGTGCGCGCGGGCGATCGTGGACTTCCTGCGGGACGCCCACGCGGGCTTGACGCGCGAGCCCTTGACGGCGGGATAACCGCCCTCTCAGCTTGCCCGCCGCCGCGGGGCGGTGATACGCTGAACCGCTCGCCCCGGATGGGCCTGAGCGGAAGGAACGTATCTCATGCCACTGCTAGCAGGCCTCGGTCCGCTGGGCGTACCAGAGCTTCTGATCATCGCCCTGATCATCCTCCTGGTCTTCGGCGTCGGGCGGCTGCCCGAGGTCGGCGGCGCGGTGGGGAAGAGCATCCGCGAGTTCCGCAAGGCGACGAAGGACGACGAGGCGGCGAAGGATGCCTCGAGCGCGTCCGCGGCGACGGAGATCTCACCCGCGGCGCCGGCACAGCCATCGTGGGCGCCCGGCGTGGCGGCGGCGAGCGGCGAGACGATGTTTTGCAGCGAGTGCGGCACGCAGAACCTGCGGAGCGGGAAGTTCTGCTCGCAGTGCGGGCATGCGATCGGCACCTCCGTCAGCTGACCGGCCGCCACCAGACGCACCTGACCAACGCCGCCGGAACGCTTCCGGCGGCGTTTTCATCTCCAGCCAATTCGGTCGCCGCGGCGACCGCGAACAGAAAGCGATGACCATGATCCGCGCCGTACTCTTCGACCTCTGGGGGACGCTGATCGTCGACGACCCCGCGTCGGGAGCGGCGCGCGAGCGACTGCGCATCGAGGCGACGCGCGCGGTGCTGGCCGACGCGGGCTTCGACTACGCCGCCGACGACATCCGGGCCGGGTTCATGGCGGCCGGCGTAGAGCTCGGCGGGCTGCACGAGCAGGAGCGCGACCTCTCGGCGCGCGGCCGCACGATCACGTACCTGCGGCAGGTCGATGCCGATCTGCCGGACCGGCTCGACGACGCGGCGTGGCGGCGGCTGGACGAGGCGATCCTGACGCCGGCGCTGACGCACGGCCCGGAGGTGATGCCCGGCGCGGCGGATGCGCTGGCGGCGGTGCACGGGCTGGGGCTGGCGATCGGGATGATCTCCAACACGGGGATCACGCCGGGCTACGTGCTGCGCGAGGTGCTGGCCGGCTTCGGGCTGCTGCGGTACCTCGACCTCACGGTGTTCTCGGACGAAGTAGAGATGTCGAAGCCGGCGCCGGCGATCTTCGAGCACGCGCTGGGCGAGATGGGGCTGGAGGCGGGCGAGGCGGCGTTCGTGGGCGACCAGCCGCGGCTGGACGTGTTCGGTTCGCGCCGCGCCGGCCTGTGGTGCGTGCAGATCGGCGACCTGGAGGGCGAGGACGCACAGCCGCACGCGCGCATCGCCGCGCTGCACGAGCTGGTGCCGGCGCTGCGCGCGCTGGGGCTGGTGGGGTAGCTACGCAGAACAGAGAGCAGAACGCAGAGGGCAGACGGCGGAAACTTGAGGCTGGAGGCTGGAGGCTGGACGGTGGACGGTGGACGGTGGACGGTGGACGACGTTATCCACAGATTCCACAGATGGACACAGATTTCTGATTCTTAACTTCCGACTTCTGATTACTGACTACTGACTACTGACTACTGACTTCCGACGTGCGGCGGGCGGCACGGGCACCTCACCCCGGCCTTCGGCCACCCCTCTCCACGGCGTGGAGAGGGGCTCGCTCGGGACAGCGCGGCGAACACGACGTCTAGCGTCCGACCCCCGTGGCCCATCTTCCACCTTCCACCTTCCACCTTCCGAAATCCCACTCCCCACCTCCCACGTCCCATCTCCCACCTCCCGGCTACAGGCCGGGCGGGCGGAAGCGGCGCTGCTCCCATCGCGCGTAGAGCCAGACGGCGGCGGCGGTGATCGTGACGGGGATGAGGGCGAGCGCGGGGTGGATATCGAACAGCACGACGATGCCGTAGAGGTCGACGATGAGGCCGATGAGCACGGCGAACGGCCACATCAGGATGCCGAACATGGCGCGGCTGATCAGCCACACGTCGAGGCAGCCGGGGCGTTCGTCCTCTGGCGGCTTCTGCTGCGCGTAGTACACCATGGTGGCAATGGTATCGTGATTGGTGATTGGTGACTGGTGGAAACTGGGACTCGAACGTGAACCGCAACCCTGACCGCTCAGACGCCTGGCAACTGCTCTGCGAGTTCACACAGACCGATGGGCTGCGCAAGCACGGCCTCGCCGTCGAGACGGTGATGCGCTACTTCGCGCGGAAGCACGGCGCCGACGAGGAGCTGTGGGGCATCGCGGGGCTGCTGCACGACTTCGACTACGAGCGCTGGCCGACCGCCGAGGGGCACCCGTACGAGGGGAACAAGATCCTGACCGAGCGCGGCTATCCGGAGGAGATCCGCACGGCGATCATGGGGCACGCGGACTACACGGGCGTGGCGCGCGAGACGCTGATGGCGAAGATGCTGTTCTCGGTCGACGAGCTGACGGGCTTCGTGACGGCGGTGGCGCTGGTGCGGCCGAACAAGAGCATCGCCGAGGTCGAGCCGGCGTCGGTGCGGAAGAAGATGAAGGACAAGGCGTTCGCGCGACAGGTCAATCGCGACGACATCGTCCACGGCGCGGAACAGCTGGGCGTCGAATTGGACGCGCACGTCGCTGGCGTCATCGAGGCGCTGCGGGCGGACGCCGACGCGCTGGGGCTGGCGGGAGCGCGGAGCGCGGGGTAGGGAGCGGCGACGGGCTACCGCACGGCAAACAGCAAACGGCAAAGGAGAGAGCAGAAAGCAGAAGACAGAAGACAGAAGGCAGAAGGCAGAGGCGGCTTACAGCAGAGTCGCTCGGAGCAGAAGGCAGGGGCAGCGGCGCGTTGCCGCACGGCACGCAGCGCATCACCAGTCACCAAACACCAATCACCAAACACCAATCACCAAACACCAAACACCAACGGCCGCGCCGGCCTACACGCCGGCGGCCGCGCGGAGTTCCTTCATCAGGTCGATGTTCGGACGGTCGGGGCCTTTGCCGGCGCCGTCCAGCTTGAAGCCGGGGACCTCGAGCAGGAAGGGCACGGCGGCGAGCGCGGGGTGCGCGACGAGCGCCTCGAAGCCGGCGCGGCCGATGTGGCCTTCGCCGATGTTCTCGTGCAAGTCACGGCCGGCGCCGAGCTTCGTCTTCGAGTCGTTGCAGTGCACGGCAGCCACGTTCTCGAACCCGATCTCACGCGACAGTTCGTCCATGACGGCGGCCACGCCGGCGGCGCTGCTGAGGTCGTAGCCCGACGCGAACGCGTGGCAGGTATCGATGCACACCTTCGCGCGCGGGTTGTCGATGCGGCGCAAGATCTCGCCCAGCTCGTTGAACTTGCCGCCGATGGTGTCGCCGTGGCCGGCGGAGTTCTCGAAGATCATCAGCGTCTCGGGCGGCGTCTCGTCGAGCACGCGCGCAGCCGCCTCGCAGATCTGCTCGAACACCGCCTCGAAGCCGAGGCCCTTGGAGCTGCCGGTGTGGAAGATGACGCCGAGCGCGCCGATGCGGCCGGCGATGTTCAGCGTGCTGCGGAGCGTGCTCGTCGACGTCTTGAAGATCTTGGCGTCGGCGCTGGCGAGGTTCATCAGGTACTTGCCGTGGATGAAGACCGGCTCGATGCCGGACTCCGCCATAGCGTCGCGGAACTCCGCCACCTGGTCGTCGTCAAGGCGCGCTGTGCCCCACTGCTGGGGGGCGGACTCGAAGATCTGCACGCACTCGGCGCCGACCTTCGCCGCGCGATCGAAGCACGTCGCGATGCCGCCGGCCGTCGAGACGTGGGCGCCGATCTTCATCCGAATGCTCCTCGGTTGCTGCAACAGATGCCCTGCTGACACTATACGCCGGTGCGCGGCGTTGCGGACATGACGCAATGCGGAATTGGCACCGCGCCAGCACGCACACCTGGACGCAGTTGCACCGCGGAGGCGCAGAGGACGCGGAGATCCGACGTGGGCGGGCATGAAGATCGGTCGTGGACAACGTTCCCCGTGAACTCTGCGTACTCCGCGCCTCTGCGGTGCACAGGTCATATTTCACCGTACATGAGGCGCTAATCGCGCGCGGTCGGCGTGCTGTCAACTTGCGCCAAACTGCGTGCCAGGCGGCTTGCGGCCGGAACGATCGTGCTATCATGGATCAGGACGCCATCGCGTCGGGAGGATCGCTCTGGACACTGATTACCGCATCGACGTCTCGGAAGTGAACCGCAACATCGATGTGCAGGACGTGATCGCGCTGTACTTCCCGCTGCTGCGCAAGACGCTGCTGATGGACTTCCGCACGAACGACGTGGACGGCGCGATGATCAAGGTCGTGCCGATGGCGAACACGCCGGAGGAGCGCTTCCAGTCGCTGCTGAAGATGCGGCCGCGCTTCCGCAAGCCGGACAGCATCACGATCATCCCCTGGCCCAAGTACGTGCCCAGCATTGCCGACCTCGGCATCTGGGATCACATCGTCCGCCGCTACGCCGACACGGGCTCTCCGGAGACCGTGCGGGAGTGCGAGCGCTGCTACGCCGAGCTGGCGAAGCTCGAGCGGGAAGAGCTGCGCCGGGCCATCACCGGCGAGAACTACGAGACGATGTGGGGCCAGCGGGGCATCGCCGAAGAGGCGCTCGTGGCGGATGACGAGATCGACGATGACTTCGACGAGGACGACGACTCCGACGACGACGTCTTCGACGAGGACGACTCCTGAACCCAGGATTCCAGCTTCACCACGAGATCTGCTCATGCCGATAGGCGGATGATCTCCTGACGCCGCTCCCGTGGTAGAATTGCCGCGAAGGAGGCGCCCGGAGCATGCACGCTCGTCAGATTGGCAGGACCAACCCGACGTCGCAGGCGCGTCTCCAGTTGATCCTCGTCCTGCTCGCGGCGTGGGATCTGCTCGCCTTCCTGCTTGAGTTGACGAACACGCGGCTGCTGCGCATCGGCGGCATCCAGGGCGTGCTCGGCGCGCGCTCCGTCAGCGGCACGCTGGCCGTGCTGGCGATCGCCTACCTCTACGCGGCGCGCGACCCGATCCGGCATCGCTTCGTGCTGTGGCTGGCGACGCTGGAGCAGTTCGTGGCGCTGTTCTCGGTCACCTTCCACTGGGCGCGCAGCGACTTCGGCTTCGGCGAGGCCGTGGTGCCGATCTTCCTGGCGGCGGGCTTCCTTGTGCTGCTGCTGACGAACCTTCCGCGGCAGACGGACTCGGCTTGAGCGACATGAGCCACGAGCGGCCACCAGCCGGCGACGGCCAGGGCGCGGCGGCCTCGCGCGAGACGGCGGTCGCCGTGATCAGCGCCTACGGGGCGTTCCGGCTGCTGCTCGTCCTCCTGGCGGTCTGGACGTTCCTCGAGGGGTTCGCGCTGGTCAGCGGCGCGCTCAACGCGCTGTCGCTCGGCGGCCACGACCGCAACGCGGAGCGGATCATCGGCGCGCAGATGATCGTGCTGGTGCCGATCTACGCGGTGCTGGTCTGGCAGCGCGAGCGCTACCGGCTGCTGATCTGGGTGCCGTACGCGGCGCAGCTGGCGATCATCCTGCCGACGGGCTGGGCACTGCTCCACGCCGACACCGACAACGCGCTGCTGTTCGCCGTGTCGGCGATCTTCTTCGTGCTGCTCTTCTACCTCTGGTGGCACAGCCACCCGCTGGACTTCTATCAACCAGCGGATGGCGACGAGGCGGCTGGCGACGACGAGGGCGAGGACGAGGACGAAGGCGAGGAAGAGGACGAGGACGACGGCGACGCCGAAGGGGAACCGCAGGACCGCGGCGAACGGCCGCGACGCTACCGCCGGAAGTAACGCCGCTCCGTACAGACACCGTGACCGCGCGGGCGGTGGAACGTCTTTTCACCGCAGCGGCGCAGAGGACGCGGAGATTCGGGACCGGCGGCGAAGAGGCGTCGTCGCACAGCCGTTCCGGCGAAATCTGCGCGCTCGGCGCCTCCGCGGTGAGCGGGTCACACGGGGTCGCGTGGCGCCAGCAGCCGGGCGGCGACGCGCGCGGCGGCTTCGCGCACGAGGCGCGTAGCGGCGCGCATCGCCTCGGCGGTGGGCATGCCGGGGGGCGTGGCCGCCTCGACCAGGTCGAATGGTCCGGCTGAGGCATCGTAGCCCTGATCGATGCTGCCGGCGATCATCGCGACGGGCTTGCCGTGCTTGCGGGCGAGCTTCGCGACGCCGTCGGCGGTCTTGCCGAAGGCGGTCTGCGCGTCGAGGCGGCCTTCTCCCGTCATGACGGCATCGCACCGGGCGATCCGCTCATCCAGTCCCGCCGCCTCGGCGACGATGGCGAAGCCCGGCTCGATCGTCGCCCGCGCGACCAGCATCAGACCCGCGCCGAGGCCGCCCGCCGCGCCGCCGCCGCTGACGTCGAGCAGATCGACGCCGGCATCGCGCAGGGCGATCTCCGCGAAGCGGCGCAGCGCCGCATCGAGCGCGCGCACGCCGTCGGGCGAAGCGCCCTTCTGCGGGCCGAAGATCGTCGCGGCGCCCGTTGGCCCGCAGAGCGTGTTCGTCACGTCCGACGCGACGCGCACCTGCGTCGACGCGAGCCGCGGATCGACGCCGGAGAGATCGATGCGATCGAGGCGCGTGAGCGGCGCACCGCCGGGCGGCAGTTCGGCGCGGGTGGCGTCGAGCAGCCGAGCGCCGAGCGCCTGCATCGCGCCGGCGCCGCCATCGACGGTGGCGCTGCCGCCGACGCCGACGATGATGCGCGCGGCACCTCGGTCGAGCGCGGCGCGGACCAGTTCGCCGGTGCCGTAGGTCGTCGCCACGAGCGGATCGCGCTCGTCCGCCGACAGCAGCACCAGGCCGGAGGCGGCCGCCATTTCGATGACGGCGGTGCCGTCGGGCAGCAGCGCCCAGGCGGCGAGCATGGGGCGCATCAGCGGATCGTGCGCGGGCGAGTCGATGCGCCGGCCGCCGCGCGCGGAGAGCATCGCATCGACGAGGCCGGGGCCGCCGTCGGACATCGGCGCCAGGTCGAGGTCTGCGCCGGGCACCGCGTCGCGGACGCCGGCGGCGATGGCGCCCGCGGCCTGGGCGGCGGTGAGGCTGCCCTTGAACTCTTGCGGCGCAATCACGAATCGCATCTAGGCGCGAGCGTATCGGGCGGCGGCGGATGCGGGAAGCGGCCCTCGCGCTGGAAGTCGGATGATGGAGGCTGGAGGCTCGAGGCTGGACGGACTGAGCCTTGCTAGTGCCGTTCCAACTTGATTTCGCGAGAAACGATCTGCCTGTCATGCTGAGCGAAGCGAAGGATCTTCCCCCAGCCGGAGTGCGAGATCCTTCGCTACGCTCAGCATGACAAGGTGCTGCCTGCGCCCATCGACCCGTCCCATTACCTGGGGGGGGGCCCCCCCCCCCCCGGGGAGGGGGGGGTGGGGGGGGGGGGCGGGGGGGGAGGCCGTGAG
>Ga0315281_10006458_pt1 | contig 16674 bp, 16 predicted proteins | sample YL17G07_0_MG_FD_204540 | JGI IMG/M metagenome (GOLD analysis project Ga0315281, IMG submission 204540) | Sediment microbial communities from Yellowstone Lake, YNP, Wyoming, USA - YL17G07_0 | ecosystem: Environmental > Aquatic > Freshwater > Lake > Sediment | place: USA: Wyoming | collected...
TCTTTCTGAAGAGTCAGGGGAGGGTTCAAACATCGCCGCTCCAATCGCGAAAAAGGTTTTAGAAAATTGGTTTTCCCGCTGAATTATTTTTTAAGAAGATCTTTCCCGATTGTTCTTATTGCTTCCTGCACGGTTGTCATAAATTGAGCAGGGAAGATAATGGTGGAGTTTTTTTCGGTTGCAATTTCCGCCATTGTTTGAAGAGTTCTAAGCTGTAGGGCAACTGGGTGTTTGGCTATTAAATCGGCTGCTTGTCCTAATTTAACAGCGGCTTGGAATTCTCCCTCTGCAGCTACGATTTTTGCCCTTCTTTCTCTTTCAGCCTCGGCTTCCTTTGCCATTGCCCGTTGCATGTTATCAGGTAGAGTTATATCTTTTATTTCAACAGCAGTTACTTGGACGCCCCATGGTTCGGTGTGAGCATCAATCACATTTTTTATTTGTGTATTTATATCGGCAGTTTTGGATAAAAGCTGGTCCAAGACAAACTGTCCTATTACATTTCTGACTGTTGTTTGGCTAATTTGATTAACCGCTTCATACACGTCTTCAACGGCAATTATGGATTTTTTGGGATCAACTATATGATAATAGGCAACAGCAGCAATATCAATTGAAACATTATCTTTTGTAATTATTTTTTGAGAGGGGATTGCCATGGTTATGGTTCTCAAGGTTACCTTCATCATTTTTTCAAGAATGGGAATAAGTAAAATAAGTCCGGGGCCTCTGACTCCTGTGTATTTTCCCAAGAAAAAAATAACACCTCGGTCGTACTCCTGAACGATTCTTACGCTTACGAGAAACAAGACTATAAAAACAACTATTAAAAAAGGTATCAATGCCATATCCTGAATATACATTCGTTAAAATGCCTTGTCAATCTATCAAAATGTATCTAATATTGATTTATGGATGAGAGAAATTATTATCTTGGATTCGCTCTTGTTAGCGGAATTGGGCCAAAAACTTTTAATTTACTTCTTCAACATTTCAAAACAGCCCAAAAAGCTTGGAATTCAACCTCAAAAGACCTCAAAAAGGCAGGTTTAAGCGATAGATTAATTCAAAAGTTAGAAAAAACAAGAAATGAATTGGATATTGATTCATATCTTCAAAAAATGATTCAGAAAAAAGTTTCATTCATCGCACGTTGCGATAAAGAATATCCAAAATTTTTGAGTCAAATTGAAAATCCGCCGATTGTTTTATATGTAAGAGGAGATATATCAAAAATAGATTTTGAAAAGACTTTGGGAATTGTAGGTACGCGGAAAATTACAAATTATGGTAGGGAAGTCACAGAACTTTTTTCAGCAAAACTTGCTCAAGTCGGTTTTACTATAGTATCGGGTCTTGCAATGGGCGTTGACGCGGTTGCAGCACAAAGCGCAATTGAAGCAGGTGGTAAAACAATCGCAGTGCTTGGAAACGGAGTTGATTTGTGTTTTCCAAGTTTAAACGAAAAGCTTTACGATAAGATTTTGGAAAATAACGGAATTATTGTTTCGGAATTTCCTTTAGGGCAATCGCCAACGCAGGGCTCGTTTCCGTCCAGAAACCGGATTATTGCAGGACTTTCACTCGGCGTTTTAGTAACAGAAGGAGCGGCGGATTCAGGCAGTTTAATAACTGCGGATTATGCATTTAAATTTAAACGCAAAGTTTTTGCAATCCCGGGGCCTATTACCTCAAGCTTATCTGTTGCGCCGCTTAAGTTAATTGAAAAGGGAGCGAAATTGGTAACGTCTGCGGAAGACGTCTTGAAGGAACTCAAAATTCAAAAGTCAAAAGTCAAAAATTCAGGTCAAAAGTCAAAATTTGTAAATCTTTCAAGAGACGAACTGAAAATAATACAGATTTTGGAGAATGAAGCCTTGGGTTTTGATGAGATTGTCAGAAAGTTAAATATGAGTTCTGCAAAAGTAGGCAGCTTACTCTCCGTGATGGAAATAAAAGGATTAATAAAAAACTCAAATTCGGTATTTTCAATACCCGCTAGCCCTTGACAGGTCGTGTATACTTCTTTAGAGTAAAAAGGAGTTTATGAAGAATTTAGTTATTGTTGAATCGCCGACTAAGGCAAAAACAATTGGAAAGTTTTTAGGCAGTGATTATAAAATTATTGCTTCAATGGGGCATGTCATGGATTTGCCAAAGTCTAAATTAAGCGTTGATCTTGAACATGATTTTAAGCCTGATTATCAAATAATGCCTGATAAAAAAAAGATTTTGTCAGAAATTAAAAGTTTAAGTAAGGGTGTTGATAATATAATTCTTGCAACCGATCCCGATAGAGAAGGAGAGGCGATTGCTGCACACGTCAAAGAGGCCTTGCAAGCTAAAGGCAAGAAATTTTCAAGAATAGTTTTCCACGAAATTACAAAAGAAGCAATTGAGGAAGCTTTTACTCATCCAAGAGAAGTTGATCAAAATTTAGTTGATGCTCAAACCGCCAGACGGGTTCTTGATCGTTTAGTAGGTTACAAGCTTTCGCCGATTTTGTGGCAAAAAGTCAGAAGAGGTTTGTCTGCCGGAAGAGTTCAATCGGTTGCGTTGCGCCTGATTGTTGAGCGGGAAAAAGAAATAGAAAAGTTTAAAAAAGAATCATATTACACAATAAGCGTAAATCTTAAATCTCAAGCTCAAAATCTTAAACCTGACGGAGTAACTTTTGAGTTGATTGAAATTGATGGTAAAAAGATTGAGGTTACTCAAAAACTTAATTTATATGATGGGGAATATACGTTTAGTAAAACAATAATAGATGAAGAATCAAAAGCAAAACAAATAGAAGAGGATTTAAAAACAAAAGGTTTTATCGTGTCTGACGTTATTAAAAAAGAAATGAAAAGAACTCCGCCGCCGCCTTACACCACTTCAACCCTGCAGCAAGATGCGGCAAGAAGAATGGGGTTGTCCGGAAAAAGAACAATGGGATTGGCGCAAAAGCTTTACGAAGAAGGTTATATTACTTATCATAGAACCGATTCACCGGCAATTTCTGAAAGCGCAAGAAAACAAATGAGTGAATATGTAAAAAAAGAATTTGGAGAAAAATATTTGCCGCAAAAACCAAGATATTACAAAGTAACTCAAAAAAATGCCCAGGAAGCTCACGAAGCAATTAGGCCCGCAAAGATTAGCGTTTTGCCTTCGGAAGTAATTCAAAATTTAGGAGCACAATATGGAAAACTTTATGATGTTATCTGGACAAGAGCTTTGGCAACGCAAATGGCAGATGCTATTACAGAGTCTACGGCAGTATTAGTTAATACCTCAAACAAGGAATACACATTTAAAGCAAATGGTTCAGTTTTAGTCTTTGACGGATTTTTAAAAATAAGCCCCGCTGCCTTAAATGATAATAGATTGCCTGATTTTAATGCTAATGAAAAACTAGATTTTGTTTCTGTGTTGAGCGAATTTCACGAAACTCCGCCTCCGCCACGATATAATGATGCGTCAATTATTAAAACTTTAGAAGAAAAGGGAATCGGGAGGCCATCAACTTATGCGACAATTATTTCAACGATCGAAAGCAGGCAATATATAGAAAAAAATGAGGGAAAATTTTTTCCGACAAGCATTGGTGTTGCAGTAAATGATTTTTTGGTTACAAATTTTTCAACCATTGATGACATCCCCTTTACAGCAGCCATGGAGGATCAATTAGATGATATTGCAAGCGGAGCAAAAAAATGGGTGCCGGTAATTAAAGATTTTTATACTCCTTTTGAAAAGTCATTGGGAAGTGTTAAGGAAGTAGAAAGGGTAAAAATAGAGGTAGAAAAAACAGATGAGATTTGCCCGGAGGATCAAGGACGTTTAATTATAAGAATCGGAAGATTTGGTAAGTTTATGGCCTGCGAGAATTTTCCAACATGCAAATTTACTAAGCCGCTTGTCCAGGAAACTAATTTTATCTGTCCTAAGGATGGAGCAAAAATTGTATTCAAAAAGACTAAAAAAGGCCGCCGTTTCTATGGTTGCAGTAATTACCCGAATTGCGACTTCGCCGCGTGGAAGATAGAAGATATCAAGAAACCTACTTAAAAGAATTTTGCCAGAGCGATTATAAATATTACTGCCGCTACTTGATTAATAATGCCCCAGGGAGTGCCTAAGGGATTATCAAAAGCTTTTTGGAGTTTATAGGCCCAACAAAACGGTGCAAACTTAATATCAAAAAACAAATATGGAGCAGTTAGCCAGTCGGGTAATTGTGCGATTATAATTATAAAAAAAGCATACAAAAGATTAGTCGAAGGGAAAAATAAGTTAATTAATAAGTAAGATAAAATAAAACCAATGACAACGTCAACGGTGCTCTGAATAAGAAATTTCTTTTTGCCATTTTCTTTTCTATGTAGTCCCGTATCCCAGTGCGGAAAAGCATCGGCCAGAAAATGTGAAGCAAGAGCAATTGGAGCTGCAAGAGCAGGATTTCCGATTTTTGCCGCAATTACTGTTCCGATTAGCGCGTGTCCCGTAGCCGTCATAGTGTACTTTCAATTATAGTTCAACAGTTCGTAATCTTGTCAAGTATTTATTCAAGCTCTTCTCTTTTTATCGATAAAAATAAAAACCACTGTTCAAAGAAACCAACCAAACCTTTAAACGGAGCTTCGATAATAAGATCTATAACCATTAGGATAAAATTTATTTGAACAATTCCTTCGGTTAATCTTTGGCCAACGCTTGCAATCGGAACAAAAAAGAAATCAACAACAGGAGCAAATAGTCCTTGTTTTACATTGACAGAATAAATATTTGCGGTTTGGTAAATACGGTAAGTTAAAAAGGAAATAACAGCCACAAAGAAAAGAAATATTCCCTGACTTAAAATATTAAAATGAAGTTTTGTCAGTATGAACATTATTATTCCAAAGATAAAAAAAGATGTAGTTAACCACAAAAAAGAAAAAATATAATCGCGTATTGTTGCTTTTCCTGATTTTGTTTTGATTGAGATTTTTTGCACAATTTGAGGTTGGTCTTGAAACAAGATTCTTTCTATGTCTAAAAATATTTTCTGTGAATTATCCCTACCAGGTGTTTTAATTGTAATTCCCGTGGCTATCATAAGAAGTGGAGGAACTGTTGTATTGATTGCGATTGAGAGCCATTGAACGCTACCAAAAAATATTCTTTCAAATACACCCTCAATAAAAAGCGCAATAAATGCTTTTGTAAAGAGAATAAAAACAAAGCTTCTGATAATTGCAGTTCTAACTTTTCTTCTAATATTTGTATATCTTCTGTCACAAATATAAAAAATTTTATTTCTAAGTTCATCTTCGTTTTTAACCAAATTTTTTATATTATTTTTTTCCTGGATAAGAAGATCGTAAAGGATTAAAAAAGGAGGGGTCTTTTTTTTAATATGGTTGAAGATTCTATTCTTTTTTGGATACAAAAGCTGATGGTCAATCTCTTTATATCCGTCTTTAAAAGATAGTGCTGTTTTTGCAAGATTTTGTTCGGATAACTTTCCAAAGATTTGTTTAAAAAGCTCATATCTTAAAGAGGCTATGTCATCTTTTGCAAAATTTTTTCTTACGGCAATAAAAACTTGTGCGTCTTTTGTTTGCATGGAATCATCATTAATCTCAACAGAATCTTTTAATATCTGAAACATAAAATTTATCATGGCTTCTTTTTCTTTTCTCGGAACGAGGATTGTGTCTATTTCACGGGATAAAATTTGAGTTATAAATTCATTTAATTTATTTTCAGGCAAAACTTTTTCTTTTGATAATTTTTCTCTAAGCCTTAAATGAAGACCAATAGAATCTGAAACCATATTTATTATTGATTCGGGCACGGATGCGTCAGGAAAATATCTAGCCCATATCAACTCTCTTACTAAACCCTGGGCCATGGCTTGAGGATTAGCATCTAGAAAAAGCTTGCGTTTTAAAATTCTTTCTATTGCTTTTCGAAAAATTGTTTCTTCATCTCCGTAGTCCATTGAGGTTCTTAATTTTTCATACCATGAAGCTATTTTTGAGAGAAGCTGATTAACAGTTATTTTTTTATCGGTGTTTTCTATTTTCTCTTGCGTAAAGACATCTACCAAGGCAGTAGCCATGCGGGAAAGAGTAAAATTTGAAGATGAAGCCATAATCAATAAAGCGTATTATACATTTTTTGCATAGCCATCTCAAATCTCATATTTCATATATCAAATCTATATTTATTAATCTAAAAACCTTTTTGGATTTTAGATTTGAGTTATAATTTTGAGTTTTACGATTTGCGTTTTGAGATTAAATGAAAGTTTTTTAGTATAATAGATTTTATGTTAAAGCTTAAAGCGGTACAGTTAAGAAATACAAAGCCGACAAAAAAAGATCTGGCTAAAATTAAAAGAAGAGATATCTATTTTATTTTGGATAATGTTTTAGATACTTATAATGTAGGCGGAATTTTCCGCTTGGCAGATGCAATTGGAGTAAAAAAAGTATATTTGTGCGGAGAAACCGAAACTCCTCCCAATCCAAGAATTAAAAAAGCTTCTATAAATACCACCGAGTGGGTAAATTGGGAATACGCTTCATCTGCGGCTGAAGTAATTAAAAATTTAAAATTAAAAATTAAAAATTTGAATGTTGCTGCTGTAGAACAAGACAATCGTAGTGTTCCATATACGGAAATTGATTATAAACTGCCGATTGTTTTGGTTGTTGGAAATGAAACAACGGGAATTTCAAAAGAAGTATTAGGGTTTTGTGATTATGTTGTAGAAATTCCGATGTGGGGAGTAAATACATCTTTAAATGTTATAATATCTCTTGGAGTAGTTTCTTACCAAGCGGTAAAGCGTAATTTCGTAAATTTATGAAAGTTTCCGTAGTAGTCATTGCCTATAATGAAGAAAAATACATTAGGGATTGCCTTGAAAGTCTTATGAATCAGGTAGAAAAGGCAGATGAAATTATAGTTGTAGATAATAATTCTACAGATAAAACAGTTGAAATTGCCAAGGAATTTCCGGGAGTAAAAATAGTTAAAGAAGAAGAACAAGGCATGATTTATGCCAGAAATAAAGGTTTTGACAGTGCAAAATACGAAATTATAGCCCGCTTAGACTCCGACACAAGAGTTCCGAAAGATTGGATTAAAAAAATAAAATGGAATTTTGAGAATAAAAAAATAGATGCGTTAGGCGGTCCGGTTAAATTTTATGATCTTCCTAAGCCCTTTGTTACAAAGTTTTTTTCGGACGCTTATACTTATGGAACAAGCAAAATATATAGTCAGAAAATTTTAATAGGTCCGAATTTAAGTTTAAGAAAAGATATCTGGGAAAAAGTAAAAGATAAGGTTTGTCTTAAAGACAGCCATGTCCATGAAGATGTTGATCTATCGATTCATATAGTAGAAGCAAGCGGAGTAATAGATTTTGATAAAAGTTTAGTGGTTAATTCTTCTGCCAGAAGGTTAAAGCAAAGCCCATTATCATTTTTCCTGGAATATCCATGGAGACAAGTTAAAACACGCTACGCACATAGGTAAATGAAAACAACCGATAATTATAAAAAACACACGAGCAAAAATCCCATTCAACGATTACTTCTCTGGAATTTTTTTAGACACTTAGCTAGTTTAACCGCTTCAAAAAAAGTTGACTCAATTTTGGATGTTGGTTGCGGGGAAGGCTTCACTTTGAACCGTTTAAAAGAGCATGAAATTGGCAGTAAATTAGAGGGTTTAGAATATTCAAAAGACGCAATTGAACTTGGTAAGAAAACTTATCCCGACATCAAAATCACCCAAGGCAGCGTATACGAGCTTCCATATAAAGATAATTCATTTGATTTAGTTTTATGTACAGAGGTTTTGGAACACTTGGATAAGCCCGAAATTGCTTTAAAAGAACTCGTTCGGGTTTCAAAAAAATATTTGGTTATTTCCGTTCCTAACGAACCGTTTTTTATGTTTGCCCAGCTTGTTAGGGGCAAGAATTGGTCAAGATTTGGTAACGACATAGAGCATATTAATCACTGGACAATGTTTGACTTTCCAAAATTCATTAAACAAAACTCAAGCGTCAAAATCTTGAGCAGGAGATTTCCTTTTGCCTGGACAATGCTGCTTTTGAGGAAATAAAACTACCCGTTGACATCAAAAATTAGCTATGATATCTTTTCAGTTATGACATCATCAGAGGGTGGAAAAGGAAGACCTTTAGATCAATTTATAGAAGTGACTGGTAAATCCAAGCCTACAAGAAGGCCAAGCAGCCATACGGATAGAGCCGATATATTAAGACTTGAAGAAAGAAGACATCCACTTAGAGGTAGAAGAAAAGATGATAATCATGATTATCAAGGTAGTGAAAAAGTTTTAATAGAAGGTAAAGAGGTTCATATAAATCTGCCTCAACCAAGGCCAGATTTACCGTCAAAGGCACATGTTGAACATAGCGCACAAGGACAAGTTTCTCCATCTGAATGTCAGCCTGAATTTGCAAGAACAAGAAGGCATCCGTTTGTAGTTTCGGATCAGACTCCCATACGCGTTGTTATTCAAGCATTTTCGAACAAAGTAAGATAACGTTAACAGTTTTTTCTCAAGATGTAACCCCGATTGATTATTGACAAAGATTCCAAAATAGCTATAATAGTTTTACTATGTAAGACGACTTTCGCCAATGACGCAGGTTAGTACCCGCCTCTGGCGGGATTTTTTGTCTTTACACAGCTTGCACTTTAACATTCGAATCGTATCAGGATTTTAATCAAACTGCGTGAGGCGTGTTTGATTTACTTTAAATTTAGAAGTTCTGCACACAGAATTTCTCGATCAGGAAGTGGTAGGATTTTTCGAATTTTTCCTTAAAATAAAAATTCGAATTCAATTTTTTTTGAGAGTTTGATCCTGGCTCAGGATGAACGCTGGCGGCGTGCCTTAGGCATGCAAGTCGAACGGTTTCCGTAAGGAAGCAGTGGCAGACGGGTGAGTAACGCGTAGAAATCTACCCCTAGGAGGACCATAGCTCATCGAAAGATGGGGTAATAGTCCATGGTCTCGCAAGAGTAAAGCAATTAACTTTGCGCCCAGGGAGGAGTCTGCGTCCTATCAGCTTGTTGGTGGGGTAATGGCCTACCAAGGCAATGACGGGTAGCTGGACTGAGAGGTCGATCAGCCACAACTGCACTTAGACACGGGCAGTACACCTACGGGTGGCAGCAACCAGGAATATTGGGCAATGGGCGAAAGCCTGACCCAGCGACGCCGCGTGGAGGATGACAGCCCTCGGGTTGTAAACTCCTTTTAATAAGCCTTTCACGGCTTATAGAATAAGCCCCTACTAACTACGTGCCAGAAGTCTCGGTAATACGTAGGGGGCAAGCGTTATCCGGATTTATTGGGCGTAAAGTGTGCGTAGGCGCCTCGACAAGTCGTATCTTAAAGACCAAGGCTTAACCTTGGGAGTGGATACGATACTGACGAGGTTGAGGATTGTTAGGGATGTCGGAACAGCTAGTGTAGCAGTGAAATGCGTTGATATTAGCTGGAACACCAAAGGCGAAGGCAGACATCTGGAATTTTCCTGACGCTGAGGCACGAAAGCTAGGGTAGCGAAACAGATTAGATACCTGTGTAGTCCTAGCCGTAAACGATGTCCGCTAGCTCTGTGTATTTATTTATACGGGGTGTAAGCTAACGCGTTAAGCGGACCGCCTGGGGAGTACGGCCGCAAGGCTAAAACTCAAAGGAATTGACGGGGACCCGCACAACCGGTGGAGCGTGTGGTTCAATTCGAGACAAAACGAAAAACCTCACCAGGGCTTGACATGATACCGTTTATGCTTTAAGAAACTAGAGCAAATCCGCAAGGATGGTACCACAGGTGCTGCATGGCTGTCGTCAGCTCGTGCCGTGAGGTGTTCCCTTAAGTGGGGAAACGAGCGCAACCCCCGTCCAATGTTGAATATTCATTGGAGACGGTCCCGGTTTTACCGGGAAGGAAGGAGGGGAAGACGTCAAGTCAGCACGGCCCTTATGCCCTGGGCTACACACACACTACAATGGCGAAAAACAACGGGCTGCAAGCCGGTAACGGCAAGCTAATCCCTTAAATTTCGCCTCAGTTCAGATTGAGGTCTGCAACTTGACCTCATGAAGTCGGAATCGGTAGTAATCGCAGATCAGCATGCTGCGGTGAATACGTTCTCGGGTCTTGTACAAATTAAACGCGCTTGGCAGCGCACGAAGCAAGGTGGTGAAAATCCATCCTAGTAGTTGAAGAACAAGACTTATCTCGTAAGGGAAAGTCTGAAGGGTTCGATGTAACGAAAATCAGCCTAATATTAAAAAAAGCGTCTCGACTCTTAAGTGTACTAAGAGGAAGAGAATATAAAAAGCTTATTAGGATGTTTGAAAATGCTTTTTGCGTAACCCAAGGAGATCCTATTTGCGTCAGAACAATAATAGGCAATAGGAAGTCAGCTGATTCCATAGTACTTTGATATGTTAATATTAAAGGAAGGGATGAACTCAAAACTAAATCCATATTATCTTACGGGATTAGTAGATGGCGAAGGTTGTTTTTGTGTTTCATTTAATAAGCATAAGAATAATCGGTTGCTTGAAGTAAGGCTTCTCTTTGAAATTGAATTAAGAGAAGATGATAAAGAAATTCTGGAAAGAGTTAAAGAAACTCTTGATTGCGGTAATATTTATTACCTCAATTACGAAAGGTATAAAAAATGGAGACCGCATTATAAATATAAGGTTTCCAATATAAAAGATATTTCTACAAAAATTATACCCTTCTTTCAAAAATATCCTCTTCAGGCAAAGAAAAAGCATAGTTTTGAAAAGTTTTGCATGGTAGCAAAATTAATACTTGCAAAACGCCATCTTACAAACGACGGAGTAGAACAGATAAGAGATTTAGTAAGAGACTCGCTGGATGCGGGAAAACCGCACGTCCAGTGGGGAGCAGAATAGTTCTAACTGCAATCACCGCCCGTCAAGGCAGCAAAGTCGGTAGTTATCGAACATCCTTTAGGGGATGGAGATAGAGATCGGCGATGAGGCTTAAGTCGTAACAAGGTATCCCTAGCCGAAGCTGGGGATGGATCACCTCCTTTCTAAAAACTTTTCATTTATTTGAAGAGGGGAAAGAGAGAAGGTACGGCAACCTAGCTGATAGCTAGTAATAGCTAAAACAGTAGGGAAAAGTACAATACACCCAGGCCCGGATAGTGCCTGATTCGCCTTTTAGGCGGAAAAATTCTATCCATGTGTCCTACCACTTCCTGGTTGTCCGCCTTATCGGCGGAATAACTCTGATACATCTAAAAACCACCTATTGGGTGGTTTTTTGGTGGTCAAAATAAGCTATAATTAATAAATGAATTATTTGCCTTTTGCCATTTTGGCTTATTTTTTTAACGGAATAGCGGTTTTAATAGACAAGTTTTTATTAACGGCTAAATTTAAAGATCCGCTTGCATACATTTTCTACATCAGTCTTTTTAGTTTTGTAATCCTTTTGCTTTTGCCCTTAACTCACGTTCCAAATCTTTTTGTTTTCATTTTGGCTTCAATTTCAACAATAATTTGGACTTCGGGTTTATATTTTATGTATAAAGCATTGCAAGTTGGCTTAGTCAGCAGGGTAATTCCGATTATCGGGGTTTTGATTCCGATATTTTTGTTGGTTGATGCGTTTATTACAAGAAGCATTTCACAAACAGAGCTCATAGCAATATTTATTTTAATATTTGGCTTGATTTTTTTGACTATTTTTGAATGGAAAGGACATCTGAAGCGCAACGAATTACTGTTTGAAGTTTTTTCAGCTTTTCTTTTTGCAATTTCTTATATAATTTTACGCCAGGCATTTTTAATGGATAATTTTCTTACAGTTTTGGTTTGGTCAAGATTAATCTTAATGCCTTTGGCTTTTGTTTTGCTTTTAATTCCTGTTAGCCGAAAAATTATTTTGGCAAAAGATGAAGGTTTTAATTTTTCTTTAAAATCAAAAACAGGACTTTTATTTATGTTCGGACAAGCTGCCGGGGGATCTTCGGAACTTTTAATTACCTTCTCCGTATCTTTGGCAACGCCTGCTCTTGTTAATTCTTTACAGGGAAGTCAATATTTATTTTTATTTATCGCGGGTTTATTTTTAGGCAAGAAATTCCCGGAAATATTTAAAGAAACACATACGCATTTGAAGACTGTCTTTAAAGTTTTGGGAATTATCTGCATTGCGGTAGGGCTTTATATGCTCGCATTTTATAAATAATCCTAAAGTAAGATCTTCGACTTTTAAATCAGCTTCTGTTTTGATATACTTAGCTCTGTGCGGCGCGGTGGTGAAGCGGTTAACACAACTGTTTGCAAAACAGTCATGCACCGGTTCGAGTCCGGTTCGCGCCTCAAAGCTATGGCAGAAATAGAAAGAAATATAAGCCCGAAGCAAGCGGAGTGGCTATTAAAAGGAACAGCTCTGGCAATTGCAACTATTGGAATAATGCTTGTGCCAACATTAGGAGCGGTTGGAGCAGTAGATTTTATTTTAGGGGCAGGAATGTTTGCTTTAGTAGAAAAACAAAAAAGAAACAAACAAAATAAGTAATTTTGGGTGGCTAGTTCATCGGTAGAACGCTTCTCTGATAAAGAAGAGGTGGATGGTTCGACTCCATCGCCACCCACACTATTTTGAAGAAAATCTGGCAATTTCTAAAACCCCATTTTTTATTTGTCCAGAGATAAAATTGTGAGTTGAATCTTCCATCCAACGTTGTACCTTAGACTTGTTTTTTAGATGGTTGATAATTCTATCTGACTGAATAATATTTTCTGTCGCAACGATAACTGTGGAAAGATTAGAAAAATGGGAAAATGGATAATCTGTTTGCTTTACTGCACAAGTAATATCTCTTTCCGAAATGTCAATTTGGCCATTTTCCGCATTTCTTCTAGCAATTGTCTCAACAAATACTCTTCCGGGAATTTCTGCGAGATCCGGAAATACTAATTCAATAGGAGTAGTGTCGGTTGTCATGAGTAAAACTTTTGGGTTTTGTTGCATGAGAGTTGTTTGATCTAGCCATAGTTTGGGAAATCTTTCTGAATAATACTTGTCGAGGAATTCTTCAAAAACAGATCCCTTGAGTTGCTCTGAAGTTAAGTGAGGTATGCCGTCTTTATAAACTTGCTCTCGGTTGCTGTTGTGTATATCAATAGATAGGGGAATTATGGGTGTACTAAGTTGTGCCATTATGGGATATAAAGTTTGATCAAGCTGATCCCTGGCAAGTAACAATAATTCTTTGTTTGTGTGCGCCAGAGCCTTTCTTGATTGATGAAATAAGTCCAGTATAATATCTGGGTCGGCAAGGTGTTCTTCTACCCATTCTTCAATATCGCTTTGTGGCTTTGCACCCTCTAACAATTTGCGTTTTACAGTTCTGCCTCCGCATCCTTCGGGTACTTTGCCATTTTTTAAGTCACTTCCCAAAAAATGGCCGACCAACACAATTCCCTTAAAGCTTTGATCTACCAAGAGTGGAGAAAAAGATTCAAAATCTGCAGCCGCGGCAACAGCTCTTATTTCTGATTGATTTCTGGAAATTGACGTATTTCTGGAATCTGAACATTCAATAACAAGAAATAGGTTTCCGGCATCTTTATTTTTTTGCCGTTCTGCCCTTTCTTTTGAAGTAGATTGGTTTTGTCTTAATAAGGAATCAGGGGTGACAATGCCGCGATTAAAATAAAATTCTCCGCCCACTCGTCTTCCGCCCTCTGGTGTTGTCATAGGCCTATATTATACAATAACAATTTACAATTTACAATTTACAATATATAATCATTTTCATGTCTGATTTAAATGAGGCTTTTTTTACCAGCGTTGGCTGCATGGACGGAAGAGTTCAATTTCCGATCTCGGAATACGGGAATAATAGATATCATACTCTTTATCCAGATACTATAACCGAAGCAGGTCTTGTCGGTCTTCTTTCCAATAATCCTTCAAATGAACTTCTTGAGTCAATTAAAAAGAAAATATTAATTTCGGTTGAAAAACACCACTCAAAAGGAATTATTGTGCATGGGCATCAGGAGTGCGCGGGAAATCCTGTTGATGATCAAATTCACAAACAAGATGTTCTAAAAGCAGCAGAGGTTATTCGCTCAATGGTTTCCGATTTGGAAGTTAAACCGGTTTTTGTTATTAAAGACAACGGAAATTGGATTGTTGAAGAAGTTATTGAGTAACAGGTTTTAAAGTGGCCGCAGGTGTTGGAGATTCTATTTGGTTTACAAAAAATAAGCTTCCGGTTGATGTTTTAAGAACGGATTGTGCAATTCCTTGTGCCGTAACAGCTGTTTTTGGTAAAAAGTCTAAAATAGTGCTTCCGGTTGCGGTTGAAATTTCATCAAAGGTAATCGTTGCGATTGTGCCTTGTCCTGTTGGGGCGGCTTGTCCAAGCGGAATTCCAATCGCCAAAGAGATTCTTCCGTTAGTCTGGTCAACTTTTTTAAGAAGTACGACAGGATTTTTAATAAATGTTCCCGGTTTTATCTGGACGTTTGTTAAAACTTTAGGATCATAGGAAAGTTCAAGTTGAGCCGCAGTAATTTTATCGCCGCCCGTTGTAATGCTAACATCCGTAGAATAAGTATTTGGTAAAGCGGGTGTATTTGCAGGAGGAGTTAATCTTAAAGAGGTATGAGCATAGGTTGGAGAAGTTGGCTGCTTTGTAATCGGTGTTGGAACGGTTATTTTTTGTGTATAAACAGCCAGGCCTAAGAGAACAAGGGTAACTGCTATTAGAAACGCTATAAAAGCGAAAGTTTGTTTTGGCGCTCCTTTTTTAACCTGGACAGATTTATCTTCCATAAACAATTATTATTTACTATTTACCATTGACTATTTACAATCGTAAATCATAAATTGTATATCGTCAATCGTCAATCTTTTTTCTAGTCTCCGTTTTGCACGGCGTATTCTCTTAAGAATAAGTTGTAATCGAATTCGTTAATTACACCATTATCTTCAAGGTCGGATAGTAGAATATAGTTAGAGTTTGTATTGCACAAAGCATGGTTATCGATATTTGCAACAAATGGAGAAGTTACACAGCTAAGTAAAATATTGTAGTCGCTTATGTTTAATAAATTGTTGTTGTCTACGTCTCCGGCAACCAAGTTAACTCTTAACATCTGTATTGGTTGAGTTAGGGCAGACGAGATATTTTGAATTCCGGGAATAAGTCTTCTTAAGTGTCCGTCGGATTTAACTTTAACCGTATAGTTTCCGTTCGCAAAACTGGCTCCAAGATCAACAGTGCCTAGGAATACTCCGGAGCCCGAATTATAATTAATTGAGCCAACTTGGGCAAAAACTTGACTATTGTTGCTGTTAAATATTTGAACAGCCAAATTTCTACTTGTGTGTCCCGGAGTTTGGTTAGATGAACTTGGATTTGGGTTTACATTATCTCCGGCAGTTCCAATTGCATCCATGCCAATTGTAAAAGCAAGCATTGTATGTCCTGGGACAGGTGTTGGTGTAGGCGTTGGGCTACCTGATGGATTAGGCGTTGCTGTTGGAGTAGGCGTAGGTGTTGGAGTTGCTTGCGCTATGCAGGTGCCGTTTGTGCAGACATTTCCAACATTGCAGCTTGGAACTGTGCAGGTTTGAGTTATGTTTACCGGATTACATGTCGTACTACCATTGTAAGTTGTATATTGTGCAGTTTGCGTGCCGTTGTTTACTGAACATGTGTTTGACGTTGTGGCTACGCATGTACTGGTAGTTTGTAGGCCTGAATTGCAGTCTGGAGTTGTCGTCGGTGTAGGTGAAGGTGAAGCAGTTGCCGTTGTTGTAGAGCAGCAAACTCCGGTAGCGCAATAGTAAGTAGGTATACTCGCGGTTCCTCCGCATGAAGTTTGGCAAGCTACTTTTTCTCCCAGAGCTTGTCTTTCCGCACATCCCCTAATACAGGAAATATTTCCATTGCCTGGATAATTCTGGCAGTAAAATCCTGTTCCTGCTCCAGCAGGTGGTGCAGCACTACAATCGTGATTTACCCATTCTGTGCCCGTTGAATTACACTGTTGATAGGCTGTTGTCCCTGTGCATGTCTGAACATTTGGTGAACAAATACCGCCCGGAGGCACGGTTGGAGTAGGAGTAGGTACTGCAGTTGGCGATGTGGTCGGGCTTACTATTGGGGTTGGCGATGTAGTGGTGCCGCAAGTTCCTCCGCAATAGCTGACAGAAACGCCTGCATGACAAGCCGTGACACATGAAGTCGCAGTGCTGTCGCATCTATATGTGAAATCGCAGCAAGTTCCACTTGGGGCGGGATTAGTGCTTGTGCAGGCGTAATATGCATGGCCACTGCAAGTTGTTGAACTGCAGGTTGTTGCGGCGTGCTGGCGGACTTCCTGTTGTTTTTGGGCGACTAAAACCGTAAGGGGGATTGCGGCGGCGATGATAAGAATAACCACTGCGCTAATGGTTCTTGAATGACTTGGAGCTAAAATAAATTCACGGAACCTTTTTACAGGATTATCCATTACCATAAGAATAGTAAAATGAAACAGTCTTTGTCAAGAGTGAATATGCTAATTTTCAATTTTAAATTTTAAATTTTTAATGAAACCTGCCCGCCAGTGCCAGGCTTTGGCAGG
>Ga0315281_10006459_pt1 | contig 16673 bp, 23 predicted proteins | sample YL17G07_0_MG_FD_204540 | JGI IMG/M metagenome (GOLD analysis project Ga0315281, IMG submission 204540) | Sediment microbial communities from Yellowstone Lake, YNP, Wyoming, USA - YL17G07_0 | ecosystem: Environmental > Aquatic > Freshwater > Lake > Sediment | place: USA: Wyoming | collected...
CATACAGACATCCAGATTGAATTCCAGATGGAACGCTTTGCGGGCACCAATGAGGATTCGATCTTGGATTGAGTTCAGTATCATGCGGACGGAACCACTACGCGCGGCAAGGAAGAGGGTTTCCGAGGTATGGCCCAAGTAGGCGCACGCATCGGGTTCGAGGAATTCCAGAGACCCGGAATCGGCGCCGTTTGCTCGAATCTGTTTGAGAGCTTTACGCCAATGCGCCGGATCCTGCTCGAAGCCAGATTCTTCCTCTTGGAGACTCCGCTTGACGCGCTCCACCCAAGCGGCGTTGATCGGTTCGATCTTCCCATCATCGGCGGGGAGGTTCTTCGCGCCCTGCTTCAAACTGCGATTCTGGACTGAGCGTCCCGTTCCCCCTGCATCCCCCTTCTTCTTTACATTGTCATTGTCATTGTCATTGTCTTTGACCCTATCCATAGGGTATGCATACCCTTTGACGGTGATGCCGTTCTTGATCGTAAGGCCATGATGAATCAACGCTTTACGGATAGCGGAATGGATGCCTTTTGCGCTGACCAAATCTTCGGGACTTTTGACCCGATTTCCGGTCTGGAAGGCGATGTACTCAGGCAAAAGCCACTTTGAGCCGTCCAAGCGGACGATCCTTGCCTCCAATGAGGGTGGGAGATTCTCCCACTCGATGGGGTGTCCGATATGCATCTCGGCGACGCGGCGATTAAGACTCCAAACGCCGGCCCAATCCGCCTTGTCATTGAGGTATTTCCACAGCAGTTTGTACTGCATGGGAAGGTCCATGAACCATTCCTTGTCCCATTGGAGGGTTTCAGTCAGTTTCTGCATTGGGAATTCCTCGGGAAGCGAGATTGCGGCTTGAATGAGTTTGAGGGTATGAGATACACCAGAAAGACCACGACAGACAAAGACGGGGAGATCGGTGACGAGGTACTTGCGGCGTTGGGTGGATTCGCGGTCGGCGATTCGGGTTTCGATGTCGGGGGCGTAGGAGGGGCGATCCCGTTTGACTTCGATGATGGCGCGGGCCTGGCCGTCCTGGAAGATGACGATGTCATAGCGGGCGCCGGAGCGGGATTCGGAGGGACCGTCACGGACTTCGGCGCGGGCGTCGTAACCCAGGAGGAGCAGGCAGGAGAGGAGTCGGGCCTGGACTTCGGGTTCGGAGAGGTGGGCGGGGTATGGGATCACCAGACGCGCCTCCAGCCGGGGTTTATGCCGGTCTCGGATTGGAGTCCTCGGAGTATCAGATCGCTTCGATTTTCGAGCAGGAAACGGGGGACTTCGCAGGGTTCTCCGGGGATTTCGGAGATGTCCTGAGTGGAATGGACTTGCGTAAGAGGGAGAATTCGTTTGGCGGTGAAGCCGTCCGTCAGGACGCCGTTGAAGAGGAAGAGGGCCATCGGGATGTTCTCCTTTTTCACGGCGCGATTGCCGGGGTGTTTGGGTGGAATTGCCAGGACCGGGGCGAGAGTTGGGAAGGGTGCCCCGGCCCTGGCGGCCGCGGATACTTGCACACGGCTGGCGCCTGGCGTCCGATGACTATGTGCGTTTTCCAGCGGTTTTTTCACGTGCTGCCCCCGCTACGCTTCTTGCGCGACGGGTTCTTCGTCGGGCATTTCGGAGAGGAACCAGTCGGTGGGTTTCTGGAGGACATCCGAGATTCCCGCCAACTTGTTCGACCCAGGTGTGTTTTTGCCGGACAGCCAGTTGAGAATGAGTTGGCGGGGTTGCTGGCAAGTGACATAGCCGCGGGCCATGAGGTGTCCGGCGAATTTCGCGGGGGAAAGGCCCGCCTCGTCAATGGCTGCTTGCAGTTTCTTGGGGTCGAATCGTTTCATGGTGTGTGAACCTCCTCTTGCACCCTTAAGCCCACTATTGCACGTGCAGGCACACTTGTCAAGCTAAATAATGAGGGCAATGTCGTTTTTTTTCTTGCGGTCTATTGTGCGTGCATGGTAGGCTATATGCGGTGTGGTGAAAGGAGGTGACAAACCATGCAGACTACCGCCCCAACGGCCTTATGGACCAAGGGGCGGCTACAGACAGGAATGACGCAAGGAGAAGTCGCGGAGAGGATCAAGATCAATCGCGAGTATCTTTCAAGAATCGAGAATGGAGCCGTGAGACCAGGATTACCGGTTATCCGCAAACTCTCCGCCCTGTACGGCTTGGAGCACAGCGAAGTCGAGATTCTGAAGATGTACGTGGAAACGCGGAAGGCCAACAAGGGACTGACACCCGATGAAGAAGCCTTGATTCGCGCGTTTCGGAAGCAGGATCTTACGGCGTGCTTGCGCATTCTGTCTGAGAATTTGAAGTAGCCGCCCTCTTCGATTGGTAGAGCAGGGGGCGCTGCCAGCGGTTGCTGATTCGTAGGGGGGCCTATCGCCAAGAAGAACCCGGTCCACGATGGAACCGGGTTGGATTTTCGGGAGTGGTAGGCCACCGGGGACTCGAACCCCAAACCAACGGATTAAGAGTCCGCTGCACAAATGGCAGATCGTTTCCTTTCCTTCTCCGGTTCCCGTTGTCTACCATTCATGGGGCCGCCCATTATTGAAACTCTTTAAGAATCAAGAAGGGGAATCGCAGTACCGGGATTCCGCGGGAGGGGAGAGTTGCGGGTGGTTTTCGGGGACTTGATAGGATAAAAGGCCCATTTTGAGGGCAGAAACGGGACTTTCGGGCAGTGATGATCTCACTACGAAGAGCCGAGAGAATTAACGGTACAGCTTGTTACAGGGGCAAGGAGCGGGAATATGCTGGAGGAATTTTTGGAGGATCGCCGGATTCGGGGGGTCTCGGGCAAGACGCTGAAGTGGTACGAATGCTACTTGCGGGGGTGGATGGATGCGCGGGGGAGGCCAGAGCACGGGAAGCCAGCGGCGTTGCGGGGGTTCCTGGATGGGTACTCGAACGGTCAGACGAGGCGGACGGCGTTCGTGGCGGTGCGGGCATACGAGCACTGGCGGGCGAAGGTGTTGGGGGCGCGGTGCTGGATGGAGGGTTTGGGGATGACCTTCGCGCCGGCGCCGGAGTATCCGGTCCTGCGCCAGAAGCAATTCGAGGCGGTGATGGGGCAGTTGGACCTCTCGGACCGGGGGGAGTGGCGTGACTATGTGGTGTACTCGCTCTTGTGGTACACGGGCGCCAGGCTGGACGCGATCCGGTTGCTGAGGACGGGGGACATGGACCTGGCGGGCGGGACGCTGACAGTGAGCACGAAGGGGGGTGTGCGGGCGGCGATAGCCTTGCCGCGGGTGGCCGCAGCGATCCTGGGGCGATGGTTGCGGCGGAAGGGGCACCAAGGGGAGGCATGGGTGTTCCCGAGCTTGGTGCGGACCGGGCGGCCAGTGTCGGCGAGTTGGCTAAGTCATGGGTTGCCGCGACTCGCGCGGGCGGCGGGGTTGACGTGCCGGGTATGGGTGCATGGGTTGCGGCATTCATGCGCGACGCGGTTGGTTGCGGAGGCGGGGGTGAGCGTGGCGAGGCGGCAGTTGCTTCACCGGAGCATCAGCACGACCGAGCGGTATGTGCATTGGGATCTCCGGGAGGTGCAGAAGGCGGTGGAGAGGGCGTGGTCAGCGCCGTGAGGATCGAGTCAGAAGGTAAGAAGAAGAGGGGGCCACGCGGCCCCCTGGCCCCCTCTGTGTTTCCCGACCGAAAAACGATCATTCAGAAACATCATAGTGGACTCCGCGAACACCATAAGACGACTCCATATCCTCAAGCAATTCGTTGTGTTCCAGCATCCAATCCGCGCATTGGGGGCACAAACCAAAACCCCGATCCCGGTTGAACCATTGCCGCCCACGTGTCATCTCTCCACAACACGCGCAGGTTTTACGGCTTACCGGCTTATCCTCTTCTTTGACGGTTGCTTTCATGTCCCTTCCCCTTTCTCCCTCGCCTCTCGCTCGGCGCTCTCCCGCGCCGCCTCGGACCGCTCGATCTCGCCCAGCCGGTCCACGTACAGCGGGGACGGATGCCCCCGCCCCGCTTCCCAACGGCTCACAGCTTGGTTGCTCATGCTGTTGCTCAACCTCGCCGCAAACTCCCTCTGCGTGAGGCCCAGATAGTGTCGGAAGGCCCGGATCGTCTGCCCGGTCCATTTGGGTTTTCGGTGTTTCATTGGAGCACCTCCTCGATCATTTGTCGAAGATCATCCGGCAACCCGCCGAGGATTAGCGCCGCCCCCAGCCGTCTATCGCCAGGCATCTTCGGGACCTGGACGATCCGACCTTTATCGTAGCTGTTCGGATCATTACCGCCATAAGCTTGGACCTCTTCGCGCATATTGCACTTCGCGCGTTTCACGTCTCGCCGGCTTCGACGCAAGGAGATCAATTCCTCCAAGGCCGGAGTGCTTTCTCCCCCGTTCATTGCACGTGAGACGGCTGGATGCTTTACGATATCCTCGATTCTTCCGGCAATCCATAGCCGCCGTTTGTTCTTCTGAGATTGCTCTTCGCGGTTCATGTTCATGTTCCTGTCCTTTCCGCCGCCCTCGCGGCCCTTCTTGCGGCCCAAGTCCAGCGCTTGGGTCGGAAGAAAGGCCGGGGCCGAAGCCCCGGCGAACCTCGGCGAAGGTCATTTTCAATACCTTTCAGGATGTTCCTGAATAGCCCTTTTTGCCGCAGCGGCCGACCGAAACTGATCCTGAATCTCCTCTCCCTGTTTTGGATTTTGCACGAAGACAAGAAATCCGCGCTCAAATCCCGAGAAACAATAGTCCGAGGACAGGATCCAAGTGTTTCTGTAACGGTACTCCGGGTGATATTTGTTGCGGAGGTTTTTCATTTTCTTACCCTTCCTTTCCTTGTATTCATGGGGTCCTCCCCCTCAACTATCTTAAATATACCACTTGGCTAACCAGATGTCAATGTTTATTTTAGTTAAAATGATGATTCTTTGTAGAATGTTGTAGATGTGTGAGTTGCAGGGTGCGTTTTACAGGATGGTTTTCGAGGTTTTCGGGGTATTCGGGCGCGATTCCTACGCTTCGGTAGGATTCTGTCGTTTTCACTTGCCAAGGCGGATGGATGGGGATAGGATGGGGTTCGAGGTGCAGCCCTATGGACGCGCCGTCGGACAAAACCCTTCCGAGATTGACAGCCAAACAGAGACGATTCATTGAGGAATACTGCGTTGCACGGCGTAGGGCCGGGGCGAATGCGGGGACGATGTTCAACGGGACGAAAGCGGCGATTGCGGCGGGATATAGTCCGAGGTCGGCCAGGGAAATGGCGTCTCAAAACATGACAAAACCCGCTATTCGTCAAGCGATTGACGCGCGGATGGCAGAGTTGTCGAAGAAGGCACTGATGCAGGCGGATGAGGTGTTGGATCGTCTGAGTCGGATCGCGCGGGTGGATGTGCCGCCGACGCTGGGGGACACGAAATCGGCGGGGGAGATTATCAAGTCTTTGGAGCTCCTGGGGAAGTATCATAAGTTGTGGACGGAGAAGCAGGAGGTGAGCGGGCTGGACGGGAAGCCGATACAGTTTGCGCTGCCCACGATGGAGGACAGCGAGGATCCACGCTTGCCAGAGGAGACGCCCGCCAATGGGACCAATCATTCCAACGGCTAAGCAGTTGCTTTTTCACCAAGCGGTCGCGCGGTACAACGAGACGGGTTTCGGGGGTGCGCGCGGACCTGGGAAATCGTTTGGCTTGTGCCATGAGGCGTTGAGGCAGAGCATTGAATGGCCGGGGAACGTAGGCGCGCTGGTGCGGCGGGACTTGGTCGACTTGCGGGACACGACGATGGAGGTGATGCGTCGGAGCGTATTGCCGCCGTATTTGGCTCAGGGATTGGAGGCGAGGTGGTGCGGCGCGCAACGTCCGGAATTGCGGATCAACGTGCGGGGGACCTGGAGCACCATTCTGTGGCGGGACACAAAGGACGTGGTTAGCTTGATGTCGGGCAATATTGGATGGATCGGTTTGGATGAGGCCATTGAGACGAGCGAGGAATTCTACCTGACCATCCAGGGGGCACTGGGGCGTTGCACATTGCCGGATGGGAGGCAACCGCCGGCGAAACTGTTCTGGGGGAGCAACCCAGGCCCGGGGTGGCCACGGAGGAAATTCCCGGTGGGAACGATGGCGCGGGTGCGCACGGTGCATGTAACCGGGTCGGACGGACAGCCACAGACTATCACACGGGCGTTTGTGCCAGCCCTGCCGTGCGACAACCCCAATCTGCCGCCGGACTTCGAGGCAAGATTGCGCGAGGTGTATCCCGAGGCCTGGGTGCGTCGGTTCGTGGAGGGTTCGTGGGATGTGTTCGAAGGCATGATTTACACGGAGTTCGACGAGAGCCGACACGTGCGGGCGTTCGATGTGCCTCCGGTGGGGGTGTGGCGGGAGTTCGCGGCGCTGGATTGGGGGTATGTCAATCCGTGCTCGGTGCATTTCTACGGGGTGGATTACGATGATCGGGTGTTTGTATGGGGGGAACACTACAGGAGCGAATGGAGGCCAAGTCAACACGCGGAGGTTTTGAAGCCGCGATTGCAGGCGCGGAAGATCAAGATAGTATTGGCGGATCCGAGTGCGTGGGCGCGGGAGAAGGACGGGAGCACGGTTGCGGGCGAGTTCCAGGAGGCATTTCGAGGCACGGGAATCGTTTTGGTTCAAGCCAACACAGATGTGGCTGGTGGGATACAATTCAACAAGCGGCTGTTGGCGGACAATCGGGTGACGATTCATCCGGAAAACGTGAATTGGATTCGAGAAGCGAAGGAATATCGCTGGCAGCAGCAGACCGCGAGTCAGGCGGAGCGGGGCGACCCGCGGGAAGAGCCGGTGAAGAAGGACGATCATGCTATGGATGACTGGAAGTACGCGGGGAACTTCATTCGGTTTGGGGGTTTGAAGCGGCCGCAGATCGTGAAGCCTGAGGACATGGCGGATCGGCGGATGAAGGAGTTGCAGGAAGCGGGGGTGATGGCCAAGGAAAGGGGGATGTGGTGATGGCGGAGAAAACAATCGAAGAGCTGGTGAAGGACAATCGGATGCTGGATCGGTTGCTGACGATCGCGCGGCGGGAGACGGTGGCCTGGCAGTCTGAGGCGGTGCGGTTGGCGATTGAGAAGGAGGACCTGCAGCAGCGCTTGGGGGCTTTAGGAGAATCGTCTAAGGTCCGGCGTGTTCCGCAAGAGGTGAAGGTCGAGGAGTCGAAACCGGAAGGGGGTGATAGCAATGCTGTGGGTGATTGAGGTTACGGTCCTGGTGGGCTTGGTAGCGGGGGGGTTCGTTGGTCTCGAAATTCTCTTGCGGTTGCGGGACGTGCGGGAAGGGTTGGAAGAGGAGCGGGAGAAGCGGGAGAAGGCGGCGGTGTTGGAGGCGGTGAAAGTGATGGAGGCGAGGAAAGAGACGCCACGGCCAAGGGCAGAGAAATCAAGGACGACGTTTGACGTGGATAGGGAGAGGATGGATGAGACGCGGCGGGAGACGGAAAAAAACAGTTGACACGGCGGTCAGGTTTTTGGCAGAATTGGAAAGGCGCCAGTTTTCGGGCGTGGTGGAGTTGATTTTTGAGGGTGGGGGGATCAGGCAGGCGAGTAAGGTCAAGGTAATGCGGGAGCCGGTGGGAGATCTGCTGGCAGATTCGTCCTCGTCTGAGACCAAGCCGAAGTCGGGCACATAGCAGTCGGGATTTCTCGCAAGAGCCCCGTTTCCGCAGATGGCGGAGGCGGGGTTTTTTGCGTTTCAGGAGGATGTTGCGGGATGGGGAAGATGGTGAACCCGGGAGCCTCATAAACTCCAGGCACCGGTTCGAGTCCGGTTCCCGCTACCAGTTCAGCCGGCGGTCTGCCCCGCGATTCACACCCGTTACTGCCGGCTGGGAGGGGTGGATGATCTCTCAGGAGACTCCGCCCCTCCGCAAAGGGTTTCAGGATGGACCAGACACCGAACATTCCAGAAGGTGAGATGCCTTACGCGAACGAGGAGGAGCGGATTGACGCGCGGATCGCGGGGGGTGATCCGAAGGCGGGTGTGACGGGTCCGGTGATTCGTCAGTGGGAGGATCGGCGGAAGGCGGCGGAGGATTTCTGCTTTGAGTATTTCGTGAAGGCGAAAAAACTTGCGGCATTCTATCTGGGGCACCAATGGCTTTTGACGGCTCGGAGGCGGGTGGACGGGTACATGGTGGCGCCGCTTGAGGCGGATGCGCCGTACAGGGTTCGGGCGACGATCAATTTGTTCCGGCAGCACGTGAATGCCAGGCGCGCGCGGATCCTGGTGGACCAGCCGATTCCGGTCGCGCAGCCGGCGAATGCGGACGAAGCGGCTCAGGAGGCGGCGGACATTGCGACGCAATTCCTCCAGTACAGGGATTCAGTGGAGTGGCAGGCGGATTGGCACTGGCAGCGTTTGGCGGCGCATATCACGGCAACGGGTTTGGGGTGGATTCTGGATTTCTGGGATCCGAATCGCACGGCCGCGGCGCGGGATCAGGAGAGCGGGATGGTGTTGAATCAGCGGATCGGGAGCATTGTCACGCAGATATTCCCAGCGTGGGACGTGCTTTGGCAACCCGGTCAGACGGCGACGGAGAGTTTGTACTACATTCGGCGCGAGGTGCGGACGATTGGGGAACTGCGCGACCAATATCCGCAACGCGGGATCTACGTGACGGGAGACGCGGCTGAAGTCGGGGAGTCGGAGGCAGGAACGGACCGGATGAATCCGCTCGAGCGGGCGCTGTCGGGATGGTTGTCGGGGGAGAACCCGGGGAGTGTGAACACGGGCGCCGAGCGGAGTTTGAAACGGGTGACGGTGCGGCAGGGTTATGAAAAGTTGGGGCCGGGTGGGGACGCTTGCGGGGTGTGGCGCGTAGTGACTTGGTGCGGGAACGTGTTGCTGGCGGATGAGACGGTGGAATGGCAGCCGTTGACGGCGGTGGTTTATGACAGTTTCCTTGGGAATCCGTTTCCATGCAGCATGGGCGAGGATTTGGTGGATCCACAAGAGCGACTGAACAAGATGGAGTCACGGAAACAAGAGCATTTCAATCTCTCGACGCATCCCAAGATACTTATTCCGCGCGAAGGCGGGATTAACGGCATATCGAACGCGCCGGGGGAGTTGGTGGAGTTCAGCGGGGGAACGCCGCCGAGTTACCTTGAGCCGCCAGGATTGCGTCCGGAGGTCGTGGATGAGCCGTCGAATCAGGCGCGGTGGATGGGGGAACTGAGCGGGGTGCATGAGGTGAGTCAGGGGCGATTGCCGACGAGCCAATTGAGCGGGACGGCTATCGCGCAGTTGCAGGAGAAGGACACGACGAACAGCCAGCACGCGGTGGCGAATTTTAAGAGCGCGTTGTTGGTGCATTTCCGGAACGAGTTGAAGATTGCAAATGCGTTTTTCGATGTGCCGCGGTGGATAGCGATTGTGGGGAAGGACAGTCAGTGGGACGTGGAGGAATTCACGGGCAAAGACATCGAGGGGGTGCGGGCGGTGCGGTTGCAGGTGGGAACGAGCGTTCCGTTGATGCCGGCGCAGAAGCACGCTTTTGTGCTGGAGATGCAGACGCGGGGGTTGTTTCAGGAGGGGCGGGAGAAAGAACTTCAGCAGGTCATGGAATGGTTGGAGTACGGTTTGCCGCAAAAGACATTGAGGACAACGGCAGAGCAGGCGGTTGCGACGGCGAGGCGGGAGCAAGTGAACCTGGAGAAGAAGGGAGTGATGGCTGATCCGTACCACCTGGAGGACCATGGGGCGCATTTGGAAGCGCACATGACCTATGTGAACACGATGAAATTTCGGATGTTGGGGTCACGGGAGAAGCAGGCGATGGCCCAGCACATTGAGATACACGAGTTGATGTTGGTGAAGAAGGCGGCGGAAGAGGCACAGAAGGCGCAGTTGGTACAGAGTGGTGGGCAAGAGCCGGAGCCGGCAATGGGGATGATGGGGGCTGGACCGGAGAGGAATAACGGGGGAGGAACGGGCAATGGACGATGACAAGGAATTGGACGCGGCGGATGCCGCGGTGATGAAGGACTTGGCGAAGGAGCTTTCGGCGACGGACCACGGGCCAACGGAGAGTGCCCCGGCGAAGGACGCTGGGAAAACGCAAGCCGCGCCTGAGAACGGGGGCGAGAAAAAGACTTCGCAGGAGGGAGAGGTGCCATCCCTGGGAGATTTCCTGAAGGCAGAGACGGCGGCGCCGGATGCCGGCGCGAAGGGTGAAGCGCCCACGGAGGTGAAGGAGTGGGTGCAACGCCTGAGCCGTCAGGCGACGGAGCTGGACAAGCGGATGAAGGCTCTGGATGCGCTGGAAGCCAAGTTGAAGGCGCAGGCGAAAGGTGAAGAGTCCGAGGGCGAATCCGAGGAGGAAGTTGACCTGGAGGATCTTTCGCCGTTTGAGCGTCATCAGTACAAGGAGCTTCAGGCTCTGAAGGCACGGTTGGAAAATCTCGCCGGGGAGAGTGCGACGAGTCGGCAGGCACGGGAGCGACAGGAGATGGAGGCGCGTTTCGATGCGGCGCTTGGAGAGGCGGCGAAGAAATACAACATCCGTCATGTCGAGGTCCTGGAGGGGTTCCTAAGTCGGGCGCCGGAGGGGGCTACGATTGAGCAGGTGGCGAAGTACCTTGCGAGGTACCATCCGCACCTGTGCAAGCCGAAAGTGCAGACGGAGCGGAAGAGCAGCATCCTGGACCGGGGCGGGGAGCGTCCCTCCAGCGCGGTAGGGTCGAAGCCTCTCTCCGCGATTGGAAGTGAGGAATCGGACGCCGCGGTGAAGGAGATTCTCCGGAAGTCGGCGGAGTAGAGCGGGGAAAAACGGGTGCATCTTGTAGGTGGAGGATAGCACCATGGCAGGCGTGACAACGGCGGGCATTAACTATGCCCTGAAGTACCATTACCTTCCGCGTTTGCGGGAGCAGATCAAGCGGAGTTTCATTTTCCTGCGGATCGCTGAGAAGGCGGAGCAGGCGGAGATGACCGGCCGCTCCATAATCGTGAAAGTGGAGAAGGGTCTGACGGCGGGCATATCCCAGCCGTCGGCTTCGGGGGCGGCTTTTCCGGCGGCCACGGAATCGAGTTACGCGGAGTTGACTATTCCGCTGGCTCGGACTTTGGGGACGGTGCAGGTGCCTCGGGAGGAGGAGCTTCGCGGGGCGACGGACGCGGCTTCGATTGTGCGGCCGCTGCGCCGGGAGATCGAGAACATGCGGAAGAAGTTCCAACACGGCCTGAACTGGAACTTTCACCGCGGGACAACGAACGTGCTGGCGACCGTGGCGTCGTTCACCGACGGGACGCCGGACGTGGTGACGCTGGACGGGCCGGACGGATGCCGGTTTCTGGAGCCGGGGATGGTGGTGGACTTCTACCGGAGCGGTTCCCCGGTGTCGAACGCCGTGGCTGTCACTATCACGGACATCACGGGGGAGAACACGTTCACCTGCACGATCACGGGGACGCCGGCGGACAATGACACGATTCACTGGGCGTCGTCCTATGGGAATGGCGCGCAGGGACTCAGCGACATCATCGGGACGGGGACATTCCAGGGGATCACGGCGTCAAGCAACTACTGGTGGCAGTCGGTAGTCCAGGACAACTCGGCCACCCCGGTGGCGTTCAGTCCGTTGACGCTGAAGACGATGATGACGAAGATCGAACGCCGGCAGGACCGGGACATTGACCTGATTCTCGCGTCGCCGGAGGTGTACGACGCGATGGGATGGGTCCTGCTCGGTTCGCGGATGTTCCAGGGGGCCCAAGCGAAGTTCGAGGGGTACTGGGACAGTTTCACCTGGAGCGGTCACACGGTCATCAAAGACCCGGACTGCCCCTACGGAACGCTGTTCCTGGTGACCAAGGACTGCCTGCTTCTGGGGGTTCTCGGCGGGGAGTTGATCAACCTGATTGACTTCGACGGCGGGACGGTCCGGATGGCGCTTTCGAGTGGGGCGTACATTGACTCGATGGCGTGCCACTTCGACAGTTACGTTCAGCTGGGATGCACCAGGCGGACGGGACTGGGGAAGTGGTTGGGGATCATTGGCCTGTTGGCCGGGAGCACGACCTACGGGACCACGGGCGGTCTGGCTGCCTGACCGGAGAAGTCCCTGACGACGAGGTAGAAGAGAGAGAATGATGGGGGGGGCCTGGGAGACCGGGTCCCCCTCGGAAAGCGAGCGAGATCATGAAGACGAAATGGGTGGTTTTGCTGGTGATCCTGCCTTTCCTGGTGGGGTTGCTGGTTTGCGGCATGAGCGTGGTGGATAACGGGTACAGTTATCGCCCCGTGGCGGTTCGGGAGTTCAGTGTGGCGAAATGGGCGACGACTGCGACGTGGACGGTTCCGAATTTAGCGGTGGGACACGCCATTGCGGCCTATCCGAAGTTGGACGCGACGGTAACGACAAACAGTTTCGTGAGCTCGGTTTACTGTACAACGGCGGGATCCGTTGTTGTGGAGTTCACTCGGGCGGTGGCGAATGCTGGGACGTATGTTCTGATCTACAACCCAGGGGATTGAGCACGGGGGGCGGGTTTGGATGACCGCCCTCCATCTCCGTTGCGAAAGGGAGAACGATGCAACCTGCGCCGACGATTCCTGGTGGTTTTGCGCGCGATCTAAGGGCCTTTGACCGGTATCTGAATCTGGTCTGGTCGGAGGACTTGAAGAGAGGGGCGGGGGATCCGGGGATGTTGCGGGGTTTGGCCGCGGCGCGCGCGGCCGTGATTCGGCGGGAATGCGCGATACCACACTGGATCGTGGTTCGGGAGGTTCCAGAGGGGGACCGGTTGCGGATGGTGAAGACCGGGGCGATTGAGCCGGGGCAGCAGTTTGTCTTCGTCCTGCACTGGCAGGGAAGCGAGGATGGGCAGGGGCGGATCGGGTTGGAGGTGAACGGGGGGTATTTGCCCTTGGATGACAGGTTGCTTGAGCAGTTGTGCGGGGATCCGCACGGGCGGTGGACGCCGCGGACGTTCGAGGAGTTCAAGCAGGCGCGGGAGGAGGCGAATCTGAGGGACGCGATTCGGAAGCGGTACGAGGACGAGGAGCAGGATGGGGAGAACGTGGACTTGATTTTGACAGAGGGGACAAGGAGGCCGGGGAATGCCAAGAAAACAGCGGGAGAGCGAACCCCATCAAGCGGGGACGGGAATGGCAAAAATAGATGAGGCATGTGGGATTCCAGGGGTTTGCGTGGTTCCAGTGGAGGCCATCACGACCGAGAAGGACTTCGGGGAGGAGGTACTGCGAATGGTGCATGAGAGGGTGGGAATGGCCTTGGAATGTCGGAAACCGGAGTATGCGCCGCGGATCGTGTTGATGGGGCAGCGGGTGTGGGACAAATGGTCGGATGAGAAGCGGATCGTGGGGCTGATGAAGGCGAAGCGGATCGAAACGAAGACGCGGATCAACGGCAGCATCGAGATTCGTCTGACTCCGGGAATCGGGGACGTGATGGTGATCGCGTGAGAGGTGGGACATGCACGGGATAGAGATACTGCACGGCATTTTTCGGGTGTTGGAGGAGCAGGAGTTCCTGGACAATCCGGCGTACAACTTGGGTGGAGTGGTTGCGGCGTTGAATGATGCTCAGGGGCGGGTCGGGGAGTACATGCGCCGGTGCGATTCGGGGTTTTGGGAGTACCAGTCGGACGTGGCGTTGGCGGCGGGAGTCGTCAGTTACGAATTGCCGTGGTTCGTGCAGTCATTGAGGTCTATCGTGACGGAGTCGGGGTTGCAGATTTGGGATCAGAAGGGGCTTCGGACGGGATACGGGATGCGGTTCGCACATGACCGGTTGTGGTTTGATACGGCGTTGACGAAAGCGGAGACGTGGACGTTGCGGTACGTGCGGCAACCCTGGCCGGCGCGTTACGGGACATTGTCCACGCAAGGGGCCGGGACAAGCGGGACGGTGATTCAAGTGCCAGTGCCTTCCTATAGCGAAAAACGAGTGATTGACTGCTTGGGGTACGAAGGGAGTTCCGGGGTTCCAGGGATGGGTTTTGGGATCCTCGAAGAGACAACCGTGGTGCGGCAGGCGTTGATTACGGCGTATGCGCCGGCGACGTGGTTGCTGACCGTGGACACGGCGCTGAGTCCGGTTGCGGCGTCGGGGGATCGGTTTCTCATCATGGAGAACTGGCCGGAGTTGTGGGCGACGTTGTTGGTGTACGAGACGGCGCTGGCCCTTCCGGACGGGCCGAAGATAGTGGGGGGCCGGTATGCGGGCGCGTATGAGGCGGCGATGCGTGCGGGGCGGGAACGGAATTCGGGTGTAACGAGGCAGGTGCAGTGTGATCCGGAGAATTGAGACATGGCAACGAGGGGGCGGCGCGAATTCCTGGTGGGACTCAAGCAGTTCGGGGGCGCGAATTTCGATGCGGACGGGGAGGACTTGGGGAAGTTTGCCCCGGTGCAGGAGAACCTGATTGTCGGCGCGGCCACGACGGATCTACGGACCGCGCTGGGTCTGCAAAAGTTGAACCTGAAGGCGCTGGCCGGCGCCACAGATGACCAAGTTTCAGCTTACGTAACAGAGAATTCCTCGAACTTCGCGGGGCAGTTGGTTTGTGTCCATACCCACGAGGACGGGTATGAGAAGCCGCGCCTGGCGAAGCAGAGCATGAACGATGGATTGACGGTTTCGGAGACGGCGCGATTCGCGGAGAATTGGGGATCGGGATGGGGTCCGGTGTATATGCCGTGGCTGGTGGCGGGGACGCGGTTGCACGTGGTGGGACACGCGGGGATGCGGCCGCGGTTCTTGTGGCGGGACATCGTGAAGAACACGGGTTTGAAGGGATTGGAATGCCTGTGGACGGCGGATGGGACCAGTGGGGGTAGCATGGCGGAGGGGGTTTATGAGTACGGGGTGACTCTCTACGATTCGGTTTTGGCGCGGGATGGGGAGATGATCCGGATTGTCTCGGAAGAAGTGCCCGCAACGGGGAAGGTGACGATTGCGGGGCCAGTCGTGAGCGGGCACACGCTTTTCACTCCGCGGGCGCACACCGACTCGGGAGAGCCGACGGACGCGCATCACGACTACTACGACTTCTACCGGTTTTGGCGGCGGGGACCGACACAGACGGACTTTTACTTGGTGGGCGAGGTTGCGAAGGCGACGGTGGAAGCGTCGGATTACAGTTTGGTGGACAGCGCGGCGAATCCGGGGGCGACGGTCTATATCCCGAATCGGCGGTGTTTCCCATCGTTCCGATGGTGCGTGTTTCACCAGGGGCGGTTCGTGGGGTTGGGGTTGCCGGCGTGGACGGTTGCGGGGACGACGGTGCATTGCACGAATGGCGTGAAGACGATTTACGCGACGACATTGCCGCCCTATTTCCGTCCGTGGATGGATTCGAGGACGATCCGGATCAAGAACGAGAATGGGATGTGGGTGGAATACCTGATTGATTATGTGTGGTGGGATTCGATAGGGAGCGCGTGGAAAGTCAGATTGGCGACGGCTTGGGCGGGGACGACGGGGGATTACGCTTGGGAGTTGATGGGATGTCCGAACACGGTTTACGTCGGGAATCGGGTGTGGGGGGCGTCCGAGATGTTCTGCCTGGATGGGACCTTGGAGATCGCGGTGAACGAGGGGGACGGGCAGGAGATCGTGTGTGGTTTGAGCATGATGCACCGATTGATGGTATATAAGACGGGTTCGATTTGGGCGATGACGGGGGGCGCATGGGCAGACCCGGAGGATTCGACGCCGGTTCAGAATGACCTGGAGTACTACTTGGTCAAGGATGGGGTGGGGATTCCGGGGCCGTACTGCGTGACGCCGGACGCGGACGGGGCGCACTGGGTGTTTGACGGGTACAGTTTGCTTCGGAACACCGGGACGGACGTGGTTCGGGTGGCGGAGGACAAGACGCGGGGGTTCTTTTCGGGGTTGGACGGCACCCGGTTTCACGAGGCGGTGATGATGTTCGACACGGCGAGCAACACGATTCTCCTGTGCGGGTTATATAAGCCGGGGCGGGACGTTCCGAGCGAGGCGCTGGTGTATCACGTCAAGACGGGGGCGGTTTGCCCGTTGACGGATTTCTACGTGAGCGGCGGCGGGGCCGTTGCTCAGAAGTGGTGAAGAAATGACGCTGGCCACTCAGAATGTCTTTGGGTACAAAGACAACGATTTCAATTTCGTTGATCCGCCTTGGGCCCGAACGAAGTGCCAGACAGCGGTGTTGGGCGAGTATATGTATTGCGCCTCGGGAGGGTATCCTGCATCGCCACCTTGGAGTGCCATTTACAGGACAAAAAACGGGACAACATGGGAGACGGTGGTTACTCCGGCGCCTTGGGGGACCCGGTCGGGGTTTCAACTCCTTTCACACGATGGGAAACTCTGGTTCATGGGGGGTGGGGACTCAGATTACACCTTTCATGACGTCTGGAACTCGACGGACGGCGCAAACTGGACACGAGTAACGGCTGCCGCGGCGTGGTGCGCGAGGATGGCCTTTGGCGCATGTGTTTGGGATGGGAAGATGTGGATTGCTGGGGGTATAGACGGCTGTTTGGGGAATTTTCTGGCTGATCTATGGTATTCGACGGATGGAATAACGTGGACGGCAGCGGCTGAGACATATCCGTGGAGCGCCAGACAGACACCGATGCTGTCACACGTGGTGGATGGATTGGTGATTATCGGTGGTACAGAGGGAAC
>Ga0315281_10006460_pt1 | contig 16672 bp, 6 predicted proteins | sample YL17G07_0_MG_FD_204540 | JGI IMG/M metagenome (GOLD analysis project Ga0315281, IMG submission 204540) | Sediment microbial communities from Yellowstone Lake, YNP, Wyoming, USA - YL17G07_0 | ecosystem: Environmental > Aquatic > Freshwater > Lake > Sediment | place: USA: Wyoming | collected...
TTTTCTCGTAATCAAATTCCAGATTGTTGCGGAAACGGACGGCGCGCAGGATACGGAGATGATCCTCTTTTACCCTTTCATGAGGTTCACCGATGAAGCGGATGATTTTATTCTGAATGTCTTTCTGACCGTCGACAAAATCGTGAACTTTTTTGGAAATCGGATCGTAAAAAAGTCCGTTAATCGTAAAATCCCGCCGCACGGCATCCTCTTTGGCGGAGGTAAAAATGACAGCATCCGGCCGTCGGCCGTCGGAGTACGAGCTATCGGAACGGAAGGTGGCAATTTCAAATTCATGGCCGTGAACGATTCCTAAAATGACGCCGAATTCTTTTCCGATAGGGATGGTTTTAGATTCTAAGTGCATAGCATCCACCACCTTTTCAATTTCATCGGGTGTGGCAGAGGTGGCAATGTCGTAGTCTTTTGGCTCGTGGCCCATAAGCAGATCGCGGACTGAGCCACCCGCAAAATAAGCCTCAAAGCCGGCTTCTTGGAATTTCTGAACGATCTGGATGGCGGTTTTTTCCATGAGTTTATTTCGATTTGATTTTATCACACAACCCGAACTCACCCACACAATAACTCACCCCAACAAATTATCCTTCATTCACCCCTCTCTAACTGTGTTAAAGAGGGGTTGGGTAATTTGATTTTATTCAGAACACTTTCCCCTCTTTGCATTTGCAGAGAGGGGATAATTAGATGAATGGATTTATTAGGGGTGAGTGTTTTTTTATTTTTCATTTTTTGCTCAGTCTGCTATCTTATTTCCAGTGTATTCCTTAAAGCAAAATCAAACATGATGAACGTCAAAGAAATCCTCTGGATGCTGGATCCAAAAAATCAGAATCTCCCTAAAATTTCCGTGGGTTCCGATTTTTCAAAATATCAACGAGTGAATTTGACGGTGTTTGAAGGAAAGGAAAAAGAACTGGAAAAGGAAGTTCCTGTCCTGAAGGCCCACAAATTGGAGGGCAAGAAGCGTGAAATCACGGAGGTGCTTGGCAATAAGCAAATTTATTGGGTGCATGGAATGGGCAAAATGGAAAAGTTGCGAGTCCGAGACCTACGTCGTTTTTTTGGAAAAGCTTATTTGGGTTCATTGGCCGGTAAGCCGAAGCATGTGGTCATTCAGTGTCCTTTGGAATGGCTTGAGATAGCTACGGAGGCTGTGTACATTGCTGCGCTTAATCCTGCCATTTATCGACGAAAACATACGGAGGAAAAAGTGCCTGAGGTGGTGTTTGTGGATAACGCTTATAAGACAAAAACGGCGGAGGCTAAGAAGGCGATACAGACAGGCATGAACAATGCTGAGGCACGAAATTTAATGAGAATTCTGGGCGCCACTCCACCGAACATTCTTAGCACCGAGGTTTACGCCGAAGTCATTCAGGCTCTGTGCAAACAGTGGAAGGTGGCTTGCAAGCGATGCACCCCTGCTGAGCTGAAAAAATATGAATTGCTGAATGCTGTTTCGCTGGGTTCAGGTCATGATTCACAACTCCTCGTCATCACCATCAACCCGAAAAAGGGTAAGACGAAAAATTCCACCGCCTTCTTTGGAAAAGGTCTTTGTTACGATTCCGGAGGTGTTCAGGGAAAAGGAAATTACATGAAGAGCATGAAGGAAGATATGTCCGGAAGCGCTTCTGTACTGGGAACGATTCGGCTCATGCTACTCAACCATTTGGACTTGCGACAGACCACTCATTTCCTACTGCCTCTTGCGGAAAATATGATGGGAAATTACGCCATGCGTGCCGATGATGTGTGGAAGGCGGGCGATGGTCAGATGGTGGAAATCGGGCACACCGACGCGGAAGGCCGACTGGTTCTGGCCGATGCCATTTGCTATGCCAAAGCTAACTTCAAAAACATCGATCAGTACTACACCATTGCTACGCTGACGGGTAGCTGTGTGGTGGCTCTGGGTGAGCTTTATACAGGCGCGGTGAACAACAACGAAGAATCCGCCAAGGAGGTGGAAAAGATCGGGCGAGAGACAGGAGAGCTGGTTCTGACCGCTCCGTGGGATATGGATTTTGACGACAACAATACCCCCATTGCCGATGTATCCAATCAGGGCGAAAAGGAGCGGGATGCCGGCTGGATTAAGGGCGGACTCTTCATGTACCGCTTCATTCCAAAGGCTGATAACGAGAAGGATCAGGTCAAATTCTGTCACTTGGACATCGCCGGCTCGATTGATATGCGAGGCTCAGGCCGAAGCTGGAGAAGAAAAGGCTTCAACAGCGGCGTGGGCGTGAAGTTGATGACAAGACTGCTGACGAAATAGGGAAAAACTCACCCGTTCCACCCGTACCATAACTCACCCCTAATCAATCCATTCATCCAATTAGCCCCTCTCTGCCACAATGGCAAAGAGGGGAATCGGTACATCAGTCAGTGACATTCACAAATCTATTCCCCCTCTCTGCATTCTGCAAAGAGGGGGAGGTTTTTTGGAATAGTTATGTTAGGGGGTGAGTTTTTTGCCCCCTGTCTTTTCCTTTCCCTTGCCCTATTTAGCCTTGTAAAATGGCTGTTTTTTTGGTATACTATAAAGATTTATAAAAGCCAAACAAAAAAAAGCGCATGGCTCAAGATACAACAATGCTCCTAAAACCAGGTCCGTCAGTGGCAGCTGCTGACATGCTAAGAACGATTGAAGAGATTTTGGCGAGCAACCATTCGGCTGATGATCTGGCTCTAGCGGTGGATAACATCATCATGAAATATGATATCGCAAAGCAGGAAATGCATAACGAGGGCGTCAAAGGTATTATTGCTCTCTGCCGAGAGCGGCTGGAGGCTCTTTTGCTTAAGAAGAAACTGATTGATGAACAGCGAACCAAACTCGAAGGCGTTCTTTCGAATTTAAAGCAGCCTGCAACAACACCTACTCCGCCCCCAGCAACACCTCAGCAAAAACCCAAACCTAGCGCCACCCTGGCGGATCTGGGAAAAAATGGGGATGCCTTGTCAAAATTGCAAGGAACCTTACCTGAACACAAGACCGCGTTAGAACAACTTAAAGCTACCATAGCCTCAAGGGAATTTGCTTTTCAGCCTAAGGGTAAAGGGGCTTTAAAGAACAATGTTAAGAAGCTAGAGGAGCTTAGCGACTTTGTAAAAAATGTAACCCTCAGCACCGAAGATATTGTTGCGATCCAGCGTCTTGAACAAGCTCTTAAAGTAGACTTTGTTCAGCATCCAGAAATGAGGAAGGCTTTGGTGGCGCTTAGTGATGCCACAGAAGCTTCATCTCAGCGAACGAGTCTTCGGCCAAGCGCACCAACCGCTAGTGCAGCTCCAGTTGCACCGACCGCACCAGCAGCACCTGCCCCTACCGCACCTGCTACACCTCCTTTACCTGCTGCTGCGGAAATAAGAGATGTGAGAACGATAGTAATGGTGGTGGATGAACTGAAAGAAATAGCGGAAAAAAATGAGGAACTGGATAAAACTCTGTTCTTTTTTGAAACCATGGATGACCTTCGTGCCACTCGGCCTTATACCGTCGAAGCCCTTAGTCGAAAAACAGGCTGGAAGCCTGAGTTTAGTGAGAAGTTCATGAAATGGCGAGGAGATGGCACGGCCAAACTGAAAGCGATTATCAGGAAGATCGGTGTTCGGGAATCAACAGTGGAAATTGCGAAGCAGCTTTCAGCTAGGATGCGGACTGAATTGAATGATTTGAAAAATCGCGGGATGGATGTAAATGTGATCCGTTATCTGAATTGGGCGCGTTCGAATGCTTCTGCACCTGCTCCCGCTACGGCCCCTGTTGGTCCTGCAAAACCAAAGCCATCTACTGCTACTGCTGCTACATCAAAACCAACGCCTGCTCCTCATGCTACTGCCAGTGCTCCAAGTGCACCAAGTGCGCCGACGACCCCTCCAAGTACTCCTGCACCTGCGCCGAAACCAAAGATGGCGGATGTGGCGAAAGAAGCTCCGGAGAAGTTGAGAGAAATTGTTGATGTCCTTACTGAGCGTGATTCTGAGCTCAGAAACAAATTCAACTACGTCTGGTATAAGGCTCAGAAATCTAAGAGCGGATACAAAGATCTAATTCTGAACACGGCTGTCCGCTATGTGCAGATTTGTGCGGAAACGGCAGAATCGGATGATGACAGTGTCCTTGATAATTTGGCAAGCTCGACTGAATTGGCTTTGAAATACTGCAATAAAGTGGATATGACCCTGGCAGCGGACCCGCGAATTCCATCCGTAGTATCAGCCCCCACAGCTCCAACAAGTGCACCTGCGGCTGATACAAGTGCTCCCCCTGTTACCCCTGCAGTTGCGGCGGCGGCAGTTGCGGCGGCGGCAGCCCCACGACTTCAAATAGATGAAGATGAAAATGTCGCTGAAGATACGGAGGATGAGGATGAAACCGAAGAAACGGGAGTGATGAATCGGATCAAGTCTTCACTTAAGAGTGAAGAAAAGAAGATGCTTGAAGCCCGACGCACAGTCATTTTTGATGAACTAAAAGCCATCTTACCAAGCGAAATAAAATTCAGTCTGGAAGACAATCCACCTGACCCTGCCAGTGTGGCCATTATAAACCTAATCATCGAGAAAAATATCGATGAGGATCCGGAGAAGATGAAAGCCCTGAAAACCTATCTGACAGATGCGGAAAGTCTTCTGACGGCTGAAATCCGTGCACTGATAAATGACGCTTCCATCAGTGATGCGGTATTGGGGCGCATGGCGGCAGACCAGCAAAAGAAGATTGATTCACTTGAAAAAGAACGAATGGTTCTAGGAAAGGGGAAGGATACTGCAGATAAGGTCAACGAACTATCAGATAAAATCAGAGCCGCAGAAAAACTGAGAGATACGGCCGCGGTAGCTTACAAGTTACGAACTCAACCTCCTTTCAAAACCACGGCTCAGGTTTTGGGGGCAATCAATATGCATTTGAATGATAAAAAGGAGTCCCTTTCCGTTATTCTAAAAAGAACCAATGAACAGATTGAAAATGCCCGTGAAGGAAGCCATATTTTAGGGCTGGCATTTGGTCTGATCAATCCAAGTCTGAAAACCGTGATGAAAAAATTGGCCAAGGAGGATGAAATATTGAAGGAAGTGGGTGAGGCAAAATTACTCAAGCTGGCAGAAAAAAAGGATTTGGCAGGTGTGAAGACTTGGGTAAAGAGTCTGAACAACGCGGAGGTTGTTGTCCCACAATTGGTCGGCTATTTAGATCTGGGCGTGCGCAACGGGCGTATGGGACATTTGCAGCTTAATTCACTCAAAAAGGCACGGGAATTAGCTAAGAATCTGCGCCTGGTTATGTACAATAAGTCGATTGATGACGCCACGAAATTGCCTGGTACAAATATTGAGAGGATGAATGCTTATTTTGAGCAGATGGAAAGCTTCACCAAAAAGCAGGACGACATTGAGCGGAAGTTCATCACAGATGTGACTTTATGGAGGTCGCTGAAAATGAGCGGATTGGCTGGAATCGGATATGGAGCTTGGGCAACAACCGGCGCTTTGGTTGCTGCGGGCTACATGGCCCCTATGGTTGCAGGTGCCGCGCTTGTCACATCGGGTGCTACCTATTTTAGTAAAAACAAAGTGGAAAATAAGACGGCTCAGAAAATAATGGGTGGCATAGGAAAACGAGGCATGTTCACTTCGGCAATTTCGCTCGGCGCGTCCCTAGCTGTCGGTGGAACCGCTGCTATGGTTGCCGCGCCTCTGGCTCTTATATTATACGAGGGCGGAAGACGTTTAGGCAGAAAAATATTCTAATTAACTCATATTATAAATGGTACAAGACAATCTCAATTCCAGCTTTGACCCTAAAGCATTCATTGATTCCATCATTGAAGAAATGGGCATGCAAAATGAAGCTCCGGAAAAACTGGCCATGCTGAAGGGCTATATGGAAAGACAGCTGGACCATGTGATTTCCAGGACAGCCTCCGAAACTCTGGAGCCCGAGGTGATTGATAAGGTGCTGGAAGAATACGGTGAGACGAAGGATATCGGCTTTCTGTTCGAGAAGTGCGTTCAGGACAGTGTGGATACCCAGTGGGCCATTGTGAAGGCTTTGGAAGAGTTTAAGGATCAGACCATAAATGCTTACTTACAAATCAAACGATAATGCGTCACCTATATAACAACATAGGATTCAACATATTTTCGGAGGCACGCCTTGTACATCTGGAAGGCGGTCCAACGGAGGATGTGCCAAAGAAGCCCGATGTCATTCCAACCGCCTCGGGAAGAGTGATTGAAGCACCTGTCCAGGTTCCAAAGCCTGAAGAAGCTCCAAAAGAGGAAGCACCGAAAGCGGAAGTTCCGATGACTATTCCTGAAATCAATACCCTGGAAAAAAGTGAGGCAGGTCCGGATCTTCAGCGTATATATGAATTCCTTCAGAAACAGGATGCGAAAAAAGAAGTGGTTCCTGTCGAACAGCGTATCAATGATTTCCTTACAAAACAGGATGTTCAGGCCCTGGGAGATATTTCACTACTCACCGATGCAGAAAAAACGGAGTTGAAAGAAATTGCCAAGAAAATGGATGATATGAAGTTGGCAGCAATCAGTCGAACGGAAGGCTCAACAGCTACACCGAATGAAATTGCATGGCATTGGGTACTGGGAACTGGCGGGGCCGTAATGAATGTGGAACTGGTCAGTACAAAAAAACCGGAGCCGCAGCCAGTCGCTCCTGTTGCTGCAACCCCGGAGGTGAAACCTGTTGAAGCAGTAGAGCTTAAGCCACGAGTAATCGAACAGGAGCAGGCTAAAATAACGGATAAAACCAAAGGCCGACTTGCTAGCCTTAAAGATCGTATTGCGGCAAGAATAAAGGCTCTGAAAGAATCGGGATTCACTGGAAATATTCCCAATGACTATCCGCAACGGGCCCGACGTCCCGAAGAAGTTCAGGCGAGTCTGGATTTATTGAGGAACATGCATCAGCATGAATCTTTGATGCGGCCGAACGAAATTCGACTGATGGAAACGGTTCAAAGAAATCTGTACCGGCATTATTTAAATCCGTCCTTTTTAATTCTCAAGCAATCCAATGAACCGTTTCAGAAGAAGATTTTTGAGGCCATGGAGTTAGCTTTCGCCAATCGCGATAAATTAAGTTATAGAGAGGTGGACGATAGGATTGTAATCAGCAAAAGGGAACCTGGTGTTGCCAACGGAGTGCCTGATGGGTTTAACATGCAGTTCATGAAAAATGGAGATCTCCTGAGGGCTGATGGAGTGCCTTTAATAACCGAAAAAGGTGCCGTGTGGGATAGGGATACGATTACTATCAAAAAGATTGAAAAAATGGGCGGCAAATTTGATAACGGCCTTAGTAATTCACCTGCAGTTTTAGAAGTTTTGGCCGGCAAACCTTACCTTTATTACTACTATCGTACAAAACTTACCCCTGAGCAACGACAGGAAGTAGGTCTGGCCCCCTTGCGGGAAGGAGCTAAACCCGTAGAAATGACGGAAGAAGAATGGCAGGTGTATATGGATAAAATGAGCGCCCGAGCGCGTGATGAGGTTCCCGAAGCGGTAAAAAGAGAAATCGAAGCGGCTCATGGCATATACATTCAGCATTTGAGGAACCTTTTGATATCCAGAAATCTGCTTAATACCCAGAAAGTCATGGGGGAAGCCCTGTTTAAGAATTATGAGCTGTTCTGTAGCGCAGCCAAAGATCAGGGAACCACTTATGAAGAACTTTTTGGGCCCGAGAGCGAAACGAAGTTTCAATTTTGGATACAGGTGAACGAGCAGTATCCAGATTTGATTTTTATTTATGGCGATAAGTACGAGAGTGGTAATACCCCGTTGTTTGCTGTGGACCAGCAAGGTTTTATTCAGCGGCCCAAGTCAGGGGGCGGCTGGGAACCGATTCCAGGAACCGAAAATGCCATTTATAATAAATATGTTCTGGAACACGAGAAGGATCGGGATTTCTTTAAAGAAAGTACTTCAGGCACAGCCCAAACGTCGCCAGCCAAGCCGGAAGCAACCAAGCAACCCGAACCCGTTCTTCCTGATATGAAGTATTTTAGTACTTATACGAAGAAAGACGGTACAGAAGCCAGTTATGTAACCCATGAAGGCGATAAATTTCTGATCAATGACAGCAAGCCTTCCATTCAGGATGTGTTAATGCTTTCGTCCGTCGGGGAAGCCAAGATTAAAATCGGTAAAAAAAGAGGAGAATTTAATGCCGGCGAGGAAGTGATTGTAACCAGAGCGGATGGAACGTATAAAATTGTCGATAAAGAAACGGGCAAGCCGGGTGAAAAGCTGAGTATTTTAAAAGGCGATGAAATTGTGACAGTCACGCTATACCCACTGGAGATAAAGCCTGAGGTGGTGGCACAACCCGCTACCCCCGCCCCAAAAGGAGCTGTGGAAGTAAAAGAGGAATCGGAATTAGCCAAAAATATACGCGCATTGGTCACAGGTTTAGACAAGCAGATTCTTGAATTGCTGGCCCTGAAGGTCATTCCTGATAAAAAAAGTTCTTTGTCCGGAAAAGCGATTCTTTACATGGATGGAGAAATAAATGGGAAAAAGAAAAAAGAAATTCAGCCGATAGGAGAATTAACACCTGAAAATCAACTAAAAATGGATCAATATCGGATTGATAATATCGTTACCTGGGTAGAGGGTTGGGGTGCTGATTATTTGCCCGTTCTGGCAACGATGATCAAAGAAGCTCAAGCTATGAAGCCCAAACAAATCCGATCGGCAATTGGGGATTTACGCTACAATCTGGTAAATTAGCTTAAAAATGGCTATTGGTTGAGCATTTTGGGTCATTTTTTGCTTTATAAAGGGTTATGGAATTCAGCCACCTTTTTTAGCTGTGTCAAGGCCTATGGACTGTTCAATTAAGCCAAAATTTGATATAATAAATAGATAAATTAACTGAAGGAACTGCGCAAAAAATAAAAATCGATGCAAAAAATCCATTTCAATCACAGCGAAGACAGCAAAGGACTCTTTGGAATGCTTGCCAATCGGCTTGTCATGAAAGATGAGAAATCACAAGAAATTGCGCCAAGGGCTGAGTCGTCTCAGGATGTGCTCACTGCGAATGACGCTATAAAAGCTGAGAAGGCGGATCTGGAAAAGCAGATTCCACAAGACATTGACGCATACAACAAAGGCAAAAAGAAGGATGCTGAAAAGCCTTATGAAAGGATGCTGCCTTCTTTGGATAAAAAAAATCCTGACCCAAATAAAGTCATCCAGGCCATTGACGCGTTGCTGAACAAAGAATTTGATTACGAGGGGAAAAATGGTAAAAGCACTAGCCAGACGTTGAATCAGATTAAAGATGGTTTTGAATCCAGCTCAGCCAAGTCAGCTAAGAAGGCATTGCTGGAAATCAAAGACAGTCTTCAGGCTCTGGCAGCAGTTAATGAATCAGCACATGAACAGCATAGCAATGTTGAATTGGCAATTTCCTCACAGGCTTTGGAACAAGCAATTGATTATAGCTTAGCCCGTGCTGCTAAAAGCGATTTATGGAAAGGGAAGCAGGAATACAACAGCGCAAACACTTATTTTGATAGAGCCACTACCCACCCGCTTTTGAGCGGCGGTTCGGATAGGTTCAAGCGATTGTGGACAGCACCCGATGGAACACTTGATATTTCCAAACGAAACGAAAGCCGTAATTTGTTTTTCTCCATTCTTGCGGAACAGACCAATGGCTTCGAAGACGGATCTTTTGCACTTGGGGAAAAATTTAAAAATAATTTTGCGGACAACCGACTCAATTTTCCTTACATCTACAATGAATGGCTGACCTACAATGGTGTAGATGAAGCTCAAATTGAAGCCTTGACCAAACAGGTGGATTCGCTGAAGGATCAGGTGATTCCGGTTCAGAAATTGCTATCACCACATTTAAACAAAGCTCCGATAGGCAGTGAATATGATGAGCTGATGGGAATGACGGATGAGCCGACCCTACCCTACTGGAATAAGAAAAAGGATCTTCTTAGCACCATCATCAATAGACTGAATGAGGCGGCAAGCAAGACCGATGAAGCCCAGCAAAAAATCTGGGAAAAAGATGCTGAGCTGCTGGAGCAACATGTAAGACTTGCCGACAGACAGATTTCTTTGATTTCAGTGAAGAGCAAACAAACTGAAGCTAGCGAGAGATTTACCCGTGCGGAACTCAGCAAGAACCCTCCGATGGTCATGGAATTTGCCATGCGCCAATTTGAACAGGCCATACAGATAGTGGATAGACCTTTGAACGCGGAACAGGGTGATTATTATGACCCCTTGGTACGAAGAGCCTTGATTGCCCAGGCCTACGCGGCTGGCATCAGCGAAGTGACTTATGAAAATATGTCCCTGGCTAGTGAAGGAGAAATTAAAAATCTGCCCCCCCAGGATCGAATGCTCTATACTGTTATTTCTTCGAAGGAATTTTCAAAAGAAAGTGTAGGCAGACATTTGACTGAAGACCAGAGAAATCAATTGGTTCTACTTCACTATGGCAGTGATGCTGCCCGCAGAAAGGAAGTATTGGCTCAAACCACTATCCCATTTTTTGATGAATTTTATCCATTGAAAGTGGCCAAGGAAAAATTGGAAGCCAAGTACCGCCCTGAACTGACAGACCCCTATAAAAATTATCATGCGAATGAAGTTCTGGCGGAGTTGAACACTGCCAAAGCTGATCCTAAAAAGGACGCTTCGAATACGGCGAAAATCTCTCTTCTTGAGGATATTTATGCTTTGAAATTACAGGAAGAAAAATTGGCAGCAAAGTATCCTGCTTCCCTTATGGGAACTTACGAGAATCTTCCATCAAAGAAGGTTCTGGAACTGAAGCAATCTGCGGAGGCAGATCTGAAAAAATATGATGACTTTATTGTACGGTCTCAGGAAGCACTTGAAGACCCCAAGAAGGCCGCCATTTTTATTCAGGAGCTGAAAGCCGGAACCTATAAGAACAATGCTCTTTCATCTCTGGACACTGTTATTGTGGATCCTGAGGAATTTGAAACTACAAAAAAACAGCTTGAGGCAACGGAAATCAACCACAATGCCATTGAACTGGACAACCGCGATAAGATGCAGTTTCTGGAGAATATGGGAATCCGAATCAATGGAATCTACCCAAGCTATCTGGAAGCGATTCAGAAGGATCCAAATCTTCAGGTGGAAAATTGGAACGATCTGTACAAAAATAAATCAGGTGACCTTTTGAAACTGATTCAATCGCTTATTAAGAAGAATTCTGACCCCAGAAATAAGGGTTCAGAACATTTCCTAAGAGTGTTTGCCAGCGTGCTTTCCAGCTCTCCGGCGGAAATAGCTAACGACAAGGCAAAGACGCAAGCTTTCACTATTTTTAACTTACTGAAGGCGGAAATTGAGGGGCGCAAGGAAATTGCCGCACGAACGGATTTATCTGTGGATAAGGTGAATGAGAAAATGCGTGGATTCTCCATTGCTGATAAAGCTTCTAAAGTCATCGAGAACGTGATGGACATGTTTTCCGGTTCATGGCCCGAAAAAATAGCGGGTTTCATTCTGGCTGCAGGTGCATTAAAGCTGGCTAAGCGAGCCTGGAATCCTAAGGAAGGGGACAAAGTGGGACAAGGTCTTAGAGCTCTGTTCGTGGCCGGAGCCATGGAAACGTATTTAGAAAAACAAGGTCGCGGACTGACCGAAATGCTTGGCTTTAATACTCTTTCTGAAACACTCGAGGGCACCTATAAGGGAGTTCTGCTAGAGGACGGACAAGCCTTTATGAATGAAAAGGGTATCAACGAGAAAGAACATGGTTCCGCTCTGGTTGCCTTGGATAATGTGCCCTTCGAAAAAGCCATGGCATGGTACGAAGCATCTAACCAGGGTCTGGGAAATGAAGGCCTGGGAGCAGATGGTTTATTCGGTGGTTTAGGTATAAATACGCGCAATATTGAAAAAGCCTATGGCAAAGGTCTTTCCACTGTTATGGATAACAGAAAGTCTTCTGAGCGAGTTAAACGAGCCAAACAGGTGCTCTTCTTTACCATACAACACGCCTTTGGTTATATGGGTAGAAAAGACGGGCAAAGCCGGGAAGACAGTGCAAAGGCCCTGAAAGAGCGCTACGTAACTCTAGTTAACAATCCAGGTCAAAAGCCTGAACACAGCGAAAGGATGCCAGAGTCATTTTGTGAGGATTATGCCAATCATAAGAGTGAAATAACCTGGGCCCGTGTCATCAGTTCTGAAATCGGCGTGCAGGCGGTGCAAGATTCCATTGGAAAGAACAATGCATCCAAACTGGCTACCATGCTGGGCGAATCCGCCGATGCAGTATCTGAATGGGTCAGACAAAAAGCGGTGGGCGGAAGCGAAGTGGTGGTGGCGGATTTCTTTGAAAAATTTGGCCGTTCTGCTGGTGAGCTTAAAAAACGGCTGGGTGAAACGGTGGATGCTACAAAGTACAAGCTTATCTTCCTGAAAGATCAGGTGAAGTTTAAGTATAAGGAAAATGAAATGGAACTGAAGAGGCTTGCAAGCGGACACATTGAATTGATAAAAACCGGTCTTGGCATTCCATTCCGGGTCATGGTGGCGGCCGATAAATTCACGATTCCTTGGCTGGATAAGCGGCTTAGACAAGTGACAGAAATCCTGCAGATCAATGAAAGTAAGACCTTTTCAAAGGGTGATTTGGCTCCGACCGACCTTGCAGGTGCTGAAGGAATAAAGCGATTTGGAACGATGTTTCAAACTCAATTTGAGCAAGCCTTTGCTGCGAAAAAAGCAGGTGATAAGAAAATGCATTTCGAAGATACGACGGAAAATGTCGGTTATTACATAACCGAAGTAACTCCAGCCAATGTTCGACTTAAGCATGGTGATCCAGGCTACATGAAAAACTCCATGATGATTCAAAAATCTTGGGAAGATGCGATGGAACATTTCACGGATATTAGCCCGGGGTTGGCTCCAAATGGTAACAAAGATAATTTTGATAAATACTTGTATGCGGTTCATACCTTTCACTCAGGCAATCCGGAAAAGACCTACATGTTCTTCCGCATGCCTCTTGCGGGAAGTCCTGAGCTTCAGATGAAAGAAGAAGGTCGTTGGGCAGATTCCAATCTGCCGGATAAGAATCAGCCTCCGTTCAAACTGGATGACCAGGCGGGCATTGTGGATAATTTGAAACGAGCCTTTGTTTACGATTCTACCCCTACGCGAACCTTTAGCAATGCCACCGCGGCGATTCTCTTTCAGGGCATTCATGCTGGCTCTGCATTAGGATCGGGTTTTGCTCATCTTGCTAACTTAGCTGTGGACTTTTCACGCATGGACAAAAAGAACAAGGATATGTTCCATAATACGATTAATATGGTCCGGCCTGATGAATCCACTAAGCAGCACCTGGATGAATTGACCACCGCGGCCAAATCGCCAGGTTTGTCTACATCAGAATTCTATGAAAACCCTGAAAATGGTCGGATTTTTTCACTCCTTCTGGATTTTGCCTACGACCAAAGACAAGCCCTGTGCACGAGCATATTTGAATCAGATGCCTTTAAGACCAAAGGCAAAGGTAAGACGGCTGTAGAAGGTTATGCGGCAGGCAGTGACTATCGTGCAAAACCTGCCGGATTCAGTTATGCCAAACTAAACGCTTACTACGAAAATACCTGGAAGGCGCATAATGGCAACATAAAGAAGTTTGATGACGTCATTGGCAAACTGATTCAGACAGAAGGCTAATGGCTTAAGATAGCGCTCATTGCTTAACACGTCGGCTTCGACCAGAGGCCCTTAGACCCTTGACAGTGGGGCTATTTAAGGAAACAATGGTAAAAGTGGGCAGGAAAATGGCTTGATTGAGCTTTGTTTAAGCTATTTTTTCCCCTGTCTTTTTACTTGACTTTTTAAACTTTATGTTGTAGAATATATAGGCTTTAAAAGCTGTCCTAGTTAATACCTTAATTTGCTCTTCCACAAGCCAAAATTCAGTTAAAAGTTCGACACTCGTCTTCGATTCCAGCAATGGATGTCTAAGGCGGATTTGTTCTTTTACATGTTAGCGGTTTAAATTTTTTAAATAGCGTCCGAAGGCCTGTTTTGCCTCATCCTGTGCGGTGATGCGGACTAGGTCTTCGGACTGAAAAATGTGACTAGGCCATAGAAATCAACTTTCAAGGGAGAATTTCACATGAACAAGCTCAACGCGTTTGCGGTCTCGGTCTTCGGTCTCTTCTTCCTACCCTCATTGGCGCTGGCTCAGGCTGGCGTGGATGGACTCATGGAGGGTCTGACGAAGCAGGTAATGAATGAGTTCGGCCCCCTGTTGCTCCCCTACCCGGAGCATGTGATACTTTCTTTTGTCGGCACCATGCTGACCATCACGTGGATGATGTTTCTTCGGAAACCCAGCCACGGCCATGGTGACAATCACGGCCACGATGACTTCCTGTTCCGGAACTTCTTCGGCAGGTTTGGGGGCATACCACTGTGTCTCTTTGCCTTCAAGGCCTCGTACAGAATCATCCCCTGGGGTGTGATGTACATCTGGCACAACCTGCCCTACGGTGCACTTGGAAAGTTCGTTGTGGGGGTGGGGCTCCTGTTCAGCATCGGTGCAGTTTTCACCTTTGCTTTGAGCAAGATCCAGACACTGGGGGGTTTTCTTTGGGGTCTTCTCAAGGGTCCCTTCAGCAACCCCCATCCGTCGTTCCTGCACTGCCTTCTTGGCTGTCTGCTCATCAGCACCGCCATCAACAGCGAGGCAATGAACAGCGGATTCTTCTTTGTTCCTAGCGCTCTATCGGCTCTGGCAGGCCTGTACACCATCTACCAGATGAACCACCATGGGTTCGACAACCTGTTCTCACAGGTGGCGCACCATGAGACTCATGACTACTGGTGGTGTCAGGCACTGCTTCTCGTTCTGGACAAGGACGGTGAGCCCAAGACCAAGCCGGATGGTTCCCCTCGCACCCACAAGTGCGGGTACAAGAACATCCAGGCCGACGAACAGTGCCAGAACCCGGATTGCCTGACGGTCCGGGAGAGCAGCAATTGGGATTGTGCCTGTGGCAAAAAGGGTATTTCTGGCGACAAGGCAGCCTGCCCCACATGCCGTGAGGAACGTCCTGCTCTTGTGCAACCGGCCAGCGCGAAATCGCTGCGTCCTGGAGCCCCCGGCCAGGAAGAGGAAGAAGCCTGCCCAACCTGTGGCGAGATGAACTACGCAGGCTTCCTTCGCTGCTGGAACTACAGGCAGCACCCCGCCCTTCCTCTCGTTGCTCCTGTCCTTGCAACGGCAACCCCCGCTTCGGCTTCACCAAGCCCGAAGAAGAAGCGCAAGCTTCCGCCGCCTAAGAGTGATAGATATCTCTAGCGAGATATCTATCACAAAACCGCTAACACCTGTTCCCCCTCGGTTCCGATTCATTCGGAGCTGGGGGGGACAACCATTTTTTTTAAATGATTAAAAGATCGTCACTCGTCTTTGATTCCGAAATTCGGATGTCAAAGACGGATTTGTTCTTTTACAAGTTGTTAGTGGTTTATAGATGCGAGTAATGCGGTCCGAGCGAAGCCAAGCCCGAATATCTGAGGGTTGGCGGAGCGAGGACTCTGAAGTTAGAAAAATGTGAAACGTTTTTCAGCTGAAGAGAGCATTGCCCTTCTGGGTAAGAAGTTCGAAGGCCTGTTTTGCCTCATCATTCATGGTGACGCAATTAGGTCTTCGGACTGAAAAACACCCATGCCCCCGCTTAGGCGGGGAGAAAGCTACCCTATGACCAAGATCACCAAGGCGACTCTTGCGATGGTGACTCTGGTCACCTTCGCGAACCCTGCTTACGCAGATGACAAGCAGGACACCACGAAGACGGATGCCGTCATTGACGCATCCACTCAAGTGCTACTCTACATCTGTGCCCAGTCGGTCCCCGAAGAAGCCCCTCCGCCTCAAAAAACGGAAGGTCTTCTGGACACGGTGGTTAACAGGACGGTGGATGCCGTCAAGAACACGACGGGAATCGATGTTCGGGCCATGTCCTCGGCGGAAGCCAGGGAAAGGCAGTGTCGGGCTAACTTCCCGCTCATTGCCACCTACGTAGACTCTCCGTCCAAGTTCGTTCTGGGCGTTTCAGCGGTGAGCACCTTTGCTTGGTTCGCTATGGCGTTCTTCTTTTTCTTCTGTTTCATCTACTGGCGGGATGACGAAAAGTTCCAGCCAGAACCCGGTGATACGGATGAGGAGGAGTTCACCAAGCGGAATGGGGACAACAACAGCCGCATCATGCGGATACTTGTGGCTCTCGCTCTTGGCAGAATTCTGGTGTTCTTTCTGGACATTCAGATCTTCCATGGTGAAATGGCCGCAGGATGGTTGTACCCCATCTACCTGACTGTCATGCTGGTGCCCTTCGGAATCAGCATGATGCGAGAAGGAAGCCCTGTGAAGTTCTTCGGAACTCTCCATGCCACCCTTCCTGCCCTACCCAAGGCACGAAAGAAGGGTCCTGCTGCTTCGCAGAGAAAGTGCCCCCAGTGCGGCAAACTCTCCCTAAACCGGGGCGTTTGCACGGCTGACTGTGGCTACGAAGAGGCAACAAGCGCCTCGGCCCCCGCACCCGCGGTAGCAACCGCAACTGCTGCTGCACCT
>Ga0315281_10006461_pt1 | contig 16671 bp, 19 predicted proteins | sample YL17G07_0_MG_FD_204540 | JGI IMG/M metagenome (GOLD analysis project Ga0315281, IMG submission 204540) | Sediment microbial communities from Yellowstone Lake, YNP, Wyoming, USA - YL17G07_0 | ecosystem: Environmental > Aquatic > Freshwater > Lake > Sediment | place: USA: Wyoming | collected...
CTCGGTGCCGCTGCCGGCGAGCGCCTGCACCCAGTTTCTGACCGGGGGCAAGCGGCTGCCCCAGATCCCTGGCCAGGCTCCCACGTTGCGGCTGGTGGCCGGGTAAAAACCGCCGGGCGCCCAAGCAGGTGAGGCCGAGACCCTATCCCGACAGCGTGCCGATCCCCTGATCGAGCACTCGCTCAAGCGCCGAAACGATATAAGGCAGCGACAGACCGAGCAGGAACAGCCCGGCCAGTATGGTCATCGGAAATCCGACCGCGAAGATATTGATCTGCGGCGCGGCGCGCGAAAGCACGCCCATCGCGAGGTTCAGCACCAGCAGCGTCGCCAGCACCGGCAGCGACAGATGCAGACCAATGCGGAAGATTTCGCCGCCGAGCGCGACGATGCGCCCGATGCCGAGCGCGAGTTCGGGCTGAGCCGAGATCGGAATGATCCGGAAGCTGTCTATGAGCGCGGCGATCATCAGCAGATGGCCGTTCAGCGCGAGCAGGATCAGCGAGGCGACGATCCCGAGAAAACTGCCGACGATCGGCGCCTCGGTCGAATTCTGCGGATCGATGAAAGTGGCGAACGACAGGCCCATCTGCAGGCCGATCATGTCTCCCGCTAGCTCCACGGCGGCGAACACGAAGCGCATCCCGAAGCCGATCGACACGCCGATCAGCACCTGCTGGAGGAGCAGCATCGCCCCATCGCCGGAAAACGGGGATGACGAGGGCCCATCCGAGAGCGTGGGAGCCACCAGGATTGCGCACGCCATTGCCAGGGCAATCTTCACCCGCGCCGGCACTAAGCGGTCGCCGAGCAGGGGCGCGCTCGCAAACAGCGACAGGATGCGCACGAACGGCCAGAAGAACGCGTTGATGATCGCGTAGAGCTGTGCAGCCGAAACGGAGACCATGGGGCCGGGGCCGCGGTCAGCCGATCGCGCCGGGGATACCGCCGATCAGGCGCTGCATGTAGTCGACGAAGGTTGACAGCATCCAGGGGCCGGAGACCACCAGCACGAGGAACATCGCGACCAGCTTCGGAATGAACGACAGCGTCGCCTCGTTGATCTGGGTGGCCGCCTGAAGCACCGAAACCAGCAAACCGACGGCGAGCGCCGTGAGCAGCATCGGCGCCGAGATGAGCAGCATCATCTCCAGGGCCTGCTGGCCGATGGCGAGAACCGTTTGGGAGGTCATGTCGGCGAGGTCATGTCGGGGACGTCATGTGGCGAAACTCTGAACGAGGGAGCCGATGAGCAGGTTCCAGCCATCCACGAGCACGAACAGCATGAGCTTGAACGGCAGGGAGATCAGGACCGGCGAGAGCATCATCATGCCCATCGACATCAGCACGCTCGCCACCACCATGTCGATGATCAGAAACGGTATGAAAATGATGAAGCCGATCTGGAACGCGGTCTTGAGCTCGCTGGTGACGAACGCGGGAATGAGCACCTTGAGTGGAACGTCCTCGGGTTTCTGCACGCTTTCCTGGTGCGCGAGCTTCATGAACATCGCCAGGTCGGGCTGCCGGGTCTGCTTCAGCATGAAACCCCGCAGCGGCGCCTCCGCACGCGATAGCGCCTCGGCGAAGGTGAGCTTCTTCTGCGTGTACGGAACGTAGGCCTCGTTGTAGATACGGTCCAGGACCGGTGCCATCACGAACATCGTCAGGAACAGCGCCAGTCCGATGAGCACCTGGTTGGGCGGCGAGGTCTGCGTTCCAAGCGCATGGCGAAGCAGTGAGAGCACGATGATGATGCGGGTGAATCCGGTCATCAGCAGCAGCACTGCCGGCAGAAAGGTAAGGGCGGTGAGCAGCAGCAGCGTCTGCAGCGACAGCGACCAGGTCTGGCTGCCGCCAGGGCCCGGGGTGCTGGTGAGGGCGGCGATATCGGCCTGGCCCAGGGCGATTCCGGGCGCGAGCAGTACTGCGGCCAGGCCGAGCAAGGCAAGACAGCGGCGGATCATTCGGATGCGCCCGTGCCGGGGGGGTGCCGGAGCCGGCGCGCTTCGGCGAACCACCGGGCGAAGCCCTGTGGCGCCTGCAGCCCCGGCTGCGCGACCTGCTGTCGCGGAAGCTGGTGCAGCGTGCTGACCCTTCCGGGGGCGACGCCGAGCACCAGCCACGTATCCTGAACCTCGACCAGAACGACGCGCTCGCGTGGTCCTACCGAAGCCGCCGTCACCACGCGGATAAGCGAGCCCGAGGCCGCCGGTCCGGCGCCGAATCGGCGCAGCAGCCAGCTTGCCAGAACGATGAGACCGAGCACCAGCGCGAGGCCCAATACCATTTGGGCGATACCGAGCACCGGGCTTGCCACGCCGTCGGCGGCAAAGGACGGGGCGGCCGCAAGCGTGCAGGCCACCCAGACCGCCGATTTCGTGCGGCCGCGCCATGGACGACCGGGACGCATGCGAATCACTTGTTCAGCCTGCGGATGCGTTCCGAGGGCGTGATGATGTCCGTGAGGCGGATGCCGAACTTGTCGTTCACCACCACCACCTCGCCCTGGGCGATCAGGCAGCCGTTCACCAGCACATCCATCGGTTCGCCGGCGAGCCCGTCCAGTTCGACGACCGAGCCCTGCGCGAGCTGCAGGATCTGCTTGATCGTGATCTTGGTACGTCCCAGCTCAACGGTCAGCCGGACCGGGATGTCCATGATCATGTCGATATCGTGGTTCGATCCCCCGGAGCCGGAGTCGCCGGAGAACTTCTCGAACAGCGCCGCCTGCCCGGGCTTGGGTTTGCCCGGAGTGGGGTCGATCGAGGTGACCGTGGCGGAGGCCTTGGTCTGCTCGGCCATGGCCGCGGCCCAGTCGTCCGTTGCCGTATTCTGCGCTGTGTCGTTAGGCATGTTCGTTTTCCATGTTGTTGTCCCGCTGTGGAATCGTCAGAATCTGGTTGACCTTGATGGCATACTGGCCGTTCAGGGTGCCGTACTTGCAGTCGAACACGGGCACACCGTCGACGGCGGCAACGAGCGACTCGGGGATATCGAGCGTGATCACGTCGCCCGCCTTCATATTGAGCAACTGACCCACGGTGATCGGGGCATCGCCGAGGGTGGCAACCATCTCGACCTCCGCGGACTGAACCTGGCGCGAGAGCATTTTGACCCAGCGCCGGTCGGTTTCGGCAGCGTCGCCCAGCACGCTGGAGTAGAGGATGTCCCGGATCGGCTCGATGGTCGAATAGGGAATGCACAGATGGATGTCGCCCGAATGGTTTCCAATCTCGATGTTGAAGCTCACGCTCACCACGATCTCGGAGGGGGTCGAGACGCTGGCGAACTGGGTGTGCATTTCGGAGCGCACGTACTCGAATTTGATCGGATAGACCGGCGCCCAGGCACGCTCGTAGTTCTCGAACACCACATCCAGCAGGCGCTGGATGATGCGCTGCTCGGTCTGCGTGAAATCCCGGCCCTCGACGCGCGTCTGGAAGCGCCCGTCGCCGCCGAAGAGATTGTCGATCACGAGGAACACCAGCCTCGGCTCGAACACAAACAGGGCGCTGCCTCGCAGCGGCCGCATGTGAACGACGTTGAGATTGGTCGGAACGGTCAGGCTGCGGATGAATTCGCCGTATTTGAGCGTGCGGACCTGCCCCACTGAAATTGTCGGCGTGCGGCGCATGAAGTTGAAAATCCCGATGCGCAGATTGCGGGCGAAGCGTTCGTTGACGATCTCCAGAGTGGGCATGCGTCCACGGACGATGCGCTCCTGGGTGGCGAGGTTGTACGACCGAATTGCGCCTGCGTCCTCGGCCGGTTTCTTTTCCTCTTCCTCTGCCTCGCCGGAGACCCCACGCAGCAGCGCATCAACCTCTTCCTGAGAAAGGAATTCGTTGGACATCGCTACTGAATCACGAATGAGTTGAAGTGGACCTGGAGCAGGGCCTGCTCGGGCGGCTTGGAGCTGAAGTGCTTGCGCGCCTCGGCGATGATCTCCTCGGCGAGCTGTTCCTTTCCCTGCGGCGTATTGAGTTCGCCCGGGCTCTTGGAGGAAAACAGCAGCAGCAGCCTGCTGCGGATGACCGGCATCTGCGCCTTGATCGCGTCGGCGGTCTTGTCATCGGTCAGCTCGAACACGATCGTCGTCTGCAGAAACCGCTCGCCGGTCTCCGACTGCAGGTTGACCGTGAAGGTCTCCAGGTTCAAGAATACCGACGGCTTCCTGGACTTCTCCGGCCCCTTCTCCCTGGCCTTCGGCGCCGCCTTGCCCTTGGAACCCTGCACTTCGGGTGCCTCGTTCGAATCCTCCATGAGGTACCAGGCGACTCCGCCGCTTGCGCCGAGCAGGAGCAGCAATGCCGCCGCAACGAGGATCAGTTTGCGGCGGCTCGATTTGGGCTGCGGCGATTCCTCGACCGGGACGTTGGCTTCCTCTATCTCGACCTGTGCAGCGTCGGCCATGCTGGGGTTCCTCGGATCAAATTCTGTGGCTAGGTTTCGGATTATGGGCAACGCAGACCGGGCTCAATGGCCCGAGAAGTCCCCGAATCCGTGCGCTTCTCGGCATTTGTCCCGGCGTCCTACGCGAAGGTGTCGACCAGCCGCATATCCACGCGTCGAAGCGCCGGCATGACTTCGGACGGCTCCTCGTGCGGGTGCGACACCCCGTTCTGATGGGTGCCGCGAGGCGAGTGCTGCTGCGATGACCCGGCGTTGACCGAGGCGTTGCCCAGCGCGAGGCCGCCTCCGGCGAACATTTCGCGCAGCTGCGGCAGCGCGTTTTCGATTGCGGCGCGCGTGTCGGGCTGCGCCGCCGTAAAGGCGAGCGAGACCTGGTCACCCTGCAGTCCGATGCGAACCTCCACGGGGCCCAGTAGGGGCGGGTTGATCCGGATCTCCGCCTGCGGTTCCCGGCGCGAAACGAGCAGGGTCACCTGGGAACCGAATTCCTGTTTCCACCCGGCGCTGGCGAGGCCCTGCTCCACGTACACCACCGGAACCGGTCCTGCGCGTTCCGGTGTACCCGCGGGGAATGAATCCGGACCCCGCGTCATATCAGCGCGGACCATCGTATCCAGCGCATCGATCCGGGCGGCGATTTCGGCCGAACGGTCGGCCGGGCGTTCGCCGGGTCGGCCCGAGTGCGCAGGCTGGAGCGCATTCATCAGCTCCTCCCGTTGCCGCGCGGCATCGGCGACGACGGGTTCGGCAGGACTTCCCAGATCCTCCGGGCGAGCCGGGCGTCCTTGCTTGGCCGGACGATCGTCCGCGGCGTTGTTCGCTGGTGCGGCCGGGCCCGCCAGCGCGCGAAGCATGGCCGGGGAATCCCCGCTCCGCGCCGTGCCCGCGTCGGAGGCGGCGGGCGCCGCCGGGTCTCTGAGGAGCGCGAAGCCCGCTGCCGGGCGCGCGGTCTGCGCCGGTGGCGTTGCTGATGGCGCACCCGAAGGTGCCGCACGCGCCGACTCTGGCGCCACAATGACCGGTGCGGACGAGATGGCCTCAGGCGGGCAGTCCACAGCAGCCGGCATGGCCGGCAGGGCGTTCAGCAGGTCCGATGTCACATCCTTGATCTCCTGCGGCTTCGGATTCAAGCCGCCTGCGCCAGTTGCTGCCATGTCCACCAACACGGCGTCGGCCGCAGCGGTGAGCGACCCCTCGAGTGCAGGCTCGGCCGGGGCGGGAAGCGACCCGGCGAGCACAGGCTCGGCCGCACGGGGGAGCGAACGGGTGTCGGCAAGCGGGATCGTCGCAATGACACCGGCGCCGTAGGCGAGCAGTGCCGCCAGGGCAATCGACTCGGCATCCTCCGCCGGCTGCCGGTCTGGGCCCTCTTCGCTCGCGTCCGAATTTCCCGCAGACTTCGCGCCCGCCGGGATCGCGGGAATCGGTGTCCCGGCATCGGTGTCGATGCGGCCGGCGAGTCCGGCCTGGAGCATGTTTTCGAATGCGCCTGTATCGCCTGTGTCGGATCCGACGGGCAGGCCGCCGTTGGGTGATGCCGGCGCACGTGTCTGTACGATCAACGATTCAAGCATGGGTTCTCCTGTCAGCGGGTCGACGGTCGCATTGCGGTGCGCGTCGCGATCTCGTCGAACTGTTTCTGCTGGCTGCGCGCTTCGAGGCGCTGGCCTTCGATGCGACGCCGATCGAGCAGCGTCTCGAAGGTGCGGCGCTCTCGTTCCTGCTCGCGCCAGTGTTCCTTTTCCTTGTCGATGCGGGCCTGCGTAGCCGCGACTTCCGCAGCCTGTTCCGCAATCGCCCGTTCCAGGCGCGCGATGAACGACAGGTAATTGCGCAGACGCTCGCCATCGAGCCCTTCGCGCACCGCGTCATCCAGGCGCACGCGGTATTCGTGAAGGTAGTTGCGCAGCAGTTGCAGCTTGGTTTCGCCCTGCTCGCCGCGGGCGATGAGCTGGCCCAGATTGCGTGCGACCTCCCGGCTTCTGTGTTCTGCCAGATCGACCAGCACCTGAAGGGATGACGCGTTAGCCATGGTTTTCGCCTTACGATGGATTTGCCGCTTCGACGATGAACAGGGATTCGAGGCCGCGCCGGCTCTCCTCGAAACTCACCTTTTGTCCCATGTCCTGCTGCAGGTACGCTTCCATGCGCGGATACAGCGAGATCGCGGCGTCGAGCACGGGGTCGCTGCCCTGACTGTAGGCGCCCACGCTGATGAGATCGCGGCTGCGGTGGTAGCGGCTGTAGAGCTGCTTGAAGCGGCGGATGCGCTCCAGTTCGGCGGGCGGGGCGAGCGAGTGCAGCGCCCGGCTCACGGAGGCCTCGATGTCGATGGCCGGGTAATGACCCTGGTCGGCGAGATTGCGCGAAAGCACGATATGGCCGTCCAGGATGGCGCGTGCCGCATCGGCAATCGGGTCCTGCTGATCGTCGCCCTCGGTGAGCACGGTGTAAAAGGCCGTGATCGAACCGCCGCCTTCCTGCCCGTTGCCGGCACGCTCCACGAGCAGCGGGAGCTTCGCGAACGCGGAAGGGGGGTAGCCCTTGGTGGCGGGCGGCTCGCCGATGGCAAGGGCGATTTCGCGCTGCGCCATGGCGTAGCGGGTGAGCGAATCCATGATCAGCAGTACGTCTCGCCCGCGGGAGCGGAAATATTCCGCGATGGTGGTCGCATACGCTGCGCCCTGCAGGCGCATCAGCGGCGGCGTGTCGGCCGGCGCGGCAATGACCACCGCACGCGCCAGGCCCGCCTCGCCCAGGCTGTGTTCGATGAATTCCTTGACCTCGCGCCCGCGCTCGCCGATCAGTCCGACGACAATGACGTCGGCTGCGGTGTAGCGGGCCATCATGCCCAGCAGCACGGACTTGCCCACACCGCTGCCGGCGAACAGGCCCATGCGCTGGCCGCGTCCCACCGTGAGCAGGGCGTTGATGGCACGCACGCCGACATCGAGCGGCCGCTGGATCGATGCGCGCTCGATGGGATTGACCGGCCGGCTCTGCAGGGGCGCGAGTTCGCCGGCAACCAGCGGACCCAGGCGGTCCAGCGGGCGTCCGGCGCCGTCGAGAATGCGGCCGAGCAGGCCGTCGCCAACGGCCAGATGTTTGGCGCGATCCTCCGCGCGGCGCCGCGGATGCTGTGGATGGCCCGGGCGGGGCGGTTCGTGCTTGAGCTGTACGGGCGTCACGATTGCCCCGGGAGCAAGGCCGTAGACGTCGCTGGCAGGCATGAGGTAGAGGCGCTCGCCGGAGAACCCCACCACTTCGGCCTCGACCTCGGGCAATCCGGGCTGCGACACGAGGCAGGCGCTGCCGACGGCGAGCTTGAGGCCGACGGCTTCCATCACCAGTCCGGCAACGCGGGTAAGCCGGCCGTGGGTGTCGACCGGCTGCGAGGCACGCACCAGCTCGCGGCAGTTGGCGAAAAATTCCGGCCAATCGGTGGAATGGGCGGAACACGCAGAACTAGTCGAGCCAGACATGATCCTTACCCAGTGCGGCCATCACGCGCGACCAGCGCTTGCCCAGCGTGGCGTCGACGTCGCCGTCCGCGCTTTCGATCCGGCATCCGCCGGGAGGCAGGCCGGGGTCGCTGGCAACTCTCCAGCGTCCGCGCTCGAGCTCCTCGGCAAGCTGTGCGCGCACGAAATCCGCGTCTGCAGGATTGAGCACGAGCATCGGTTCGCCCTGCACCGCGGGCAGCGCCTGCACGGCTTCGCGCACCAGCGGCAGGATCAGCTCCGGGCGGGCTTTCAGCGACGTGCGCACAATCTGGCTGGCGACATCCAGTGCAAGCTCCAGGATTTCGTCGGCCAGCCGTTCCTGCATCGCCTGGCGGGCGCCTTCGATGTTCTGCAGCACGGATGCGAGCCGTGCGGCCTGCGCCTGCGCTTCCGCAAGGCCGGCGTTGTAGCCCTCGCGGATCACGTCCTCCTGCATGGCCTGAAGGTCGCCCGCGGTGGGCAGCCGCACGCCGGGATCGAGGTGTGCGGTCCGCTCGCCGATGCCGGCGATTTCCCAACGCTGATAGCCGGACAAGTCCTCCTTGCGGATGAATCGCGAGCTCATGGGCAAGCACTCATGCTCCGTCCACCACTCGAATGGCGCGCCGCGCAGGCGCGGCAGATCCCGGACCTCATGCGTAGGTCTCTTCGCCCTTGCCGCCGAGCGAAATCTGGCCTTCCTCGGACAGGCGCCGCGCGATTTTCAGGATCTCCTTCTGCTCGGCCTCGACCTGGCTCACCTTCACCGGACCTTTGGCCTCGAGGTCTTCGCGCAGCAGTTCTCCGGCGCGCTGCGACATGTTCTTGAATATCTTCTCGCGCAGCTCCTGCTTTGCGCCCTTGAGGGCGACGATCAGCGACTCGGACTGGACCTCGCGCAACAGCAGCCGTATGCCGACGTCGTCGATGTCCATCAGATTGTCGAAGGTGAACATCTCGTCGAGGATCTTCTGCGCCAGATCCGCGTCCTGCTCGCGGACCGCATCCAGGATCGAGGTTTCGCGCGCGGTGCCGATATAGTTCAGGATCTCGGCCGCCGTGCGCACACCGCCGAGCGGTGCCTTCTTGAGCTTGTCGCCGGAGGAAACCACTTTCCCCAGCACATCGTTCAACTCCTTCAGGGCAGTGGGCTGGATGCCGTCCAGCGTGGCGATGCGCAGCAGCACCTCGTTGCGCAGACGTGGCACCAGCTCGCCGAGCACCTCGGAGGCCTGGTCGCGCTCCAGGTGCACCAGGATCGAGGCGATGATCTGCGGATGCTCGTTCTTGACGAGTTCCGCGACGCCGCCGGCGTCCATCCACCGCAGACCTTCGATGCCGGCCACGTCGCTGCCTTGCAGCATCCGGTCGAGCAGCAGGTTGGCCTTTTCGGTTCCCAGCGCCTTGTTGAGTACCGAGCGGATGAACTCATCGCCGTTGGCGCCAACCGAGGTCTGCATTCCGGCGTCCTGGCAGAAGGTGCCCAGAACCGCATCGACCTTGTCGCGCGTGACGTGCTTGGTTTTGGCCATGATCTGGCCGATTCCCTGCACCTCCTTGGGCGAGAGATACTTGAACACCTCGGCGGCCTCGCCCTCGCCAAGGGAAAGCAGCAGTATCGCTGCCTGGTTCAGTCCATCGTTATCCATTCTTGCTCACCCAGCCGCGTACGACGTTGGCGACAATTCGCGGATCCTGTTGTGCGATCTGCCGCGCTTGCGTGAGACGATCGGCGCTTTGCGCGACCTGCAGCAGCTGAAGCTCGTTCGCGGGAGCAGGCGGTGGTGGCGCGGGCTTGTAGGTGGCAAGCTGGCGCAGCATGGGCCGCACGACGCCAAGAAGGAGATACGCGCCGACCAGGGCGATAAGCAAGTTCTTGCCGACCTCCTTGGCGAGCGAAATGTTCTCGGGCTGTTTCCAGAATGGCACTTCCGGAGCGGGCTCGTGCTCGGTGACCGAGAACGGTGCGTTGGCCACGTTGAGAGTGTCGCCGCGTTCCTTGCTGAAGCCGATCGCGTCGCGTACGAGCGCGGTGATCTGGCTCATGTCCTTTTCGGGGAGCGGCGTGGTGACGGTCTCGCCCTTGTCGTTGATGGTGCGCTTGTGGTTCACCACGACGGCGGCCGACAGGCGCCGGATGGTCCCGGTCGGATTGCGCGTGTGGCGGATGGTCTTGTCGACCTCGAAGTTGGTGGTCGTGTCGCGGCGCGTATTGGCGCCCGGCGCGGCCGACGCAGCCGGCGAGGTGGCCGGGCTCGTCGCCTGGGTGCCGGCGCGGCCAGGTGTTCCCGACGGCCCCGGAGCCGGCTGGCCGCCGATGGGAGCCGTCGCCGCCCCGGGCGGTTGGTTGGAGAGCGCGCCGGGCACCCCCTGCGGCGCGGCGGGACCGCCGGTTTGGGTGGATTCGGCCACTTGCTGGCTGCGCATGGCGGCGTCGTCCTGCTTGCCGTTGGGCTTATAGAGCTCGGCCATCTGCTCGGTCGAACTGAAATCGATGTCGGCGGTGACCTGGGCGCGGACGTTATCGCGTCCGACCAGGGGCTCGAGGATGGCAACGATGCGGTTCATGTAGCTCGATTCCATGCTTTGCAGGTACTGCAGTTGCGAGGCATCGAGCATGGTCCCGTCTTCCGCATGGGCCTGGGCGGAAAGCAGCGTGCCGTCCTGGTCGAGCACGGACACGTTCCTGGAGGCGAGTTCGGGAACGCTGGAGGAAACCAGGTTGACGATGCCGGCGATCTGGGCGCGCTCGAGCGTGCGGCCCGTATAGAGGTTGATCAGCACCGAAGCGCTCGGCTTCTGCTGTTCGCGCATGAACACACTGGACTTGGGTATCGCCAGATGCACGCGGGCGGCCTGGACGGCGGAAAGCGACTGGATCGATTTTGCCAGTTCGCCCTCCAGCGCGCGCTGGTAGTTGATCTGCTCCTGGAACTGGGTGATGCCGATGCGCTGCTGCTCCATGACCTCGAAGCCGACTACGCTGCCCTTGGGCAGCCCCTGCGAGGCGAGGCGCAGCCGGGCCTCATGAACGTGAGACGCGGGCACCAGGATGGCCCCGCCGCCCTCGCCGAATTTGTAGGGCACGTTCATCTGGTTGAGCGCCGCCACGATGGCGCCGCCGTCCCGGTCCGAGAGATTGCTGTAGAGAACGCGATAGTCCGACGACTGCCCCCACATCCAGGCAGCGATCGCGAGCGAGACCACCACCGCAAGCCCGAGTATGGTCCCGAACTGCTGCCGGCCCGGAAGCTGGCTCAAGCCGCGCAATGCATTGCCCACAGATACCACGCCGAAACCTCCCTTGTTTGCGTTCGGATGGGAAGGATTATTGGCGCGCGCGGCCGTTCATGAAGCGGCGAACAGGCTCTGTTTTGGGGGGCTATTTGAGGCTGCCGGCGTGGCCGGGGAGTGCTAACGTGGCATCCGGTGCAGATGAACGGGGCCTGGTTCGACCATGGACAAGATTCAGATGAACGCGCTGCTGACCGAGTTGAAGGCGGGCGCGGCGCTCGCCTCGGGAAGCAAGGGTGCGGCGAAAGCGGGGCAGCCGGCGGCCGATTTCCCGGCGCTGCTGAGGGGCGCGCTCGATCAGGTCAACAATTCGCAGGAAAAAACACAGGGGCTTGCCCGCGAGTTCCAGCTGGGCAATCCCAACGTGAGCCTGGAAGAGACCATGATCGCGCTGCAGAAGTCCTCGCTGTCCTTCCAGTTCATGGTGCAGGTGCGCAACAAGGTCGTCTCCGCCTATCACGACATCATGAATCTGCAGGTGTAGCGGCGGTTCCGTGGCACCGCCCCTCTTCTAACGCCGCATCGGGTGTCGTTCGCGTTCGGCCTGGTTGATGTAGCGCTGGATCATCGCCTGCATCGGACCCGGAAGCTTGATGAAGCGGCAGCCTGCACGTCGCTGGCTGGTTCCGTTCTTCAACACGACATTGCTCACATAGGTGATTGCCATGGGGGCGGACACGGTGCCGACGCCCGGCAAGTTGATGCTGCACGCCGGAAATACTCGCCCGATCTCGATCGGAAAATCGGCCGTAGTCGTCATTATCGCGACGCCGCCGCAGCTGATGTCCACGAGGCACGCCTCGTGGAGCTGGTCGGGTCGTCCGGCGAACGGCTGCAGGTAGGCCTTGATCGGTTTGCCCATCGGCAGCGGGACGCGGTAGGCGTCGCGCCGCTGCAGCCGCACGACCGCGGCGGGCATACGCACGCGCAGCGCGGCGTGGCCGTTGTGCGCCGTGGTTTGGGCGTGGCCGGCCGAGAACTGCACCTTGATGCGCCCCTCGAAACCCTCGATCTCCAGATGCGTCGCCTGCAGCAGCAGCTTGTTCGCGCGCGTGTCGGCGCCCAGATCCAGCACCAGTTCGTGGAACTCCGGGTTGACTGCGAGGATGGTCGTGAGGATGAACTCGCGGCCCTGGTCGAAATGGACCGTGATCATCGATTGCTGTCTTTCCAGCGAACGCAGCACGGCGATGATTTCGGGACGGGAGCGCAGCGTGCAACGCTCCTTGATCTCCTGTGCGGGGTCGAGTGTGGAATGGGCGCTCACCCTATTGCCTCAGCGGGAAAACGTTTCGTGGCGTGGCCGTGTTCGAGCTTGTAGACCCAGGCCAGCACCTCGGCGACGGCACGGTACAGCGCAGGGGGAATGCGCTCGTCCAGATCGACCTGCATGAGCAGCCCGACCAGCTCCGCGGATTGATGCACGTAGACGCCGGCCTCCCCGGCGCGGCGCAGGATCTCCTCGGCAACGAGGCCCCTGCCCTTCGCCACGAGCACGGGCGCCTCCATGCCATTCTTGTAACGCAGCGCGGCGACAGTCTGGCGCAGATCAGGCATGGTCGGTCACCGTCAGTGACAGCGGCTTAAGGCCCGCGGCACGCAGCGACTTGCCGAGCCCCGTCAGCTCCGACTGAAGGATGCGCGCCGAGTCCTTCGCGTCGCAGGCGATCGAAATCGTAAGCATCTGGCCGCGCACCGCCAGATCGGCGCGAATGTCGCCCAGCTTCGGCAATTCGAGCGCCAGATTCGTCCGCCATGAAGGCGGCTCCGAATCCTGCTCGCGCTGCGGCGGCGTTTCCTCGGCAATGACGATAGCCGCGGTCTGACCATGCCAGACCTGTCCGCTCCAGATGATCTTGCCGGTTTCGAGCGCCTCGAGTTGCTGGCGCAATAGGGGTCGCGCCTGTTCAGGAAGCTCGATCGTTCGCGGCACGGAATCGTCGCGGCGCCCTAACCGGACCTGGGTGCTATTTTCGGCGTGCCAGCCGATTTCGGCCGCTGCAGCGCCGGGGGGGTAACTGGAGAGATTCTGCAATGTGTTCCACTTGGCTTGTGGCTCGCGCTGCAGTTGAATCAGCGGGCGCTGCCCCTGCGTCCATGCGGCGAGGTGCGATTCGTAGAACACGCCGCTGTCCTCGATTGCGCGGCGCAGGACCCCTGCAAACTGCTCGGGCCCGGTTGGTGCAGTCAGAACGGACGGCTCGACCAGCGGCGCGGCGGATTTGATCGGCGTCGGCGTAGCCCCGGCGAGCACCGTCTGGATGAGCTGCGCAGCCTGACTCAACAGCAGTGTGGGTGCTGCTGAACCGGTCTTGCCGAGAAACTCGAACGCCGGCTCGGGCTCGATCTGCAGCACTCGCAGGATAATGGTTTCGCCGGGCGCCACTTCGACCGGCATGGCAAGTTGCACCTGCCGCCCGCCGATATCGGCTAGAAGAAGGCCGGAGTCCAACCGGGCGATTATGGTCCCGGTGACGGACTGATCGACGGCCAGTTGTGGAAGCAGTTGGGACAATGGCGATCCGGCGATTCTTCCCTGGGCTCTCGCGCTCTGCGCCGTCGAAGCGCGCGAATTGTACGTCTCAGGCGATGCTTCGGAGTAGGTCCAGGCAAAGGTCTCGGCATCGCCTGCTTGCCGCATATAAGCAAACAAGGGATTGGGCTCCATCCGGAGCACCCGCAGCGATACCGACTCACCGGGAATCACCGAAACCGGCATTGTCATCTCCAGGCGCTGGCCGACGATGTCGGCCAGATACAGGCCGGCGCTCATCCGGCTGACGATGGTCGCGGTGACGGCCTGGCCGACCGACAATTGCGCGAAGGCCTGGGAGGCCTGCAGCGCGGAGGCGCGCGCCGTCTGCGCCGCGCTGTTCTGCAACTGTGTGAATACGGAGGGAAGATTCGCGTGCAGCATGGCTGCGGCACTCCTGAATCAGCCCGGTTTCGGCTTGTTCGTACCTGGCGCGGGGTTACGCGGAGGCGGCTGATCGGGGCGCCGCCTCTTGACTGGAGTGATTCGCGCGAGCGGCCCGATGGGTCCGCCGATCGGGAAAATCGTCTCATCCAGGCTGCAAAGGGTCGGCATGGTCGATGCCCCTCAGATGCGGTACGCGGTGTCAACGCGACGGCGCGTCCCCGCCGCGTTGAGCAGACGCTCGAGTTCGTGCATGCGCGGGTCGAGCAGGCGGCGGATTTCCGCGTCGTGAGCCAGCACGCGGCGAATGATCTCGGCCTTGCGCGGCCGATCGGTTTCGTCCAGCCGCGCCTCCGTATCGCTTGCCCTGAGGACCGCGATCACCGCCGCGCAGCGCCGCTCCGCCTCGGCGAGCGCATCCCAGTCCTGGCGGCGCGCGGCCTCCAGCATGTCGCCGCTGGCGGCCGCCACCGATTCGTAGTGCGAGAGGGTGTCTGTCATGCTGTTCCTATGCGGCGCCGTAGCTGATGGCGCGGCGCTCCTGGCGCGGCATGGGCATCGAGGTTGCGGGTACGGGGGCGTTGCGCTGCCCGATCTGCGCCCAGGCGCCACGCAGTTCATTTAGCAGCGACATCACTTCTCCCAGAAGTTCGGTCCGGTTGTGCAGGTTGGCTTCGAGCAGCCGCTTCATCATGTATTCGTACAGACTGTGAAGGTTGACCGCTATCGCGCCGCCGCGCTCCATGTCGAGGGCCGGAAGCAAGCCTTCTCCGATGATCCGGCTGGCGCGGCCAATCGCTTTTCCCTTGCCGGGAATGTCGCCCTTGCCCATGCTCATGCGCGCATCGGCGATCGCATCGATCACCCCGTCGAACAGCAGCAGCACCAGTCGGTGCGGGCTGGCCGATGCCACCGTGGTCTCGATGCCTATGTCGCGATAGGAAGCTCGCGCCGGGGCAGGTCGAAATGGGTTCATGATCGTTCCTCCAGGAATCAAATGCCGTTGGAGGAGTTATCGGCACAGCACGCCGGTTCATCAGGTCATCCTTTGGAAGATGAGGTGTAGAACCCGGGCAGGTTGTTGAGCTGCTGCGTCAGGTAGGTGCTGGTCTGGTTCATGCTCGAGAGCATCGCATCCAGCGCCATGAACTGCTGCCGGTAGTTCTGCTCGATGATGGCGAGTCGTGCGTTGAGCACATCGCGACGCTTGCCGATATCCTTGATCGAACTGTTGATGCCATCAGTGCGGTTGGCAAGGGACCCGTGGGGATCAAGAAAGTTGCCGGTAAGCTGTTTCAGCTGATAGGCAACTCCCTGCGAAAAGCTGACCGTCCCGCGGCCGCCCGTGGTGCCGCCTGCCGCAAGTACCTGGAGCCCGTCGGCATCGCTGCCCGTCGCGCCCTTGAGCGTTTGCCCCGAGCCGGTCGCGGCCAAGCCGCCGATCGTGCCGGCGACGTCGACGCCGTCCGTTTGGGTCCGCGATGCGCCAAGCAGGTTGTCCGCGCCGCTGCCGCCTGTGACCAACACGCTTGAGGTCGATCCGTAACGGTTCGACGTAAGCGTGATGACGCCGCCCGAATTGGAGGCAGTGACGGTGCTCCCCGCTGCAGAAAAGGCGGCGTTACCGTTGATCTGTGATTGCAGTTCGGCCGCGAGTGCGTCGGCACCGGCATAGGTCTTTGCGGTAAGCGTTACGGTCGCGCTGACGCCGTCGAGCGAAACCGTCACGGCATCGTTCGTGTCCTTGATGATCGTAAGATCCGCAACGGGATCCGAGCCGACCGCGGTGCCTTGGGTGGCGAGGCGGGAAATGCTGACGGCATAGATTCCGGGTTTGGTTGCGGAGCTCGACGCCGTATAGCTGATCAGGCTGTCGCTGGCCCGTCCGGTCTGCGCAAACACCGCCGCCACGTCCGCGGCGTTGGCCACGATGGCGGTTTGCAGTTTCTTGCTATCGAGTGCAAGGGTGCCATCCTTTTGAAAGGAGACCCCAAGCTGCGAGAGACTGGTGTAGCCCCCGGCACCGGCGACGTCGGCGGTCAGAAGGCGGCGAACAGATGTCTCGATATTCCGCGCGGTGGGGTCGCCCTGCAGCGGGCCGGCTTTGCCGGTCGTTGCGTCGTACCCGGTCAGGCCCTTGATCGACTTCACGAAGGCGTTGTAGCCATCCACAAAGCCCTTCACGGCGCTTTGCACACTCGCTGTGTCCCGACCCACCACCAGATTGATCGGAGCGTCCTTGTTGGGCTTGACCAAATTCAGCGTCACCCCGGGAATGACGTCCGAGATCGAATTGGACGCCTTGGTGACGGCCAGTCCGTCGACCTTGAGCTGCGCATCCCGGGCGGTCAGGGTCTCGGAGAGGTTTTGGGTACCTGAGCCTGGAGCGGTTGAAGGATCGTGCGCGAGCAATGCCGACAGGCCGGCATCCCCACCCGATATCCTGACGCTGCTCGCGCTGCCGGTGGAACCGGACGTGAGTACCAGACGATAGGGCGCGGTGCCGCCGTCGTTGACGATGGACGCCGTTACACCGATGTTGGCCGCGTTGATGGCGTCGCG
>Ga0315281_10006462_pt1 | contig 16668 bp, 20 predicted proteins | sample YL17G07_0_MG_FD_204540 | JGI IMG/M metagenome (GOLD analysis project Ga0315281, IMG submission 204540) | Sediment microbial communities from Yellowstone Lake, YNP, Wyoming, USA - YL17G07_0 | ecosystem: Environmental > Aquatic > Freshwater > Lake > Sediment | place: USA: Wyoming | collected...
TTATCGTCCCCACCTCGAGCGAGCTCTCCGCCAGCTTCACGGCCTTGTCCACGAACTTCTCCTGGTCCTCGAACGTGTGCGCCTCGAAGAACAGGGTGTTCCTCAGGACCTCCTCGTAGTTCTCGCCGGCAATCTGCTTCAGCCTTTCGAGGGAGACGCCTTCAGTGTCGATATAGACGACCTTCTTCCCGGTGACGGCCACGTTCTTCGCGACCTGAAGACAGACATTGGTCTTCCCCGATCCCGCCTCCCCGTAGAGCAGCGTGATTGCTCCTCCCTCGAAGCCTCCTTCCAGGAGTTCATCCAATGCCGCCGAGCCGATGGCGAGATGGGCCACGGGTCACGATTGGGGTCGTCGGTGATAAGCATTGCTGATACAATGGGTTACGTTCTTCGGGCACTCACGCTGGGTTCCACAGCCATTATAATTCCAGAGGACTTACACGCTCCCGTGGCTGTTCACAGAGTCGGAGCAGAGGCGAAGCTCGATTCGAGCACTTGGATGGCAAGGGATGTCGTCCTCAAACAACGGGTGGTCAAGGGCTACAGACATCCGATCCTGGACAAGGCGATCCAGGCCACGCGGATCAAGAACGAGGTCAAACTGATGTTCGAGGCGAGGAAGGCGGGCATAGCCGTTCCGATAATCTATTCGGTGGACCTCCGGGAGAACCGAATAGTGATGGAAGAGATCCGAGGCGCTCGGGTCAAGGATGCTCTCGAGGACCTGCCGATGGAGAAGGCGCGGGAAGTGTGCGGGAAGGTCGGAGAGGTCGCGGCGAGACTTCATTCACATGACATCGTCCACGGTGATTTGACAACAAGCAACATGCTGCTCGCTGGGGATAGGATCGTGCTCATCGACTTCTCGCTGGGTTCCAAGACGTCCGAGCTGGAGGACAAAGGCGTTGATATGCATCTCCTCGAGGAGGCCTTCCACTCAGCTCACTACAAGCGGAGCGAGCTCTACGAGACGGTCAAGGATTCGTACGTCAGGGCGTATCCGGCTGGGGCCGATGTGCTGAAGAAGGTCAAGGAGATAGAGAAGAGGGGGCGGTACACGCGCAAAGAATAGCCTTCATGACTTCGAACGACGGCAAGTTCAGGGAGATCTCCCAGCAGATGGCGGAGCACGGCTACGAACTCGAGCACATCAAGACCGCCTATCCGGAGATACAGGCCGAGTCCTTGGAGATCACCATCATCCCAGGACTCGAGTGGGCGATATCGAAGTACGACAGACCCGTCATGATCGATGACTCCGGTCTCTTCATCGACGCTCTCAAAGGATTCCCCGGGGTGTATTCGTCCTATGTCTTCAAGACCGTTGGAAACGACGGCATCCTGAGCTTGATGAGGTATTCGAAGCAAAGGAGTGCGAGGTTCGAGTGTTGCATCGGGTTCAAGATGCCAGGGAAGGACCCGTTCATCGCGAAGGGAGTCGCCAGGGGATCGATTGCGACGAAGAAGTCAGGGACGGGCGGTTTCGGGTACGATCCGATATTCATCCATGAAGGCTGCTCGAAAACTTATGCTGAGCTCGAGTTGAACGAGAAGAACAGGATGTCTCACAGGGGCAGAGCGATCGACATCTTCTTGAAGGAGCTTCCGACGCTCCTTGAGTGAAATCTAGAGAATGTTTTTATTTGAGACAGCGCTAATCCTGTCTAGCCGACCATGGGGTAGTGGTCTAGCTTGGTATGATACGTGCTTTGGGAGCATGAGGTCGTCGGTTCAAATCCGATCTACCCCACTGAGACCCCATCTGGCCAGCTCTCAACGGTACGGGGTCCAGGAGAGGCTTAATGGAGGAGAAGCAATATGGAATGGCGAATGGAGGCACATTGTAGATGTCAAGGGTCCTGATAGTCGAAGATGCCCCCTACATCCGGGAGGTCTTTCGTTACGCTCTCGAATTGCACAACCACGTCATTGCCGGAGAAGCGATCAACGGAGTTGAGGCAATTGACAAGTACTGCGCACTTAAACCAGATGTTGTGCTCATGGATCTCCTCATGCCAGTGATGGACGGTATTTCAGCCATCAGGAAGATTATCGAGTTGGACCCTAAGGCCAAGATAGTCGTAGTCAGCGCCATCTCGAAGGGATCGATCAGGGATGAGGCGATGCGTGCTGGGGCGATTGATTTTGTCGCCAAACCGTTCGATGTCAAGCGCCTTCTTGCGTCTGTCAGTGCTGCGTGTGCGGCATAGGGATGCGCACTTCAGGTACCACGAGCGGGACCTGCCGAACCATCGCACTGCAATTCCTCATTGAGGTTCCGATTATCACGATTGCCCCACGGATGAGGCGCCTGGGTCCGCCAACCAGCGACATGCCGCAGCCAATGGTTTCCCACTGAGGCTTCCCGCCCTACTCGACTTTCATCTCTTTGAGATGCACTCGGTCACCAATTCATAGTGCTTCGCCTCGGCGGCGACGAGCGAATCCAGGTTCTCAAGGAAGATCGGCGCATTCTTTTCATCCATCAGGGTCTTGAGATCTGATGTCTCCAGGGCCGTGCGGATGTCCTGGTACAAGTCGTGGATCATTAACTCGGATTTCTGCAGTCGCACAAGAAGCGCCAACTCATCCTGGACATCGAGAGCGATCTGGCTGGTGTCGACGACCTTTGGGGACGGATCCTTAATGGTCTTCACCATCCTGATCATGGATTCGATCATCCGTTCATGAACATTCGATTCCGAGATGAGTCTGCGGAGAAGCTGTCCAATTGCCTCGTCCCTGATGACGAGGAAGCCCTCCCATTCGCTGAGTGATTCAAAAGAGGTCTCCCATCTCTGAGCCTCTCGCAGCAGGCTCAAGAGGTCCTTCCCCGACTTGATCGTAATCACTCGTTCGGGCACGAGATGGTTATGGACTTGCTGACATAAATCTGTTGGCCGGATGACCTGCGGCATCTCGGACATCGAACCACTGGGACGACGGGCTTCAAATTGTGGGATTCGTGCATCCCTTGCCTTGAATAGTCAGTGCAAGCCTTTAGTATACTCACTGCATTTAGCTCTAGGCGAGTCACACATGAGGATCATTTTTGGCATCTGCTCATGGGGCCTGGGGCACGCGACGCGGTCCCTCCCGATAATCCGCAAGTTCATTCGCGAGGGCGATGAGGTCACAGTTGTCTCGTTCGGGAGGGCGCTGACACTGCTTCGAAACGAGCTTGGCGAAAGCGTCAACTTCGCTGAACTGTCGGACTACCAGCCACCGTCGACACTGAACCCTCGGAGGGTCGTGTTCGACGCCTTCCTAAGCACCCCCGAGTATCTCTTCGCGATGAAGCGCGAGCACCGCTTTGTGGAGAAGCTGCTCAATGACGGAAAGATCGACGCCATCTTCTCCGACAATCGCTTCGGATTCTATTCCATAAATGCACCCAGTTACTTCATGACTCATCAGCTCAGGATCTTGAACCCGCTCGATCTCCGAGTTCTGGAATCTGGAAGCGAGATCTTCAACCGCTGGTTCCTGGAACGCTCTGCTGGCGTGATCGTCCCGGATTTCAAGGAGAATGGCCTTGCGGGCAGACTCGCACACGGGCTCTCCGTCATAGATGAAGACCGTCTGAACTATATCGGCGTGCTATCTGATTTCACGTATCGCCAAGTGCCACAGGACCTCGACGTCTTCGTCTCCGTTTCCGGTTTTGAGCCGCAGAGGAGTGTGTTCGAAGAGCTGGTCTTGACGCAGATGGCGGGCCTCGAGAGGAGCTCTGTGGTCTCTCTGGGGAGGACGGCGGAGACCGAGATGCGCGGCAACGTGAGGATTCAAGGGCTTTCATCGAAAGAAGAGCAGGAAGTGCTCCTGAACAGGGCCAAGGTCGTCGTTTCCAGATCGGGATACTCCACATTGATGGATTTGTGCGTTCTGCAGAAGAAGGCCCTCCTCATTCCTACGCCGGGCCAGACAGAGCAAGAGTATCTCGCAGCCTACAACATGGGCCGTCAGAACTATCACTGCGTCTCGGAGAGTGAGCTCAGCATCTCGTCGCAACTGGATGCAGCCTTGGCCTGCACCCCTCCGAAGCTCCAGCATTCCGTTGATCGCGCCGTGGAGAACGCCGTCGGGATAATCACGGGGACGGCGCGTCTCAATTGAGTCTCAGAATGTCGGATACATAGGGTTGCAGGGCCGAGAATCCGTCTCTTAGGGATACGAAGGAATCAGTAGCGAAATACTGGTACCAATGGCACTGAATGTCGCACTGGTCCATCCTTTGGCGCGATTCCCTCGCTCTTGAGGATGCGACGAACTCGAGGAGCGAATCCTTCGAGACGTCGATGCTCTTTTCCATGAGCGTCCTGCACGGATAGTGCAGAAGCCCGTCCGCGTCTATGATGATTGATGCGGTGTTGCAGCTGTGGGGGACATCGAGAGTGCGGAGGTACTTGTCAGTCGTGATGATCGTGCGCGGATATTTCTTCTTCAGCCTCCAGACCTCGTTCCTGAACTCGTTCAGATCCGGGAGCATGTCCTCCGTGTCAGGAAGATGGCAGGCCGGCATCACGACCGCTTTCGCTCCCGCGTCATGGCACGTGCGGATCTTCCCCTCCAGGTCCTTCAGGTAGTCGCGCATCACCACGATCTGGACGCAGACGATCGGCCCCCATCCCACGAACTCAGACAACCTGTCGTAGAGCTCCAGGTTCTTGTGCCCCTCGTCGATGCTCACGTGGAGGAAATCGATGTACTTGGAATACTCCTTCATCGGCCTTTTGTCGAACAGCTTCCCGCTGCTGGTGAACAGCACGTACAAAGACTTCGTGCGTATGTACTTCAGGATCTCTCCGATGTCCTCCCGCAGAAGCGGTTCGCCGCCCTCGAGGCTGAGGAGGAGTATGCTCGAATCGGCGATGTTGTCGATTATCCTGAGCACTTTATCGGTCGGCATGTCCGGCATCGGGGACTTCCAGACATTGCAGAAATCGCACTTAGAATCGCAGCGCTGAACCACCTTGAATGAGCAATAGAACGGGTAGATTTGCTCCTTCGTGACGAAATTCGAGCAGGCATATCTCGCAGTGGAGAGGTACTTCCTAAACGGCTGGTATCTCATGGGTGACATTTCGGGCTTAATGTATCAAAAGGCTTAATATCTGCGCCCTCACCGGTTGTTAACATGGCGCGAGGAGCTGTAGAAATGTTGTCTATTTCTCTGATGTGAACCTTCACGGGTACGCGCTCAGTGCATTTCCGGACTACTTTGCCGGGACCTTTTCGGTCCCGAACGCCTTCCGCCTCTTGAACGCGTAGAGTCCGCTGGCCACCAGGAGGCACAGCACCGTTAGGAGGGACACCTTCTGCGCAATTCCCGAAGCGAAGAGGTAATGGAACGACCTGCTCAAACCCAAGAACAGCGAGTATTTGATAACCCCTCCGAGCACCACAAAAGCCATCGATTTCGCGTAGTTCCATTTGGAGATGGCCATGAAAGCTCCCAAGAAAGGGAGCACCGGTACGAAGCAGTTCACGAAGATGATCTTCTCGTCCTTTATGAACAAGGCCGATCTGTACTTGATCATCACCTTCTTGACGTATTTCGGAAGCAAAGTTGTGTGCTTCCCCACGAGGTAGAGCAGTGTTGTACCGCCGACTTGGGCGATGGCAACCACTGCAACAATAAGAATCGCCCACCCCAAGTCCATGTTGGTGGAGAATATCGCAATCGCCAGGAGCTCAGGACCGAGGGGGATTACGATGGCATCCACGAAGACCACAATCAAGAGACCAACAAGCATTCCGGCTGGACCATACGATGAGAAGGCTGCGAACGCCTGATCTAGAATGCTCAACTCTTCACTTCCTTGCGTGTGGGCATTGTTCGGAGAAGTGATTCATATATTGAGGCAAGCTCCCGCGCGACCTTTTCGATGTCGTGGCTCGCGACAGTTGTTCGGGCATTCTTGATGAGCGTTTCCACAAGCTCAGGATCATTGCTCAAGCGGTCGAGTGCGGACACGAATTCATCGATGCCAGTACAGACCAAAGCGCTGTTCTCGTTCTTCAGCAACCCCTCGTACGATGGAAGGTTCCGTGCCACCACGGGTCTCCCGACAGCCATGGCCTCCATCACGGCCATTCCCTGGTTCTCTGCGAAGGACGGCGTGAAGAAGAGATCGCATCCTGAGTGGGCGTCGACGATGTCTTCTAGATCGTGAATGAATTGCACGTTGCCAGGGCACCTTCTCATCGCGCGGCGGACCTTGAACGGATGATACAACATGGACCGCTTGCCGACCCAAACGAATCTCAGCCCTGGGAGCTTCTTGGCTGCGTCTGGGAAAACCTCGATCCCTTTCTTCAGGCATACAACGCCGATGGCGTATACCACCTTGGCCCCATCGGGAATACCATACTTCGACCTGAACTTCTGCCGGCGAGCCTGGTCGAATTGGAACCTCTCGAGGTCCACTCCATTGCTCAAGACGCTGATCGGGGCACTCACGCCCCGTGCCAGCAATCGGTCCTTGGTCCACGCACTGGGCGCGAGTACTAGGTCCCCGAGGTTGTAGAATCGTGTTAGGTATCTTCCGGTGATGCCGGACAGTGCTCCGCTTCCCGTCCAGGTGCCCTCGGAATCCTCGGCTGTGGTGTGCGCGTGCATCACTACTGGCTTCCCCTGTTTCTTGGTCTTCCTGACGACCCTGAAGTTCCTGGGCGGCACGGGGGTGTGCACGTGTAGGATGTCGAAGTCCTCAGCTTTTGAATCGTCTGTCACATCAAGGCCCTCGTGGATGAGCGCGTTCTTGAGCCTCCTCGCGGACTCTATGTTGCCCATCATCAACCCGACCGGGGTCACAAGGAACTTGACTTTCAAGGAGCAGACCCACCTTGGCGTCAGGTGTATGACTCAGTGCCTAGTCATTCTTTCTGCCACGGAATGACCGACAACTGAAGGGAGTTGGGAGAATGGTCAGCTGTCGTCTGGGAGCTTATCTCGTAATTGTCCACAAGTTCCTTGTGAGTCCTGATGGGCGCCCGGCTCGACCAGAGGCTGGCGAGAAAGAGCAACGCTCTCATTGGTCACAGAATTGCAGAGGTTTTCGCGGACCCGCAGAGAGAAAAACAAAAGGGTGCGAAGTCCTTCCTATCCAATGAGATCACGGTGAAATGAGGTCATGTCCTTGGAGACAGAAGAGAAGAAAGTGCGGCTGAGGAAGATCAAGAAGCTCCCGCAGGGGATGGAAATGCCGCTCGAAGAGATGTTCGAGATCTCGGGGTCGAAGAAGAAGAAGCGCCGCGAAGAGTAGAGTCGGTTTCGACTTCATCGCCCGATTGCGGCAATTCTGACCAAGCGGTCGCGCATTCCATCGCGCCCGGACCAGCCACTAGCGGTGTCTCTCTGATAATCGTTGGACATCTGACGACAGGATTATATCTCAGCAAAGGGCAATCCCGTCTGGCCCCATATATGAACAAACTCGTCGAAGCACTACTCGTCTTCGTAGCCATTGTAGTCGTCCTTCTGGGAGCGATTTTCATCATGGCCGGGGACAGCGCGGACATGCTGACCGGCGCGGTGCTGGTGGTCATCGCGGTAATGATGTTCGCATTCATCTACAGAGTGGAGAAGATCGCCGCCACCAAGCCGACCCTCGTGAACCAGACATTCAACGTGAAGATGGACGGCTCGGGCAAGTTCGAGGATAAAGAGATGAAGTGCAGATCTTGCGGAGCCCCTCTCGTGGACAAGGATCTGAAGGTCGTCCAAGGCGGGATAATGGTCACATGCTCCTACTGCGGCGCGACATATGCCATGGAAGAAGCCCCGAAGTGGTGATTTCTGTGCTAAGTGTCCGACTTCGTTGGTCTGCCGCCGTTGGAGCGGCACTTCTCGTGTTGATCGCAGCATTGGCGCTGACAGGTCCCCACACGATCCGAAAGGCCGCAGCTTCAGACTACAGCTTCTCGACGGATGCAGAGTATGTCGACGTCACAATGAACAAGGACGGCAGCGTCCTAATCAGCTACCTCTTCAACTTCACGAACCACGGTAGCACTATGGACGGAGTGGACATCGGCCTTCCTAACAGCCACTACGAGATCGATACGGCGACCGCTTCAATCACCGTTGGCGGTCAGGTCCTTGGACCCGCGCTCATCCACAAATCGCCAAATGTCCCCATCGGCATCGCTGTGGAGTTTGATTCCTTCACTCAGGGCCTCATACAAGCCGATATGCAGTTCTCGCTCAGGTTCAGCGTGGTCAACCAGCACATGGTCTATGAGAACGAGCTCGTGAAAGGCACCGCAGGGATTAAGTTCCGGCCCACTTGGTTCAATCCAGCATACCAGATTGGCCCGACGGGTCTCTTGCAGAGCCGCATCTTCTTCCCTGAAGGATTCACCAACGTTTCCCAGGTCTTCTGGCTCAAGGACAGGCCTTGGAACAGCATCATCTACAACACCTCAGTGAACAGAGTTGTGGCGACATGGACAAACAGATCAGTGGACCCGACCGCACAATCCAACGGCGCGTATGACTTCGGCGCGGCCGTCCCGACGGAGTTCGCGGGGAAGTACTACAAAAACGACATCTGGACTGCTTTCGGAGATTTCTTCAGCGCGCTCGCAGGCTACGCGTGCGTATGCCTGCCAGTGATAATCGTCGCCTTGATCATCGTGGGAGTCTGGGTGGCCGCCAGGCGCAACCGGATGAAACTCGCAAGGGACTACTTCGCTCCTGTCCTGGCGGTTCCAGGTGCAGGTCCTCGTAGGGATCTCACGGCAGTCGAGGCCGCGATCGTCGTCGAGCGACCGCTCGAGATGGTCGCGACCATGATTCTATTCGGGCTGGTAAAGAAGGGCAAGGTCAGGATAGACTCGGAGGAGTTTCCGGTGAAGCTGGCCAAGCTCGATTCCAATGTGGACTACGCTTACGAAAGAGGTTACATGAATTCGATCCTGGACGATGGAACCATCGACCGAGTCGCGTTGAAGGAGACGATGACAGACCTCATCGCCGCGACGGGAGTCAAGCTGGAGGGTTTCGACTACGAAAAGACGAAGGAGTATTACGAGGCGATTTGCCACAATGCCTGGGAGCAGGTCAAATCGGCTGGGACCCCGGAAGATTTTGCCAAGGGGCTGGAGCTGCAGCATGACTGGATGATGCTCGACCCTCAATACGATCACCGCATGGATCACATCCTAATCCCTCCTATCATACTGGGCCACACATACTCCACGGGTTCGCCAGGGACCGGCGGCCACATCAACCCGCAGGGAATGGCCAAGGGGTATGCCTCGCAGGTGAGAGCGGTGAGCAAGAACATGGTTTCTGGCGCAAAGTCACTGAGCCAGGAGATTACGCAAGCTCTGCATCCGAAGCCCACGGCGGATTGGAAGGCGGTCCTGAAGGAAGCCGCACTGAGTAGCAGAGGACTAGGAGGAGGGGGGTTCGGTGGCGGGTGTGCGTGCGCCTGCGCGTGTGCGTGCGCTTGTGCTGGGGGTGGAAGGTGATGACGTTCTGGGACGCCATCAAGGACATCTTCCGAAGTCAGCCAGATTTCGGTCCCAAAGAGGGCACGTACAAGTTCGATGGCAAGGGCGACCTCGCACATCACCGGTTCCATCTCAGGGTTGACAGCGAGGGCAAGGGCGTGCTGATCATAGATGCTTCAAAACTGGTGTTCCTGAACGGCACAGCCTTGGACTATGCGAAGAGCGTCCTCGAGGGGCTCACAGACAAGCGTGCGGTCCGACACATGATGCGGAGATATAGGGGACTGGACAGAACCACTGCGCTCAAGCATCTCGACGATGTCCGTGTCCAGCTGAGGGAGTACCTAAAGGGGAACATCGGCACGATCCAGGTGATTGGCAGCGAGAGCATGACTATCGGCTCGGACGCGATGCGTTCTCCGTATAGGATGGACCTCGCCCTTACCTACAGGTGCCAGAACGACTGCGGCCACTGCTATAACGAGCAGAAGGAGGGGAAGAAGGAGCTGTCAGTCGAGCAATGGAAGTCTGTTCTGGACAAGCTCTGGTCGATTGGTGTGCCACATGTGGTCTTCACCGGGGGAGAGCCGACGACGTACGAGCACCTGGACGACCTGGTCCGGAAGTCCGAGGAGCTGGGGCAGGTCACCGGGTTGATCACGAACGGCAGGAGCCTTCGGCGGTCGGGTTACCTGAAGGAGCTCGTGAGGATCGGCCTCGACCACGTACAGATAACCGTTCTGTCACACCGGGAGTCGCTCCACGACGAGCTCGCGGGATGCAAAGGGGCGTGGAAGGAGACGATCGAGGGTCTGAAGGTGGCGCTCGCTGAGGACCTCTATGTCAGCACGAACACGACGATAATGAGAGCCAATATCGACGAGGTCGAGGAGACGATGAGGTTCCTTGTTGGATTGGGCATCAAGAACATCGCATTCAACAGCATCATACGGTCTGGGAAGGGTGAGGATACAGACGGTGTCGACTTCGAGGAGCTCAAGACCGTGCTGCTCAAACTGAAGGAGATCGAAAGGGAGAACGGCGTGAACCTGATATGGTATTCCCCGACCCCGTACTGCGAGTTCAATCCGATCAGTTTCGGGCTCGGGATCAAGCAATGCACGGCGTGCTCGATCAACATGGCTGTCGAGCCTGATGGGACGGTCCTGCCTTGCCAGAGCTACTACCAACCATTGGGGAACATCCTGACGGATCCCTGGGACAAGATATGGGATCACGAGCTCTGCAGGAACATCAGGGAGAGGAAGTACCTCGAGGGCAAATGCGTCGACTGCAAGATCGCGAACGTTTGCGGCGGTGGTTGTCCCCTATCGAAGGGGCACGGAGACTACGTGTGCCTTGACCGCCATTCGTCGATGTGATTCATGGATCCTTCCTCCCGATCGCGTAGAAGATCGGATTGAACTGGAAGAGCGAGCCGGCCCTGTGTGCTTGATCCCGGACGACTCTCAACCCGTCCAGACTCTGAGTGAGATGCGTCGCCGAAGTACCTGCTCCGAGCCACTTCAGCTCCTCCTCTGACTCCTCCCGGAGCTTGTCCAGGTCCCATATCCCCATGTGCACACCCAAATCGGCGGTCATGCCGGCTTGAGAATACAACGCTCGTAGTCTCCTGCCGATGTGCGGGTCTCCGCCGCTGTTCTTGAGGTCATCGACCACTAGTTCCGTTAAGTTGGAAAGCTGTGCCGGGTAATCCAGGCGGCCTCCATAGTCTGGCTCGGCGAAACAGGCGACCCATCGATTCGATACCCGTTTCATCTCCTTGATCACGGTCAGCGGATCCTTGACCCAGAGCAGTAAGAATGAACAATAGACGAGGTCAAACGCTCCATCATCGAAGGGGAGCTCCTCAGCAGTCCCGAGGGCGACATCAAGTCCGCGTATCTGGCACGAGCTCACCATGTCCTTGTCCGAATCGACCCCCTTGACCTGCACGAGGGGGGCGAATAGCTCCATTGTGAAGCCTGGTCCGCACCCCACATCCAAGGCCCTCAGGGCGTAGCCGCTGCGCCCATCCGCACCGACTATCTTCTCCTCCAAGAGCCAGAGCAGCGAATCCCTCAGCCACGTCGATTGCCTCTTGAGTTGTCTTTCCAGCCCCTGATTCATCTGGTTCATGGGCCGAGATGCCTTGTCCCGCAAAAGCCTTTCCGGGCGGTTGTGACCGGGCGCACAATTATAAATGCGTCAAGAGACTCACGCATCCGAAGCCAATGGCGCTACGTCTCAAGTTCTGGAAGAACGAGATCGCGGATGTCACCGGGGAGCAGCACAAGCAGCCAGGCCTCCTCTCCGATTTCATACTGGGGAGCCAGGACGGCATCGTCAATGTCCTCGGCGTGATCCTCGGCGTGGCGATCGCATCGCAGGAGTTCAAGATCATCCTCGCAGGCGGGCTCGCCGCGACCTTCGCCGAATCCATCTCGATGGCGGCGGTCGCATACACCTCCACCAATGCCAGGCGGGAGTTCTACCTCGCTGAGCTAGAGCGAGAGAAGCGGGAGATGAATGAGCGGCCGGAGAGCGAGAAGGAAGAGGTCAGAGCGATACTCAGGCGGTGGGGCGTCCAGGGGCCGGAGCTGGAGTCAATCCTCACGCAAATCACGCTCGACCCAAAAGCGTGGCTCGATATCATGATGACCCATGAGCTCAACCTCAGCCCGGTAGACCCAAAGCAGGCGAGCAGGAGCGCGGTGCTCGTTGGCGTAGCGGCAATCGTCGGATCCATCATACCTCTGGTTCCCTTCATCGTGTTCAGAAACGATATCATGCTGGGCATCGCAGGCTCCCTGATCGTGAGCGCTGCTACCCTCTTCTCGATCGGCTGGTGGAAGGCCAAGATGACCGTCGGCAGACCGGGGAGGAGCGGGATGCAGATGTTGATCATCGGGATAGCGTCTGCCCTCGCGGGGTTCGCGATCGCTTACCTCGTATCGGGTGGAAAACTCCTCTGAGCCCTGCATCATCGGGGCTCGCGCAGTCCAACATCCTCGCCGCAATTCGGCAAGCAACTACGACCCCGGTAGGACTGGCTGGTTATTGTGCACGCACATCCTATATAGAGGTAGCGTATAACGCTTTTAGGAAGAGGCCTTTCGGAGGCCCTGGTCATGAGAAGATACAAGGACATCCCGCTTTGGAAGAACGTCAGCCCGAAACAGTGGACTGATTGGAAATGGCAGGTGAAGAACAGAATAACCGACGTGGACACGCTCGCCCAAGTGATCAACCTCACGCAGAAGGAGAAGAACGATATCACCCACTCGATGAAGTATCTGCGGATGGCCATAACCCCTTACTACGCATCGCTGATGGACCCGGACGACCCCGAGGACCCTGTCCGAAAGCAGGGTGTACCCACCCTGAACGAGCTCCATGTGACGAAGGACGAAATGGAGGACTCTGTCGGAGAGACGGTGGACTCGCCTCATCCCGGCCTGACACACAGGTACCCGGACAGGGTGCTCCTGCTCCTGACGGACCAGTGCAGCATGTACTGCAGGCACTGCTGCCGGAGAAGGATAGTCGGACAGACGGACCACCAGAGAAGCTGGGAGGAGATCAAGGAGGGCATAGACTACATCCGCGACACGCCTCAGGTCAGAGATGTGCTCCTCTCAGGAGGCGACTGTCTCCTCGTCTCAGACGAATTCCTCGAGAAGGTCATCAGGGAGATAAGGAAGATCAAGCACGTGCAGATCGTCAGGCTGGGCACCAGGACCCCGGTCGTGCTCCCGTACAGGATAACTCCTCAACTGATCAAGATGCTGAGGAAGTATCATCCGATCTGGCTCAACACGCACTTCAACCACCCGAAGGAGATCACCCCGGTGTCGAAGCGCGCAGTCGAGATGATCGCCGACGGTGGAATACCCGTGGGCAACCAGACCGTGCTGCTGAAGGGAGTCAACGACTGCCCGACCATCATGAAGAAGCTCGTCCAGGACCTCACATCGATCAGGTGCAGGCCGTACTACATCTACCAGTGCGACATCGCAAAGGGCCTCGAGCACTTCAGGACGTCGATTGCGAAGGGCATCGAGATAATCGAGAACCTGAGGGGTCACACCTCCGGATTCGCAGTCCCGGAGTTCATCATTGACGCGCCCACGGGCGGGGGCAAGATACCGGTCGGTCCGAACTACCTGATCTCGATGAGCGACAAGAGGGTCGTGCTCAGGAACTACGAGGGAGGCATATTCTCGTTCCCCGAAGTGCCTGGCGACCGCGTGAGCAAGTGCCCGCCGTCCTGCAAGATGTGTGAGGACTACAAGTACCTCGAATCGAAGGAGGGCGTTGCCGGCGTACTCTCAGGCAGGAAGATGTGCCTCATACCTGAGGGCACGATGAGGGAGCAGCGCAGGAAAGGGTACGAGAAGGGGCACAAGACCGAGCACAAGGTGCCTCTGAACTGCAACGAGTGAGAGTGAAACCTTTGAACGAGCACGCGGGATCTTGACCGCGTGCTTCAAAACCCATTACTACTTCTTGTCCTCAAGCGAGGCCTTGCGGATGATGTAGTTGCCCGAGTGCCTCTCCCAATGGGTCTCCGCTTCCTCGATCACTATGGACTTCGAGAAGTTCGGCGCGTCGAGCACGAAAGTCTCGATCTCGCCCCCCTCGCCGGAAGGGCTTATCCTGTACTCGTCCCGCAACTTCTCCAGTTCCCTGATCGAGTCCGAGGTGATTACCTTCCCCAGCCATCCCTCATCGAACCCCTCGGCGTACACACCGGCGACCATGAACTTGAGCCCCGCGTGGACCATGTCCTCGAGAAGCACCACCTGATCCTTCCGCCAGAGGGGAGCGAAGAGCGGCTTGCCCAACCTGTGACAGATCTCGTCGAGCCTTGACCTCTGGTAGTCGGAGGCGATGGCGCCGCAGACGAACCCGTCCACGTCCTCCCCCTTCATTAGGATCTCGATGTCCTCGAGCTCCTTCTCCTTGAGCCCTTGGCTCTCCTTGTACTTGATTGGTATCCCGAGAGCCTCGGCCTGTAGCCTTGTCCACCGAATGTTCGGGTAGTGGAACATGTAAGAGTCGGAAGCCTTGGGGATGACCGTGAGAAGGCTCGTGACCTCCCAGCCCTGATGCTGAAGGAGATAGAGCGCGTAGGTCGAATCCTTTCCTCCTGAGAAGAGAGCAGAGACCCTCATGCAGATCCTAGCCTGTGGAATATTCCCACCCGGCTATAAGAGCCCTGAGGTCGTGGGATCAGGTGCGGGCAGGAGTTGGGCTAGCGGCGGAGTGCATCTTATCTATGGGCACTCCGATTCGGCGGGTCGTGTACTACTGCCCCAAGTGCGACCGAACACTCCCCAAGGAACTTGTGGGGAAAGTGGATCGCGAGCTCAAGGAGCGGTTCGACATTGACAGGCTCTCCAGGCGGAGGTGCCCCGTGTGCGATACCGAGTACATCGATCTTGACAAGGTCCCTGAGGGAGGAAGGAAGCATGTCGGCAAAGGAAGGCAAACCGGTTCTCCTTGAGGAGCTCACCAGCGCGGAGTTCGATGTGATCTCGAGGAGGAAGCCCTTGGTCATCGTGCCCATCGGCTCTGTGGAGGAGCACGGAAGCCATCTACCGCTCTGCACTGATTCGTTCCAGGCAGAAGAGGTCGCGCGGAGGGTGGCGCTCGCGTTCGGTGGCATCGTGTGTCCGCCTATACGCTACGGTGACTGTCGCTCGACCCGCAACTTCCCGGGGACCATCTCGATCGGTTTCGACACGTTACGCATGCTGATCACAGACATTCTCTCGGAGCTCGACAGGAACGGCATCGACAAGATACTGGTCATCACCGGCCATGCGGGCAGCGCCCACATGATCGCGCTGAGGTTGGGCGCGCAGGCGGTCGTGGAGAAGAACCCGAAGCTGAAAGTCATGTTCCTGTCAGATTACGACTTGGCCTACGAGCTGAGGGGAAAGGAGTTCCCGGAGGGCGACGGCCACGGCGGGCTCATCGAGACATCGAGGATACTGAACATCAGGCCGGAGCTTGTCAAGAGTCCGAGGTCGAAGGGTAAGACCTGGGCGCCCCCATTCATGATCGTGGCGGACCCTGAGAAGTATTTCCCTTCGGGCGTACTGGGCGATTCTGCATCCGCGACTGCGAGCAAGGGAAGGAAGGTCGACGACTATGTCGTCGGCAGGCTCTGCGACACGATCTCGAAGAACTTCGGCATCAAGAGGGCGTGACGTCTTGGACCTGAAGGAGAGGGCCGCAAGGGAGGCAGTCGGATACGTGAACGATGGCATGGTCGTTGGCCTCGGGAGCGGCTCGACCGCGAGCATCGCCATAAGGATTCTCGGCGAACGCGTGAAGGATGGGATGAGGATAGTCGGCATCCCAACTTCGGTAGACTCTGAGAACCTCGGAAAGGCGGTGGGGATCAAGATCGGCGAGCTCAGGGACTATCCGGTGATCAATCTGACGATCGACGGCGCCGACGAGGTCGATCCCGATTTGAATCTGATAAAAGGTCTGGGAGGGGCGCTCGTCAGGGAGAAGATGGTGGCCTCGGCGACCGAGATGGAGATCATCGTCGTCGACGATTCTAAGCTCGTGGATTATCTAGGCCAAAAGGCGCCGCTCCCGGTCGAGATCGTGAAATTCGCCCATGATGCGACGGTCAGAAGGCTGAGGGAGTTTGATTGCGAGCCGAAGCTGCGGATGAGAGACGGGCAGCTGTTCGTGACGGACAACGGAAACTACATCGCCGACTGCAGGTTCAAGCGCATAGACGACCCGAGGACCCTGGAGGCGGAGCTCAATCTCGTTCCTGGTGTCGTGGACAACGGCCTCTTCGTGGGCATGGCCGATAGAGTGATAGTCGCTTCAAAAGACGGGATAAGGAAGCTGGAAAAGAATATCTGAGAAGCCCTTACTTCGCGAGCTCCTTGAGCTGCTTGATGTTGTTCTCGATCTGCTCGATCTTCTTCCTCTCTTCGATCTCGATCGTCTCGATGATCTTCTCGAAAGGCAATGCGAGCTTGTTCGAGTGGACGGGCCTTCCCTTGCCCTCCTTCTTGATGTCGCGCTTGGAGACCCACTTCCGCCTCCGGAGCTCCTGCATCGCGATCGACACCTCTGGCTGCCTCAGGCTCGTGGCGCTCTCGATCTCGACGGAGGTCGTCTCCTCCTTCTTCCGAAGGAAGACAAGGGTCTTGGCGATGTTCTTGG
>Ga0315281_10006463_pt1 | contig 16668 bp, 9 predicted proteins | sample YL17G07_0_MG_FD_204540 | JGI IMG/M metagenome (GOLD analysis project Ga0315281, IMG submission 204540) | Sediment microbial communities from Yellowstone Lake, YNP, Wyoming, USA - YL17G07_0 | ecosystem: Environmental > Aquatic > Freshwater > Lake > Sediment | place: USA: Wyoming | collected...
ATCAACGAGTGCGCCACGGACGCCTTGAGCCAGGCTTACGAACTTGATTTCGACGACGGCGTGGTCCGGCTCGAAAAGCCGTTCTGAGGAGGAAGAGTCATGGCAAGAGAAATGATGTTGAGCGGATGCGCCGCTGCGGCACAAGCGGCCAAGCTCGCCCAAGTGGAGGTGATCTGCTCGTATCCGATTCGCCCCTACTCGGCGATCATGATGGAACTGGCCAAGATGGTGGCCAACGGCGAGCTGGACGCCGAGTTTGTCCATGGCGAGGGCGAGCACGCCCAGCTTTCGGTGGTGCTCGGGGCTGCGGCCGCGGGGGCGCGCGCCCTCACGGGAAGCTCCGGCGTGGGTGTGACCTACGCGTTCGAGACCTATTCCCCGATTGCGGGCGGGCGCATCCCCTTGCAGATGATGATCGCCGACCGCGCGCTCGATCCCCCCGGGGACTTCGGCTCGGAACACACCGATGCCATGTCCTGCCGCGATCAGGGCTGGCTCATGGGATGGGCCGAGACCCCGCAGGAGATGTTCGACAACTGCCTGATCAATTATCGCGTCGGTGAAGACCACCGCGTGCTCCTGCCCCAGTTCGTCTGCCAGGACGGGTACTTCGTGTCGCACATCCCGGGAAAGGTGACGCTTCCGGATCAGAGCCAAGTCGACGAGTTTCTGCCGCCCTACGATCTGCCGCACCCGCTGGATCCCAAACGGCCTGTTTCCCACGGGCCGCAAATCCGCCCGGACCAGGGGACTGTCATGGACATGCAACGCGCGCAGGCAATGCTGGATGTGCCCGCGGTGATCAAGGAGGCCATTGACGATTACAACCGGATCTTTGGGCGAAACATCTCTCCCTTCATCGAAGAATACATGACCGACGACGCCGAGATTGCGTTCTTCATCATGGGCGCGCATACGATGACCGCCCGGCATGCCGTCAACCACTTGCGCAGCCAGGGCGTGAAAATCGGCCTGGTGAAGCTGCGCTTCGTGCGGCCGTGGCCGACCCAGGAAGTGGCCGAAGCCCTGTCGAAGTTCAAGGCCGTGGGCGTGGTCGAAACCAGTACCTCCTACGGCGGGGCGATGCGCGGCGGCAATCTGTTGCACGAAGTCCGCGCGTCCCTGTACGAGGTTGCGCAGCGGCCGCTGACGACCTCGTTCATGGCTGGCCTCGGTGGCGAGATGGTGCCGCTGAAGGATTTCTACTATATGGCCGACATTCTGTCCAAGGCCGTCAAGGACGGCAAGACGAAGAAGACCGTGTATTGGGTTGGCTTCGAGGCCGAGGATTAGCGCGCGGCAACGGAAACGCCGGTGTTCGCCGTCGCGTTTCCGGTGACGCGTAACTGCAACGATGTGGTGCGTGATATGAAAAGGAGTCCGCGATGGCAGTCGCCGTGAGAACTCAGAATCTTCCCCCGATCAAGTTAATCCGCAACGTTCCCAAGGAAGAATACTACGTCCCCGGGCACCGGACCTGCGCCGGCTGCGGCCCGGCCCTGCAGTACAAGCTGGTGGCCAAGGCAGCCGGCCCCAACACCATTTTCCTCGGGCCCACCGGCTGCATGTACGTGGCCAATGCGAGCTACCTTTGCACCCCGTACACCGTGCCCTGGATGCACACCCAGATCACCAACGGCGGTGCGGTGGCCTCGGGGATAGAGGCTGCCTATAAGGTGCTTCTGCGCAAAGGCAAGCGGACCGGTGAACTGCCCAATATCATCGTGATGGCGGGCGACGGCGGCACCGTGGACATCGGCCTCCAGGCGATGTCGGCCATGATGTACCGCGCGCACGATGTGCTGTTCATCTGTTACGACAACGAGGCGTACACCAACACCGGGATCCAGACCTCGCCCACCACGCCGTACGGGGCCAACACCACCTTCACACCTCCCGGCAGCGCGATCCCCGAGGGCAAGACGCTGTTCCCCAAGGATCCGCCGCAGTTGGTCATCGGCGGCCACCCGGCGGTGAAGTATGTGGCCACGGCTTCGATTGCCTATCCGGTCGACTTGATCAACAAGGTGCGCAAGGCCTTGAACGTGCAGGGACCGACCTTCCTCCACATCCATTGCCCCTGTCCGAAAGGATGGAAGTTCGACGAAGCCAAGACGGTCGAAATCGCCCGGCTCGCGATCGAGACCGGCATGTGGAACATGTACGAGTGGGAAGATGGCGTGTACCGGTACCAGTTCAGACCCAAGAAGTACAAACACGTTCGCGAGTACATGAAGCTGCAGGGACGTTTCGCGCATCTCACCGAGGCGCATATTGCCAAGCAGCAGGCTTTCGTGGATGCAAAATTAAAGGTGCACGGCATCCCGGTGGAGGTTCCGGTGCCGGCGCCGCGGACACAGCAATAGGCGAGGAACAGCGCAATACGCATTCCCGGCCGGCGGAATAAGAGCATGGCCACGAACAAGCCAAAGAGGGACAGGAGCACTTGCTACGGGGGTGCGCCATGAACCAGGCCGTATCGTTGCCGGATGCCGACCGTTTTTTCGAGATCCGCTTCGAGTCGATCGGTGGCCTGGGCGCGCACGCGGCGGGACAGGTACTGGCTAGCGCTGCGGTGCTGAGGATGGGACTCAACGGGGCGCATTTTTCCTCGTACGGATCCGAGAAGAAGGGCTCGCTGGTGCGTTCGTACCTGCGCCTGGGGCTCGCTGATCGGCCGATACGCACCAGCGCCCCGGTCGAGACCCCCGACGCCATTGTTGTTTTTCACGCAGCGCTGCTGCGCAATCCGGCGACCTTTGGCGGACTCCGGGCGGGCGGCACGCTCATCTACAACGCGCCGAAAGCATCGGTTCCGGAGGAACTCGCGGCGCTGCCGAGTCCGGCGCGGGTCATACGCGTCGATGCTTTGGCGATCGCGACCAAAGAGCAATCCCGGCCGAACGCGGTTTTGCTGGGGACGCTGTGCGGGGCGTTTCCGTTCCTCGACAGCGCGCAGGTGCTCGATGCGCTTTCCGAGGAGTTTGCCGGCAGGCACCCCGAGGCGGTCGCCGCTAACGAGAGCGCCTTCCGGCGCGGCGCGGCGGAGTTCGAGACGCTCGCGGGCGTGGGCCGTGCCGAGGGTGACCTTCCGATTGCGCGAACTGAACCGGCATGGGGCTATGAGACGCAGCCGATCGGCGGAATCATCCCGGAACCGGGCAACACGGTGTGGAATGATCTCTCGGCCTCGCGCACCGGATCGCTGCCTGTTTTCAACCGGGAGAGGTGCATCCATTGCGGCCTGTGCGACCTGGTATGCCCGGACTTCTGTCTGGCTTGGGAACGCGGCGAAGAAGGCGGCAGGTTCGAGCGCGAACTGATGGGCGTGGATTACCGCTACTGCAAAGGTTGCCTGCGCTGCGTGGAATCCTGCCCGGCCAGCGCGATGACCAAGAAGGCGGAAACCCCGGGTCTCGCCGACCGGCTGTGCGTGCCGCTGTTCCCCGATCTGATTGCGTGAGGTGAAGACCATGACGTCGCAAATCGTCGATGTTGCTTCCCCCGCGGCGCGCGTTCCGGCGGCCGGTTGTCTGCGGCAGAAGCTCGAGTTTCGCAGCGGCAACGAAGCCGCGGCGCTGGCGGCGCGCGACATCGGTTTTCATCTGATGGGCTATTTTCCGATCACGCCTTCCACCGAGGTCGCCGAAAACCTGTCGAAAATGCAGGCAGAGGGTCAGCACGAGATCGTGATGGTCGCGGGTGACGGCGAGCACGGCGCCGCCGGCATCTGCTACGGTGCGGCGCTCGGCGGCGGGCGGGTGCTCAATGCCACCAGTGCGCAAGGCCTGCTGTATGCACTCGAGCAGCTTCCGGCGCAAGCGGGAACACGCGTGCCGATGGTGCTCAACATCGCCGCCCGGTCGGTCTCCGGTCCGCTCGATATCCGCGGCGACCACTCCGATATCTACTACGCGCTCAACACCGGATGGATCATGCTGTGCGCCCGTGATCCGCAGGCCGTCTACGACCTGAATTTCGCCGCCGTAAAGATCGGCGAGCACCGCGACATACGCCTGCCGGTGCTCGTGGCGTACGACGGTTTTGTCACCAGTCACCAGAAGCGGCGGATCCAGGTCTTCGACGACCCCGAGGCGGTGCGCAGGTTCCTCGGCGAGCGGCCAGAGTTCCCCTCGCCGCTGGACACGGAGCACCCGGCGACCTTCGGCCCGTACATGAACGACCCGGACCTCATCAACAACAAGATGCAGCTATCGCTGGCGATGGAGGCCGCGCGGCGGGTGGTCCCCGAGGTGTTCGCCGAATTGGAAAAACTGACCGGTCGCGCCTACCCAGTGCTGGATGCCTATCGAATGGCCGATGCAAAGGCCGCGACGATCCTGGTCAACTCGGCAGCGGAGACGGCGAAGGAGACCGCAGACCGACTGCGCGAGAAGGGCGAGAAGGTTGGCGTGCTCTCGCCCAACGTGCTGCGGCCGTTTCCGGCGGAGGAGTTCCGGCTTGCATTGCGTGGCGTGAAGGCGGTGACCATCGGGGACCGGGCCGACTCCTATGGCGCGGGCGGGGGCAATGTCTCGCTCGAGGTGCGCGCGGCGATCCAGCTCGATGCGCAGAACAGCACGCTCGTCCTGTCGCGGATCTACGGGCTCGGGGGGAAGGATTTCTACGATACCGACGCCGAGCAGTTCTTCAGCGATGCGATTGCGGCCGCAAGGACGGGCAAGGTGGAGGTATCCTTTGCCTATCACGGCGCGACGCCTGGCGCAGCGAACCGCGCACCCAAGCCCGGACTTCCGCCAATTCCGGCCGCGGAGCTCTCGCGCGGGATGGCGAAAGTAAGGCGCGACGAGGCGAGCGGCCGGCTCAAGGTCGAGCTCGAGCCCCTGTGGAAGATGACGCAAGTGCCGAGCCGCATCGCACCGGGCCACGGCGCGTGCCCGGGCTGCGGCGCATTTCCGGCGCTGCACCAGGTGTTCAATGTGCTCGAGGGCGATGTCGTCGTGCTGTTTCAGACCGGCTGCGCCATGGTCGTGACCACCGGCTACCCGGCGACCGCGCACCGCGTCAACTACATCCACAATCTGTTTCAAAACGGTGCGGCGACGCTTTCGGGTCTGGTGGAGATGTATCACGAGCGCATCCGGCGCGGCGAACTGCCCGCATCGAAGGACATCACCTTCGTGATGATCTCAGGCGACGGCGGCATGGACATCGGCATGGGCGCCGCGCTCGGCAGCGCGCATCGCAACCACAGGATGATGATCCTGGAGTACGACAACCAGGGCTACATGAACACCGGCGCGCAGCTCTCCTACTCGACGCCGCTCGGCCACCGCACTTCGACCAGCGAGGTCGGGGCGACGTCGCCGGGCAAGCGCTACCACCACAAGGATACCGCGCAGATTTTCGCCGCCTGCCACCTGCCCTACGTATTCACGGCGAGCGAAGGCTACCCGGAGGACTTGATGCGTAAGGCCGCGAAAGCCCAGTGGTATGCGAAGCGCGAAGGCCTCGTGTACGGCAAGATCCTTTCCTTCTGCCCGCTCAACTGGCGCACCGCGGACGACGCGGCGCAGCCGGTGCTGCAAGCGGCGATCGACAGCTGCTTCTTCCCGCTGTACGAAATCGAGCACGGCCACACGACGCTCACCTATGATCCGGACGCGATAGGGCGCCGCCATCCGGTGTCGGACTGGTTGAAGCTGATGGGCAAGACGCGCCACCTGCTCAGTCCCGCCAATGCCGGGATCATCCGCGGCATCCAGGCCGAGACCGACCGGCGCTGGGCGCGGCTCAAGGCGATGCACGCGCACCCGGAGCTTTGAGAGAGAGCAGGCATGCCGCGTATTCTCCAAACCCGCAGGCTTACCCCGGTGACGAAGTACTTCCTCCTCGACGCCCCACTGATCGCGGCGTCGGCCAGGCCCGGACAGTTCGTCATGTTAAGGGTGCGCGATGGCGGGGAGCGCATCCCGATCACCATCGCCGACTATGACCGTGACCAGGGCACGCTCACCATCGTGGTACAGGAAGTCGGTGCGACCACCAAGCGGGTTTGCGCACTCGAGGCGGGCGACGAAATCCTCGACGTGGCGGGTCCGCTCGGCGGACACATCGAGATACCGCCCGGCGGCCACGTTTGCGGCATCGGCGGCGGGTTCGGCTCGGCGGCGCTGCTTTGCCTGATGCGCGAATTCACCGCGCGCGGAGACAAGACGACTGCCATCCTCGGCGCACGCACCAGGGAACTGCTGATCCTCGCCGACGAGTTGCGGCCGCTTTGCCACAACGTGGAAGTGTGCACCGACGACGGCTCGGCCGGGTTCAAGGGGTTTGTCACGCAGCGTCTGGCGCAACTCATCGCCGGGGACGGACCGGGACGGCCCGATCACGTGGTCGCCATCGGCCCGATGGCGATGATGCGCGCGGTCGCGGAAACGACGCGCGAGTCCAAGGTGAAGACGCTGGTATCGATGGATCCGCTCATGGTCGACGGCACCGGCATGTGCGGCGGGTGTCGCGTCACCGTCGGCGGGAAGGCGCAGTTCGCGTGCGTCGACGGCCCGTGCTTCGATGCCCACGAGGTCGACTTCGACGTGGCGATGCGCCGCAACAAGCAGTACGTGCAGGAGGAGAAACTCGCCGCGGAGCGGCTCGCCTGCAGGTCCAACAGGGGGGCGCGTTGATGCCGGTCAAACGCGCAGACAAGACGCCGATGCCGGTGCGCGAGGCGCACGCGCGCGCGCACGATTTCCGGGAAGTCAACCAGGGCTACACCGCGTTCCACGCCGCATTCGAGGCCGAGCGCTGCCTGCGCTGCCAGGAGCCAATCTGCATCGACGGCTGCCCGGTGCAAATCCCGATCCCCGATTTCATTCATGCGGTGGCGATCGGCGATATGGCCGCTGCCGCGAAGATTCTGCGTTCGGCGAATCCGCTACCGGCGATTTGCGGGCGGGTCTGCCCGCAGGAGTCCCAGTGCGAGGCCGAATGCAGTATGACCAAAAACTTCGACTCAGTGGCGATCGGCCACCTCGAGCGCTATGTGGCCGATTGGGAACGTTCGCAACCGTCCACGGTCGAGGCGAAGATCACACGCGGCGAAAAAATCGCCGTCATCGGCGCGGGTCCGTCGGGGCTGGTGTGCGCCGGCGAGCTCGCGCGGCTCGGCTATCCGGTCACGATCTACGAGGCATTGCACGCGGCCGGCGGAGTTCTGCGCTACGGCATTCCGGAGTTCCGCCTGCCCAAGGCGGTCCTCGACTGGGAGATCGGCCTGCTGCAGGCGATGGGCGTAAAGATCACCTGCAACGTCATCATCGGCAAGACATTCACGCTGGATGAGCTCTTCGACAAGCACGGCTACGCGGCGGTGTTCATCGGCACCGGCGCGGGGCTGCCGCAGTTTCTGGGCATCCCGGGCGAGAACCTGAACGGCGTGATGTCCGCGAACGAATTCCTTACGCGCATCAATCTGATGCGCGCCTATGAATTCCCCGAAACCGACACGCCGGTGCGCGTCGGCAAGCGCGTGGCCGTGATCGGTGCGGGGAACACGGCGATGGACGCGGTGCGCACGTCGCTGCGCATGGGCGCCGAGGAGGCGCTGATCGTCTACCGGCGCAGCGAAAAGGAAATGGGCGCGCGCGTCGAGGAATACCACCACGCGATCGAGGAGGGCGTGAACTTCCACTGGCTCACCAACCCGCTCGAGATCCTGGGCAACGCCGAGGGCTGGGTCAAGGGGCTGATGTGCCAGCAGATGAAACTCGGCGAGCGCGACGCCTCGGGCCGTGCGCGCCCGATCCCGATCGAAGGCACCGAGTTCGAACTGCCGGTCGATAACGTGATCCTGGCGATCGGCACCACGCCGAATCCGCTGCTTACGCGCACCACCTCGGGTCTGCTCACCAACAAGAAGGGCTGTCTCGTCGCGGACGAGCACACCGGGCTCACCTCGAAGGCGCTGGTGTTCGCCGGCGGTGATGCGGTCACCGGCGCGGCGACGGTGATTCTCGCCGCGGGCGCCGGCAAGCGCGCCGCGCACGCCATGCACGAGGCGCTCGCGGCTCGCGCCAACTGAAATAGCTCGCGCAGCTTAGATCATCGTCCGCACCTGCGTCTGGGCTTCCCGCAAGTGCCGGGCCGCGACGCGGAACGCTTTGGACGGGACGCCGCGGCATTCCTCCAAAGCCAGGATGGCCGCCTTCTTGCACGCCAACTCCAGAGCGGCGCCGGTCCAGCCCCCGGTGGACTCGGCAAGTTCGTCGAGGTTCGCATCGTCGTCCAGCGGCAGCCCTTCGGTGTGGATTGCCAGAATCGCGCGCCGTTCGTCCCGATCCGGCAGCGGCAACTCGAGCACGTAATCAAACCGGCCTGCGCGCAGGAGCGCGGGCTCCATCAGGTCGGGTCGATTGGTGGCGCCGAGGACCACCACGCCGAGCGAGCCATGCAGTTCATCGAGCTCGCGGAACAGTTGGCTGACCAGGCGCGGGAACAAGCTTCCCGCCTCCTGCGCGGACCTCGCGGGAACCAGCGATTCGATTTCGTCGAAGAACAGAATGCAGGGGGAAGCCTGCTTGGCGCGTTTGAAGACTTCGCGCAGGCCCTTTTCCGACTCGCCCACCCACTTCGATAGCAGGCTCGGCTGGTCCACCGTGATCAGCGTAAGCCCCAGTTCTCCAGCCAGGGCGCGCGCCAGCATGGTCTTCCCGGTACCCGAGGCTCCAGTCAGCAGGACGCCCTTGGGCGGGTTGAACCGCGTGTGGCCGAACAGCGCGCCGCCTGCGCGGACCAGTTGCAGCACGGAACTGAGCGTTCGCTTGGTCTCGGCCAGGCCGCCGATGTCCTTGAAGCTGATCTGCGGCCGCTCCGCCATGAACTCCCGCGTGGATGTGGGTTCGACGACTTTGAACGCTGCCAGAAAATCGTCGCGGGTAACGCGGAACGCGAGCGCGTCCAGTTGCGGCTTCAGCTCCGCGTCAAAGCGTATCAGCGGCACGAGGCGGCGCAAGGCCACCATCCCCGCCTCTTTGCACAAGACCTCCAGATCCGCGCCAACGTAGCCGTGGGTGATCTCCGCGATCTGCTCCAGATCCACGTCGGCGCCGAGCGGCATCCGGCGCGAATGGATACCCAGGATCTGGCGACGCGCGCCCCGGTCCGGAACGCCGATAGCGATCTCGCGATCGAAGCGTCCCGGCCGCCGCAGCGCCGGGTCCACCAGCTCCGGCATGTTGGTCGCGCCAATGACCACCACCTGGCCGCGCTCGATGAGACCGTCCATCAGTGCCAGAAGCTGCGCCACGACGCGCTTCTCCACATCGCCGACGACTTGCGCGCGCCTTGGCGCGAGCGCGTCGAATTCGTCGAGGAAGATGATGCTGGGCGCGTTGCGCTGCGCTTCTTCGAAGATCTGGCGCAGCTTGGCCTCGCTCTCACCGTAGAACTTGTGGATGACTTCCGGCCCGTTCACGTGGATGAAGTGCGCCCGCACCTCACTGGAAACGGCACGGGCGATGAGCGTCTTGCCCGTCCCCGGCGGTCCGGTCAGAAGGACGCCCTTGGGCGGGTCGATTCCCAGGAGGCCGAAGAGCTGCGGAAATTTCAGCGGCAACTCGACCATCTCCCGGACGAGCGCAACCTCCCGTTCCAGGCCGCCGATGTCCTCGTAGGAGACGCGATAGGCATTCTCGGCGGAAACCTCGGGAACCTTGAAAGCGATGGCCGTGGTCGCGGAGATCAGCAGCGCCCCGCGTGGCGCCGCGCCCTCGACGGTGAACGAGCGCGGGCGCGCGCCCAGAAACGACACCTGAAGGTGATCGCCGGGGACGATCGGAATGCCGGCGAGGAGTTGGCGCAGATGCGGGATCTCCTCGTCGTTGGGGGCGGCCTGCCCGGCCTGTACGGGGGCCAGCAGCAAGGACTCCGCCGCCTTGAACGGGATCTTGCGAACCGTCACCCACTCGTCCACGCCGATCTGCGCGTTGCCACGGGTCGTTCCATCGATCAGGACCAGCAGTTGTCCGCTGTGGCTCGCGGGGGCTTGAGCGGCCCTGGCCACCGTGGCCCGGCGGCCGGTGATCAGCAACACATCGCCGGGGACGGCCTGAAGCCGTTTGAGATCGTCCGCGTCGAGGCGGACCAAGCCGCGGCCCGTGTCCTCCAGAAATGCCTCGGCTACCCGGAGTTGCGTTCCGTTCTGGCCCTCTTGGTTCACGGCCTTACCCCGCTCCTGCGCGCGCGAGCAGAAATTGTGGATGTTAGCGCTTTTCCTAGAACAACCCGACCACCTTGCCATCGACCAGATCGATCTTGTTCGCAGACGGCACCTTGGGCAGCCCCGGCATGGTCATGATGTCGCCGCAGACCATGACCACGAATTCGGCGCCGGCCGCGAGCCGCACTTCGCGCACGTTGATCACGTGATTCTCGGGCGCGCCGCGCAATTGCGCGTCGGTGGAAAACGAATACTGCGTCTTCGCCACGCACACCGGGTAATGCCCGTAGCCGTCCTCCTGCAGCTTCTTGATCTGGTTGCGCACCTTTGCGTCAGCGGTGACCTCCGAGGCGCGATAGACTTTATTCGCGATCTTGTTCACCTTGTCCCACAGGCTGTCCGTTTCCGCATAGACAAAACTGAGCTCGGACTTCTTCGCGCACAACTCGACCACCATGTTCGCCAGTTCGGTGGCGCCCTTGCCGCCGTCGGCCCAGTGCGTCGCCAGCACGACTTTGACGCCGAGCTTGGCCATGCGCGCTTTGAGCATGTCCACCTCGGCCGCGGTGTCGCTGGTGAAGTGGTTGATCGACACCACGCAGGGAATGCCGTACACCCTTTGCACGTTATCGACGTGGCGCTCCAGATTCACCAGGCCCTTGTCGAGCGCGGCAAGATTCTCCTGCGTAATCGTCTTCAGGTCCGCGCCGCCATGGTACTTTAGCGCGCGCACCGTAGCCACAATCACCGTGGCCGACGGGCGCAGGCCGCTCTTGCGGCATTTGATGTCGATGAATTTTTCCGCGCCCAGGTCGGCGCCGAAGCCGGCCTCGGTCACGACGTAATCGGCGAGCTTCAGCGCGGTCTTGGTGGCGATCACCGAGTTGCAGCCATGGGCGATGTTCGCAAACGGGCCGCCATGGATGAACGCCGGGCTGTTCTCCAGCGTCTGCACCAGGTTCGGCGCCAGCGCATCGCGCAACAGCACGGTCATCGCGCCGTGGGCGTTCAGGTCACGGGCGTAGATCGGTTTCTGGTCACGGCTGTACGCCACCACGATATTGCCCAGGCGTTTTTTCAGATCCTCGAGCGAATTCGACAGGCAGAATATCGCCATCACCTCGGAGGCCACCACGATGTCGAAGCCGTCCTGGCGCGGATAGCCGTTCCCCGGGCCGCCCAGCGACACGACGATGTCGCGAAGGGCCCGGTCGTTCATGTCCACCACGCGTTTCCAGGCGATGCGGCGCACGTCGATCCCGAGTTCGTTGCCGTGGTGTATGTGGTTGTCCAACAGCGCCGCCAGCAGATTGTTGGCAAGGCCGATGGCGGAGAAGTCACCGGTGAAATGCAGATTGATATCTTCCATCGGCACCACCTGCGCATAGCCGCCGCCGGCGGCGCCGCCTTTCATGCCGAATACCGGGCCGAGCGAGGGCTCGCGCAGGCAGATCATCGCCTTCTTGCCGATTCGGTTGAGCGCGTCGCCCAGGCCGACCGTGGTGGTGGTCTTGCCCTCGCCCGCCGGGGTCGGCGTCATCGCCGTGACCAGTATCAGCTTGCCATCGGGCCGGTCTTTCAGGCTGTCGACATAGGCGAGTGACACCTTCGCCTTGTAATGACCGTAGGGTTCCAGGTGCTCTTCGCCAATACCGAGCTTTTCCGCAGCCAGCTTGGGAATGCGTTGCATTTTTGCCTTCTGGGCGATGTCGATGTCCGATGGCATGACGGTCTCCGAAGTGGTGTTTGGACTGATGAGGTGAAATATAGGCACACTGGCGAGGTGCAGCCTTGACGCCGATCAAGAATTACCTAAGCGGTGCACCAACTTCGGCGGATGTAGTTGAATACCTCGAGCTGTAGCGATCGAACTTGCGCGGACGGCGTCCCGTCCGCGCGGATCGCCGATTGCGCGCGGATGAAAAACACATCCGCGCGCAATCGGCGATCTCATATAAAAGCCCCACACCGACCTTGCTTTTATCCATAACCATGTTTTTCGTACGGATGCGCTTCTCATCCGTACCAAAAACATGGTTGGCGCGCGAAGCGCGCAATGGCCGCTCGTAACATGCGCCAGCACTCAAGACGCCGTAGATAGCGACTGCCCACCACCGAAACTGGAGGACAGCGGCGCCGGCCCGCCTCTGCTCACTTTCACCGCGCAGTATTTGAACTCGGGGATCTTGCCGAACGGATCGAGCGCAGGATTCGTGAGTTTGTTCGCCGCCGCTTCGTAATAGCAGAAGGGAATGAACACCGCGCCCCTGGGGGTGCCGGCATCGGCACGCGCGTAGAGCGATATCGAGCCGCGGCGCGAAGCCACCGTCACCACTTCGCCCGACGCAACGCCGAAGCCGTCGAGGTCGAGCGGATGGAATGACGCCATCGGCTCGGGCTCGATCGCATCGAGCACGCCGGCGCGCCGCGTCATCGCCCCGGTATGCCAGTGCTCCAGCTGGCGCCCGGTGATCAGCACCATGGGATAATTCGCGTCCGGCTGCTCGTCGGCGGAAATCAGATTCGCGGGGACGAACCTGGCGCGGCCGGTGGCGGTGGGGAAATGCTCGGTGAACACCACCGACTGGCCCGGATCGCCCTCCTCTTCGCACGGGTAGGTCACCGCGGAGTCGCGCTCGAGGCGCTCCCAGGTGATGCCGCCGATGGTATCCATGCCGGCGCGCATCTCGACGAACACTTCGGACACATGGCCGTAGTTCCAGGTCAGGCCCATGCGTTTGGCGATTTCCTGGATAATCCACAGATCTTCCTTCGCCTCGCCCGGCGGTTCGATGGCCTTGCGTCCGAGCTGCACCATGCGGTCGGTATTGGTGACCGTACCGTCCTTCTCCGGCCACGCCGTCGCGGGCAGCACCACATCGGCAAGATAGGCGGTTTCGGTGAGGAAAATGTCCTGCACCACCAGATGGTCGAGCGCGGCCAGCGCTTCGCGCGCCTGATTGACGTCGGGATCGGACATGGCCGGATTCTCGCCCATCACGTACATGCCGCGGATTTGCTTTTTCTTCGCCGCATGCATGATCTCGACCACGGTGAGCCCGGGCTTGGGATCGAGGTCGGGCGCGCCCCACAGTTTGGCGAAACGCGCCCTCGCTTCCGCGTTGTCGACGCGCTGGTAATTCGGATACATCATCGGAATCAGGCCCGAGTCCGACGCACCCTGCACGTTGTTCTGTCCCCGGAGGGGATGCAGCCCGGTGCCCGGCCGGCCGATCTGGCCGGTCATCAGCGCGAGCGCGATCAGGCAACGTGCATTGTCGGTGCCGTGCACGTGCTGCGAAATGCCCATGCCCCACAGGATCATCGACGCTTTCGACGTGGCGTACAGCCGCGCGACTTCGCGGATTACCTGCGCCGGGACGCCGCAGATCGGCGCCATTTTCTCCGGGCTGTACTTCTTCACGTTCGCGGCGAGCGCCGCATAACCCGAAGTGCGGTCGCGGATGAATTCCTGATTCGCGAGCCCCTCGGTGACGATGGTGTGCATCATCGCGTTCAGCAAGGCGACGTCGGTGTCCGGATTGAACTGCAGCGCGTAAGTGGCGTGGCGCGAAAGGTCGGTGCCGCGCGGATCAGCGAGAATGAGCTTGGTGCCGTTCCTGACCGCGTTCTTGATCCAGGTCGCCGCTACCGGATGATTGACCGTGGGGTTGGCGCCGATCACCAGCACCACCTCGGCGTGTTGCACGTCGCTCACCTGGTTGGAGACGGCGCCGGAGCCCACGCCCTCGAGCAGCGCGGCCACCGAGGAGGCATGGCACAGCCGCGTGCAATGGTCGACGTTATTGGAACCGAAGCCGGTGCGCACCAGCTTCTGGAACAGATACGCTTCCTCGTTCGAGCCTTTGGCCGAGCCGAAACCGGCGAGCGCGTGCTTGCCGTGCCGGTCACGAATCCGCGCGAGGCCGCCGGCGGCGAACGCCAGCGCTTCATCCCAGCTCGCCTCGCGGAAAGCGTCGCGCCAGTTATCCGGATCGATGCTGAAATCGCCGCTCTTCGCGACGCCCGCTTTGCGTATCAGCGGCACGGTCAGGCGCTGGCGGTGGTGCGCGTAGTCAAAGCCGTAGCGCCCCTTCACGCACAGGCGGCCGTGGTTGGACGGGCCATCGCGGCCCTCGACGTGGACGATCTTGTTGGCGGTCACATGGTAAGTCAGCTGGCAGCCGACGCCGCAATAGGGACAGACCGAATCGATCGTCTTTTCCGCCAGCGTCAATGCAGCGTTCCGCGCGGGCAGCCCTTGTTGGAGCGTCTTCGACGCAAGGGCGCCGGTCGGGCACGCCTGCACGCACTCGCCGCAGGCGACGCAGGTGCTCGCCGCCATGGCATCGTCGAAATCGAACACGATTTTGGAATGCTCGCCGCGGAAAGCGTAGCCGATGACGTCGTTCACCTGTTCCTCGCGGCAGGCTCTGAGGCAACGCGTGCACTGGATGCAGGCGTCCAGGTTCACCGCGATCGCGGGGTGCGAAACGTCGGCCAGGGGCTGCGCGCGCCGCGCGAAGCGCGGCTTACCCAATTTCAATTTCTGCGCCCACTGGTCGAGTTCCGAATTGGGCGTATAGGACTGCTCCGACATGTCGGAGAGCAGCAGCTCGAGCACCATCTTCTGGCTGGCGACGGCGCGCGCGCTGTCGGTGGTCACTTCCATGCCGTCCTTGGGCGTGCGGCAGCAGGAGGGCGCGAGCGCGCGCTCGCCCTTGATCTCGACCACGCAGGCGCGGCAGTTGCCGTCGGGCCGCAGGCCTTCCTTGTAGCAAAGATGAGGGATCTCGACGCCGTAATGCTTGGCCGTTTCGATGATGGTCTCGTCGGCGCGCCCGATCACGGACTTGCCGTTCAGCTTGAACTCCACCGGCAGCGCGGCGATTTCCTGTTTGGTGATCGCGGTCATCGGTCTTGCTCCCGGCTATCGATCAGGCAATTTCATGGGAGAAATATTTCATCACGCTGAGCACCGGATTGGGCGCGGCCTGGCCCAGGCCGCAGATCGACGCATCGATCATGACCTGCGAGAGTTCAGCCAGCAGCGGCTGGTTCCATTTCGGCGCCTCCAGCAGCCGCAGCGCCTTCGCCGTGCCGACGCGGCAGGGGGTGCATTGGCCGCAGGACTCGTCGGCGAAGAAACGCATCAGATTGCGCGCCGCAGCGGCGGCGCGGTCATGTTCGGACAGGATCATCACCGCGGCCGAGCCGATGAAGCAGCCATATGGCTGCAGGGTGTCGAAATCGAGCGGGATATCGCCCATCGACGCCGGCAGGATGCCGCCGGAGGCGCCGCCGGGAAGATAGGCGTAGAACTCGTGTCCCTTGATCATGCCGCCGCAGTACTCGGCGATCAGCTCTTTCACCGTGATGCCCGCCGGCGCGAGGTGCACGCCCGGCTTGTTCACGCGCCCGGAAACCGAGAACGAGCGCAGGCCGCGGCGTCCGCGGCGGCCCTGGCCCGCGAACCAGGCCGCGCCCTTTTCCAGGATTTCGCGCACCCAGTAGAGCGTCTCCATGTTGTGCTCCAGCGTCGGCCGGTCGAATAGCCCCACCTCGGCTACGTAGGGCGGACGCAGGCGCGGCATGCCGCGTTTGCCCTCGATCGATTCGATCATCGCCGACTCCTCGCCGCAGATATAGGCGCCCGCGCCGCGGCGCAGATGGATCGGCGGCAGCGCGCAGGGCGGCTTGGCGCGGAGCGCCGCAATCTCGCGTTCGAGGATGGCGCGACAGCCGGCATATTCATCGCGCAAGTAGATATAGACCTCGGCGATGCCGGCGGTCCAGGCCGCGATCAGCATGCCTTCGAGAAACCGGTGAGGATCGCGCTCGAGGTAGTAGCGATCCTTGAACGTGCCCGGCTCGCCCTCGTCGATGTTCACCGCCAGCAGGCGAGGCGTGGACTCGGCGCGCACGATTTTCCACTTGCGCCCGGCAGGGAAGCCCGCTCCGCCCAGGCCGCGCAAGCCGGAATCCTCCATCACCTGCGTCAACTCGCGGTAGTCGCGTTCACCCGCGAGGCATTGCTGCAGGATGCGGTAACCGCCGTGCCTGCGGTAGTCGCCGTACGCGATGTACTTGCCCGGTGTTGGCTTGAGCGCCTTCGCCTCGACCAGTTTCTTCACCCCGTCCAGGGTCGCGTGCGGCAGCGGATTCTGCCCGACCACCGCCACCGGCGCGGTCTCGCAGCGTCCGACGCAAGGCGCGGATAGTACGCGCACTTCCCGGCCGAGCAGGCCGGGCAGTTTCTCCAGCAGCTTTTTAGCCCCGGCCATTTCACAGGCGAGCGACTCGCACACGCGTACGGTAATCGCCGGCGGCGCCGCCTCGCCTTCCTTCACCACGTCGAAATGGTGATAGAAGGTCGCGACCTCGAATACCTCTGCCAAGGACAGCTTCATTTCCGCGGCGAGCGCAACCAGGTGCGCCGCCGACAGGTGCGCGTAGCGGTCCTGGATCTTGTGCAGGTGCTCGATCAG
>Ga0315281_10006464_pt1 | contig 16666 bp, 18 predicted proteins | sample YL17G07_0_MG_FD_204540 | JGI IMG/M metagenome (GOLD analysis project Ga0315281, IMG submission 204540) | Sediment microbial communities from Yellowstone Lake, YNP, Wyoming, USA - YL17G07_0 | ecosystem: Environmental > Aquatic > Freshwater > Lake > Sediment | place: USA: Wyoming | collected...
GTATACTTATCAGCTTTCTCAATGCCTTAATAGACATTCCCGGCAATGAAAAAATAACCGACTTGACTATAGTTGACCCATATCAGATGCCTAAACTAAAGGGGATGAAAGATACATTCCTTGACGTTAAGGCAATCCTGTCAAACGGTAAGAGGATTATCATAGAAATGCAGGTGTTAAATGTAGCGGGTTTTGAAAAGAGGATATTGTTTAATGCGGCAAAAGAATATTCAAACCAATTAAATGTTGGAAAACATCATGCTATGCTAGCGCCAGTTATTGCGCTTACAATAACAGATTTTATAATGTTTAAGGAGTATGAAAAGGTAATATCATATTTTAAACTTATAGAGAAAGAGAAATATATAAAGTATAGCGATGATGTAGAGTTGATATTCATAGAACTGCCAAAGTTTAAAAAGGGGATTGAAGAGATAGAAGGAATAACTGAGAAGTGGATATATTTTATGAAAAACGCAGGCAAACTAAACTATATACCTGAGACATTGGCGCAAGATAATGAAATAAAGAAGGCATTTGAAATATTAAACACTGCGGGGATGACAGAGGAAGAGCTTAATGAGCAGAGGAATAGACATACCTTTATTCATATGCAAAAAGACATACTGAAAGAAGCTATGACTGCCCATGAAAAGGGAATAAAAAAGGGTAAGGTTGAAATTGCTAAGAATCTCTTAAAGGCTGGATTTGAAATAGATGCTATTGTAACGTTAACAGGATTAAATCAGAGAGAAATTGAAGATATTCGCTGAACAAAATAGACCGTGTCCTTTTAAAGTAGTTTAACACAGCAATTGTCAGAGAGAAAAAATATAGCGGTAAAATAAGGAATATAGACGCTATAATTGAATTTTGTAAATACTTTTGCAAGAGGCTCAAATGTATTAAATTTGTATCTTTTTAAAAAAATGACTTCCAAGCCACAAAAATATCAGCGTAACTCCCCCAAGGATTGTAATATCTGTACCCAAGCCGTAGTGGCCTACATTTATTAATATTATGCGAAGCGCGTCTATTCCGTATGACAATGGATCAAGCCGAACTATAATTAATAGCGCCTTAGGTAATCCTTGCAAAGGGAAAAGAGCGCCTGAAAGAAAGAATATCGGCATAACTAGAAAGTTCATAATGAGATGAAATCCCTGCATGTCTTCAAGAAGCGAGGCAATCATTGTGCCTAAAGATGTGAAAAGAATGGCAATCAAAAACATTACCCCGATTGCTGGAATTATTGCAAACCAGCTTACAGGGCGAAAGCCAAAAATCAGGGATAACAGCAATACTAAAATGCCTTGCATAGTGGCAACGGTAGCGCCTCCAAGAGTTCTTCCGATCATTATATTGAAACGTGATATGGGAGCTGCCAGAGTTTCTTTTAAAAATCCGAATTGGCGGTCCCAGATAACCTCCATGCCTGAAAAAATAGCCGTAAATATAATACCCATAGCAATTATGCCTGGTGAGAGGAAATTTAGGTAGCTGCCCTGTCCTGCCTGTTGAAATACAGAATTCAGACCATAACCCATAGCGAGTAAGAAAAGAAGCGGCTGCCCAAGAGAGCCTATCATACGGGACTTGGAGCGCAGGTATTTTTTGATTTGTCTGAGCCAAAGTATATATATCTTTTTCATAGTTGTTATCTTTTCCGCCACATTTTGTGCATATTTCTCAAACGATCAGTTGAAGTAACCGTTTCTTCACGAATTGTAGAGCCTGTAAACGCAAGAAAGGCTTCTTCTAAAGAAGTAGTATTAGTTTGCTTTTTTAATGTCTCTGTTGTGCCGATTGCGATAATCTTACCGTGATCGATTATGGCAATACGCTGGGCAATTTTATCTGCTTCTTCCATATAGTGTGTAGTGAAAAATACTGTAGTTCCATCATTATTATTGAGGTCTCTTAGATATGCCCAAATATGGTTTCTGGTCTGTGGATCAAGCCCAAGAGTAGGCTCGTCAAGAAAGATTATCTTAGGGAGATGGAGCAGCCCCCTAGCAATCTCAAGACGGCGTTTCATGCCTCCTGAAAATTCTCTTACGAAGCTGTCTTTACGATTCCACAGGTCAACATATTTAAGTAATTCCTCTATTTTTTGTTTTAATACATTGCTTTTGACATCATAAAGCACGCCATGTATCTCCATATTTTCCCAAGCAGTCAGATCATCATCAAGGCTAGGGTCTTGAAAGACAATTCCAAAAGAACGACGTGTGGCATCTGGATGTTTGACTGGATCATTGCCATTGAGTATCATAGAACCGCTTGAAGGTTTAAGCAGAGTTGTCAACATTTTTATAGTGGTTGACTTGCCTGCGCCATTTGGACCTAGAAAGGCAAATATCTCACCCTTCTCTACATTAAAAGAGATATTATCAACCGCAATGATATCTCCGAATTTTTTCGTTAGGTTTTTAACTTCAATAATTGTATTCATATTGTAATTAGTTAGTTTTATTATGTAAATTTAGATAGATTTTTTACTATTATAGCATAAAAATATAAAAATAACACATGAGGAGAGGAAAAATTAAAGATATAATTAATAAATACATTCATTAAAAATGAAATTCTAAGTAAATCTTTACTCTGCGTCTTTGCGGTGGAAAATTTACTTTTTTGAATGCAGCTTGGTATTGTATCACCAAACACAAAACAATCCTTTAATATTATCAATCTCATCATTTATTGAGACAGGTATTTTCAATATTGTCTTTCGATAAGTCCTTGCATTTATTGCATCTGGGGCAACTGTAAATGAGATAGCCCCGTCTCTATCTGTTCGATAAATTTCAGAGCCTTCAACTTCTAATCTCTCTATTACTTCTGGGCAGGGATGTCCAAATGGGCTGTCTTCCCTTACGCTTATTACTGAGGCTTTTGGCGAGACGTATTCTATGAATTGCCTCTCTGAAGAGGTCTTGCTTCCATGATGGGCAACCTTTAATACCGTGCAAGATAATATTTTCCCAAGACTTAACAATAAGGTTTCAGCCTTTGTATCAATATCGCCTGTAAATAGAAATGAAGCCTCCCCCAATACAGCCTTAATAACCAGAGAATAATTATTATCTGAAACACCATGACTGCTGTTCTTTGAGACAAAAGATTCATATGGGTTAAGAGCTATCAAGCGGGACGCAGTATCAATATTGATAACATCGCCTGCATGCAGGTGTTTTATATCTATACCTTTTTGCTCAAAGTATTTGAGCATCTCCTCAGAATAAATCACATGTCCATTATCTAAGATTGCCCTGACATTAAAATATTTTAATAGCAGTCCAAGTCCTCCAAAATGGTCTGATTCTGCATGAGAGAGCGTAATTGCATCTATGGTGTTTATTCCCCTATACATCAAATAATTTTTGACCTCACGCCCAGTTTTGCCTGTATCCATAACAATCGTCCTGCCTCCTTTGGTCTCAATAACCGCGGCATCGCCATTTCCAACAGACAAAAAGGTCACCTTAGAATCCCTTTGACTGCTTATAGACCAGAAGGAAAATAAACATACCGCAGTAATAGATAGTATTATCAGAGAAATCCATCTTCGTTGCGGGAACTTAAATAATAAAAATAGACCAGCATACATTGGTAAAATAATGATTACTGGAAATTGCCTTACGCTTATTGAGGCATAGGGGATAGAGGCAAAAAATCCAACTAACTTGATAAATATATCGGTAATCAAAGTCAAGATTTCGGCATTTGGAAAATATCCAGTCAATAAATAGCTTAGACTTCCCAAAAATGCCATAGGTAAGATGATTAAACAAAATATCGGAATTGTTATAAGATTTGAAATAGGAGAAATAAGCGAGATAGTATGAAATACATACATGGTAATCGGCAGTGTTCCCAAAAGTGCGGCATTTGTCACTAATGATAACTCCTTGAAGTATGAAAAAATCCGAACCAACATGCCCTGACCTTCGATTATCAGTTCTTTATCATAAGGTTTATTTACTGATAATCCAATAAATAGCACCGCAAGAAATGATAGTTGAAACGAGATGCTAAGCATTGACTTTGGGTCAAACACCAAGATAATAAACGCAGCAACTAAAATACTGTTTAACCATATCCTTCTTCGCCCCAATAAATAACCCCATAAGGATAAACTTATCATTATATATGAGCGTATGACAGGAACATTAAACCCTGATATTAAAAGATATATTAATAGTATAGGGATTGTAAGTATTGCGGCAGCCTTTGATGGGGTTATATATGCGGTCATCCTATTTAAGAGCTTAAATGGCAGCATATGTATTAATAATTTAATGATGCCAAATATTAAAATAGAAATAAGTCCAAGATGTGTGCCAGAGATACACAATAAATGAGAAAGACCAGTACGCGAAAAATCACGTAATATCTCATCGCTCAATATGCCGTTTTTACCAATTATAATAGCTGAAAGCAGGGCTGCAGTGTCAGGAGGAAAATTATAATAAAAATAATTAAACAATCTATATCTCCATCTTTGAGGCAGCCAGATATTTGAAGAATCCTTTGATATTGAATATATTTTATGGATATTCCCAAGCTGCTTTGAAGCAGATATTGAGCCTCCAGGATTATAATATGCAATATCTGGCAGTATCTTTACAGATAACGATAACTCTGTGCCTGGTTCAAAGGGATTTGGAGTAAACATAGAAACTACATTACGCATTGGGGTATTTGTATAGTCGACCTTAAATTCTTGTAAATAACCGTTGGACGTCTTTTGAGGGATGGAGGAAAATGTCCCATTTATAAACTCATATTTATTATATTTAGTATCTATAATTTTATCTGTATGTACAAAACCAATTATTAAACCTATAAATATCCCTGTTACCACAACTGTTATATGCCTCTTAGAATAAAGTAACGCAGATAAAATTATTATTAAGATTACTCCTGTGGTTATTGGAAAAAGACTTAAGCCATAAAACGAGGCAGCCCCAATAATAAAAGAAATAAAAAAATAAGTAATTAAAAATTCATCTTTAATAGTAACCATTTGTTATATTATCATAATGTAATTATGAAAACCTGCTTGACCAGATAAATAAGATACTATAAAGTATCAATGGGGGTTGCGCCTTTTCATCAATAGCCCCGCAATGCGTTAAGGTAAAGATTATGAGTATTAACAAAAAGATAAAACCACATTATCACGGTCACAGAGAACGGCTAAAGGATAGGTATATAAAAGGCGGAGTAAATGCCTTAGCTGACTATGAGGCGCTTGAATTATTATTGACATTTGCCATTCCAACGGGAGACGTTAAGCCTCTTGCAAAGGAGCTTATAAAAAAATTCAACAACATTCAAGGCGTGCTTGATGCAAGCGTTGAAACTTTGATGGAGGTTAAGGGAATAGGCAAACACAGCGCAGTGCTTCTAAATGTGATCAAAGACATTGGCAGTCTCTATCTAAGACACAAACAAGTTCACAAAAAAACAATAACAAATACCAGAGATATCATTGATTACCTTATATCCATTATCGGTAATTCACAAGACGAACAATTCCTGACATTATTCCTAAATGTCTCAAACGAGATTATAGCAGAAGAGGTAATAACCATAGGCACAATCAATCATGCAACCGTGTACCCTAGAAAGATACTTGAGTCAGCAATCAAATATAAGGCTCTAAGGCTAATACTTGTGCACAATCACCCTGGAGGCACTTTAGACCCATCTTTCAGTGATATAACGCTGACCTCAAAATTAAAGACAATGTCTAACCTGTTTGACATAGAGGTCTATGACCATATTATAGTTACAAAAAATGGATACATGAGTTTTAGTGAGAAAAAGATACTTTAATTTTGGAGAAAATCTTGAAACAACAATCCACAGATGAATTTATAATAATGACCTCAGATTATATGGAGAAGGGTTTTTTAGATAATATCATAGATATGTTTAGATATGATGAGAGTCTATATTACCTTATACCAATATATATAGCAGATGAGCGTCTCAGGGTAAGGATTGGGGCTATAGCTCTGGTTGAATCGCTTTATGAGATTGGCTTTGGCAATATCAAAGAGGCTGCAGACGCAATTGTACCGCTATTAAAAAACCCAAACTCATATATCAGAGGGGACAGCGCATATTGTTTAGGAGTGATAGGGGATTCAAGACATATTAAATATATTGAAGAGCTCTATAATGACCCTAAGGCAGATGTAATAGAGTCTGCCAAAGATGCGGTTATAGAGATTAGAAATAGAGTTGGTCAAGTTGATTAAATACTTGCAAAAAACATTAAAAACTCTACATCATAGAGTATGATAGTTAAATGTCCGACATGTGGAATAAAAGTAGTATGGGAAGAAAATGTTTTTAGACCATTCTGCTCAGAGAGATGCAAGATTAATGACCTTGCCGCTTGGGCAGATGCCCAGTATGTTGTTTCTGAAGAGATTGATGAGGGACTGGATATAGATGGGTTAAATGAGAGGATTAATTAAAAAAAGGAATTATGATCTATTATGCAAATGAATCTTGAATTAAAATCAATAAAACTTGAAGTAATATATTCAAATAAAATTGAATTCAAAATAAACAATTTTGAAATTGAACATCCATTTTCTCTTCTTATTGGCGATAATGCTCAAGGGAAAACAAAGGTTGTTCAGTTTCTTATGTTTATGGCTAGCCTTGTTGGAAATTCGCCTTTATTTATTAATACAAACGCTAAAGCTATTTTTATATTTATAGAAGATCATAATCCAAATAATTTACTTACTTATGAAATAGATATTACAAATGAGAATGGCAAAAATATTTATAAAGAAGATATTATTAGAAATGATAAACAAATATATTCTTCATCAAATAAAATATTAATTAATGAGTTAACAGGAAATTCTATTGGTCCAATTTTTATATCACCTCATACGCCAGTTATATCTACAATAGATAATAATTCAGATTATCATTCTATTTCGTCAATCAATTCTTTTTTTTCTCGTATAGTTATTATATCTTCAGATAAGAGGAATGAAATACAAATTCTTCCAAATCAAATACACCCTAATGCAATAGGTACAAATATTTCCTCAGTATTATTATCATGGAAAGAGCAATACCCTCATTTATTTAATGAAACTATTTCAGAATTCAAAAGATGTTTTGACTTTATTGATGAGATTGATTTTTCACAGCGTATTATTAATAACTCGGTAGTTAAGGTAATTTTTGAGAAAGAAAAAGGACATTCAGTACCTATTCATATTTCAGAATGGTCAAATGGAATGATACGTATTTTACATTTATTGATGCTTCCCAATATCCCATTTAAAAGAAATGATGAGATATTGAGTCCTTCACTTATATTAGTTGATGAAATAGAAAACGGTCTTGATTATAAAAGACTAAAATATATAATAAAATTCCTTGAAAACTATAGTGATGACATGCAAATAATAATCACAAGCCACTCACCTTTAGTATGCGATTTTATACATCCTAAAAATTGGATAATAATAAAAAGAAAAGGAGCAATACTCAACTTTAATTCTCCATCTAAAGTTGAAGAAAATCTTGAGGAAGACTTAGAATTATTTCAACGTAATCACTGGGATTTTTATTCAAGACATATTAATAATTCAGACGACTATAATGCAAATGAAAACGCCTAATAAACTATGGTTTTTTGTTGAGGGGGATGCAGAAGAAGAACTTATTAAGCGCTTAGTTAGGTATCAAAAACCTGATCAACTGAAACTGTTTGAAGATTTAAAAGAATTTTTATGTATTGATACTAATCCTTATCCTCATATTCCGTGTTATTGTGATAACTGTGAGTCTGTAGATAATATCGGTCATAAAATTAAGCAGCGAGCCTATCAAATTCAACTAATAAAAAATTTAGAAATAATCGTTATATGCGATATAGAAAAAGAACCTTGTAATTCTTCACGAAAGAAAAAAATATTAACTATTATAACTGAATTAAATCAATCTAAGATTAAATTTATATTTTTTAATCCTATGATAGAAAATTTCTATTTTGAAAATGAAAAAATAATAATAGATGTCATAAAAAAGGCATATAAGGATAAATTTCAAAAAGAAGCGCCAATAATTATCTTAGAAAAAGATAGTTCAAGTAAAATATATTTGATAAAACAATCATTTAAAAAATATAACCTTAAATACAAAGAAGCAGATTTTGCTGAAAATTTTTTCCCAAAGTTTGACTATATAAATTCAACTAATAATACTATAATACGAATGTTAAGTTTCATTAATAATAATTAAAATATTATCAATTAGTAATTTAACGATGAAGTCCCAAAAAATCTTATCATAAAATATGTATACCCAACGACTAAATTCATTAAAGACAAAAAATCTTTACAGAAAGATTTTAGACCGTCAGTCATGTCAAAACAGGATAATTACAATCAATAATAATACCCTGCTAAATTTTTCGTCTAATGATTATCTAGGGCTATGCTCAAATACGCAAATCTTTGATAATGCTGTAACCCTTGCCCGTGAATATGGAAGCGCTGGGGCTTCACGCCTTTTAAGCGGAGGATGTCACTTACATCAAAGGCTTGAGGCTGAAGTTGCAAGATTTAAAGGAACAGAGCGGGCATTAATCTTTAACTCTGGATATGCGGCAAATGTCGGAAGCATCCCAACACTAGCATCTAAGGGTGATGCGATTTTCAGCGATCAACTTAATCACGCAAGCATTATTGACGGTTGCAGGCTATCGCATGCTGAGACATATATTTATAATCATAATGACCCTGCCCATCTTGAGGCATTGCTAAAACAGACTAACGCAAGGATCAAGCTTGTTATTACTGAGTTAATCTTTAGTATGGATGGAGATATTGCGCCTCTAAGTGAAATATATAATCTTTGCAGACATTATAATGCCCTTTTATATATAGACGAGGCTCATGCAACAGGCGTAATTATTGGGACAAAGAATGAAACAAGCAATGATGTAATAAGTATGGGGACATTTTCAAAGGCTCTTGGTTCATATGGAGGATATATCTCCTCATCAAATATGATTATTGATTATCTAATAAACACATCAAGAAGCCTGATATATTCAACAGCCCTTCCTGCCTTTAATATTGCTTCCTCTATCTGCGCCCTTGACTATGTGATTAAACGTCCAGAGTTAAATAATAGACTGATGGAAAATATCGAGTTTATAAGGACTGCTCTTATTAATGCTGGATATAATGTGACTCTAACACCAACGCCGATTATTCCGATTTTGTTAGACTCATCATTAGATGCCCTGCAATTATCTAAATATCTCTATGAGCATGGGATATATGTGCCTGCTATACGTCCTCCGACTGTATCTCAATCAAGGCTTAGAATATCTATTTCAGCCTTTCATACCACGGATGATCTGTCTTTATTAATTGATACTTTAAATAAAGGTCTATTATGTATTTTGCGTTAGTCACTGGAGCCTCAGGAGGTCTTGGAAGAGAGATAGTCTTGGGATTATTAAAAGATGATATTACAGTATTTGGGGTTTATAACAATACAGATATACGCTCCAAATTTCAGGAATATAATAGATTTATTCCAATCAAGGCAGATATTAATATCAAGACAGATATTATAAGATTGTTTAAAGAGATTAATATCAAAACCGACAGGCTTGATTATTTAATCAATGCCGCTGGAGTTACCCATGATGGATTGCTGATAAGATATAGTGAATCAGATTGGGACATGGTTATATCTATCAATCTTTCAGCATGTTTTTATATAATCAAAGAGGCGCTTGGCTTATTAAGACAAACTGGTAATGGGCATATTATTAATATAACATCAATCTCAGGGATTAAGGGTAATACTGGACAGGCTGCATACAGCGCATCAAAGGCTGGGCTTATCGGCATGTCGCTCTCTATGGCTAAAGAGCTGTCAGAGTTTGGAATCAGGGTAAATGTGGTAAACCCTGGATATATGCCGACTGTTATGGGTAATCTAAGACAAGAGGCTATGCGGAAAGCCAAAAATGAAAGTTTGATGAATACCTTATCAGATCCGATGGAATCTGCGCAAATGATAATAAATATATTAAAGATGAAAAATATTACAGGTCAGATATTTAACCTTGACAGCAGAATTGGCTGAAAAAGCTAGTGAAAAGTGAAAAGTGTAAAACTAAAAGTGAACAGCATTCAATTAAAAATTATTTATTAACTACTTTTAACTATTTTTTCACTTTTCACTTTTCACTTTTCACTTTTCACTTTTCACTTTTTTGTAGAGGGATTATATGAAAGGATTTTTTATAACAGGCACTGGCACTGGCGTTGGTAAGACAATTGTAACAATAATCATAGGATTATATCTAAAGTCGCATGGATATGAAAATATGATTGCCCTAAAACCTATTGAGTCAGGATGTAAAAAAATAAATAATGTCTTGACACCGCATGATGGAAGTTTGATAAAGGAGATACTTGGATTAGATGTTGGGCTTGATGTTATCACCCCAATCAGATACTCTATACCCCTTGCGCCAATGGCAGCCTCTGAGATTGAAGGAAATCCATTTGATAAATCACTTTTGCTTAGACATATTAAAGAGGTGGCTAATAAATATGATCATTTATTGATTGAAGGGATTGGCGGTTTGATGGTGCCTATAACCGATAAATATTTTGTCTATAATTTGATAAAGGATATAAAGCTTCCAGTTATTATCGTTGCTGGAGCAGGTCTTGGAACGATTAATCATACGCTTATGTCAGTTGATTTTGCGTTAAATAATGGAATAAATGTTGCTGGGGTGATAATTAATAATTGCAGTAATGACAGTTCCGATGAGTCAATTGCCTCAAATCCAAAGATAATCAGAGAGTTAAGCCCAGCGCCAGTTATAGGATGTATTCCTTATTTAGAAGGTCTTAGTCATAAAGATTTTGAAAATGCGGTAAGGTGTATTGACAAATCGTTATTAAAATATCTATAGTCATATAGTATTTTTATTATGGGGTAAAGGGGTCTTAGACCCCTTTTGGGAGTTTGAGGGCAAAGCCCTCATATAGATGCCTTTTTATGAAACGATATATTGTAGCGATAACAGGAGCAAGCGGGTCAATTCTTGGTATTAATATTGCTAAAGAGTTGCTTATAGATTGTGAGGTTCATTTGATAATCTCTAATCACGCCTTTGATGTCATAAATAATGAGACAGAGTTTAAATGGCAGCGAGATAATATAGATTTAATTATTCAATATTTTAATTCAGACAGGCTTTTTATCCATGACGTGAGTAATCAATCTGCTTCAATCTCAAGCGGCTCATTTATTACTGATGGCATGTTTATAGTCCCGTGTTCAATGAAGACTCTGTCTGCGGTTGCAAATGGTTACGCTAATAATCTGATAACCCGCGCCTCTGATGTGATAATTAAAGAAGGCAGGAGGCTTCTTATTGCCCCAAGAGAGATGCCTTTTAGTCTAATACATCTTGAAAATATGTCAAAGCTCTCACGTTTGGGTGTAATCATTGCCCCGCCCAACCCGGCATTTTATCATAATCCAGAGACAATAGGACAATTAATCGGATATATGACTGGTAAGATGCTTGATTTAATGGGAATTGATAATAATCATTATAAAAGATGGAAATAAGTTATAACAGCCGTCCCTCTAATATTCCAAATACCTTACCGCCAACTATCACCTCTATCTTTGAGTCTGACTGATGCGCTGACAGATAAAGCCTTGATGGTCTGCCAACAAGGTATCCCTGCTCAACGGTTATATCTATTTTATTGGTTTTAAAGTATTGTGTCTTAATAAGATAGCCAGCAAGCGATCCATTAGCGCTTCCAGTTGCTGGGTCTTCGGGGATTCCATAGTAATCTGCAAAAAACCTTACGCTTAAATCATCACTCCCGCTATTACTCCCTTTGCAAAATACAAGTATAGCCTTTGGGGTAATGGTTTCGATAAGTTTATCGTATTTAAGACGATTTATCTTTATGTGGTTTAAGCAATCAAGGGTTTTTATTGGCACGATAATTACAGAAAAACCGTTTGATACCTCCATTATTGGATACTCATGGTCTATAAATTTTCTTTCAATATTTAAGACTGGCGCAATAATATCAAGGGTGAATTCTTGAGCGAATTGTGGCTGAGGCAGTCTCATCACTAATCTTCCAATGATATTGTTGGTTCTATAAATATTTACAGGTATTTGACCTGCCTTTAGATTAATCAAGAGTGAATTAAGCTCAACATTAGGATTTAGATATTGCGCTATAACATATGCGCTGCCAAGCACAGGGTGTCCAGCAAATGGAATTTCTAAGACTGGAGTAAATATCCGAACATCATAACCTTTTGTCTGTTGCGGGTCAGATTGGGAATTGCATCCCCAAACCCCGCAAGGCATTAAATTATTCAAAAATGTAGTTTCTGAATAATTTATCTCAGCCGCTATGGACTGCATTTGTAGGTCTGTTAGATGATTATCATTAATTACTACGGCAAGTTGATTGCCAGAGAATCGCTGCTCAGCAAATACATCAACTATATAGATTTTATTATTCATGATAAGTTAATCTCTCAAAACAAGTATACGCTTTCAAAGATATTTAATAATAATTTTTTATTAAATACTTTTCACTTATAGTTTTTCACTTTTCACTAGTTTTATAAGAATTCTTGTTCCCAAATAATATCTCTATTAATTTTAACGTCAATCTCAGAGTAGTGAACACTTTTTTTAATAGCAAATTCTTTTAAAGAGCAATCTCTTCTAATTGGGACATCTATTGGGTTATTTTCTTGATCAATGATGCTATAGGCAATAGTGGTATTAGTGGTTTCACCTTTTCTGGCAATAATTGCTATCTCATCGTTTGTTAGTCTAACAAGCGTTCCTGGTGGATATGCGCCGATAACCTTAATAAATGTTAGAGCAAGGTCTTCTTCAATATTTTTTCCAAGAGATGAGAATATCTCTCGTATTGCCTGATTTGGCTTTAGTCCAGATTTATAATTATGGGCAGTAACCCTTGAACAAAATATATCTGTTAGTGAAACAATCCTTGCAGCAGGAATAATATCCTGACCTATTGAACCCTTTGGATACCCTGTACCATCTGGCATTTCATGATGAGCAACAACTATATCACGCCAAAGAGAACTTTTTACGCCTTTTTTCTCAAGAAGCATTGCCCCGCGCACAGGATGAGGCTTTATTCCAACTTTTTGAGCTATCAAAAGGTCTTCTAAGGTATAAAAAAGTTTGTCTTGAGGACTGGCCATTGATATATTCATAGTTAATGCAGCGGCTATTACAATCTTACGTTCTTTTAGAGGCAAATTATTTCTCTTGGTTACTAATTCGCAAATTAAGGCGCAATGTACCGTATGTTTTAGAGTATAATGATATAAAGTGCTTCTTTTTTTAAATAATTCATCCATCATAACCCAACTAATCACGGCATCTTCATCATTATCACAGATTTCCTGAATATTATCACAAATATTTAAAATTGGAGGCGTTATATCGGCAATTGAATCTATTTGGCTAAATATTTCATATAGCGCAGGTTCTATTTTTTCAATACGGTTAAAGATAGTTTGAGGTTGGTCAGGTATTTCATCCTTTGTTGATTCTCCTTGAGGCTCAATTTCAGTGATGGGTTCTAAGTGTTTTGGTTTTGGTTGTTTAGTATCTAAGTGAATTGGTTCTTGGTAGTTAGGATTATGTAAATTAACAATTTTTTTTATTTGTTCGTCTCTATCAAGAGGCAATACTAGGTAGATAGAGTCTTTTGTATCTTGCAAGATTGTTATTTTTACTTCATCAGGGACATTAATGCCCTGTTCGGTAATTGTGTTTAGAGTATCTTTTAGAAGTTTTTTTCTAAAATCCCTGTCGTTTCTGGCTCGAGGGACTAGCCTGACTAAAATTTTTTTAAGTTCTTCTTGTTTTTCGTATGTCATGAATTTATTTTACCCAAATATTCTCAATGCCTTACTATCGTCCCTGAAGGCATCGGGGTAACCCCCAATATCTTAGGCGCTGAGCAAAACTAAGTTGCTCAGCGCCTTAGTTCTCATGTCTTCCAAAAAATAGTATCAATAGTTTATTTTTTTATCGGAACTGCTTTTTCTTTCTTAGTTGAGCGACTGGACTCAAGTAATTCCATAGGTTCATCTGGCATAATAGAAAGTCCTTCAAAGGTACCACCGTCTTCAATAGACATATGTAATGTCTTAATTTCGCCAGAGATATTTCCAAATTCGGTTATTTCAACAAGTTCAGAGGCATGGATATTACCTTTTAGTATTCCACTGACGGTTATTCCCCTTACATGGAAATCGCCCTTAACCTTAGCGCTCTCTCCAATTATCAGCCAATCACAAATTACCTTGCCCTCTAAATTACCATCAATTCGCAAAATTCCATTTGAACTGAAATTTCCAAAAAACGAGCAATCTGCTGCAACTATTGATATAAAGCCATTATCTTTGTTTGTTAACATAAATCTACTCCTAATAGGCACACCCTGTGGAAGCCGTTTTTTATATATGGGCAAACCCAGCAATGCATTAATTTTAAGATTATATTTGCTTATATTAAATATAACAAACTACAAAGGTTAAACACAATTTATTTTTTTTAAAATTTTACTTGACAGGTTATTATATAAAGATTTAAATTATAGGTAGAGTTTATGGGTGTTTTAATGCAATATGCGGGCTATATAAGAAAAAGCCCTAGTTGAAAGCAAATAAAACACAATTATAACACAAGTTTAGCTCTAAGTTGAATTACATACAGGCTGGTTACTGTATATATAGTAAAGGAAGAAGGTGATATTATTTTGCATATTAAGGTACATGGTAATGATGTAGAAGCTGCGATAAAGGCATTAAAACATCAACTGCAAAGAGAAGGACTTTTTAGAGAGATCAAAAAACGAAGTTTTTATGAAAAACCTTCTGAAAAAAAGAAGCGTAAGCAAAGAGAAGCTAGGAAGAAAAGATTAAAGGCTATGAGACTGCGTAAACCTGTCTAATTTATTTAGATTAGATATTGCAGATGAATGTAGTAGCTAAAGTAAATTTATCTCTAAGATAAAATTTTTTATAAATGGGACAAGGTTGGAGGCAGCTAATCTGTTTAGATGTGTAAACCTTGTAATAATATTAAGGTTAACGAATACTAATATGACGACAAAAGAACATAAAGTATTGCCAACCCTAAGAATTGGGGAACTTGAGATTTATCCGCCAATTATTCAAGGGGGAATGGGTGTGAGAGTCTCACGCGCAGGACTTGCTTCAGCTGTTGCCAATACTGGATGTGTTGGCGTGATTGCTAGTGTTTGTCTTGGTGAGTTTGAACACGTTCCGACTAACAGATTTGTTGAAGTAAATTATCAAGCCCTCAGAGATGAAATTAGAAAGGCAAGAAAACTCTCTAATGGAATAATAGGCGTTAATATTATGGTTGCCATTACAAATTATGACAGTCTAGTAACTGCTTCACTTGAAGAAGGTATTGATATGATAATCTCAGGGGCAGGGCTTCCTCTTGAATTGCCAAAGTACGCAACTAAAGGACAAAAAACTAAGCTCATCCCCATTGTATCCTCAGCAAGGGCATTTAATATAATAGTCCAAAGATGGCTAGGGCGATATAATCGGCTGCCAGATGCAGTAGTGGTTGAAGGGCCGTTAGCTGGAGGTCATCTTGGTTTTGCATTTGATGATATTATATCTGGTAAAACTCCTACGCTAGAAGAAATAATAGTTGAGGTTGTAGCTGCTGCAAAGACTGCTTCACCTGATAATCCTATTCCTGTAATAGCTGCTGGAGGTATCTTTGATGGCGGCGATATAGTAAAATTTATTAACCTAGGCGCGTCAGGGGTACAGATGGCTACACGTTTTGTCTGTACTGATGAGTGTGACGTTGATGATAAATTCAAGCAAATGTATTTGAAATCTACAAAGGATGATATTACAATAGTAAAAAGTCCAGTAGGAATGCCTGGCAGGGTATTTCGTAATGAATTTGTTGACAAGGTTCAACATGGAGATACAACTGAAAAATATTGTACCTTCAAATGCCTTAAAACTTGCAATCCAAAGGCAATACCTTATTGCATTGCAAAGGTTCTCACAAATGCGGCTGCTGGAAATCTCGACGCGGGCTTTGTATTTACAGGCGCTAATGGATGGAGATGTAATGAAATCATCCCTGTAAAGACACTTGTTCAGAGATTGATTGATGAGGCAGATGTTGTTTTAAATCCAAGATAATCTTAAGTTTAACTTATAAATACAGGCAGGATTGGATATACTGCCTGTATTTTTTTTTAAAGAGAAAAAGTTACAATTTATAGCTGCTTCAAAAGTAAGCGTCTAATTAACCCCACCTCAAGTAATACCAATTAGAGCCTCTCTGTCAAGATATTGAGGCAGCAGTTTTTTATAATCATATCCGTTTGCGCATATGGTATCTGTTCAAATATATATCGCAGATACCTATAAGGTTCAATATTATTTGCCTTAGCTGTTTCTATCAGACTATACAGGGCAGCGCTTGCATTTGCTCCTCGTGGATGCCCTGAGAACAGCCAATTCTTTCGTCCCACTACAA
>Ga0315281_10006465_pt1 | contig 16665 bp, 14 predicted proteins | sample YL17G07_0_MG_FD_204540 | JGI IMG/M metagenome (GOLD analysis project Ga0315281, IMG submission 204540) | Sediment microbial communities from Yellowstone Lake, YNP, Wyoming, USA - YL17G07_0 | ecosystem: Environmental > Aquatic > Freshwater > Lake > Sediment | place: USA: Wyoming | collected...
TCGGGGCAAGATGAAGAACGGTGCGCCCGTGTTCGGCTCCGTATCCGTGAAAATCGTCGGCGAGGATGAGGGCAAGCATGACGGCAAGCACTAGCGCAGCTTGGTACAGCATCGTATCCATTGGCTGAATTTGACTGTAGATGAGCGGAGCCCGAGGACTCCTGCGGCGCAGTCAGACAGGAATAGATGACAGGGCCGGATTCTGCGCGCGGAGTTTTCGCGGGCGGCTTGGGGCGGGCGGCGGATCAGTATCTTCGGGGAGGACGGTTCTGGCGAGGGACACCACGAATGAGTCAAGCAACCTCAGAAGAACTCCTCTGATTGTTCCCGATATGCCGGTAAAGTGCGGCAGTCTGGTAAGCGCTCGGGAGAACAGGAAGCAAAGGACACGGGCGATGGTTTTTTTCGGGTCGAAGGATCTCAAATCCAGGTCCTGGCAATACTTCCCGTCCACACTTTCGTTCCCAACCTGCTAGAATTCACCCCATGTCTGCCGCCTCCTCGCCCGCTACTCTCGAATCCCTCCGCCCCCTCGAAGGCATTCGCGCCGTCAATCTCTCCCTCAATCTCCCCGGCCCCGTCGCCGCCGCCCGCCTCCTGCGCCTGGGCGCGCACGTCATCCAAATTGTCCCGCCCTCCGGCGACCCCATGGAGGCCTACAACCCCGTTTTCTACCGCTCCCTCCACGCCGGGCAGGAATTTCTTCGCCTCGATCTCAAAGCCCCCGAGGACCGCGCCCAATTCGACGCTCTCCTCTCCTCCTCCGACCTTCTCCTCACCGCCTTTCGTCCCGCCGCCCTCGACCGCCTCTCTCTCGGCTGGTCCACTCTTCACGCCCGCCACCCGCGCCTCTGCCAGGTCGCTCTGGTCGGCGACGCGGATGGTGCGGAGAACGTTCCCGGCCACGACCTCACCTATCAGGCCGAACGCGGCCTCGTCGCTCCTCCCGCCATGCCTCTCACGCTCATCGCCGATATGGCCGGAGCCGAGCGCATGGTCACCACCGCTCTCGCCCTGCTCCTCGCCCGCGCCCGCTCTCAGCAGGGCAGTTACGCGCAAGTTGCCCTGACCACCGCCGCCGAAGACATGGCTCTGCCGCTCTATCAAAAAATGACTACTCCCGGCGGCTTCCTCGGCGGCGCCTCTCCCTTCTACAATCTCTACCGCGCGCAGGACGGCTGGATCGCTCTGGCCGCACTCGAGCCACACTTCCAGAAGCGTCTCGTCGCCGAGTTGCATTTGGAAACTGTGGAAACGGCCAGTCACGAAAAGCTCGCCGCTGTTTTCGCCGCCCGCTCCGCCGCCGAGTGGCAGCTCTGGGCCGCCCAGCGCGATCTTCCCCTCGTCGCCGTCCGCGTGGCCCAATAGTTTCCCGCCGCCCGGTGCTCTTTTCGCGCCCGTGCTCCGCGCGCCCCTTGTGTCCATTCTCCGCCGGCGCTAGGTTTGCTCTTGAGCCGCCGCGCCGCCCGGGAAGGGAACTTGTCCACCAACGAATCTCCGCAGCCCGCGCCTTCCGCCAAACCTCCCGCCTCCTTGGCCGCGAAACTATTTCGCGTGATTCGCTGGAGCACTTACGCCGGCGCTTTGCTCACGCTGCTTCTCGTCCTCCACAAATCGCCCCCGCCGCCGGTCGAGTCTTCTCCGCAGGCTGCGGCCCGCGTCGAAGAAAAAATCCGCGCGCTCGATGCCTCCCTGGCCGCGGGCTCTCCCGCCACTCTCTCCCTCGACGAATCCGAACTCAACTCCTTTCTCGCCACCCACCTCGATCTCTCCGCCGCCCCGCCTCCCGCCGCGCAGAACCAGCCGCCACAGCCGCCCGTCGCCACGCTTCCCGAGCCTACCGAAGCCCAGGTGCGCTCCTCCGTCCGCGACGTCAAAGTTCAGCTCGTTGAAGACCGCCTCCGCGCCTACGTCGTCTTCCATCTCTATGGCAAGGACCTCACCCTCGAACTCGAAGGCCGTCTGCGCTCCTCCGCCGGCTATCTCCAGTTCGACGCCACTTCCGGCCGCCTCGGCGCGCTGCCCATCCCCCAGTCCTCGCTCGAATCCGCCGTTCACCGCATGATGGATTCCCCCGAAAACCGCGAAAAGCTCAAGCTTCCCCCCGAACTCCAGGACCTGCGCATCGAGGGCGGGCAGTTGCTCTTCGTCTACAAATAACTCCCCGCCGCCTCATTCCTTCTCCGGCTTCGTCTCCACCTTCGCGAATTCCCGCGCCAGCCCCGCATGCTCCAGCACCACCGCCGCGTCCCTCTGCGCCGCCGCGTAATATTTCCGCTGCAGCGCGTCGCCCGTTTCCGACGGCGTGAACATCTTCGCCGCCGTGGCCACAAACTCCCGGGCCTCCGCTTCCTCAATCGGCTCTTCGCCGTCCAGCCGTTCGTCGATGCGCACCACGAACTCCGAAATCCCGTGCAGCCAGGCGAACTGCTCGTGGTCCACCACCAGCCGGAACAGCACCCCGGCATTCACCCGCCCGTGCTCCTTCTCGTAATCCCGCCGCTCCATCTCCAGCAGCGCCTTGTGCACCCGCAGCAGCGCCTGCCGCAGCGCGATCAACCGCTCCCGCCCCGCGCCGCCCCCTTTTCTTTCTTCCAGTGCCATCCTGTCCACCTCGCTCCCCGCTATTTTCCGCCACCCGCTCCCGCATTTCCACTCCTCCGGCCGCCTCCTTCTCCGCGTGACGCCGCGCCCTTTTTCAGGCAAAATAGTCTCTTCCGGAGCACATGCCCACTCCTGGCGAGTGGGTTTTTTCATTTGCCGCGCCGGGAAAGATTTTAGCTGGCTGCAGAAAAAAGTTAGACTTGTCATTCTGAGTCCCGGTGGTTTTTACCGGGACGAAGAATCTCAACTGAATGTGTTGCCGGCACGTTATGTTGAGGTTCTTTGCCAGGCCGCATTGTTTCAAAAGCGCAGATTTGACTGTGGTTTCAGCAATGCTAGAGGGGAACAGGCCATGATCATCTCGATGAAGCTGCACGCCACCCGCGCCGAAATTGACGAAGTCCGCGCCCAGGTTGCGCACTTCGGCTACAAAGTCCATTCCATCGAAGGCGAAGAGCGCGTGGTCATCGGCGTCGTTGGTGTCGGCGATGTCACCGCCTGCTTCGAATCCGTCGAGGCCATGCCCCAGGTCGAAAACGTGGTGCGCATCTCCGCCCCCTACAAGTTCGTCAGCAAAGAATTCCGCAAGGACCGCACCGTCATCCGCGTCAATGGCGCGGAAATCGGCGGCGCCGAATTCGCCGTCATGGCCGGGCCCTGCTCCGTCGAATCCGAAGACCAGATCATGCGCGCCGCCGAAGGCGTGGCCCGCGCCGGCGCCAAATTCCTCCGCGGCGGCGCCTTCAAGCCCCGCACCTCTCCCTACGATTTCCAGGGCATGGAAGAAGCCGGCTTAAAACTCCTGCGGAAAGCCAAGGAGGCCACCGGCCTGGCCATCGTCACCGAAATCATGGGCGACCGCGAAGTGGAACTCGTCGCCCAGTACGCCGACATCATGCAGGTCGGCGCGCGCAACATGCAGAACTTCGTCCTCCTCAAGGCCCTCGGCAAGTGCGGCCGCCCCGTGCTCCTCAAGCGCGGCATGAGCAGCACCGTGAAAGAACTTCTCATGTCCGCCGAATACATCGTGGCCCACGGCAATTCCGAAGTCATCCTCTGCGAACGCGGCATCCGCACTTTCGAAACCGTCACCCGCAACACCTGCGACATCGCCGCCATCCCCGCCCTGCAGGAACTCACTCACCTGCCCATTCTTCTCGACCCCAGCCACGCCACCGGCCGCCGCAGCCTCGTTCCCGCTCTCTCCCGCGCCGGCGTAGCCATCGGCGCCGACGGCCTCATCGTCGAGGTCCACCCCGCGCCCGAAAAAGCCGTCAGCGACGGCGCGCAATCTCTCGACATCCCCCAATTCCAGCAGATGATGCAGGATCTTCAGCCCTACATCCAGCTCTGGAACGATTCCCGCAAAAAGCAACTGACCGCCGCCGCGGCCCGCTGATCGCGGCGTTTCGCGCACGATTGAATGTTCTGACGGGGTAGCTGCACATTCTTCGCCTGAGGTGAACGCACCATGAATGCATCCTTCCGATTCGCATCCCTGACGCTCCTTCTGGCCGTTTCCTCTCCGCTGCTCTGCGCGCAGGCCCAGCCCGCGCCCGCTCCCCGCGCCGGACTGGCCCCGCTCGAAAAACGCATCCAGTCCATCCGCAAACATTTCCCCGGCGAGATGGCCGTCTACATGAAAAATCTTTTCACCGGCGAGGAACTGGCCCTCGACGCCGACACCGTCTACGAAACCTTCAGCGTCATCAAAATCCCCATCATGGCCGAAATCCTTCGCCAGGCCGAAGCCGGAAAATTTTCCCTCGATGACCGCATCACCCTGAAGCCCGCGGACCGCCGCCTCCCCTCCGGCGTTCTCTACACCCTCGACCCCGGCGCCTCCCTCACCGTCCGCGACCTCCTCACCCTCATGATCATCCTCAGCGACAACGAAGCCACCGATCTTCTGGGCGACAAAGCCGGCCGCCCCAATGTCACCGCCTTCATGCGCGAACTCGGCCTGCCAAAAACCACCATCGAATTTTCCGATCTCGATTGGGACCGCCACTGGCTCGGCTCGCTCGACCCCTCCTACCGCAACGCTCCCGGCGACAAGACCATCGATTTTCCGTTCGAGAAATACACCGACGCCCAGGTGCGCGCCGCCTTCGGCAAAACCATCTGGGACGCGGGCATCTATTTCGGCCACAGCACCCCCCGCGAAATCGCCCGCCTGCTCGAGCTTATCCAGCAGCGCCAACTCGTCTCCAAATCCGCCAGCGAGTTCATGCTCGCCACCCTCGCCAAGCAGCAAGTGAATAACCGCTTCCCCAAATATCTCCTCGATGTTCCCGTGGCCCACAAAACCGGCGACGGCCAGCCCTTCCTCGCCAACGACGCCGGCATCCTCACCGTCAAGGGCCAGCCCATCGTCCTCGTCGTCTTCACCGCCCATCACCGCGGCGAAACCGAACCCCTCCACGACGCCATCGCCCAAGTCGCCGCCGCCGTCGCCAGCCACTACGGCGCGCAACTCCTTCCCGGCGCGCCGCTCCCCGCCACCCCTCCCCGTATCGCCCCATCTCGGGGCTCCCGTTGAATCGCGCCGTTCCATCACCGTTTTCTTGCAAGCTGCGGCAGCATCGTAAATTCGCCCCTTGCCGGGCGCGAGAAGCCGGGTATCCCTGATCTCCATGCACACCACCGCCGCTGCACCGCCGCCCTCGCCGGGAAAACCCTTCTACGCCACCCTATGGGTTCAGGTCGTCGTGGCCATCACCCTCGCCGTGGCCCTCGGCTATTTCAGCCCCGCCAAAGCCATGGCCATGAAGCCCCTCGGTGACGCCTTCATCCGCCTCATCACCATGGTCATCACTCTCGTCATCTTCTGCACCGTCGTCTCCGGCATCGCCGGCATGCAGGACATGAAGAAAGTCGGCCGCGTCGGCGGCAAGGCCCTGCTCTATTTCGAAGTCGTCTCCACTCTCGCTCTCTTCATCGGCCTGCTCGTCGGCAATCTCGTGCGCCCCGGCGCGGGCTTCAACGCCGATCCCGCCACGCTCGACGCCGGCGCCGTCTCCGCCTACGCCGGCCAGGCCAAGTCCCACACCGTCACCGAATTCCTCATGCACATCATTCCCACCACCGTGGTCAACGCCTTCGCTACCGGCGACATTCTCGAAGTCCTCCTCGTCTCCATCCTCTTCGGCGTCGCTCTCTCCGCCATCGGCCCGCGCTGCAAGCCACTGCTCGCCGTCTTCGACGCCATGTCTCACGCCGTTTTCGCCGTCGTCAATCTCCTCATGAAGTTCGCCCCCATCGGCGCTTTCGGCGCCATCGCCTTCACCGTCGGCAAATATGGCCTCGCCTCCATCGCCCCGCTTCTCAAGGTCATCGTCACCTTCTACGTCACCTGCATCCTCTTCGTCCTCATCGTTCTCGGCGCCATCGCCCGCGCCGCCGGCTTCCGCATCCTCAAATTCCTCGCCTATATCAAGGAGGAAATTCTCATCGTCATCGGCGTCAACGCCTCCGAACCCGCTCTCCCCTCGCTCATGGCCAAGCTCGAAAGCCTGGGCTGCTCCAAATCCCTCGTCGGCCTCGTCGTCCCCGCCGGTTACACCTTCAACACCGACGGCAGCAGCCTCTATATGACACTCGCCGCCCTCTTCGTCGCCCAGGCCACCAACACTCCGCTCACCCTCCTCCAGCAACTCACCATCCTCGCCGTTGCCACTCTCACCTCCAAAGGCGCCAGCGGCGTCCAGGGCGCTTCCTTCATCGCTCTCGTCGTCACGCTCACCGTCATCCCCACCATTCCCGTCGCTGGCATGGCTCTCCTTCTGGGCATCGACCGCTTCATGAGCACCGCCCGCGGCCTCGTCAACGTCATCGGCAACGGCGTCGCCACCCTCGTCGTGGCCCGCTGGGAAGGCGAATTCGACCGCCCAACCCTGCAACGCCTCCTCGGCTGAACTTTATCTTCGCCGCCCCGCCTCCTCAGTCCCCGAATACCACATACGTCTTCCGCACTGTTTCTTGAATATTCCAAATTCCCCCTGTATTCGCCGGAAAATACACCGAATTTCCCGCGCGGATCTCCACCGCCTCCCCGCCGTCCGGCGTGAAGATGGCCCGCCCCGCCAGGAAATGGCACACCTCCGCCTGCTTGACCTGCCTTCTCCATACACCCGGCGAACATTCCCACACGCCTACCTCGATCTTTTTCTCTTTGTCCGTGAGCGCCTCCCAGCATTTCAGCCGCGCCACAGGCTCTCCCATCGGTACCGCTACCGCTCCTGCATCTGGCAGTTCCCGCTTCACTGCATCTCGAATCACGATTGGTGGCATCTTCTCTCTCCCTGTTCTGTTTTTTTGATTCCCTCGCAAGACCACGCGCGTCCGTGCGATTCCGTTGCTCCAACTCTCCGAAAGTCTAGCAGGGAAGAGGCGCCATCGCATTCCCACCAGGGAAGCTCTCCAACTGCGCACATCCCGCCGTTCGTAATGTTGAACATTCATTCCACATCCTGTAACAATGGCACTGGAGGTTTTTCCCCGTGCCCGCCGCCAACCCCAGCCCCGCCACCGCCGTCGAACGCGCCCTCAGCATGCTTGAAGCCGCCGCTCAGCGCCGCGACGGCCTCACCAACTCCGAAATCAGCCGCCGCCTCAATATCCCCAAAAGCTCCGCCAGCTATATCCTCCGCTCGCTCGAACGCCGCGGCTATCTGCGCCGCGACGCCCAATCCGGCCGCTACCGCCTCGGCCTGAAAATCCTCAGCCTCAGCCGCGACGCTCAGGCCAATTACGATATCGCCGGCATCGCTCTCCCCTTCATGCGCTCCCTCGTCGACCGCGTGCATCTCACCTGCCACCTCGCCGTCCTCGACCAGGGCGAAGCCGTCTACATCGAAAAGCTCGACGCCCCCGGCTTCTTCAAAGTGGACACCTGGGTCGGCCGCCGCATGTGCGTGCATTCCACCAGCGTGGGCAAAGCCCTGCTCTCCGCCCTTCCGTCGCAGGCCACCGAAGCCATCCTGCGCGAAAGCGGCCTCAAGAAGCGCACTCCCAAAACCATCGTCTCCCCCTCCCGCCTCCTCGCCGAACTCGAATCCGTCCGCTCCCGCGGCTATGCCGTCGACGACGAGGAAAACAATCTCGGCGCCCGCTGCATGGCCGCCCCCATCTTCGACTCCAGCGGCGCCGTCACCGCCGCCCTCGGTGTCAGCGGCACCATCACCCAGGTCAGCCGCGCCGAAATGCCCCGCATCGCCGAAGCCCTCAAGGACGCCGCCCGGCGCATCTCCCGCATGGTCTTGCGCGAAGCCAGCCCCGCCGCCTCCGACCGCCGCCCCGGTTAGCTTCTCGCCGCAATTCCCGCCGCGGCGCTGCTTCGCGCACGGGCCTCTGCTAACATGGAAGGGCAGCGTGCGGCTTGGGGGCGGTGTGCTTCAATCGCTATTGGAAACGCCCGCGCTGCTTCGCATGCGCCAGGAGAAAGAATCGTAAGTGCTGATCATCGCCCATCGCGGCTCCTCGGGCCACGCGCCGGAAAACACCCTGGCCGCCTACAACCGCGCCCTGCAGGACGGCGCCGGCTTCATCGAGACCGATCTGCACTTCACCCGCGACTCCCAGTTCGTCGCCATCCACGACGACGCCCTCGAACGCACCACCAACGGCAGCGGCCGCGTCCAGGACTGGAACCTCGCCGACCTGCGCAATCTCGACGCCGGCTCCTGGTTCAGCCCCCAATTCGCCGGCGAACGCATTCCCACCCTCGATCAAATTTTCGAATTTTCCCGCAAGCACGACATGGTCTTCTATCTCGAACTCAAGCAGAAAGGCTCCATCGGCATCGAGCACGCCCTCGTCAGCGCCCTGCGCGATTCCGGCGAAATCCGCCGCGTCGTGGTCCTCTCCTTCGACCCCCGCGTCCTCGAAACCATGGTCCGCAGCGAACCCATGCTCATGACCGGCCTCCTCCATGAAGGCACGATTGAAAATCCATTCGCTCGCGCCGTCTCCTCCGGCGTCCGCCAGATTGCCGCCCGCGAGGACCTCATCACTCAAGAGTTTCTCCTCCAGGCCCGCCGCCACGACCTCCAGGTTGTCGCCTGGACCGTCAACGACCCCGCCCGCATCCATTCCCTCCAGGAACTCGGCGTCGCCGGCATCCTGAGCGATTTTCCCGACCGCCTCCTCGTCGAAACCCGCGACGCCGCCTCCAAAAAGAAATCCAGCCGCTGACGAATCTCATCTCCAGGACAAATCTTCCGTGTGCATCTCCGGGGGTGCCCCAGGTGCCGTTGTTGCGCCTGGGGGTTTTTCCCCTCTTTGTCTTAACATTCCCCCGCCCCGGCACTCCGCTCCCCAACTCTCCCCGCCAATCACCTTGCCGCCGAATAAAGCTTCTGAGACAATCCGCCCATGCGCACCTCACCTTTTGCCGTTCTCGCCCTCTCTCTTTCCCTGGCCCCCTCTCTCTTCGCGCAAGCCCCGGCCAAACGCCCCATCTCCATTGACGATATGTACCGGATGCAGCAGCTCGGCGATCCGCAATCTTCCCCCGACGGCCAGTGGATTGCCTACACCGTCACCGCCATCGACCGCGAAGCCGACAAGCGCCGCTCCTCCCTCTGGATGGTGAATTGGGAAGGCACGCAATCTCTGCGCCTCACCTACGGCCCCGCATCGGACTCTTCTCCCCGCTGGAGCCCCGACGGAAAGTTTCTCGCCTTTCTCTCCGCGCGCCCCGCGGACGCGAAAACGCAAATATGGCTCCTCGATCGCCGCGGCGGCGAAGCCCGCCAGCTCACCGATGTCAAAGACGAAATCGCCGATTTCCATTGGTCTCCCGACGGAAAGAAATTCGTCCTGGAGATGCGTGCCGCGAGCGATGACCCCGCCGCAAAAGCCCCCAACACTCCGCCTGCGGCCCCCCAACCCATTGTCATCGATCGCTATCACTTCAAGCGAGATATCGCCGGCTACCTCACCGCGTCCTCTCGCACCCACCTCTTTCTGTTCGATGTCGAAACCAAAAAACTCGATCCTCTCACCGCCGGCAATACATCCAGCGACAGCGATCCCCGATGGTCGCCCGACGGCACGCGCATCGCCTTTGTCAGCGCTCCCGACAGCGAACCGAACCAGCCCGCCACGAATGACATTTCCATCGTCGACGCCCGCCCCGGCGCCGCTCCCCGCAAAATCGCCTCCGCCTTTCCTCCCAATAGCCAGCACCTGGCATGGAGCCCCGACGGCAAGCTCATCGCCTTCCTTCAGGGTTTGGAGCTGAAGTACGCCGCCTACAATCAGGACCGCCTCGCCGTGGTCTCCGCCGAGGGCGGCGCCCCGCGCGTCCTTGCCGAAAAACTCGACCGCGGCGCCTCCTCCCCGGAATTTACTCCCGACGGCTTGTCGCTCACCTTCCTGGTCGCCGACGACCGCCTTGAATATCCCGTCAGGATTGCCGTTTCCGGCGGTTCGGTCGAGCGCTTGTCCGGCCCGGAGATGGTCGTCTATCAACAATCCAGCGCCGCCGGCCGCACCGCCGTGCTCGCCTCCTCCGATGCCCAGCCTCCCGAACTCTTCGCACTGGAATCGAAAAAGTTTCGCAAGCTCACCTCCCATAACGACGCGCTTTTATCCGAACTGCAACTCGGCGCCGTGCGGGATATCTCCTTCAAGAGCAAGGACGGCGCGGAAGTTCATGGCATGATGATCCTGCCGCCCTCCTATGACCCTTCCCGCAAATACCCCGCGCTCCTCTGGATTCACGGCGGACCCAACGGTCAGGACGACCACGGCTTGCCCTTCAACACCTACGCTCTTCAACTCGAGCGCCAACTCTTCGCCGCGCGCGGCTATGCCGTTCTGGCCATCAACTATCGCGGCAGCAGCGGCCGCGGCGCAGCCTATACCCGCGGCATCTTCGCGGACTGGGGCCACCTGGAAGTGGACGACCTCCTCGCCGGCGTGGACTTCGCCGTCGCCAGCGGCGTCGCCGACCCGCAGCGCCTCGGCATCGGCGGCTGGAGCTACGGCGGCATGCTCACGGACTATACGATTGCTTCCGACTCCCGCTTCAAAGTGGCCATCAGCGGCGCGGGCATCGGCAACGAACTCTCCATGTACGGCAGCGACCAGTACATCCTGCAGTACAACAACGAAATCGGACCACCCTGGAAAACTCTGGACACCTGGATCAAAATCTCCTATCCCTTTTTCCATGCCGACCGCATCCACACCCCCACGCTCTTCATGGGCGGCCAAAGCGATTTCAACGTCCCCATCGGCGGCGGCGAACAGATGTATCAGGCCCTTCGCACCCTGGGCGTCCCCACGCAACTGGTCATCTACCCCGGACAATTCCACCTCTTCACTCGGCCCAGCTACATCCACGACCGCATGCAAAGATACTTTGCCTGGTTCGACAGCTACCTCAACCCCCAGAAATAGCCCGCAGCCCGAATCAGCTCCATCCACCCAGCCGCAATCAGCGGCAGCGGCCCCGCCGTTGCCGCCCAGCCGCTGCCGCCTAGCCGCTGCCAAGAAGCCGCTGAAAAATTCCAGTGTCTGTCATTCCGAGGAGCCATAGGCGACGAGGAATCTGCTTTCCTCTGGGTGTCTCAACAATCACCAACCCCTCGCCGAATAGCCGATCTTGAATGCGGGCGTATGTCTGGCGGGTGCCCCAGGGGCCGTCGTTGCACCTGGGGGTTTTCCCCCGCCTTTGCTACCATGTTCCAGTGCACGCGGCCAATCCTCTCGCCACGCCACCCGCGCCACGAATCAAGCTCCGCCGAAATTCAAAATCCGTTCCCCCGGAATCGTACCTTCCGATCCCGACACTCGAACCAAGGAGACTCAACCAATGCCATCCCCCCAGGACCAACCCCAACTCGGCTGCCTGGCCCGCCTCGTTCTCTCTCTAGTCGGCCTCCTTCTCCTGACCTTCCTCTTCTCCCCCTGGGCCTTGCACATCGGCAACCGCTGGACCCCGCTGCTCAACTGGCACGGCTCGGGAAAACTGCACTCCTCCACCGGCTCCGACTACCCCCTCTTCCTCGACCTCAGCTTCTCCGTCCCCACCTCCGGCAATCTCCACCGCACCAGCAACCTCCGCGGCACGGCCCTCCTCTGCACCCCCAAAGGACAACTCTTCCACTACAACCTCACCGGCACCGTCTACGCATGGCTCAATACCGACGGCCAAAAAGTCATCCTCTATCTCCGCTCGCCCTCCGACGCCAAACCCAAACTCGATTTCAGCCTCCACGGTTCCTGGGACGGCCCCCAACTCCTCCTCGATGACCACGGCAGCATGGTCGCCTCCTTCAACCCCGACGGCTTCCCCCGCGGCTGGGGCGTCGGCACCTTCGCCCCCAAAGAAAACGCTCAAGCCACCGTGGAATTCTCCGATCAATCCACTTTCGAATCCTCCTGCCGCCTCGCCGCACACCCCGGCGCAGGATGAATGGGTGCCCCAACTTCCTGGAGGTCCCGTTGCTCGCGTGGTATCGTATCCGCCACCGAGCGCCACGGGAGACGCCGATGACACTCTTTGCCCGCAATGAGCCATTGACCGAAGCGGAACTCGACCGCCTCGAAGAATTCCTCGATGGCTGCGCGGGCGGCAATGCCATGAATATCGAGGAACTTGACGGATTCTTCGCCGCGCTGGTCGCCGGCCCAGAAATCGTGCTGCCCAGCGAGTATCTCCCCGAGGTCTTCGGCGTTGATATGTCGGACACCAATGTCTTCGCCAGCCTTGAGGAAGCCAACGAAATCCTGGCCCTCCTGATGCGCCACTGGAATAAAATCGCCGCGACCCTCTCCAAGGGCGATGTTCATGTACCCATTTTACTGAATGACGAAAATGGCCTGCCGCGCGGCAATGATTGGGCATGGGGCTTCCTGCATGGCTCCAGCATGCGTCGCGACCTCTGGGCTAAGTTGATGGACGATGAGGAGCACGGCGGATGCTTGCTCCCGATGCTAATGCTGTGCCACGAGCATGACCCCGATCCGAAGATGCGCCCCAAGCCGATTAGCGCGGAGCTACGCGGAGAGATCCTCGTGCATTTGGCGGCTGGGCTAATAGTCGCGTATCGGTATTTCCGCGAGCATGAGCATCCTCCCATGGCCACCCGCGCAACGGAACCTCGCGGCGCCAAGATCAAGATTGGCCGGAACGACCTGTGCCCCTGCGGCTCCGGCAAAAAATACAAACGCTGCTGCGTCCCGGTGATCAACTGAACGACTTCCGGCCGATGGCGCAAGAATCCCGGCGACTGTTGGCTCCGTCGCCGGCTCTCTCGCCAACCCGCAGCCTCGTGCCAAGCGGGAAGCCATTCGCCGTACAACGCCCGAGTGTTCAAGGATCTCTGCGTCATCGCCATCGACGAGGCCAACAGGCTGGTTCCGTAGCTTGCACCGCGCCATGCCGAAAGTGCGGCAAATACCTCGCGCCCACGGCTGGCCCAGCCCGAATCATCGGGCAGGTTTGGGGAATATTACAGAAACGACAACCCCCGGATTTTGTAGAGGCCGGACTTTAGTCCGGCTCTTGCTCTTGCCGTGATTATGTAGCGCCAGCCTTTAGGCTGGCATCCTGCCTTTGCGCTGATTTTGTAGGGTCGGGGTGGCATTTATCCCGACCCTGTCGGGAACCCGGCATCTTGTTTTCAATTCTTTGCCGGACGCACCATTTCGTCCAGTAAGAATTGGGTCTTGATGAAGCGCGCGGGGGAAGGCGTGTGCCTTAATTGTTCGCTTTTGTATCCCGTTGGCACACAGAATGCCGTGTTGACTTCGTGGGGACTTAGAGCGTAAGTTCCGGGTGTGGTAAAACAGGTGGCTCTTGGCTGAAGAGATATTTCCGCCTTTTTCTGCGCGAAACCGGGGTGCACACGCGCAAATTGACAACGATTGTCCCGAAACGACGCGGATTGGTCTACTGCACCTTCTTGTCCGGCTCGTAGATCAGAAATACGTCGGGGGATGGGGTGACGTCGTTGGAGAACTTCAGCGCATCGCTCGAGTTAGGCCGGAGCGGGCCGAATATGCACAAGCTGCGGAGGAGTTATTGTTGGCGCTCCCGTGGGACAAGGTGTTAGATTTTTGCGAACGCCTCCATGGTCACCTGACAAGAGACGTGTATACATACGACGGTAAGGCCGAAAGGTGGGAACTCATCACGCCGAGAAGTGAGGTTCAGGAATACACTGCCAAGGAACTACGGCTCCTTTTTCTCGAAGAACACCTAGCTTTTGAGTTTTCCAACGGTCTTGTCCGTCGGCGGGGGCGTCGCCACACAGCCGAGCAAGTCAGTCGTGCTGAACTCGTTCTAGGCGACCCGCGACTATCCGCTGCCCTAGCGCACTTTAACAAGGCGCTCCGATACTTCCGAAATGTGTCCCAGCCCGATCCCGAAAACGCTGTGAAAGAGGCCGTCTGCGCCGTCGAGTCAACAGCGCGTGCTCTCTTTCCATCTGGGGGTTCAACTCTCGGAGATGTCGTGAAGTCAATCACGGGCAACGGATTAGGTCAGCTTCCGAAACCGATTGCAAATACCTTTCATGGATTGTACGGCTTTAGAAGCGCTGGAGAAGGAGTGGGCCACGGCGGTGCAGATGGCGGCGCGGTGACAAAAGAACTTGCTGAGTATGCCTTAGCAGTGGCCGCCTCCCAAATTGTATTTCTAGTGGATTTCGCCGCGGCGGTCGAGCCCGATGTGCCCTTCTAGCAGGGATGCGTGGCCCAGGCTGAATGAGGGAGCAGCTTCGGGGGTGCCCCATGTGCCGATCTTGCACGTGGGGGTTTTGAAGTTGTTTGTTACCGTGCGCACGGAATGACCGAACTTTATAGTCCTCCCCCCTAATTTAGACTGTCAGAGCCTCGTTTTTAAGTGCATCAGTGAAAACCGAAAATGCCTCGTCCGGGCAGCGTTTCCTATCTTCGCGATGCGGGCGATTACTGCGCGGCTCGCGCGGGGCGTTAGCTACTAAAGGATCGCCGCCAAAGCAAGTCTCCGAACTTGCAGGATTGGCCTGAGAATTAGCAGATCGGCCCAGCCTTGTCGCCAAGGATTTAGGAACACCTCCTCCGGCCAAAGTCCGCCCACTTGTCCGAGTAACGCGCTTCTCGGAAAGTGGCTGCCAGATTCCTAGACGCCGACCCGCTGGGAAAAATCAAAAGGCGAACTGGAAGAGACTTCGCGTCCGCCGCTAGCAATGCCTATACATCCTTCAGTTGCGCTTCGTCCATCCCGAAATAATGTCCCAGTTCGTGGAGGACTGTCTGTCTGACCTCGTGACGGATTTCGGCTTCATTGGAGCAGACCGCCTCGATGTTCTTCTGGTAGAGGACAATGCGGTCCGGCCCCGCCGATAGGTCAAACACACTCCTCTCGGTCGCTGGGACACCTTGATAGATCCCCAAGACCAGGCCATCGCTCTTTGCGGAGCCGGCCTTTTGCTCGCTCCCGCGGGTTTTTCTCGGCAATCGTTGGGGTGGTTGGTCTTCGACTAGAACAGCGAGGTTCTGTATCCGCTTCCGAAACTCCGCCGGAAGCCCTTCCAGCACTTCCTCCACCAGCTTGATGAAGCCTTCCCGGTCCATCGTTGCTCTACTCCCCCTTCCCCCGCCTCTTCTCCATCGCCGCCTTCAGCTTCTCAATCCTCTTCCGCACCTTCCCCGCATCCCCCGCATGCGGAAATATCTCCAAATAACTTTCATACGACTCCATCGCCGCCCGGTAAAATTTCCTCTTCTCCTGCGCCTCCCCCAGCAGCTTGTAGGGCAGGGCAAACGCCGGCCGCGCGTCAATGGCATCCTTGAAGCGGTCAATCGCCGCGTCGTACTGATGAATGCGCATGTAATGCTGCCCCACCTCGACGTCCTTCTCCGCCCGCAGCGGATCGTATTTCGGCTGCACCGCCGGCTTCGCCTCGCCCGGCGTGATCCGCGTCTCCCCCTCCTCCAGCGGCCTCTTCGACGACGACTCTCCCGGCTCGGCCATCGGCGCCTTCGCCGGCGCTGGCTTCTCCTCCGGCTTCTGCGCCCGCGCCGGCCCCGCGCCCAGCGCCAAAATCATCAACACAATCCAGCCCATCCTTCGAATTGCTCTCATTTGCTACTCCCTCACTCCTATCGGATTCGCTTTAGTATGATAGAAGATGCCCGGCGCGAGAAGTCTGGCACGAAATGCCCGCCCCCGCCCGGCCCATCTCCATGGACCTCCCGCAACAAGCCGCCAGCCTCCCCGAAAGCCCCGGCGTCTACATTTTTAAAGACGCCGCCGGCGCCGTCCTCTACGTCGGCAAAGCCAACTCCCTGCGCAGCCGCGTGCGTTCCTACTTCCTTGAATCCCGCTGGACCGACGCTAAAACCGGCACGCTGGTCCGCGAAATCGCCGTCCTCGAATCCATCGTCGTTGGCAACGAGCGCGAAGCCCTGGCTCTTGAAAACAATCTCATCAAGCAGTACCGCCCCAAATTCAACGTCCTCCTGCGCGACGACAAGACCTACCCCTACATCAAATTCACCGCCGCCGAAAAATTTCCTCGCGTCTATTTCACGCGCAAAGTTCGCAAGGACGGCGCCGCCTATTTCGGCCCCTATTTTCCCTCCAGCCTGGCCCGCCGCGTTCTTCATTTCGTCCACAAAAGTTTTCAGATACCCTCCTGCACCGTGGACCTCACCCGCCCGCACCCGCGCCCCTGCCTGCAATTTCACATCAAGCGCTGCCTGGGCCCCTGCGTCCCCGGACTTGTCTCCGACGCCGCCTACGCCGAAGCCGCCGAAAGCGCCCGCCTGTTTCTCGCCGGCCGCCGCGACGAATTGATCAAAAATCTGCAACTCAGCATGGCCGCCGCCTCCGCCGAGCAGCGTTTCGAACAAGCCGCCTCCATCCGCGATCTCCTGCGCACCCTCGAAGAGATCGAAGAGCGCCAGCGCATCGCTTCCGCCCAGGGCGACGACACCGACGTCATGGCCTTCTACGCCGAGCCGCCCCTCGTCGCCGCCAATCTCTTTCATCTGCGCGGCGGCCGCGTCGTCGACCGCCGCGAATTCTACTGGGAAGATCTTGCCGAATTCGACCCCGCC
>Ga0315281_10006466_pt1 | contig 16663 bp, 13 predicted proteins | sample YL17G07_0_MG_FD_204540 | JGI IMG/M metagenome (GOLD analysis project Ga0315281, IMG submission 204540) | Sediment microbial communities from Yellowstone Lake, YNP, Wyoming, USA - YL17G07_0 | ecosystem: Environmental > Aquatic > Freshwater > Lake > Sediment | place: USA: Wyoming | collected...
CGCCTCGGTCTACGGCAGCCTGTCGCAGTACTACTACTACGGCCAGTCGCAGACCGACAGTTCGACCACCGTGTTGGGTCCGGCCACCGATTCCATTTTTTCCGGCACCGACCAGTCGGCGCTGTATAGCAATCTCGACCTGCATGCCCGCTACACCAGCGGCAGCTGGGACAACCGTGTCGTGATCCGCGACACGTACACGGCGAGCTTTCTGGACAACGCCGAGAGCAGCAGCCGCCTGTACTCGGCCTACTACGAAGCGGCCAACAAGGTGGATGAATACTCCGGACGCTTCGGGCGCCAGCCGGGCACCAGCGGCGGCGTAGTCGGGCGCTTCGACGGCGCAAGCGTGGGCTACAACGTGCTGCCGAAGTGGCGCGTAAACGTGGCGGCGGGAACCCCGGTTGAGTTTTATCCGGTTAGTTATATCAAGCAGTTCTGGGGAACCAGCCTCGACTTTGGCCTGTTTCTCGACCACTGGAATGGCAATGTTTACTACATCCAGCAGACCGCGGACGGCATTCCCGACCGGCAGGCCATCGGCACCGAATTGCGTTACTTCGATCCGAAAGGTTCGGCCCTGCTGTATATCGACTACGACACCCTGTTCGGCGAACTCAACATCGCCACCTTTCAGTCCACCTGGCTGAGCAGCCCCACTACCACCTGGAACATGCAGCTCGATCACCGCTTGGCGCCGACGCTGATGACCAGCAACGCCCTGTTCAATACCAGCAGCCTCGCTTTCCCCGGGCTGCCCATCCCTCCGCCTACTGCCGCACAGGCCGCGTCACTCAGTTACTGGTTGCAATTCAACAGCGAAGAACAACTGCGTCAGGCCGCCATTGCCAACTCGCCCACCTTCGACACCTACATGCTGGGCGTGTCGCACAACCTCAACGCCACCTGGCAGGTCGGTGGCGATGTACGGCGCTTCAATCTTAGCGCGCCACCGTCCAGCCCCACGATTTCCACCGTCCTCGGCACCGGCGCCACCACGATGTACACGCTGCAGACCATCGCCAACGGATTCTTCCGGAAACGCGACCTGTCGGTGCTGAGCCTGAGCTATCTCGAAGGCGCGACCTATCAGGGTGAATCGCTGGCGATCACGCACCGCATGCTGTTCCAGGAGAGCTGGACGCTCGACCTGGCGCTGAGTTATTACCTGCAGCAAGGCGTCCCGTTGCAATCGATCGTCGGCACCGACACGCACAGCATCCTGACCGATAACACCCGGATCTCGCCGATGGTTCGCCTCGGTTACCGCTGGGGCAAGAACCTTAGCCTCGAGGCCGAGTTCGGCCTTGAAAAGGGCACCAGCCACGTTGAGGACACAAACATCACGGCGGGACCCCCCAGCGTGGTGACGAATCAAGACACCAGCCGCCAGTACTTCACGCTCGGGTATCGCTGGAATTTCTGACACGCCGGTGATAACCGGAATCCGGAAAATTCATGTAGAGCCGAATGGCGCTTGCTTAAGCCCCGGCTCCATGACAACCCCCGTGTGTAGCCTGGATGAAAGCCGCTCTCGCGCATCCTTGCGCTTCGCGGCACTCGGGCATCCTGCCCATCGCGCAGCGGAATCCGGGTATCAACGCCATTGCCGACTGTTATTTCCCGCTTGGCCCGGCTGGTGCCGCATCGGGGGTGAGCTGCGTGTAGGGTTTCATCGGTGCTCCTTATGACTTGGCGGTTTAAGAGGCACCGATGCTACCGCCGCTTGCCTCTTGTTCAGCCAGTTAAGTTGCTCTTGGGGTTGAATCCGCCGTGCCCAATGATGAGTTCTGAATAACAGATAAATATCCGCATCGAGATGATGATCGCTGCGCAAACCATCTCACGCGCCCCATAACGCGTCTGCTAGAACGTTATCTGTCCATACACTGTCGCGTAGTCCGGGCCTCCGCTGCGCAGGCTTTTATAAGTGATTTGCGGATAGAGTGCACCCGGCGACGTGCCTGGAATACTGAACACGATGTCGAAACGCTGACCGGGGCTGATATCCAAACTCGTCACTGTTTCCGGTGTTGCCAACTGACGTCCATCTTGTATATACACGGTAAACGGCGTGTCGGTTGCGCCATCCTTGATACGAAACGTGCTACTCACCGAGTGCGCGCCGATAAGCCGCAGTGCCACTTTTGAATTTACTGCCATGGCCTTCGTCGCGGCGGGCTTGATGGTCGTCTTGCCCTCGTTGCCGTTAATGAGAAAATAGACTGGATTGTAATCGGCAAACACGGTGGAATCGCCCGTCGCGGTGTGATAAGCAGGGTCAACGGTACTGAATAAATAGGTTTGTTCATATGCGAAGGCAGTGAGCGGATCGCTGGTAAGTTGGTTGAGCCGGACGCCACTCGCATTCGTTCTGTGCACGATCAGCGGGGCATACATGCCCATCTCCAGATGTTTCACCGTGTGCACATGGCAGTGATACATGTAAGTGCCTGGCATTGTGGCGGTTGGCGCCCAAACATAAGTAGCGCCATTCACTTTTCCACCGTTGGTATCCGGTACACCATCGTTGTCGGTGTTGACATCGGCACCGTGCATGTGAATCGTATGGCCGTTGTAGGGTGCGTCTTCCTGCGGCGCCATCATCATGTTGAGTGTCAGCGAGAGGGTGTCACCCACGTTGATATCGATTTGCGGGCCCGGTACTTGCCCTGCGCTCATTCCGCCGCCGCCCATGCCCATACCCATACCGCATTGATCGGTAAACCCCCAGAAAGTCACTGTATTCCCATCCAGCATTTCTTTATTCAGCGTGCTGACGCAAACGGTTTTAGGGATAGTGGCGGCCTGTGCGGCAGGCATCGCCATCAAACCCAGATACAGGGACAGACTGGCGAGTAAGTAAGTGTTTAGATATTGCATAATCAAATTCCTTTTCTGTTATTTCGGAGATATCGAGATGAGAGTGGCGACGCCGTTGAGATAAACGCCATTGGCCGTTTCCAGTTGGGCAGTGTGGACATGCATTGGATAGTTACCAATCTGGTTCAGATAGAAGAGGACATCGACAGTTTCAAGCGGTCGCAGCGCCACGACATCCAGCTCTTTGGGCGAACTCTCTTGCACACCATTTTTCGCGAGCACTGTGACATGATTACTGTGGAAGTGCAGCGAATGGGTAAACTGCCCGCCGTTGGCAATGCGCACCAAGGCAGTTTGCCCGACCTTTCCGGCAATGGTAGTACCGAGATCCTTCATGCCATCAAATCCACCTTTGCCATTGATCAGGAAATAATTGGGTTTGTACGCCAAGGTGGTAACTGCATTAGGTCCGTTCGCCACGTCATTCCAACGCGGCTTGTCCATTTCACCCACAACCCAGATACGTTGAAAGTCATACGGATGAGTCCAGGCTTGCGGGCTGCCATCAGCCGATCCGACAATCAACGCGCCGTAGAGTCCCATCTCGCGATTGATATCGCTATTGAGCGTATCGTAATAAAGATAAGTGCCCGCATTGCTTGCGGTAAAACGATAGGTTCTACTCGCATCGGCAAGAATCGGCGTGATGTCGTTGGTTGCACCATTGATCACACCGTTGATCATAAAGTCATGGGGGATGCTGTGCTTGTTCACCACGGTCACGGTGACGGTATCCCCTGCATTTGCGCTCAGCTGTGGACCAGGAAACTTGGGCGTACCAGAGGCAACGTCGGTATAGCCCCAGGCGTCGAGCGTCGTGCCGCCGTTGCCATTAATGATCAATTTTCCGGATTTAATATACAGCGTGTAGTTGCGCGTTACTGTTCCGCTGCTGGATAGCGCAGTAAAATCATTGACAAGAATATTGCTATTGTTAATCGTCACCTTCAGCAGGCTAGTTGGTGTAATGGTAAGACCAGTTTGTTGCTGCGGTGTCAGTGTATAGTCGCCGTTGGCTAATCCGTCAAAACTGTATTTACCATCCGCATCGGTAACACGGTTCGCCGCACCGGTGAGCATCATGATAACGCCGGGAAGGCCGGTATTGTTCTGGGTGACACGGCCGGAGATGCTATAGCCTGATGTTATTGCCTTCGCATCAAAATTCACGCCTTGTACATCCATACCATTGGCGATGATGTTCGTGGCTTCTGCCGGGACAAACGTGTAAGCAGAGGAGCTTGGTTTGACAGCATACGGGGTACCGTTGACGATACCGGTAAATGAGTATGCGCCACCAATTGCACTAGCCGTGACCGTGGTACCGGCGCCAGTTAAGCTCACCATGACTCTGTCAGCAGGCAGAGTACCGCTAATAGCGCCCGATATCGTATACGTCGCAGGATTGGCAGTAAAACTCACTCCTGATACATCACCATTGACGGTGATGTTAATGCGTTCTGCCGGGTCAAAGGTATGACCCGCGTGGTTGGGTTTGACGGTATACGTATCATTAACAATGCCATTGAATGAATAGACGCCATTTACATCCGTCATCGCCGTGTTTGCAGTACTGGCGCTCGTTAAGCTCACCACGACACCTTCAATTTTCGGAGTGATAACACCCGATACCGTATACGTCGTAGAAGGGGGAGTGCCCGTTCCGATGTCACTGCCTCCACCACAACCCGCCAGGGACAGGGCCATGAGTAACACCAACCAGGTTTGTTCCTTCATGTGTTTTCGCTCCTAAATAATTACTGAATTATTGTTCAATGCACCAACGCGGACGGATAATCTTTCTTAATGACTGGCTGAGATGGCGTCGGCTGTTTGTGCCGTATCGGATCCGGGCTTCTCTTGCTTGGATTGTTCCTCATGTGTCCCGCCATCATGTGGTGACGACTTCCATCGTCGTGCTCGCCGACACGACACGAAAAGAGCCGGAGGCCAAGCATCATATCCACCATCATCGAAAGATAGGAGGTTCAACGCGGGTCGGGGCGACGAGCGGGCGCAGACGGCCGATTCGCAGTCAGAACCAGCGGCGGATCGTCAAAGCTCACCGCGCCCGCACCCCTTGTGGCAGCGGGGGAGGCAGGTGGGTTACCCGCTCACCATCTGGTCGAACTCGACCTCCAGTTGCGACTACGTCCGCCATGGACAGGCCCCCCACCGCGTGGTTGTATATATTTAGGAATCGACCTGCTTTCGAACTGACGACATCTTCAAGTGGCAGAACCATAACTCTGACCGGGCGTGCCCGGCTGCGTCCGCGCCATACCTTAATTTAAGAATGAAATTTTGAATGTCTGGATAAACAGGCTGTATTCACAGACTGCCAAACGTCCGCTCCCATACATCCATGTACTCTGGTCGCTCCCGGCGTCCTGCCTTCCGCGACACTTGGGCCCCTGCCCGGGCGCAGGCGCGTATTGTCGGGAAGGCGTGCAAGGCCATCAACGGCATTTTCAGGTATCGCCGCGCGTTTTTTGACATACTGGCCGTGTTCGTCATTCTGTATTAAACCGTAACAACGCTAGGTGATTCAGTGACCGCACGCGCCCTCAAAACGGAAGAATACCGAATCACCCAGGAACCCTATTATGCGTCGCAGGGCGACGAGATCGCGCTGTTCGAAGCGGCCTTCGCCAACCGCCTGCCGGTGCTGCTCAAGGGCCCGACCGGCTGCGGCAAAACGCGCTTCATGGAACACATGGCGTGGCGCCTGAAACGCCCGCTCATTACAGTTTCCTGTCACGACGATCTCACCGCCTCGGACCTGGTCGGGCGCTACCTCATCACCGCCGGCGAAACCGTGTGGGTCGACGGCCCGATGGCGCGCGCCGTGCGCGCCGGCGCGATCCTGTATCTGGACGAGATCGTCGAGGCGCGCAAAGACACCACCGTGGTAATTCATCCGCTCGCGGATGACCGGCGCGTGCTGCCGATGGAAAAAACCGGCGAACTGCTGGAGGCACCGGCCGAGTTCTGCCTCGCCATTTCCTACAATCCCGGCTACCAGAGCGTACTCAAGGACTTGAAACAATCCACCCGCCAGCGCTTCGTGGCGCTGGAATTCAGCTACCCGAAACCGGAACTCGAAAAAGACATCGTGCGCCACGAATCCGGCGTGGACGACAGCATTGCCGCGAAGCTCGTAAAGTTCGCTGGCATGACGCGCAACCTCAAGGGCAGCGGCCTGGACGAAGGCGCCAGCACGCGCCTGCTGGTGCACGCCGGCAAGCTCATCGCCTCCGGCATAGCCCCGCGCGCCGCCTGCCGCAGCGCCATCGCCGAGGCGCTCACCGACGATGCGGAAATGCTGGTAGCGGTGAATGAACTCGGTGCGTCATTGTTTTAAGCCACGCCGCGATGACTGCCAAACTCGAAGTTCGACTCAGTATTCCAGCGCTCAAGGCGGCCTGCTCGGCGTGCAGCCTGCGTGAGCTGTGTCTTCCGGTCGGATTGAAAGACGAGGATTTGTCGCGCCTGGACGCGGCCATCGACCGGCGCCGGGTTCTCAGGGCCGGCCAGCACGTGTACCGCTTGCACGATTCCTTCGAAGCGCTGTATGCGATCCGCAGCGGCTTCTTTAAAACCTACGAACTCAGCAACGACGGCCATGAACAGATCAACGGTTTTCACATGACCGGTGATCTCATGGGCATGGACGCGATCGGTACCGATCGCCACGCCTGCAATGCCATCGCCCTTGAGGATTGCGAAGTTTGCATCATTCCCTATTCCCGTCTTGAGGAACTGCTGCACGACATCCCGTCGCTCATGCACCAGTTTCACCGTCTCATGAGCCGCGAAATCGCCGCCGACCATGGGATGATGATGCTGCTCGGCACCATGTCGTCCGAACAAAAGCTCGCGGCCTTTCTGGTCAACCTGTCCGAACGCCTGGGCGCACGCGGCCTGTCGCCGACCGTGATGCGCCTGAGCATGTCGCGCGAGGAGATCGGCAACTACCTCGGTCTCAAGCTGGAAACCGTGAGTCGTACGTTTTCGAAATTCCAGGAAGACGGGTTGGTGCAGGTCGAACGCCGCAATCTCTCCATCACCGGCATGCGAGCGCTGCGGAGTCTTGCCGGTTGCGCGGGAACAGCGCGCTAGGGAAGACCCGATTAAGTTCTTATTGTCATTTCGACCGAAGGGAGAAATCCGGAAACACCATGATGACGCTGAACGTTTACGTCATCAGCTTTCTCGCTGTGCTCGAAATGACAATTTTTTCATGGGTTCCCTGAAAATACTCTTGGGCATCTCTCAAATCGCGCGCGAGTAGACCGCTTCGGTGCGCGGCAGGTAGCGATCCCAAACCATGCAGATATTGCGTATCAGCAGCCGGCCCTTCGGATGTACGTGAATGCCATTATCGTTCACTTCCAGCAAACCATCCTGTTGCATGGGCGCCAGCGCCGCAAGCTCGCGCGCGAAATAGCGCTTGAAGTCGAGCGCGTGGCGTTGCCCGAAGGCGGCGAAGTCGAGCCGGAAATGGCAAATCAGTTGCACGATGACGGCACGGCGTAATTGATCGTCCGCATCCGGCGCCAAACCGCGTGCGATCGGCAGCCGTCCGGCGTCGAGCGCGGCGTTATACGCCTCCAGCTCATGCTGGTTCTGGCTGTAGCTCGAACCGAGCGCGCCGATGGCGCTGACCCCCATGCTCACCAGATCGCAATCGGCGTGCGTCGAGTAACCCTGGAAATTGCGGTGCAGGCCGCCATCCCGTTGCGCCGTCGCCAACTCGTCCGTGGGCAGCGCGAAGTGGTCCATGCCGATGTAAACATAACCGGCCGCCGTCAGCCGCTCGATGGCAAGTCCCAGGATGGCGAGTTTCACACGCGGTGCGGGCAGCTCGGCGACAACGATGCGCCGCTGCGGCTTGAACCGTTGCGGCAGATGCGCGTAGTTATAAATAGACAGACGGTCCGGGCGCAGCGCCAGCACGCGTTCCAGCGTGCGATCGAAGCTCGCCAGGCTCTGGCGCGGCAGGCCGTAAATCAGGTCCAGACTGATGGACCGGAATCCGAGCGCGCGCGCCTCCAGCACGACCGCGACGGTCTGAGCCTCGCTCTGGATGCGATTCACCGCTTTTTGCACATCGGGATCGAGATCCTGCACACCCAGGCTGGCGCGATTGAATCCCAGCTCGCGCAACAGCGCGAGCGTGCCGGGACCGATTTCGCGCGGGTCGATCTCAATGCCGTACTCGCCGCCATCGTCGCCGCGCAGCTTGAAATGCGCGCGCGTCACCCGCATCAGTTCGCGCATCTCGTCGTGCGAAATAAAGGTCGGTGTGCCGCCACCCCAGTGCAGTTGTTCGACGCGGCGCGTACGGTCGAACAGCGCGCCTTGCAGGGTGATCTCGCGATGCAGCCGTTCCAGATAGGGCGCGGCGCGGGCACGATTCTTGGTGACGATTTTGTTGCAACCGCAGTAAAAACACAGGCGCGCGCAGAACGGCAGATGAAAATATAGCGACAGCGGGCGCGCGGACAGATTGCTGCGCGCGGCGAAGTCCCGGTACTCGGCCTCGCCGAAGTCCGGCCGGAACTGCGCCGCGGTCGGATAGGAGGTGTAGCGCGGACCGGGGCGGTCGTAACGCTCGATCAGTGCCGCGTCAAAATCGGGTGCCGGCATCGGCATGCTGTTCACCCCACGGCGCCCAGGTCGCGCCGCCGGAACTTCACGCCCAGGTCGCGGGCAATGCGTTCGCAAGCGCCGATGTCCACCCCTTCCAGACCATCGATGGCGGTCAGGGTCACGTCCGGCACGAAATCGCGCACGCGGTCGGCGAACTCGAGCATGGCGGCGTAAGAGCCCGCCAGACTTGGTCGGCAATGGCGGTTGTAAACCGTTTCGTTCTGGGCATTGAGCGAGATGGACAAGGCATCGACCGGGCCTTCCAGATCGGCTGTCACATCGCGGCCATAGACCAGGCTGGCCAGGCCGTCGGTATTGAGCCGCACGCGGCGCGCGCCGCGTTGATGCAGCGTGGAGGCAATCTCGATCACCTCGTACAAACGCAGGGTCGGCTCGCCCAGACCGCAGAATACGATTTCGTCGTAGCCGCGCGGGTCGCCGACCGCGGCCAGCACCTCGTCCACGTTCGGCTCTTGCCGCAGGCGCAGGTTGACGTCGCCAACCACCCACAGGTGATTGAACTTGGGGCAGAAGCCACAGCGCAGGGTGCAGCGCGAGGTGACGTTCAGATAGCAGTTTCCACGCAACAGATACGCAATCGCCGGCGGCGACTCCGACCCCCCTGAACCCGAAACAGAATGCAGTTCCATGCCCGCTTTATATATCGCGCGTGCATCGGGCTCCTTGACCCATATCAAATCAGAATGTAATCCGGCCCATTAAAGCGGTGCGCGCCGCAAACGCAGGGCGTTGCCGATCACCGACACCGAGCTGAAGCTCATGGCCGCGGCGGCGATCATGGGCGACAGCAGCAGGCCGAAGAACGGATACAACACGCCGGCGGCGATGGGCACGCCGAGCGCGTTATAAATGAAGGCAAAAAACAGGTTCTGGCGGATATTGCCCATGGTGGCGCGGCTTAAACGGCGTGCGCGCACAATGCCGCGCAGGTCGCCCTTGACCAGGGTGACGCCGGCGCTTTCCATGGCCACGTCGGTGCCGGTGCCCATGGCGATGCCGACCTGGGCCTGGGCCAGGGCCGGCGCATCATTAATACCATCACCGGCCATGGCCACGATCCGGCCTTCGGCCTGGAGTTGTTTCACGATCTGTGCCTTCTGTTCCGGCAACACTTCGGCCTGAACCTGATCGATCTCCAGCCTGGCGGCAACCGCCTCGGCGGTCTTGCGGCTGTCGCCGGTGAGCATCACGATGCGCATGCCTTCGGCATGCAGAGCGCGGATCGCCTCGGGCGTGGTCTCCTTGATCGGGTCGGCCACGCCGATCAAACCAGCGACCACCATGGATGGTGGAAGTGCGGAAAACGCAGGAGCAGTTTTTCCGCCCGCCTTGCCGTCGATGGCCAGCAGCATGACGGTCTGACCTTCGGCACGCAGCTTGTCGGCGCGGCGCACCAGATCGCCGGCATCGATGCCGAGACTCTCCAGCAACTTTAAATTTCCGAGCGCCACCCGATGTCCTTCCACGTTACCCGTGACGCCCTTGCCGGTGACGGATTGAAAGTCGTCCACTTGTACGAGATTCACCTTGCGATCCGCGGCGCCACGCACAATGGCCTCGGCCAGCGGATGCTCGCTGGCCCGTTCCAGACTTGCCGCCCAGCGCAGCACGTCCTGTTCCTGAAAACCATCGAGGGAAATAATCGAAACCAGTTTCGGTTTGCCTTGCGTTAACGTGCCGGTCTTGTCGATGACCAGGGTGTCCACCTTGCGCAGCACTTCCAGCGCCTCGGCGTTCTTGAACAACACGCCGATCATCGCGCCCTGGCCGGTGCCAACCATAATCGACATGGGCGTGGCCAAACCCAGGGCGCAGGGACAGGCGATAATCAACACCGCCACCGCATTAATCACGGCATGCGCCAGTTGCGGCTCTGGACCCCAGATTCCCCAGGCGGCGAACGTAATCAACGCAACGAGCACCACTACCGGAACAAAATAACCCGCCACCACATCCGCCAGTTTCTGAATCGGCGCGCGCGAACGCTGCGCCACGGCGACCATGTTGACGATCTGCGCCAGCAGCGTATCCGCACCGACTTTCTCGGCGCGCATGAGCAGGCTGCCGGTGGCGTTGATGGTTGCGCCGATGAGCCGGTCGCCGGCGGATTTCGCAACGGGTATGGGCTCACCGCTGACCATGGATTCATCCACGTGGCTGGCGCCGCCGGTCACAACACCGTCCACCGGCACCTTTTCGCCGGGGCGCACCCGCAGGCTGTCGCCGGGTTGTACCTGTTCGAGCGGAATATCCTCTTCGCGGCCATCGCTGCGCACGATGCGCGCGCTGTTGGGCGCCAGGCCGAGCAGCAATTTGATGGCGGCGTTGGTGTGGCTGCGCGCGCGCAGTTCCAGCACTTGTCCCAACAGCACCAGCGCGGTGATGACGGCGGCCGCCTCGAAATAGACCGGCACGACGCCCATCGCGTTATAAACCGACTTCGGAAAAATTCCGGGCGCGAACACTGCCGCCAGGCTGTAGCTCCACGCCACACCTACACCCAGAGCGATGAGCGTGAACATGTTGAGATTCCAGGTGAGCACCGATCGCCAGCCGCGCACGAAAAACGGCCAGCCACCCCAGAGCACCACCGGTGTGGCCAATATCAATTCCAGCCACTGCCGCTGGCGCGCGGAAATAATTCCGGCCAGGACCTCCGGCGAAAATTCGGCCGCCATGGCACTCAGGAAAACCGGAATGGCCAGAGCCGCGCTCAACCAGAAGCGCCGGCTCATGTCATCCAGCTCACGGCTGTCCTCTTCGGTGGCAACGCCGCGCGGCTCCAGCGCCATACCGCACTTCGGGCAAGACCCGGGATGGTCCTGCACGATCTCCGGATGCATGGGGCAAACATATTCTGTTTTACGAACTGCCGCCGGCGCCCCGGCCGGTTCCAGCGCCATGCCGCACTTCGGGCAGGCGCCCGGACCTTGCTGGCGCACGTCCGGATGCATGGGACAGGTGTAGATCGCGCCGCCGTTCGCAGGCGGCGTGGCTTTCCCGGCGGCAAGATATTTTCCAGGATCAGCCACGAATTTTGCGTGGCAACCCTTCGAACAGAAATGGTAGCTCACGCCCCGATGGACGGCCTTGGCCGCCGCCTTCTTTTCATCAACCGTCATGCCACAGACAGGATCGGTTGCCATCGCGGTTCCTTTGTAATGATGCGCTTTTGACTACAGGGCCAGGTCATTCAACACAAGATGATATTTCCCGGCAACCGCTCCTGCCATAATGGCATTTGACGCGCATCCGCCTGCGACTGCGGCAGGCGCTACTCCTGCAACGCGCGCCGCATCCGTTCGTACTGCTGCTTGTTGATTTCCCCGCGCGCATAGCGCGCCTTGAGAATTTCGAGCGGACTCTCTCCGGGTTGCGTCGAGGACGATCCCAGCCGCTTGATGAGCGCCACGACCCCGGCAATCACCAGTACCCACACCAGGATCATGAAAAGCCAGCCGAAGCCCGGTCCGAACCAGCCGTATTCACCCATCATGGTTGCGTCCCTCCGTTGTTCGCTGTTCGTTCAAAGACTCGGCGTTGGATCTTTTCCGCCATGCGGGTCTTCCCCGCGCTGCTGACATGGCAGGCAGCGTTTGGCGGTTGGATAAGCACGCAGGCGATCCAGCGCGATCGCCTCACCGCAGTCCACGCAATACCCGTAGGAATGGGCGCCAATGCGATGCAGCGCCTCCTCAATTTCGCGCAGCGCGTCCGCCTCCCGGCCGAGACTGGCGTTGCTCAAGGCGGTCGACAACTCGGCGAAGGATTCGTCGCTCAGGCTGTGCACCGACCCCGCGACATCAACGTAGCGCTCACTCTCCGCTGTGCGCCGAGCCCCGCGCAAGTGCGTTTGCAGCGCCTCGCGGTGCAGCCGCAGCTGCTGCCCGATATGTTCCAGTTCATGCTCGTTCAGAAACGACATCGACACCTCCCGCCGCAAGCAACCCTCAACACGCCTGTCAAAAAGAAAACGCACCGTATTTAACAGACCCCGAGTATCGGCCTGATTCACCGGATAGACATTGATCTGCGTCAATGATCGCTGCGCGTCAAGTCTCGGGAAGCGGACGACTGAAAAAAATGTTCTCTTGCGTCTGCATCGCAAAACTGCGGGCCAGGGGCCGGGGTGCCGTCTATTTACTTCTCAAGTCGTATTTCCAGTTCCGTGGTTGCGCCGTTGCGCACCGACACCTTTTCAGTCGCTGTCTTGAAGGCTTCCAGCCTGACAGTGATCGTATGGATGCCCGGCTCCAGATCAAGGTTGAGCGGCGACAAACCATAATAGACGTCCGCCACATACACCTTGGCGCGGGCCGGGATCGTGGTGATGGCAAGCGGGCTGGTTATTGCGGAACGATCAGTCTGCGCGGCAGGCACAGGCACCGGGGGTGCGACCAGAACGGTAACGCCGGGCATGGCGTCACGCGCCGGCGCCGCTGGGCCGAACCTTTGCGGATAGGCCTGCAGGATGGTCATGGCGATTGCGTCCCGGGTCCTGGCCGATACCTTGGCCAGCACAGCGCTGAGATAACGGGTGATCGATCGCCGGGTATTGCCGTTGACGCCGGCATAACGATCCGCTTTCTCAACCACGGACCCGGACCAGAGAACACCGCCGCCGCGGGTATCGCGTAAAGTGGTTTCCACCACGATGGATACTTCATCCCGACCGCCGATCGTCATACTGAATTCCCGAATGACTCCGGATACCTCAAAATCCGCACTGCCGGCGGCAGCCTGGCCATCTTCCGTATCCGTTTGGAACCCGCTGGCGCTGAGCTGGTTGACCATCGCGGCGCTTACCGTGCTGGCGACATTTTCCATCACCAGCTCCGCACCAAGCATATCGAAGACCGTGGCATGGATGTCGCCGATTTTTCTGGTGGGGCCGGCAACCCTGGCGTCGGCATATTTCGCCACGCGCAGCACGATGGGACTATTCGGGTGAACGATTTGGCCGGGCGCGAGTCTGGGGGCGATGTCCAATTGCAGGGCGGCCGACGCGGGGCTGAAAGACGGCATACCGGTGCAGCCCGCCATTCCAAGTAATACAACGGCGTCAATACAGAAACGGAAAAGGTTACTCATTCTTCTTGGGAGTAGTTCAATCTTCAAGTTTCCTTTCATCTTGCAGATTCCTCAAACCTGACACGTCCGGCCAGACACTGAGCGGAACTTCCCATCAAAAAAAAGGGAAAGCCGGTATCGGCTTTCCCCCACACCCGAAGACTGCATTCGCACGACAACCGGGAGTGGCATTCTCAGAATGAACCAAACAGCAGAAGTGTCGTATGCCTGTCGCCATCGCCGCCAACCAGCATATTTGGTGATCCGGCATCATAGGCATTTCCGCTGCGCATCGCATGGGTCAGCTGAAGCTGCATGTTTTGCACAATCTGATAGGTACCGCCTACCGTCACAGCATTGTCTTCGTTGTAAGCGAGTTCGCCGTTATCCGCCTTGCGATAGGCCAGAATGACGGTCGCCTTGCGTGGCAGCACACCAAGCTCGACCGCAATCGCCGCCGCATTTTTTTCATTATTGCCAGGGGTACTGTTGAAGTAATTTGGAGTGCCTGTTGCGCCTGTGGCATTCGCCCTGGCATAGCTCAGGTAAATTCCCAGCGGCATAGCCCCGACCATGCCTTGCGCCTGGGCGTCAACCGCCAATGCCTTGGTATCATTTACTGACACGGAGGTCGCTGTGCCGCCATCCAAAACTTCCGCCGAGCCGCTGTATGACTGCACACCCGCACCCAGATCCCAACCCCCCACACTTGGGGTTACCGCCGCGCGGATATAGGTTGCCTCCGGTGCGCTCTGATATTCGCCCAGATGGCCGGGCGACCACTTGCTCAGATTCACAAAATACAGGGGGTTACTCACCACAAAGGCCGCGCCCCGGGCCGCGTGCGGACCCATGACGTACTGCTGAGCGGAAATATCGGCGCCTTGCTCAGCGATCCTCTGATTCTTCACCGCGCCCGTATTCAGCAGCTCAAAACCAAAAGGTACCCCGAGCTCACCCGTGCTGAAGGGAACCACTCCTAACTTGACGGGGCCTACATCATAGGCGAAAGGAATTTTGAACCCGCCCAGGAATGGAGCCTCGGCCGTCACCCCTTCAAGAAAGAAGCCGATGTTGTTGTTGATCCTCCCTCCAATCAGCACGTTCAGTTCATCGGGAATGTCCCATCGACCATCATTCTTGTTGTGCTCAGCCGCTCCCAGTGAAGGACCATTGGTTTTCTGGTAGCGAATTTTCGCGACGATGCCGATATTCAGGGTTTCCGGGATCGACAGTTTCTCACCCTCAAGCGTGCGCTCCTTGCCGATCAGGGTATAGCCGCCTGCCTTGAAGGCCCGGCCGAACTCATTGAGCATCGGGTAATGCTGAAAGTGGCAGCTGGCACAGGCTTGACCCGTCTGGCGGGCATACATGGATACCGCCTGACTTTCGGCGGGAGCGGAAAGTGCCACGAAGACAGCAGATACCGCCAAAATCTTTCTGAACTGCTTGTCCTTGTTCATGGTGAATCTCCTCATTGAAATATGAACCGACGCTGGAAAGGTAACGCGGCGCCGAAGGCGGTGCCTTGACCTGGATCAACAAAACGCCCGGCCCGCGCATCTGCGACAACATCCGGAAGTTCGTGCGTTACAGGTTGACGGCGAACGCCGGTGAGCTTTGGATGTTGCTGTCGGCGCCGTTTCTGGCCCGGTCGATTCTGCTGTTGTGAATCAATTTCGTCACCGACGGTTTCCGGGCACTCACGCTGGCCGCCGGGCCCCACGGGCATCGCGCTCGCGCGCGTGGTCTTTGTCGCGGTGGAAATAGAGAAATGGTTTGGGCGCCGCGCTCGACGGCGCACGCAACCTTCGTGATATGCGCCATTCTGGCCGGTAGCCTCTCCTAAATATTTCGCGATTTTCTTTTAGGTCGCTTGAACCGGGCCAGGTCCGGTCAGCAGCACTTCGAGCAGTTCACGCACCTTGCGGATCTCGGCGCCGAACGGCAGCGATTCCGAACCGCGAAAGAACAGCCCGTGCTGGATGCTGCCGCGCTGCGCCGCCGCGAGCTGGGTCTCGATGCAGAACTGTCCCGCCGCCGGATTGCCGTCCTTGAAACCGCAGTGCGTGAGGCATTGCAGCCGGCTCGGGCACTCGCGGCATCCAGGCGCGGCCTGGGCGCGCAGTTTCGTTTCCTTCGCCAGATAGGTTTTCAGCCACGGCGTCAGCACCGCGCGCGCCGGCAGCCCGGCGGCGCTCATGAAGGTGACGATGTCCGCGGGCTGCGCCTCGGCCAGCACCTTCTTGAAATTCGCGTGCGCATCGCACTCCTCGGTCACGGCGAACGGGGTGCCGATCTGCGCACCCTGGGCGCCCAGGTCAAACAGCTCCTTCAATTTCTGAAATGAATTGACGCCGCCCGCGGGGATCAGCGGGATCTGACCCAGTGCGATGCCGAGATCCCTGAACACCTTCTGGATTTCCTCGAGCACGCGCCTGAAATCGAATTTGGGGTCGTTGACCTCGTCGATGCGGGTCGCGCCCAGATGCCCGCCGGCATAGCGCGGGTGTTCGATCACGATCGCATCCGGCAACCGGCCCTTGCGCATCCATTTCTTCAGCACCGCGCGCACGCCGCGCTCTTCCGACAGGATCGGGATCAACGCGACGTGTTTGAATTTTTCCGTCAGGTCCGGCAGATCGAACGGCAGGCCGGCGCCGGCGATGACCGCGTTCGCCCCGCTCTTGCACGCTTGCACCACCGTCTCGGCGTAGTTCGACAGGGCGCGCATCACGTTAACCGCGATGAAGCCGTCCGGCGCCAGCGCCCGCGCGGCGCGGATTTCCCGGTCCAGCGCCTCGGCGTTGGCGGCCGAATGCACATCGGGATCGCGGCACTTGCGCAGACGCTGCATGATGTCGGGATGCAGGCGGCGCAGATCGACGCTCGCGATGGTGCCGACCGCGCCTTCTTTGGCGACCGCGCTCGCCAGCCGGTGCGCCGAGATGCCCACGCCCATGCCGCCCTGGATGATGGGCAGCAGTTCACGGTCGCGGATCTTGAGCGGCGGGAACGGCGTGGAAATCGTGGT
>Ga0315281_10006467_pt1 | contig 16662 bp, 12 predicted proteins | sample YL17G07_0_MG_FD_204540 | JGI IMG/M metagenome (GOLD analysis project Ga0315281, IMG submission 204540) | Sediment microbial communities from Yellowstone Lake, YNP, Wyoming, USA - YL17G07_0 | ecosystem: Environmental > Aquatic > Freshwater > Lake > Sediment | place: USA: Wyoming | collected...
GCCGCTGCTGTGCGGATCGGCTCCTAGAGCCGATTGGCGCACCGCATGGCCGATCATGATCATCCCATCCCGATCTCCCTATACCGGGTGCAGGGAGCCACGCTTCCTGCTGGGGCGCTCGGTGCGTCAGCGCCGAGCCAGACTGTAGGGCGGGGCAAAGCCCCCGCAAATCCGCGTCCATTTGTTTTTCCGCAGCCTGCTAGACGGCTCCGCGCCGCCACTGGCCGAGCAAGCACGGATCTTCGCCGCGCCAGGGCGAAGAACGGCCATCGGCCACGGATTACACGGATTTCACGGAGGATGAATCTCCGCGCGTTGCGTGCGTGATTCTTCGACCGGCCACGCGCCGCCACTTCATGCGCTTCACTGAAGGCGGCTCCCAGGGCGGCTTGTGGCGCTTGGGAAGCGTGAGAGAACCCGGCGGGCTCCTGCACGACCGACCAGGCTTTTCGCGTTGCGCCGGCCAGGGGCCCGTTGGGCCTTGAAAGCAGGATTCTCGCAACCACCGAGGCGAGCGGCAAGCCCCTCAAGTTGCGAACAATGGGCTTTAGGAGGTCCCGTTTTCGGCTTCCTCGGATGGCTCTTTGCCCTTCATTTGACCCGTCTCGTACAGGCGCCCGGTTTCAATCAATTCGTTACCATGGGTAAAGATATCGTCTAGATCGGAAATCTGAACCTTCGGCTTCTCAACCCTGTGGTCGTCAAACAACCCAATAGACTTCTTTCCTCCGTGCAAATACAAGCGGCACAGAGGCTTTCTATTGCTGTCGTCCAGAAGAATGCTGCTGTAGGTCTTGCCGACGCGAAGCGCCATGCGCTTGGGCAAAATAGATTGTCGAAGTATTGCACGCACTATTTGAAAGGCTTCTTGTTCTTCCGGAAGCCAATCTGCCGCTTTGGTTGCTGCTGTTTGCATATCGTCCGGCACCCCAGACACGGAAGCTGAGCCTGCGTTTGGGTCCGCCTGGTTCAGTGCGGCGCGTAGCCGATCTTGGATTTGTTCGTTAATGAATTCCTTGAATGCCCTCTTTACTATCCCCTGGAAAAGTTCCAGCGTCTTTTGACGCATGAGGCCGTCATAGACTTGCGTAGCAAGGAACCGCACAAAATCCTCAGCGGGATCATTCATTTGCGCGATTAACACCGTCTTAACGCCGCCAAGATACTTGAGCTCCTTGGCAGCCTCGACGATGTCGTCTAGATTGAAATTTTCTTTGCTGAACCGTTTCAACTCACCAAGAAGTGGGTGTTGCGGATTGGATATGTCAACCTCCAAGAACGGCTTGGAATCCATCTTATTTGCTGCTTCTGTGTCGGTGAAAAAACGATAGATCGCGCCATCGGTCAGAACGCCAAATCGCACCTTGCTGACGCTATAGTAGCGATAAAGTTGAGACGCCGCAGCATCTTCTAATGGACTTCCAAGCTTCTTGCATTCCAGGAGCAGAATCGGAGCGCCTTCATGCATGATCATGTAATCTACTTTTTCGCCCTTTTTTGTGCCTACGTCAGCCGTGAATTCCGGGATGACTTCACTTGGATTGGAGACGTCATATCCTAGGGCCGAAATAAAAGGCATCACCAAGGCAAGCTTGGTCGCCTCCTCGGTTTGGATGGCGCTGCGCACCTTCGCGACCTTCCCCGCCAGCGCTTGCATCTGCTCCAAGAAATCCATCCTCCCCTCCCTTTCGAGTCATTGCGCCACCGTCAGCACCCGGCCGACAACCCCGAAGCCTCCTTCACTGCAGGCAAGGTGCGGAAATCCTAGAATACCCTGGTTCGATAAGTTCAAAAGACTGGCTTCCCGAAAACTTACACCCTATGCCTTTCAATGTGTAGCGGAATTGATTGCACGCCCAAATACACTTCTGCAGGCCTTGGCGGGCCAACTTCCGTGCCGGGCGTAGGCTCTGTTTGGGAATAGGTCCCCACACGGGGGAAGCCACCGCAGACCCTTCGCTCCCGCTCAGGGCGACATTATCGTTCGTGTCATGCTGAGCGGTAGCGAAGCATCTGCGGTTCTTCGCTGGCCTTGGTTCTCTCCCCTGTGTACGGTTTGGGATTTCCAAACAGACCCTAGACCAGCTTGTGGACTTCCGACTTGATGAAGACATCGAGCAATTCGGCGTCCACATGCTGCGCCTTGGCCTCTTCCAGCAGGATATTCAGGGCGCGGTCGTGGGGCAGCGCCTTCTTGTAGGGGCGGTCCAAGGCCGTCAGCGCGTCGAAGATGTCGGAGATGGTCATCATCTTCGTCTGGATCGGAATCTGATCCGCATTCAGTCGGTTGGGATAGCCCGTGCCGTCCAACTTTTCGTGGTGGCCGTAGGCGATTTCCGGCACCCGCCGCAAGTCCGGCGTCCAGGGGATGGTGGAGAGGAACTTGTAGGTGTGGGTGACGTGAGACTCAATTTCCTTGCGGTCATTCTCGTTGAGCGACCCCTTCGGGACCGAGAGGGACTCCAGTTCCTTTTCGGTCAGAAAGCCCACCTTGGTGCCGTCCATCTTGAAAAAGGCGTGCTTGGCGATCTCGTTCAGCCGCTCGAAGCCGCCCTGGGCCAAGACGGTCGGCTCGTTGCACTTCTCGATAAACGCCATGAACTCGTTGATCCGTTTGAGTTCCTCTTCCAGCTCGGTCTGGTAGGCCTGCATGTCGGCGTCCTGGGTCTTGGCTGGGGCGGCAAGCAACAGTTCGTTCTGCTTGCGGGTCAACTGCAAAGTCGTGGTGGCGCGGATCAGGTCGAAGCGGCTGATAAGATGCAGCATCTCGTCCGGGTAGAGCTTCTTGGCCTTGACGAGCACATGCTCCCGCACGCCGATCTTGCCGAAGTCATGCAGCAGCGAGGCGTAGCGCACCTCCTGAATCTGCTCGCGGGTAAAATGAATGTCCTTGAAGCGCGGCAGTTCGGACTGGTCTATCTTCTCGGCCAGCGCCACTGTCAGCGTGGCCACGCGCTGGGAGTGACCGGAGGTGGTGGGGTCGCGGGACTCGATCGCCTTCACGCTGGCGGCGATGAAGCCGTCGAAGAGCATGCGGATGGAATTGACCAGGCGCGCATTCTGGATGGCGATGGAGGCCTGGGAGGCGATGGAGCGCGCCATGCGGGCGTCGTGCTCGCTGAAGGGCCGCACATGCTTGGCGAAGGTCTCCGGCTCGCCCAGCTTGATGCGGGGGTCCGTCTTGCGGTTCACCAGTTGGATCACGCCGATGGTCTCCCCGCGCCAGTTGACCATGGGCACGGTGAGCATGGACGTGGTGCGGTACTTGATGACGCCGTCGAACTCCCGGCCGCCCCAACTGTATTCCCGGTCCGTGCCCAGGGTGTAGGCGTCGTCGAAGTTCAGCGACTCCTGGGTCAGCGCGACGTAGCCGTTGATGGATTTCTTGCTGATGTCCATCACATAGGTGCGGAAGGGGATGTTGCGCGAGTCGTTTTGCGCCACCTGGAAGCGCATCTTCTTGTTGGCGAAGTAATTGTTGTCGTCCTCCGGGACATTCGGATCGGCCTCCACCAGGTAGAGCGTGCCGCCGTCGGCGCGGGTCATCGCGCGGCACTTGAGCACGATCAGGTCCAGCAGCTTGTCCAGGTCCTTCTCCGAGGACAGCGCGGAGCCGATCTCGTTGAGCGAGTCCACCGTCTTGCGGCGGTCCTCGTCCTCCGCGCGCATCACGCGCACCTCGCTGTCGTAGTGGATGTCCGCCACCAGCCGGTTGACCTTGAAGGCGAAGCCGGCCGGGGCGATGCCCGGGTCGCAGACATCGAACAGGCGCAGGTTTGCCGCGGGGACGTTCTTCAGATCCGCCTCGGTGGCCAGCAGCAGGATGCGCCCGGTGGGCATCTGCCCGCCGTTGTTGAGCATCGGATTGCCCAGGCGCGCGTACTCCGCCAGCGTCGCGACGAGGATCGCGGGCTCGTCTTCCAGCCGCGCGACGTCGGCCAGCGAGAGCTTGCCGTAGCTCTGGACGACGATCTCCCGCGCCATGGCCGCCTGGCTCTGGCGCACCAGATCCATCCGGTCGGGCGGAATCAACAGCGTGACACCAGTCATATCCAATGCGTTCCCGTTGATGCTTTAGCGTGGCCCCCCCGGGCCGGCCCTGGTCGCTGCGCCATGACCCGCGGCGCCCCCCAATCCTGACGGGCGCCGGTGCGCCCCGCCCCTGACCTGCCGCCGGTTCCCAGTCGGAGGCAGCGGCAACCGTGCAAGATTCGTCCCACTTGCGCGCAGCCGCGCCGCCCAGCTTGGCCATGATCGTCATGGCTGTGCGGATGCCCCCGCGCGCCGCGCGCTCCTGTTGCCGAATCCCTTTGACCAGCTTAATCTATGTAGCAGACACGCCAAGAGAAAGAAACCCTGGGCGGCGGGACCCAATGGCCAGGGGCGCCTGCTTCCCCCCCGGCGGCCGGCCCAGCGGGGAGCATTCACGACACTCCGCCAGGGCCGCCGCGCAACGGCCGCCAGGCGCACCGGTAGGAACTTGCCCTTGAGCGACGAACTGGAGAGCCTTCGCGACCTCGAGGACAAGATCCGCCGCCTCACCCAGGAGCAGGGCGCCTCGCCGCGCGATGCGGAGTTCCAGAGCCTGCTCAACGCCCACCTGGCGGCGCTGGTGGAGTACCGGGCCCTGGAGACCGAGCGCGTCAACGCGCTGCTGCGGGAGAACCTGGCGGAGATCAAGCGCCACAAGGAGCGCCTGGTCACCACGGTGCATGACCTGAAGACGCCCCTCACCCTGTGTCTGCTGAATCTGGAACTGGCCCGGCAGGAGACCGTGCCGGGGGAGCGGGACGCCTACCTGCACGGCCTGCGGCGGGAGTTGGAGTTCATGGTGGATACCGTGGCCACGATGCTGGACTTGGAGCGGGACCCGGCCGCGCCGGCCGCCGCCGCGCCGCCCCCCATCCCCCTGCGGGCGCTGGTGGACGGCGTGCTGGCCCGCATGGCGGTGCTGATCCAGGACCGGCCCGGGCTGGCGCTGCGCAACGAGATTCCCGCCGATCTGCCGCCCGTGCCCTGCGACGCCCTCGCCCTCTCGCGCGTGTTCACCAACCTCTTCTCCAACGCCATCAAGTACACGCAGCGCGGCACGATTACCGCCGGAGGCGGCATCGGCACCCCCGGAGGCGGCCCGGCGCCCGGCGGGCCGCCCCCGGCGGAACCGCCCGGGCAGGCGCCGGCGCCCGGCGGGCCGCCCCCGGCGGAACCGCCCGGGCAGGCGCCGGCGTTGCCGATGCCGCCCCCGGCGTTGCGGCTGTTCGTGCGGGACACCGGCGCGGGGATGGACCCCGCGCACGCCGCCGGCCTGTTCCGCATGTTTCAGGGCGATGCGGCGCGCGCCGACTCCAGCGGGGTCGGCTTGTTGTATGTGCGCCAGGCGCTGGCCCGCCACGGCGGCCGGGTCTGGCTGGAGTCCGAGCGCGGCGTGGGCACCTGCGTATTCGTGGAGCTGCCGCTGGGCGCGCCCACGGCGCCGGATGCGGCCCCGAGGCGCTGAAGCCCCCCGCCGCGCGGCTTCCCGGCGCGTGGCTTCCCGGCGCGTGGCTTCCCGGCGCGCGGCTTCCCGGCGCGCGGCTTTCCGGCGCGCGGTTTTCCGGCGCGCGGTTTTCCGGCGCGCGGCTTTCCGGCGCGCGGTTTTCCGGCGCGAAATGTGCACGGATGGTCTTGGAGCTCTCGATCGCACAGGCGGTTCCCGATGCAACCTCCCGGGCGTGGCGACGTTGCACCCTAGAGAAGGATGTTGTTTGACAGGTTCGCCCCCAGACCCTATAATTTTTCTGAGGCGGAACCGCTGTCCCATCTGAGTGAAAGGGAAATCGCATGTCAGAACCCAGAACCCTGCCGATGCTGCCCATGCGGGACATCGTCGTGTTTCCCAACATGACGACGCCGTTCTTCATCGGGCGCAAGCAGTCCATGGAGGCCCTGGAGAAAGCGCTCGCCGCGGATCGCAAGGTATTCGTCATCGCCCAACGGGACCCGATGGTGGAGACCCCGGCGCGCGCCGATCTTCACGACATCGGCACCATCGGCAACATCCTCCAGATCATGCGGTTGCCCAACGGCACCATCAAGGCGCTCTTCGAGGCCAAGCAGCGCGGACGCCTGCTGGACGCGGACCTGGGCGAGCACGCCTACACCGCCACCGTCGAGCCGCTCGAGGAGTCGCTGGAGGTGGACCCGGAACTGATCGCCCTGGCCAAGACCACGCGCTCGGAATTGGAGAACTACCTCAAGGAGATCAAGCGCAGTTCGGAGAGCATTGACCAGTTGTCCATCAATGCCGAAGAGCCGCAGTTCCTGGCCGACCGCATCTCCCCGTACCTCAACCTGGACCTGCCCAAGAAGCAGGAGTTGCTGGAGATCCTCGACCCCAAGCTGCGCCTGGAAAAGGTGTTCGAGCGCATGTTGGAGGAGGCCGAGATCAAGAAGCTGGAGAAGAAGCTCAAGGAGCGCGTGCAGGGGCAAATCGGCCGCACGCAGAAGGAGTATTACCTTAACGAGCAGATCAAGGCCATCCAGAAGGAGTTGGGCACGGGCGAGGACGGCAAGGCCGAGACCGAGGAATACGAGAAGAAGATCGCCACGGTCAAGATGAGCGCGGAGGCCCTGGAAGTGGCCAAGAAGGAGCTCAAGAAGCTCAAGCTCATGTCGCCCATGTCGGCCGAGGCCAACGTGGTGCGCAACTACCTGGACACGCTGCTGGGCATGCCCTGGGGCGTGAAGACCGATGACAACTTCGACCTGAAGCGGGCCGAGACGGTGCTCGACGAGGATCACTACGGGCTGGACAAGGTCAAGGAGCGCATCGTGGAGTTCCTGGCCGTCGCCAAGAAGGTGGGCAAGATGAAGGGGCCCATCATCTGCCTGGTGGGGCCGCCCGGCGTGGGCAAGACCTCCCTGGCGCGCTCCGTGGCCAAGGCCCTGGGGCGCAACTTCGTGCGCATGAGCCTGGGCGGCATCCGCGACGAGGCGGAGATCCGCGGCCACCGGCGCACGTACATCGGCGCCCTGCCCGGCAAGATCATCCAGTCCATCAAGAAGGCCAAGAGCAACAATCCGCTCCTGCTGCTGGACGAGGTGGACAAGATGACCTATGGCGTGATGGGCGATCCGGCGGCGGCCCTGCTGGAGGTGCTCGATCAGGAGCAGAACAACTCCTTCATGGACCACTACCTGGAGGTGGAGTACGATCTCTCCGACGTGCTCTTCTTCTGCACGGCCAACAACATGGGCGGCATCCCGCCCGCCCTGATGGACCGGATGGAGTTGATCACCCTGCCCGGCTACACCGAGCTGGAGAAGGAGAGCATCGCCACGCGGCACCTGATCGAGAAGCAGCGCACCGAGAACGGCCTGGAGAAGACCCAGGTGCGCTTCCGCCGCGAGGCGGTGCTGGAGGTCATCCAGCGCTACACGCGCGAGGCCGGCGTGCGCAGCCTGGAGCGCGAGTTGGGCAAGATCTGCCGCAAGGTGGCCACCCAGCTCGTCAAGAAGCCGTCCACCGGCTGCGTTGTCGTCACCCCCAAGCGCGTGCAGGGCTTCCTGGGCGTGCCCAAGTACAAGCACGACACCGTGGAGGGCAAGAACGAGGTCGGCGTCACCACGGGCATGGCCTGGACGCCCATGGGCGGCGAGTTGCTGTTCACGGAAGTGAGCCTGATGCACGGCACCGGCAAGCTGGTCGTCACCGGGCGGCTGGGCGACGTGATGAAGGAGTCCATGCACGCCGCGCTGAGCTTCGTGCGCTCCAACGCCAACAAGCTCGGCATCTATTCCGACACCTTCCGCAAGACCGACATCCACATCCACGTGCCCGAAGGGGCCGTGCCCAAGGATGGCCCGTCCGCCGGCGTCACCATCGTCACCAGCATCGTGAGCGCCTTCACGGGCATCCCGGTGCGCAAGGTCGTCTCGATGACCGGCGAGGTCACCCTGCGCGGCAAGGTCTTGCAGATCGGCGGCCTGAAGGAGAAGATGCTGGCCGCCAAGCGCGGCGGCATCCAGGAGGTGATCATCCCCTGGGACAACCAGAACGACCTGGTGGAAGTGCCCGTGGAGATCAAGAAGGGGCTCAAGGTCACCGCCACCAAGACCGTCTGGGACAACCTCCAGATCGCCCTGGAGCACATGCCCGCGCCGGTGGTGGACCCGGAGACCGGGGACAGCAAGCCGGGCGAGGACACGCTGGTGCCCCCGGCACCCGCCGGTCCCAACGTCACCCCGCAGGTTTACACCTCCGGGGACGAGCGCTATCACTGCTAGGCTCTGTTTGAGAATGGGTCCCCACACAGTGGCAGCCACCGCAGACCCTTCGCTTCGCTCAGGGTGACATTATCCTTCGTGTCATGCTGAGCGGTAGCGAAGCATCTGCGGTTCTTCGCTGGCCTTGGTTCTCCCCCCTGTGTTCGCTTTGGGATTTCCAAACAGACCCTAGGCAGCACCCCGCAACCTCACCGCCAGCCCCCCTCCAACCCCCAACTGCGGGGCTGGAGAGGGGAGAAGGGCCGCCCCCTCCTCACCCCCGGCCCCTCTCCAACCCCCAACTTCGGGGGATGAGAGGGGAGAACTGCCGCCTCCCCACCGCCAGCCCAAACTTGCCCGTCCCCCCCTCGCCAGCCCGCGTAGCGCGCCGTGAGCACCGCTTGCGGCGCGAACCAGCAACACCGGGAGAAGGGGCAGGGGGGTGAGGTTCGCGCGCGGCGAGGACCTCCATGGCTCCCGCTAGCGCGCTCGGTCGGTGTCTTGCCGCAACCGGCTAAAAGTGATAGCTCAGCATCACGTCCGAGGTTGAAACCGTGTTGCTGCCGAGCGCCTTATAGGCATATTTCGTCCCGCCGATCTCAATGGTGTCGAAGGTCGCGGTAAACTGCGCGACGGAAAACCCGACCCCAACCTTGCCGAACATGATTTCCGCCCCCGCGGCATACCCAGGGCCGCTGCCGGAGAGCGTCGAATCGGTCACGGTATTGTTGACGACCGCGTTGCGCGTGTAAGCGGCGCTCAGACCGGCGGAGGGACCCAGCCGGGCAAACACCTCGCTTTCCTTGCCGATCTTGGCGGAAAACCGGAGGTCAATCATGCTGGCGGTCACCGTCGTTGGGAAAGCAAACTGCACACCGCCGGAATAGGTCGAGTTCGCTTTGCTCGATACGCTGTATATTTCCAGCGCAATGTTGTCATTGAAGCCATAGCCGATATTGAGCGAAGACCCGGTGCCCCCCGGAAACTGCCCGAACAGAGCGCCGCTGGTGCAGTTTGAATTGCAGCCCCACGTGGTAGGATCGGCCAAGTCGCCACTGACGTTCATGCTGGCCGCCCCGAGGCCGAGATAGAATCCCTGCTTCGCCTGCGCGGCCCCGGCAACGAGCAAGAGTCCTCCCACCAGCAATGCCACAACAGCTATCGTAATCTTGCGCATACCCGCCTCCCAGTTCCGGTTCGATGCAGACCCCTGGTTCCGGTATCGGGAGCAGCGCGGAAAACTTCAAGGAGTGCCGCTTTATTGGAGGCGGGACGAGACTGGGCCAGCCCATGCATGTCCGTCCCCCCTTCTCCAGCCCGCGTAGCGGGGTTGGAGAAGGGGCCGGGGGATGAGGCTCGCGCGCCCACAGCCCGCTTCCGCGATTGACACCCCTGCCGCTCCGTACTACACTTGTCCACCAGGGTGCGGGCGCTGGGGAGCGCTGGCCGCACCCCCGATAGGCGCGAGAGACCGCCCATAGGCGCTAGAACTAGCCGCATTGGTGCGAGAGAGAGCCGCAAGCGCCCGATTCCCCAAGGTTTTCAGCGATGATCGTTCTGACCGAAAACGCCGCCAAGGAAATCCGCAAGGCCAAGGCCGAGGGCAGCCTGGGCGAGGACGTGCCCATCCGCATCGGGATCAAGGGCGGCGGCTGCTCCGGCTTCACCTACACCTTCGACTTCGACGCCAAGAAGGGAAGGTTTGACCTGGAGTTCGAGTCCCAGGGCATGAAGATCCTGGTGGACAAGAAGAGTCATCTGTACATTGACGGCACGGAGATTGATTGGAGTTACAGCCTGGTGGACCGCGGGCTGAAGTTCAAGAATCCCTCCGCCAAGGGCTCCTGCGGCTGCGGCACGTCCTTCGTGTACGAGCCCAAGACGCAGCCGGGCGCGCTGCCCGCGTTCGAGTTCACGCTCTAGCAGGTTGCGGAAAAACCGTGCAGCCACGGATTTCACGGATGAACGGCTTACCGGCATCCAATCCAGGCGCGGAGGCTGGGAGCCCGGACCAGGCTTCACGGGCTTATCTCCAATTTCGCTAAACGCCGCCATGGGAGCGGCCTGCAGTGAAACGTATGGCGTGTCAGCGAATGGCTCGTCGAAAGACCCGCACGCAACGAGTGCGGGAATCATCCTCCGTGAAATCCGTGTAATCGGTGGCTTGTTGTTGTTCCATGCACTGGCGCTGCGAATTTCCGCGGCCTGCTAACCGCCGGAGCCGGTCTCCGTCCCCATGGCCAAGATCCTCCTGCTCAACGGGCCCAATCTGAACCTGCTCGGGGAGCGGGAGCCGGAGCTTTACGGCAGCGCCACCCTGCGCGACATCGAGGAGGCCGTCGCCAAGCTGGTGGAGCCTGCCGGCCACACGCTGCTGCACTTCCAGTCCAATGCCGAGGGCGACCTGATCGGCTGGCTGCACAACAGCCGCCCGGCGGACTTCCTCATCGTCAACGCCGCGTCGTACACCCACACCAGCATCGGCCTGCGCGACGCCATCAAGATGATGGGCGTGCCGTTCGTCGAGGTGCACATCTCCAACGTCTACAAGCGCGAGTCCTTCCGCCGCCGCTCCTACCTGTCCGACATCGCCGAAGGCGTGATTGTGGGATTGGGCGCGATGGGGTATGAATTGGCCGCCCTCTACGCGCTGGACTACTTGGCCAAGCCCAAGTAGCCGCCCCGGAGCGGGATGCACCGTTTACCGGAGCGACCGGCCTGGCCGCGGGGCGAGGCGCCGCCAGCGGCTGACAGCCATTCATTCCCATGTTGCTGTTCTTATTCAACAATACCCTACACTGGAGAGTCCCCCGCGATGTCCCAACTGGAACGCACCCTGTCCATCGTCAAACCCGACGGCGTGAAGAAGAACCATGTCGGCGCCATCCTGGCGCGCTTCGAGAAGGCCGGCCTGACCCTGGCCGCCGTGCGGCTCACGCGCCTGACCGTGGCGCAGGCCCAGGCCTTCTACGCCGTCCACCGCGAGCGCCCGTTCTTCGCCAGCCTCTGCGCGTTCATGTCCTCCGGCCCTATTGTGGTGTCCGTGCTGGAGGGATATAATGCCATCCAACTCAACCGGGACTTGATGGGGGCCACCAATCCGGCCCAGGCGAAGGAAGGCACCATCCGCAAGGACTTCGCGGAGAGCGTGGAGGTGAACACCGTACACGGATCGGACGCGCCGGAAACCGCGCGGCAGGAGATCGCCTTCTTCTTCTCCGATCTGGAGTTGCTCGCGGGGCGGCGCGGCTAGCGCCCCGGCGGAAGGCCAGCGGCAAGCGCCCCCGGGAACTTGGAGCGCGCAGGACCCTCCGGCTGCACGACGCAGCCTCCCTTATCACCCGTTAAAGGGATGTAATGCGGTGATACTCAATCAGCTCAAGACCCAGTTTCACGCGGCCGAGCCGGTCACGCGGGAGTTCATCGCGCTGGTCAACGCGACCTTCCGGTATTACGCGGACACGCGCGGCCTGTTCCTCGGCAAGCTCCCCGCCCACCTGCACCAGTCCGATCTGGTCTCCCTGGTCAACGTGGAGATCAAGAACCGGCTCTTCCAGCCGGACTTCTGCGACGGCCTGCAAGACGCGCTCAAGGCCCTGCGCCGCGCGCAGATCCGGCTGGAGGACCTGCGCCGGGAACATCCGGACCTGCCGCCGGCCGTGAACGACCTGGCGCGGCTGGCGCGGCTCGGGGAGAAGCTGGAGTCGCTCTACCAGCGCCACTGGGAGTTCTACCGCTACCAGACGCACCTCAACGAGGAGGAGGTGGTGCGCCTGCTGCTGGAGGTGGACGAGATCGCCTACGATTGGGACGGCTACCTGGCGGGGTTCGCCAACGCGGACCAATTGTCCCAGGGCCTGAGCAGCCGCCCCGTGCCGGAGGGCCAGGCGCTGCTGGCCATCTCCTACCGCCAGGAGGGCGTCCAGCACTTCTCCGTGGCCACGCTCCGGGCGCTGATGGACTTCCTGGACGCGGGCTACCGCTTCGTCGGCGCGCTCTTCGGCCTCAATCCCGATGCGCAGCCCCTCACGCTGCTGCACGTGGAGGTGGCCGATCCGGTGGAACTGCACGTGGCGCTGCCCGCGGCGCTGGAGCCGCCCTACCGCAAGCTCTTGCAGTACCTGTTCCTCAAGGACATGCTCAAGCGCGACGCCCTGCTCAAGTACGTCTTCGACGTGGTGGAGAAGGACTTCCCGGACGCCAAGCCGCTGGCCCCGGCCGACGCGGCGGCCTTCCAGAAGGACCTCGCCGCCAAGCTCAAGCCCCTGCCGTCCTCGGCGCGCTTCACCTTCTCCGACCGCACCTTCCCCGACGACGAGATCCGCGTGCTCAACGAGTTGACCGCCACGCTGGAGCGCAACCACATGCCCTATGAGCCGCTGCTCAGCCCAGGCGCCAAGTCCAAGCCTCCCCGGGCCAAAGGCGGCGAGAAGGTGTCCGTCGAGAGGGCCGACGACGCCCGGGCGGCCGCTGCGGCCGCGGCGCTCCCGGCCCCGGACGTGGAACGGCTGAAGATTCCCCCGCCGGAGGAATCCCTCGGCGCCCGCGCCCTGCGCGCCGCCCGCGCCAAGGCCGACTTCCCGGAGTCCACCGACCACCCGCACGACCGGGAGTACCTGAACCTTCTTACCGAGCGCGCGGCGAAGTAAGCGGGCGACATCGCCCCTTGCGCGGTGCGCCGGGTGGTTGGCGCGGCATTCAGCAGAAGGAAGATGTGTCTTCGCATCTAAGCGGGGGCATGAAGAACCGGTGAGATTTGGACTTGAATCCCACCAATCCTGGAAGTGCCGGGGTTGTGTTGGGGGCCTGAAGACCGCAAGCCTGCGATGAAGTGAAGGCATTTGAAACCATATTGCCCTTGTCCAATGCAGTGGTTCAGGCATTGGACAAGGTCTTTGTTCTCCCGGTCCCCCTACTGAAAGTCTTCCCGTCACACTTCTCGTCACTCCCGGCCACCCTTGACAGCATTTCTCGATAGCCTATACTTTAATCAACGTTCATCAATGCCCTCCTTCCGTCGAAAGGAGCACCCATGGCCCACACGGCCACGTCACGGCAACGCTTGGTACGCCATCTCCCCATCACCAAAGCGCGCGTGAACCTCGGCGCGGTGATCAAGCGGATACGCATCAACAAGGAGTACATTATTCTGGAGAAAGACGGGCTGCCCGTGGCCGGTCTGATGGACATTGACGAGTTCGAAGACTACCTCGATCTGCATGACCCGTACATCAAGCGCCACATTGCCGCGAGCCAGAGAAATTCGCGTGCCGGAAAGACCCGGCCAGCCGACGAACTCCTGGCGGAACTCCGCGCCGCCGATGCACGTGAGACACGGCCACCGCGCAAAGCGCGGAAGCCCGCGCGGGCATGACGCCGGGGTTCACCGTCCGGACAACCCGTCACTTTGACCGCCTTGCCCGCGCTCTCCGGAAGCAACATCCGGACGTGTTCGGTACTCAGTTCGCAGCAGCGCTCGCGATTCTCCGCGAGGACCCCTACAACCGAACCGGACAGTACGCCATTCAGAAGCTTCACGGTGTTGTCCCAGGCCAGGGCCAACATCGCCTTCGTATGGGCCGGTGGCGGTTCCGTTACGACATCGCCGGGACGGAGGTCATGTTGGTGTGGTGCGGACTGCGGCGGGAGGACACATACCGCTGACAGCACGTCAGTTATTTCACCTGGGGTCACGGCGTATTCCTCTGGACGATAGACTCGACCCGTCTCCTGGGCTTGGCATTTCGAAGCTCCTGCCCACGTTCCCACGGCCCCAACGTGCCGGTATCCACGCCGAGTTGCCATGCCAGGTGCTCGCGCGCCAAGCCTTTAGCAGGCCGCGGAAAAACGAATGGACGCGGATTTGTGGGGGCTTTGCCCCGCCCTTTTGTCTGGCTCGGCGCCAACGCGCCGAGCGCCCCAGCAGGAAGCGTGGCTCCATGCACCCGGTATAGGGGTATTGGGATGGGACGATCATGATCGGCCATACGGTGCGCCAATCGGCTCCAGGAGCCGATCCGCGAATCACCGGCAAAGCCCTGTGCTTCCTTGGCCCTGCTGTTTTCGCGGCGGCTGTATCGCCGCGAAAACCAAAGACGCCGGCGCGGCGGCCCGCGCCGGACGCTTGCGGGAGGCGCCCGCAACATCGCGCCGCGAAAACCTACTCGGGGGGTGCGGGGGGACTTGTTCCCCCGCTTGTCGTTCGTTTTTCCGCAGCCTGTTAGTTCTTCGGTACTGCAAAAGCCTGTCACCAATGATTGCGCCTTGGGGAAGTGAGACTGCCCCAGGAATTCGATGATACGGGGATAGATATGCAAATTGGGCGTCGTCTTGTCGGTCTCCCAATTCGTGATGCTTGCCTCGTCCACTCCGAGTTGTTCTGCCACCTCTCGCTGAAGGAGTCCCAGGTCAAGCCGCCACTGGCGCAGGTGATCTTCCAGGGTATTCAGGGATCGGAGGTACGCTGGCGGTAACCGCCTGCTTGCCTTGAGAGTCACATGGCAACAAGGCAACGCGGCCGCAGCCGTGCGGCGGGCCGGGCGACTCCATACGCGTTCGAGAAGCAGCTTGACGATGGCCAAAGCGCCACGTCGGGCCGCGCGGTCTAATGCGCGTTGGGAAACAGCTTGATGATGGCGACGGCCACCCCCAGGGCCGTGAGCGCCATGCCCATGAACATCCGCAACGACCGCTCGTGTCGCTCGCCTGACTGGGCGATCAGGGTTTCCATCTTGGCAAAGCGCAGCTCAATTTCCGCCCGCAGCTCCTTCAATTCCCCCGTGAATTCCGTTCTTATCGTCTTCAGTTCCCCGGAAACCTCCGTCCTCATCGTCTTCAGTTCCCCGGAAACCTCCGTCCTCATCGTCTTCAGTTCCCCGGAAACATCCGTTCTTATCGCCTTCAGTTCCCCGGCAACCTCCATCCTCAATGTCTTCACTTCACCGGAGATATCCGTCCTCAGCGTCATCATGTCACCGGAAATATCCGTCCTCAGCGCCTTCAGTTCCACGAGGATGTCCCGGAATGCGGCGTCCCGCGTCGCGACCGCGACGGCCTCGAATTTCGCGGCCAAGACCTCCGCCAGGGCCGGGGATGCGCCGGCGGCCCGCAACTCCTGGGCAGTCTTCAAACCTTCGGTAATTGGCATGGCCCAGCCTCCTGCCGCAAGTGTAGCGAATTCGTGAGGGCCGTGCAAAGCTGTCGCCGCCCCCGCTACTCCCGGTACTCTCCCCACACCCCGCGCAGGGTGTGGGCGATCTCGCCCAGCGTGGCGAGGCTTTCCACGGCATCGAGGATCGCCGGCATCAGGTTGTCCGTGCCCTGGGCGCGGCGTTTGACCTCCGCCAGGGCGGCCTGGGTGCGGGCGGGGTCCCGCCGGGCCTTGAGGGCCTTGAGCCGCCCGATCTGCTCCACGCGCACGCTGTCCTCTACCTTGAACAGGGCGGCCTGGGGCGGCTCCTCGCTCTGGAAGCGGTTGACCCCCACGATCACACGCTCCCCGCCGTCCACCTCCTGCTGGGTGCGGTAGGCCGTCGTGCGGATCTCGTTCTGGAAGAAGTGCGCGGCGATGGCCTCCGTCGAGCCCCCCAGATCGTCCACCCGGCGGATGTACTCCAGCACGCGCCGCTCCACCTCCGCCGTGAGCGCCTCCACGTAGTACGAGCCCGCCAGGGGGTCCACGGTGTCCACCGCGCCGGACTCGTGGGCGATGATCTGCTGGGTGCGCAGCGCCACGCGGGCGGAGGTCTCCGTGGGCAGGCTCAGCGCCTCGTCCATGCCGTTGGTGTGCAGGGACTGCGTGCCCCCCAGCACCGCCGCCAGGCCCTGAAAGGCCACGCGCACGATGTTGTTCTCCACCTGCTGGGCCGTCAGCGTGCTGCCGCCGGTCTGGGTGTGGAAGCGCAGCATCTGGGAGCGCTCGCTCCGGGCGTGGAAGCGCTCGGCCATGATGCGCGCCCAGATGCGCCGCGCCGCCCGGAACTTGGCCACTTCCTCGAAGAAGTTGTTGTGCCCGTTGAAGAAGAAGGAGAGCCGGGGGGCGAAGTCGTCCACGTCCAGGCCCGCCTCCAGCGCGGCCTCGACATAGCAGATGGCGTTGCAGAACGTGAAGGCCAGCTCCTGCACGGCCGAGGCGCCCGCCTCGCGGATGTGATAGCCGGAGATGGAGATGGTGTTGAACTTGGGCAGCTCGGCGTGGCAGTGCCGGAAGATGTCCGTGATCAGCCGCAAGGAAGGCTTGACCGGGTAGATGTAGGTGCCCCGCGCGATGTACTCCTTCAGGATGTCGTTCTGGATGGTGCCCGTCAGGGCCGCCGGCGCCACGCCCTGGCGCTTGCCCACGGCGATCAGCAGCGCCAGCAGAATCGCGGCGGTGGAGTTGATCGTCATGGAGACCGACACCCGCTCCAGCGGGATGCC
>Ga0315281_10006468_pt1 | contig 16660 bp, 11 predicted proteins | sample YL17G07_0_MG_FD_204540 | JGI IMG/M metagenome (GOLD analysis project Ga0315281, IMG submission 204540) | Sediment microbial communities from Yellowstone Lake, YNP, Wyoming, USA - YL17G07_0 | ecosystem: Environmental > Aquatic > Freshwater > Lake > Sediment | place: USA: Wyoming | collected...
CTACCTGGCGTGCCAGCAGGATGTGTTCGCGCGTTTGCGGCATCGGGCCGTCGGCGGCGGAGCAGACCAGGATCGCGCCGTCCATTTGCGCCGCGCCGGTGATCATGTTTTTGATGTAGTCGGCGTGACCCGGGCAGTCTACGTGGGCATAGTGGCGGGTAGCCGTTTCATATTCGACGTGGGCGGTGTTGATGGTGATGCCGCGCGCCTTTTCTTCCGGTGCCGCGTCAATTTGATCGTATGCCTTGGCTTCGCCGCCAAATTTCTTGGACAGTACGGTGGTGATCGCCGCTGTCAGGGTGGTCTTGCCATGGTCCACGTGGCCTATCGTGCCTACGTTGACGTGGGGTTTGGTGCGTTCAAATTTGCTCTTTGCCATGATTTCCGCCTCTTAATCTAAAAGTTGATCTGGATCCAAAAATTATTTTTTGCTCATGATTGCTTCGGCAACACTCTTTGGCGCTTCAGTATAGTGTTTGAATTCCATGGTGTAGGTGGCGCGACCCTGCGTTGCGGAACGCAGCGCAGTGGAATAGCCAAACATTTCCGCCAGTGGCACCTCAGCCTTGACTACCTTGCCACCACCGGCCATGTCGTCCATCCCTTGCACCATACCGCGACGCGAGGACAAATCACCCATTACTGTGCCGGTATAGTCTTCCGGCGTTTCCACCTCCACCGACATCATCGGTTCAAGCAGCACCGGGCTGGCTTTGCGCATACCCTCCTTGAAGCCCATTGAAGCCGCCATCTTGAAGGCGTTTTCATTGGAGTCCACGTCATGGTACGAACCGTCAAACAGCGTGACCTTCACATCTACCACCGGGTAGCCAGCCAACACGCCATTCGGCAGCGTATCCTCCAACCCCTTCCTGACAGCCGGAATAAATTCGCGCGGCACGGAACCGCCCTTGATGGCATCGACAAACTCAAAGCCCTTGCCGGCCTCATTCGGTTCTACCTTCAACCACACGTGACCGTATTGGCCGCGACCACCAGACTGTTTGACGAATTTACCTTCGACTTCAACCGATTTGCGGATGGCTTCGCGATAAGCCACTTGCGGTGCACCAACATTGGCTTCCACGCCAAACTCACGCTTCATACGTTCAACCAGAACTTCCAGGTGCAACTCACCCATACCGGAAATAATCGTTTGCCCCGATTCCTCATCGGAGCGCACACGAAACGACGGGTCTTCCTGCGCCAGACGGTTCAATGCAAGTCCCATCTTCTCTTGGTCAACTTTAGTCTTTGGTTCAACGGCAACATGGATCACCGGCTCCGGAAATACCATACGTTCCAGAATAATTTCCTTGGCAGGATCGCACAAAGTATCGCCTGTGGTTGCTTCTTTCAGACCTACCGCAGCAGCGATATCGCCTGCAAAAACCTCTTTGATTTCTTCGCGCTCGTTGGCATGCATCAGCAAAATACGGCCAACACGCTCTTTGCGCCCCTTGATCGGGTTGTAAATAGAGTCCCCGGATTTCAACATACCGGAATAAACACGGAAAAAAATCAACTGCCCAACAAATGGGTCAGTCATAATTTTGAAGGCCAAACCAGCAAATGGTTCGTCATCACTAGCCTTGCGCTCGCCGATAGTACCATCCGGCAATTCCCCCTTCACCGGTGGAATGTCAGTTGGCGCCGGCAGGTACTCGACCACCGCATCCAGCATGGCCTGTACGCCCTTGTTCTTAAATGCCGAGCCGCACATCATCGGAATGATTTCACCGGCGATGGTGCGAATGCGCAGGCATGTCTTAATATCTGCCTCTGACAAGTCACCTTCCTCGAGATACTTGTTCATCATCTCTTCGGATGCTTCGGCAGCAGTTTCTACCATCTTTTCACGCCACTCGTTACATGTGGCAACCAAATCTGCCGGAATATCGCGCAGATCGAATTTCATACCTTGAGAGGCTTCGTCCCAGTAAATAGCCTTCATGCGCACCAGATCGACGACACCCTCAAATTTTTCTTCGGCACCGATTGGCACCTGAATAGGTATCGGGTTGGCGCGCAGACGGGTACGCATTTGTTCGTACACCTTGAAGAAGTTCGCGCCCTGGCGATCCATCTTGTTGACGAAAGCCAAACGCGGCACGCCGTACTTGTTGGCCTGACGCCACACCGTTTCAGACTGCGGCTGCACACCGCCCACGGCGCAATACACCATACAGGCACCATCCAGCACACGCATGGAACGCTCAACTTCGATAGTAAAGTCCACGTGACCCGGCGTATCGATAATATTGATGCGATGTTCAGGGAAAGAATTATCCATCCCTTTCCAAAAACAGGTAGTCGCCGCAGAAGTGATGGTAATGCCGCGCTCCTGCTCCTGCTCCATCCAGTCCATGGTGGCGGCGCCATCATGGACTTCACCGATTTTGTGATTCACACCGGTATAGAACAGGACACGCTCTGTGGTGGTAGTTTTGCCTGCGTCAATATGCGCGCTGATGCCGATATTGCGATAACGTTCGATGGGGGTTTTACGTGCCACGATGAATACCTAACTATAAATCTGATTAGCGCTACAAAAATTAGAACCTGAAATGCGAGAATGCCTTGTTCGCTTCGGCCATACGGTGAACTTCTTCGCGCTTCTTGACCGCACCACCACGCCCCTCGGACGCATCGATCAACTCACCCGCCAGACGCATACCCATGGATTTTTCACCACGTTTGCGCGCTGCTTCGCGCAACCAGCGCATGGACAACGCCATACGACGGGATGGACGCACTTCAACCGGCACCTGATAGTTTGCGCCACCGACACGACGGCTCTTGACTTCAACCTGTGGCTTGGCATTATTCAATGCGAGGTTGAACACCTCAATTGCATCCTTGCCGGTCTTCTTGACGATTTGCTCCAGCGCGCCGTACAAAATGCGCTCGGCCACTGACTTCTTGCCTGCGGTCATCAGCACATTTACAAACTTGGACAAATCCTGGTTGCCGAATTTCGGATCAGGGAGAACTTCACGTTTGGGGACTTCTCTGCGTCTTGGCATATCAACCTCGAATAATTACTTAAAAATCAAATGCGCTAAAGACCTTAGGCCTTCTTGGCACGCTTCGCGCCGTACTTGGAGCGAGATTGCTTACGGTCTTTCACGCCAGCCGTATCAAGACTACCGCGCACCATGTGGTAACGCACACCCGGCAAATCCTTTACGCGGCCACCGCGCAGCAATACTACCGAGTGCTCCTGCAAGTTGTGGCCTTCACCACCGATGTAGCTGATCACCTCAAAGCCGTTTGTCAATCGCACCTTGGCCACCTTACGCAACGCAGAGTTAGGCTTCTTTGGTGTCGTGGTATAGACACGAGTACATACACCACGTTTTTGCGGAGAGCCTGCCAAAGCTGGCACTTTGCTCTTTTCTACGATTGCGACACGCGGCTTGCGGATTAACTGATTAATGGTTGGCATTATCTACACATCCTAAATTATTCTAAAATTCCGTTAAAAATCAAAATAGAAAAAAACATACCGTCGCAGCGTGACAAAAATTCATCCGCTGCGACGGAAAAAGGGTTGCGAATTCTATGGAGAAACACTAGGTGTGTCAAGCAATTCGCCTGACACGACCTCATCTGCCTCTTGCAATTCGCGCCCTTCTGCCACATCGATCCCCAAACGCTGTTTACGCCGTGTGGTGTGATAGGCCAATCCGGTGCCGGCCGGGATCAGGCGACCCACAATGACATTCTCCTTCAGGCCACGCAGATCGTCGCGCTTGCCCATGATCGCCGCTTCAGTCAATACACGCGTGGTCTCCTGGAACGATGCCGCAGAAATGAACGAATCGGTGGACAATGATGCCTTGGTAATACCCAGCAGCACATCAATAAAATTCGCCGGGTTCTTACCTGCGGCAAGCATTTTTTCGTTCTCTACCAAGAGGTCGGCACGTTCAACCTGCTCACCCGTGATAAAACGAGTATCGCCCACTTCGCTAATTTGCACGCGACGCAACATCTGACGAACGATCACCTCAATGTGCTTATCGCTGATCTTTACACCCTGCAGGCGATAAACCTCCTGCACCTCATCGGTAATGTAACGAGCCAACGCATCCACACCCAGCAAGCGCAGGATGTCATGTGGGTCGGCCGGGCCGTCCACGATCATTTCCCCCTGATTGACTACTTGGCCATCATGCGCCAGCACATGTTTTTCCTTGGAGATCAGGAACTCGTTAGCGATACCGTCCACATCCGTGATCACCAAGCGCTGCTTGCCCTTGGTATCTTTGCCGAACGAAACCGTACCCGTACATTCGGCCAGCATGCCGGCATCCTTGGGTACACGTGCTTCAAACAGCTCGGCTACGCGTGGCAAACCGCCGGTAATGTCGCGCGTCTTGCTGCTCTCCTGCGGGATACGCGCCAGCACATCGCCCACTCCGACATGTTGGCCATCTTCGACGGTGATAATCGAGCCAGTTTGCAAAGTCACGCTGACCGACGTATCGGTTCCGGCCAACTTGACCTCATGGCCGTCATCGCCAATCAAACGTACCATGGGGCGCAATACAGCCTTGCTTTGCGCGCTGGCGCGCTGCTTGGGGTCGATGACAACCAATGTGGATAGGCCAGTCACATCGTCGATCTGTTTGGCAACCGTCACACCCTCTTCAACATTCTGGAAGCTAACTTTTCCGGCGTATTCGGTAACAATCGGGCGTGTATGCGGATCCCAGGTTGCCAAGACTACGCCGGCACGAACCACATCGCCCTGTTTGACCGTCAAGACCGCGCCATAAGGAACCTTGTGGCGCTCGCGCTCACGACCATGATCGTCGGCAATGACAACTTCCGCGCTGCGTGCCACGACAATCAACTCACCTCGCACGGTTGTTACCACGCGCATGTTTTGGCTATATTTCAGCACACCATTGGACTTGCTTTCCACCTGGCTTGCCACGACAGTACGCGAAGCCGCGCCGCCGATGTGGAAAGTGCGCATAGTCAATTGAGTACCCGGCTCGCCGATAGACTGCGCGGCAATCACGCCCACCGCCTCGCCCACATTGATCATGCCGCCACGTCCCAGATCGCGGCCATAACATTTTGCGCACAAACCAAAACGAGTTTCACAATTCAGCGGAGTGCGCACGCGCACTTCGTCAATACCCAATGCCTCGATCCGCTCTACCGCCGTTTCATCCAGCAGTACGCCTGCCTCATAAAGTGTCTCGGCAGTTTCCGGGCTGACCACATCCGCGCTCACCACACGGCCCAGGATACGTTCGCGCAATGCCTCGATAACCTCGCCACCTTCGACGATAGCTTTCATCGCCGTGCCGTTTTCGGTGCCGCAATCGTCCTCAATCACTACCAGATCTTGCGTTACATCCACCAGCCGCCGGGTCAAATAACCCGAGTTTGCCGTCTTCAACGCAGTATCCGCCAAGCCCTTGCGCGCACCGTGCGTGGAAATGAAGTACTGCAGCATGTTCAATCCCTCGCGAAAGTTCGCGGTGATCGGAGTTTCGATGATAGAGCCATCCGGCTTGGCCATCAGGCCGCGCATCCCGGCAAGCTGGCGAATCTGCGCCGCCGAACCGCGCGCACCGGAATCAGCCATCATGTAGATGGAATTGAACGATTCCTGCATTACCGGCTTGCCCTTTTCCATACGAGGCTTGCCAGTCATGCGATCAAGCACCGGCTCACTACCCAACTGCTCCATCATCGCCTTGGCCACGATGTCGCCGGTGCGCCCCCAGATATCCACTACCTTGTTGTAGCGTTCACCGTCGGTAACCAAGCCAGAGGTGTACTGCATGTGGATTTCATGCACTTCTTTTTCAGCTGCGCCGATTAACTCGTTCTTTTGGGGTGGCATCAACATATCATCCACGCAGATCGAGATGCCGGCACGTGTCGCGTAAGCAAAACCGGTGTACATCAATTTATCCGCCATGATCACGGTATTGCGCAGACCGCACTGGCGGAAGCTGGCATTGATCAGGCGCGATATTTCCTTCTTCTTGAGCGCCTTATTGATCAGCGCAAACGGCAGTCCCGCAGGTAACACTTCGGACAACAAGGCACGACCCACCGTCGTTTCATAGCGCACCTGTTTTTCCATCAATTCGCCATTTTCGTCCTTGTGCGCCTCTTTTAGGCGCACTACCACCTTGGCCTGCAACTCGACTTCGCGCGACTCGTAAGCGCGCGATACTTCGGCGATATTGGCGAACATTGAACCTTCGCCCAAAGCACCAATTTTTTCACGGGTCATGTAATACAAACCCAACACGATGTCTTGCGACGGAACGATGATAGGTTCGCCGTTAGCGGGCGACAGTACGTTATTGGAGGCCAGCATCAGGGTGCGGCATTCCATTTGCGCTTCCAATGACAACGGCACGTGAACGGCCATCTGGTCGCCGTCGAAGTCGGCGTTGAATGCCGAACAAACCAGCGGGTGCAACTGAATCGCCTTGCCTTCGATCAGGATCGGCTCAAATGCCTGGATACCCAAACGATGCAGTGTTGGCGCACGATTCAGCATCACCGGATGTTCACGGATCACCTCCTCAAGAATATCCCACACGACAGGCTCTTCAGCCTCGACCATACGTTTGCTGGCCTTGATGGTAGTTGCCAGACCCATCGCTTCGAGGCGGCTGAAAATAAACGGTTTGAACAATTCCAATGCCATCTTTTTCGGCAAGCCGCATTGATGCAACTTCAACTGCGGTCCCACCACGATCACCGAACGGCCGGAATAATCGACACGCTTACCCAGCAGATTCTGGCGGAAACGTCCGCTCTTACCTTTGATCATGTCGGCCAATGACTTCAGCTGGCGCTTGTTTGCACCGGTCATCGCCTTACCGCGACGGCCATTGTCCAGCAACGAATCCACAGCTTCCTGCAACATGCGTTTTTCGTTACGCACGATGATGTCCGGTGCTTTTAATTCGAGCAAACGGCGCAAACGGTTGTTACGGTTGATCACGCGACGATACAAATCGTTCAGATCGGAAGTGGCAAAACGACCACCATCCAGCGGAACCAACGGACGCAGTTCTGGCGGCAACACTGGCAGCACTTCCATCACCATCCATTGCGGCTTGATACCGGAAGCGTTGAACGCCTCCAATACTTTCAGGCGCTTGGCATATTTCTTGATTTTTGTTTCGGAACCGGTCGCAGCCAAATCAGCGCGTATGGTTTCGATTTCACCGGTAACATCCAACCCGCTCAAGAGAGCGCGCACCCCTTCCGCCCCCATCATGGCGGTAAATTCATCACCAAACTCTTCAGTCTTCGCGAGATAGTCATCTTCGGACAGCAGCTGACCGCGATTCAACGGGGTCATGCCGGGTTCAGTGACAACATAGGCCTCAAAATACAATACGCGCTCAATGTCGCGCAGGGTCATATCCAGCACCATGCCAAGGCGCGAGGGCAATGATTTCAGAAACCAGATATGTGCAACTGGCGAAGCCAACTCGATATGCCCCATACGCTCACGGCGCACCTTGGACAAGGTGACTTCGACACCGCATTTTTCGCAAATCACGCCGCGATGCTTGAGACGCTTGTATTTACCGCACAAGCACTCGTAGTCCTTGACCGGTCCGAAAATCTTGGCGCAGAACAGCCCATCGCGCTCCGGCTTAAAGGTGCGATAGTTGATAGTTTCAGGCTTTTTAACTTCGCCGTAAGACCAGGAACGAATCTTCTCCGGTGATGCGAGGCCGATTTTGATCGCATCAAATTCTTCTTTTTGCGTGACCTGTTTGAATAAATCCAGTAGTGATTTCATGTGTGACTCCTAAAAATCTGGTGAGTGGGGAGTAGGTAGTGGGGAGTGGGGAGCAGCAAGTGGGTTCCCCCACTCCCTGCTTACCACTCCCTACTCCCTAGTGCCTTACCAAATCCATATCAATACCCAAAGAACGAATTTCCTTGATGACCACATTGAAGGATTCCGGCATACCAGCATCAATCTTATGATCGCCCTTGACGATGCTTTCATAAACCTTGGTGCGCCCCGCCACATCGTCCGACTTGACAGTCAGCATTTCCTGCAACGTGTAAGCCGCACCGTAGGCTTCCAGTGCCCACACTTCCATTTCGCCGAAACGCTGGCCACCGAACTGCGCCTTGCCGCCCAGCGGCTGTTGCGTCACCAGGCTATACGGCCCGGTAGAACGCGCATGCATCTTGTCATCAACCAAGTGATGCAGTTTGAGCACATGCTTGTAGCCGACTGTTACCTGGCGATCGAACGCCTCGCCGGTGCGGCCGTCATATAGCGTGGTTTGGCCGGACAACGGCAGATCCGCCAGTTCCAGCATGTACTTGATTTCTTCTTCGCTGGCACCGTCGAACACCGGTGTGGCAAATGGCACACCGTGCTTCAAATTGCAGCACAAATTAATGATCTCGTCATCACTGAACTCATCCAGGTCAACGGACTGGCCATTGTGATGGTTGTATATCTTGTTCAGGAATTTCCGCACTTCGGTGATCTTGGCATTCGCCTGCAACATGTCATCAATCTTTTTACCCAGCCCCTTGGCCGCCCAACCCAAGTGCGTCTCCAATATCTGACCGATGTTCATGCGCGACGGGACACCCAGCGGGTTCAGCACCACATCTACCGGTGTGCCATCCGCCATATATGGCATGTCTTCCACCGGCACGATGCGTGACACCACACCCTTATTACCGTGGCGACCTGCCATCTTGTCGCCGGGCTGCAAGCGGCGCTTCACCGCGACATATACCTTGACCATTTTCTGCACACCGGCCTGCAGCTCGTCGCCCTGCGTCAGCTTCTTCTTTTTCAACTCAAATGCCGCATCGAACTCGATACGCTTCTGCGCCAATCCTTCCTTGACTTGCTCCATCTGTGCAGCCACCTCATCATCGGCCACGCGAATATCGAACCAATGATGATGCTCGATGCTGTGCAGATATTCCTTGTTCAACTTGCTACCCTTGGCCAGCTTTTTCGGCCCGCCGTTGGCGATCTTGTTGTGCAACAATTTCTCCAGACGCGCAAACACGTCCGCTTCCACGATACGCATCTGATCGGCCAAATCTTTTTTGTAGCGATTCAGTTCGTCGTCGATAATCTGCTGCGCACGCTGATCGCGTTGCAGCCCTTCGCGAGTGAATACCTGCACGTCGATTACCGTACCGGAAACACCGGCATCAACGCGCAAACTGGTGTCTTTCACATCGGATGCTTTCTCACCAAAGATGGCGCGCAACAGCTTCTCTTCCGGTGTCAGCTGTGTCTCGCCCTTGGGGGTCACCTTGCCGACCAGCACATCGCCGGGACCCACTTCGGCGCCGATATGCACGATGCCGCATTCGTCCAGACGCGCCAGTTGCGCTTCGGCCAGATTGGGAATATCGCGGGTGATTTCTTCCGGTCCGAGTTTGGTATCACGTGCCGCAACCGTCAGCTCTTCGATATGGATTGAGGTGAAGCGATCCTGCGCCAGAACACGCTCGGAAATCAGAATCGAGTCTTCGTAGTTGTAACCGTTCCACGGCATAAACGCGACCAGCATGTTCTGGCCGAGTGCCAGTTCACCCATATCGGTGGAAGCGCCGTCCGCCACCACATCGCCGCGCACAATCACGTCACCCACTTTGACCAGGGGGCGTTGATTGATGTTGGTGTTCTGGTTGGAACGGGTATATTTGGTCAGATTGTAAATATCCACACCGACTTCGCCGGCAGTCGTTTCATCATCGTTGACACGCACCACGATACGTCCGGCATCCACGTAGTCAATACGGCCACCGCGCCATGCCTGCACGGTCGTACCAGAGTCCACTGCCACGGTGCGTTCAAGACCCGTGCCCACCAGCGGTTTTTCTGCGCGCAGACAAGGGACAGCTTGGCGTTGCATGTTGGCACCCATCAAGGCGCGGTTTGCATCGTCATGTTCGAGGAACGGGATCAGCGAGGCTGCAACCGAGACCACCTGCGAGGGCGACACGTCCATGTATTCCAGCTTGCTGGGCTCCGCCAAAACAAATTCGTTATGATGGCGCGCAGACACGATGTCATTGGTAAAGTGGCCCTTCTTGTCCAGTTCTGCATTCGCCTGGGCGATGGTGAACTTGCCTTCTTCAATGGCGGACAGATAATCAATTTCATCGGTCACTTTGCTCTTGCTCACCTTGCGGTACGGCGTTTCGATGAAGCCATACTCGTTGGTACGTGCATACAGTGCCAGTGAATTGATCAGTCCGATGTTCGGGCCTTCCGGTGTTTCGATCGGGCATACACGACCATAATGGGTCGGGTGAACGTCGCGCACCTCAAAGCCGGCGCGCTCACGCGTCAGGCCGCCCGGACCCAGTGCGGAAATACGGCGCTTGTGGGTTATTTCTGACAATGGATTGGTCTGATCCATGAACTGCGACAACTGACTGGAGCCGAAAAATTCCTTGACTGCCGCCGAAATCGGTTTGGCGTTGATCAGATCATGCGGCATCAGATTGTCGGTTTCAGCCTGCCCAAGACGCTCTTTGACCGCGCGCTCCACGCGCGCCAAACCGGCGCGAAATGTATTTTCCGCCAACTCGCCGACAGCGCGGACACGGCGGTTACCGAGGTGATCGATGTCATCAATTTCGCCGCGGCCGTTGCGCAACTCGACCAATATCTTCACCACTTCGACAATATCTTCGTTGGACAGAATCGACGCGCCAGCCAGTTCCTCACGGCAAACACGGCGGTTGAACTTCATACGGCCAACGTCCGATAAATCGTAGCGATCTTCGTTAAAGAACAGCCCTTGGAACAAGCCCTCTACCGCATCTTCCGTAGGCGGTTCGCCGGGGCGCATCATGCGATAAATTGCCACACGCGCTGTCCATTGATCGGTAGTTTCATCGGTGCGCAGCGTTTGCGAAATAAACGCGCCATGATCCAAATCATTGGTATACAGCGTGCGTATTTTGGTAATGCCAGCCGCCTGCAGTTTTTGCAACAATACATCGGTGATTTCATCGTTGGCGTTGGCAATGATTTCACCGCTGTCTTTATCCACCACATTGGTCGCAATCACGCGCCCAATCAGGAATTCTTCAGAGACTGCCAATTTGTCGATTCCCGCTTCCTGCATTTCGCGGATATGGCGCACAGTAATGCGCTTATCCTTGGCCACGATCACTTTTCCGGTCTTGCCGACAATGTCGAAACGCGCCACGTCGCCACGCAGGCGCTCGGCCACAACTTCAAACTGGATACCTTTTTTGCCCAGATGGAACGCGTCAAATTCAAAGAATATCTTGAGCATGTCTTCGTTGCTGTAACCCAGCGAGCGCAACAGGATAGTGACGGGCATCTTGCGGCGACGGTCAATACGGAAGTACACATAATCCTTCGCATCGAATTCAAAATCCAGCCAGGAGCCGCGATAAGGAATAATGCGTGCGGAGAACAGCAATTTGCCGGAAGAATGCGTTTTGCCGCGATCATGCTCGAAGAACACACCGGGAGATCGGTGCAACTGCGAAACAATAACGCGTTCGGTGCCGTTGATCACAAATGAGCCTGTATTCGTCATCAAGGGAATTTCACCCATATAGACTTCCTGTTCCTTCACTTCTTTGACCGTGGGCTTGGATGCTTCCTTGTCCATGATCGTCAGGCGTACGCGCGCGCGCAACGGTGATGCGTAGGTCAATCCGCGCTGTTGGCATTCTTTCACATCAAACGGCGGCATCCCCAACTGGTAACTGACAAAGTCGAGCCGCGCATTTTTAGAATGGCTATGGATCGGAAAAATTCCGTTAAAGGCGGCCTGCAAGCCATCGTTCTTGCGTTGTTCCGGTGGAGTATATGCCTGCAAAAATGCGGCAAAGGATTCCAGTTGAGTGGACAATAAAAAAGGAACGGGCAGCGCGCCGATTCGCTTGGCAAAACTTTTACGGATGCGTTTTTTTTCGGTAAAAGAGTAGCTCATATAATCTCCACGATTGAGGAAAACAAAGTTTAAGGACAGGCACAACCTTCAGGTCATACCGGTACTAAAAAAGACAGGGGGCAGGAAATATTCGCGCTTCCTGGCCGCTGGCTTCTTAAAGCGGCAAAAGGCTGACAGGGATACACCGCCTCCTCACCACCCCTCGTAAAGAGGAGACGATTGTCCCCTCTCCCTTGGGGAGAGGGTTAGGGAGAGGGAGAGGGTTTAAGCCGTCAGCCTTTCTACAGCGTACAACCTTACTTGATTTCAGCAGTTGCGCCAGCTTCGATCAATTGCTTGGCGACCGCATCAGCATCAGCCTTGGATACACCTTCCTTAACCGCTTTCGGCGCACCGTCCACCAGATCCTTGGCTTCTTTCAAGCCCAGGCCGGTAATGGCACGAACCACCTTAATCACGTTCACCTTGCTGTCACCAGCGCCGGTCAGGATCACGTTGAACTCGGTTTGCTCGGCAGCAGCGGCAGGACCGGCACCAGCGGCAGGTCCAGCCACGGCAACGGCCGCAGCGGATACGCCGAATTTTTCTTCCATTTGTTTGATCAGATCAGACAATTCCAGCACAGTCATGCCAGCGATTGCGTCCATCAAGTCAGCATTAGTTACAGCCATGTTGTTCTCCCAGTTCGGTTAATTCAAAAAAGTTCAGTTAATTCAAACGCAATTAAGCGGTTGCGGGTTCTTTGCTGTCGCGGATCGCAGCCAGGGTGCGCACGAACTTGGCAGTCGTCGCATTCATGGTTGCCATCAGGCGCGCGATCAACTCATCGCGGCTCGGGATAGCGGCAAGCACAGCGACCTGTTCTGCCGACATCACGGAACCGCTCATTGCACCAGCTTTGATCACCAGTTTGCTATTGTTCTTGGCAAAATCGAACACCACCTTCGCCGCAGCGACCGGGTCAGCACTCATGCTATACACAAGAGGGCCCACCATTTTTTCGGCCAGCGGTTCAAACGGGGTTCCTTGCACCGCACGTCGTGCCAATGTATTTTTCAACACATGGAAATACACCCCAGAACTGCGCGCAGTGGCGCGCAATTTGGTGATGTCGGCGACTCCGATACCGCGATATTCTGCCAAGACGATGGTTTGCGACTGCGCTACTTGTGCACCCACTTCCGCCACCACTGCCTGTTTTTCTTGCAGATTGAGACTCAAGTCTTCCTCCATTATCCGGAATGCATTCGCATACACTCCATTGATTACAACTGCGACCTTGAGTCAGGAGAACAACAATTCCTGCTCGCGGGCACACCATCTGCGGGGGAATCAGAGGGCTGAAGACAGAGGGCTGAGGACAGAAAATCCTCAGGCACGCCATCAACCACCTACCGAGCATTAAGCCTTGCGGCTCCACCGGTCTTGGATGCTGCAAACCACCAGCAGTCCAAAAACAAATGCCGGCAAGACATAATCTCGCCAGCAAATTCAATATAACTATGCAGTCAAGCTGGCCTGTTCAACGCGAATACCGGCACCCATGGTGCTGGAAATCGACACCTTCTTCAGGTACACGCCCTTGGATGCAGCAGGTTTCGCCTTGTTCAGCGCATCAACCAACGCCAACAGGTTTTCACGCAACGCTTCCGGTGTAAACGAGGCACGACCAATGGTGCATTGCACGATGCCGTTCTTGTCGGTGCGGTACTGCACTTGGCCAGCCTTGGCATTCTTCACCGCTCCGGCCACATCGACAGATACCGTACCCACCTTCGGGTTAGGCATCAAACCGCGTGGGCCGAGAATCTGCCCCAATTGCCCGACCAGACGCATTGCATCCGGACTGGCAATCAGCACGTCAAAGTTCAGATTGCCACCCTTGATAGATTCGGCCAGGTCGTCAAAGCCAACAATATCGGCACCGGCAGCCTTGGCCTCTTCAGCCTTGGCACCTTGCGCGAATACTGCCACGCGCACCGTCTTGCCGGTTCCCTTGGGCAACACTACCGATCCGCGTACCAATTGGTCTGATTTGCGCGCATCAATGCCCAGATTTACAGCAACGTCGATGGACTCGTCAAACTTGGCCACAGCAGTTTCCTTGACCAGATTAAGCGCATCGCTCAACGGATATAGCTTGCTGCGATCAATCTTGGCTACTATTGCTTTATAACGTTTGGACATGTTATACGCCCTCCACGGTGATGCCCATGCTGCGCGCGCTACCGGCAATGGTGCGCACTGCGGCATCCATATTGGCGGCGGTCAGATCCGGCATCTTGGTTGTTGCGATTTCCTCCGCTTGCTTGCGGGTCAATTTGCCCACCTTGGTGGTGTGCGGTGTCGGGCTACCCTTTTGTATGCCTGCCGCCTTCTTGATCAGAATGGTTGCGGGCGGAGTCTTCATGATGAATGTGAAGCTCTTGTCCGCAAAAGCGGTGATCACTACAGGAATCGGCAAGCCAGGTTCAACGCCTTGTGTTTGCGCGTTGAACGCCTTGCAGAATTCCATGATATTCAAACCACGTTGACCCAATGCCGGGCCGATTGGTGGGCTTGGATTTGCCTTGCCTGCGGGCACTTGCAGCTTGATATAGCCGATGACTTTCTTTGCCATGATGCACTCCTAATCAAACGGGTATTAACGAAACATTTCAGGTATCTCTAACAGTTCAGAGTCGCCCTTGTCTCTCCCCAACATGAGAAATGGAAAACGGGAAACTGCGCCTGCACATTTCGCAGAGCCGCGTTCCCCATCTGCATTTCTCGCTCTTCAGCCTTTTTCTACTTGGCTGAAATCCAGCTCCACGGGTGTCGAACGACCAAAAATAGTCACCGCCACACGTATTTTGTTCTTGTCGTAATTGACGTGTTCAACCATGCCATTGAAATCTGTGAACGGGCCATCTTTGACACGCACCGCCTCACCCACTTCGAACAGCACTTTTGGCCTGGGTTTTTCAACCCCTGCCTGCATTTGCTGCATGATGTTCTGTACTTCTTTTTCGCTGATTGGCGTAGGCTTCATCGCAGAGCCACCGAGAAAACCCGTCACTTTTGGAATATTTTTCACCAAATGCCAGCTTTCGTCAGTCATCTCCATCTCGACCAACACATAACCCGGGAAAAACTTTCGCTCCGTGATGCTCTTCTGCCCGGATTTCAGCTCGACAACCTCCTCGACCGGAACCAGAATCTGGCCGAACTTATCCTGCATGCCTTCACGCTGAATACGCTCAATCAACGCCCGCTGCACACTTTTCTCAAACTGCGAGTACGTGTGAACAACATACCAACTTTTGGCCATCACTCACCCCGTCCCATCAGTTTATTTACCACTACCATCAAGCTGGCATCTACTGCCCACAGAAACAAGGCCATGGTAATTGCAAACAAGATCACCACGCCCGTGGTTTGCAGCGTTTCTTTGCGCGTCGGCCAAACCACACGTTTTGCTTCGGCGACAGAGTCCTTGCCGAAAATAAAAAAACGTTTACCCGGCTCGCTGGTCCACGCTACTCCCGTAGCCAGCAGCAGCCCGATCAGCACCGAAGCCAGCTTCAGCACCGCTGGGCTATCATGCAGATAATAGAATCCGGCGACACCCGCCACTACCAGCAGGAAGGCCACGAGCAACTTAATTTTGTCCGCCATGGCGATTATTCCAATCAACTTTTACTTACTTTTTGGCAGGCCAGGAGGGTCTCGAACCCCCAACCCTCGGTTTTGGAGACCGATACTCTACCAATTGAGCTACTGGCCTATTTTTTAGGGGCTAGGGGCTGAGAGACTAGGGGTTAGGAAGTTCCCCAGCCCCTGATCCCTAGCCTCCAGCCCCTGTCTTTACTCGATAATCTTTGCCACCACACCCGCGCCGACCGTGCGGCCACCTTCGCGGATCGCGAAGCGCAAACCTTCTTCCATCGCGATCGGGTTGATCAGGCTGACGGTGATGCTGACGTTGTCGCCCGGCATGACCATTTCCGTGCCCGCCGGCAGTTCGACCGCGCCGGTCACGTCGGTGGTGCGGAAGTAGAACTGCGGGCGGTAGCCCTGGAAGAACGGCGTATGGCGGCCGCCTTCATCTTTGCCCAACACGTAGATCTCGGCAGTAAATTTGGTGTGCGGTGTGATGGAGCCGGGTTTGGCCAAGACTTGGCCGCGTTCGACTTCTTCGCGCTTGGTGCCGCGCAGCAGCACGCCAACGTTGTCGCCCGCCTGGCCCTGATCGAGCAGTTTGCGGAACATTTCGACACCGGTGCAGGTGGTCTTTTGGGTAGGTTTGATACCGACGATTTCGAGTTCTTCGCCAACCTTGACAATACCGCGCTCGATACGGCCGGTAACGACGGTGCCGCGGCCGGAGATGGAAAATACGTCTTCGACCGGCATCAGGAAGGCGCCGTCCAGCGCGCGCTTCGGTTGGGGGATGTAGTTGTCGAGCGCATCGGCCAGGCGGAAGATGGAGGGTTCGCCCAGGTCGCTTTGGTCGCCTTGCAGGGCTTTCAGTGCGGAGCCTTTGATGATGGGGATGTCGTCGCCGGGGAAGTCGTATTTGGTGAGCAGTTCGCGCAGTTCCATTTCGACCAGTTCGAGCAGTTCTTCGTCGTCGACCATGTCGCATTTGTTCATGAAGACGACGATGTAGGGTACGCCTACCTGGCGTGCCAGCAGGATGTGTTCGCGCGTTTGCGGCATCGGGCCGTCGGCGGCGGAGC
>Ga0315281_10006469_pt1 | contig 16660 bp, 13 predicted proteins | sample YL17G07_0_MG_FD_204540 | JGI IMG/M metagenome (GOLD analysis project Ga0315281, IMG submission 204540) | Sediment microbial communities from Yellowstone Lake, YNP, Wyoming, USA - YL17G07_0 | ecosystem: Environmental > Aquatic > Freshwater > Lake > Sediment | place: USA: Wyoming | collected...
CCATCAATCCAGGGCGTGTGCTCGGGAACCTGCCGGGCACGCCCACACGCGATCCGGCGTTCGGTTTGCCGGCGATCTGGATCGACGCCGGGCTGCGCGATCAGGCCCAGACGTTCGGCTACACCGTGGTCGATCCCAGCACCGTGGTGGCCACGCATCTGTCCAACATCATCCAGACCCACGCCGCGGAACTGCTCGGCCGCGAGGAGGTGCAGCAGCTGCTGGACCACCTCGCCAAGGAGTCGCCCAAGCTGGTGGAGGACCTGGTGCCCAAGCTGCTGCCCTTGTCCACGCTGCAGAAGGTGCTGCAACAGTTGCTGGAAGAGGGCATGCACATCCGCGACATGCGCACCATCATTGAAGCCCTGGCGGAGCACGCTCCGCGCGCCGAGGATGCGGCGGATCTCGTGGCCGTGGTTCGCGTCGCGCTTGGACGTGCTATTATTCACCAGATTTTCCCGGGGGCTGCGGAGTTGCAGGTGATTGCACTGGAACCCGGCCTGGAGCAGGTTCTGCTACAGGCCACGAGCACACGCGGAGCGCAAGGAACAGGGCTGGAGCCGGGCCTGGCGGAGAACCTGTTGCGCCAGGCAGAGGTCGCGGTGCAGCAGCAGGAGCAGAGGGGGCTGCCTGCGGTTCTGCTGGTCCCGGCACCGCTGCGCGCTCTGCTGTCGCGTTTCCTGCGCCGCGCGCTTCCGCAACTCAAGATTCTTTCCCACGCCGAGGTTCCAGATTCCAAGACCATTAAAGTCACAGCGGTGCTCGGGGGCAGAGCGTAATGGTTAAGAAGTTCTACGCCAGCACCACGCGCGAAGCCCTGCGCCAGGTCAGGGATGCCTTGGGCGCCAACGCCATCATCCTGTCCAACCGCGCGGTCGCGGGAGGCATCGAAATCATGGCGGTGGCGGATATGGACGTGGCTGCGCTGACCGCGCCTGAGCCGGCTACCGCGCCGCTGTGGCAGCCGGCCGTGATGCGCGCGGCCCGGGCGGCTACCGGGCAGTCCATCCCGGCGCAAGCGGCGCAGCCTCAGTCCGCACAGCCGCAGCCGGTTGCCGCCGCCCCGGCGGAGGTGCCGCACGCCAGCGCCGCGCCCGTGACGGATGGCATGGCGCAAAACATCGTCAAGGAGATCAGGTTCCTGCGCGGCATGCTGGAAGGCCAGCTCGCCGGTTTTGCCTGGAACGACATGCAGCGGCGCGACCCGGCCAGGATTGACATATTGCGCAACATGCTGGGAGCCGGCTTCAGCCCCAGTTTGTCGCATCAGTTGCTGGACAAGATGCCCGCGGGATACGACTCTGACAAAGGGTTGCGCTGGGTGAAAGCGGCTCTGGTGCACAATCTGCATGCGGTCGAGGCGGGTGGCGACATCGTCGAACGCGGCGGTGTCTATGCGCTGGTCGGCCCCACCGGCGTCGGCAAGACCACCACCGTGGCCAAGCTCGCCGCGCGCGGCACGCTCAAACATGGCGCGGACAAGGTTGCGCTGATCACCACCGATAGCTACCGCATCGGCGCGCACGACCAGTTGCGCATCTATGGCAGGATACTCGGCGTTCCGGTGTATGCGATCAAGGATGAGGCGGATTTGCAGCTCACTCTCGCCGACCTGCGCGACAAGCATCTGGTGCTGATCGATACTGTCGGCATGAGCCAGCGCGACCGGCGGCTGGCGGAGCAGATAGCGCTGCTGTGCGGCGGCGGCAAAAACGTCAAGCGGCTGCTGCTGATCAGCGTGACTTCCCAGGGCAGCACGCTGGAGGACGTGGTCCGTGCATACCGTGGCGCCGGACTGGAGGGCTGCATCCTGACCAAGATCGACGAGGCACTTGCCGTCGGCGGTGCGCTCGATGTCATCATCCGGCACAGGCTCGATCTCCACTACGTCACCAATGGCCAGCGCGTGCCGGAAGACATGCATTTGGCCAGCCCCGCCTACCTGGTCGACCGCGCATTGAAAGCGGCGCGGGAGGCTACACCGTTCTCGCTGAATGATGACGATTTCCCATTGTTCGTGGCCGGCATGGTCAGCGACGGCGAGAGCGAAGGTTACGCCCACACGGCGAATCAGGAAAAAGGCGCCTATCGTGGCTGAAGTCGTGCACGATCAGGCAGAGGGTTTGCGCCGCATGCTGGGAGGCGGCGGTGTGCGTGCCGTGACCGTCGCCAGCGGCAGAACCGGTGTCGGCAAGACCGGCATACTGGTCAATCTGGCGGTGGCTTTGGCGCGCCGCGGAAAATATGTCATGATTATCGACGAACGCGCGAACGCGGGCAATGTGGCCGGCCAGCTCGGGCTGGCGCCGCGCTACGACCTGCTGCATGTGATCAGGCATCAGAAGCGGCTTGAAGACGTCATGCTGCATGGCCCGCAGGGCATCGCGATCGTGCCGGCCGCGGAAGGGGTCAAGGCGCTGTCCGGGATCGATTCCGCCGGTCAGGAGTGCCTGGTTCAGGCGTTCAGCGGGCTGGCGCAACGCGTCGACGTGGTGCTGGTGGATGCCGTTTCCGGCGGCGCGGGTAATGCGCTGTCCATGAACCTGGCGTCACAGGAGGTAGTCGTAGTGGTTTCCACCCAGCCGGCTTCGATCACGGATGCATATGCGTTGATCAAAGTCATGAACCAGGATTTTGCCCGGCGGCAGTTCCGCATCGTGGTCAGCAAGGCTGCCTCCCGCACCGAGGCGCTGGCGATCTACAACAACATGGCGCAGGCTGCCGGCCGATTTCTCGACGTGTCGCTCGATTTCATGGGCTACATTCCGCTGGACGAGAAGCTGCGCCAGGCGATACGCATCGGCCGGCCGGTGGTGGACGCTTTCCCGCTGGCGGAATCGTCGCGCAACTTCCGCCAGTTGGCGGAGGTGGTAGAGCAGTGGCCCTGTTCCGGCGACAGCAGTGGCCATCTTGAAGGTTTTATGCAGCGTCTGATCCAGAACAGCCGCATGACGGCGCAGAACTTACATTTGTAACAGACTTATGGCCAAGACCCCAGCATCGAGCAGTGACAAGGAACGATACGTTGCGGACTACGCCCCGCTGGTCAAGCGCATCGCCTATCATCTGATGGCACGCCTGCCGTCAAGCGTGCAGGTGGACGACCTCATCCAGGCCGGGTTGATCGGCCTGCTCGACGCGGTCAAGAATTATGACGGATCACAGGGCGCGCAGTTCGAATCCTACGCCACGCAGCGCATCCGCGGTTCGATGCTGGATGAACTGCGCGAGGCGGACTGGCTGCCGCGCAACGCCCGCAAGAACTGCCGGCAGGTGGAAGCCGCGATCGGCGGCATGCAGCAGCGCCTGGGGCGCCAGCCGAGCGAGCAGGAAGTCGCGGACTCGATGAGCGTGCCGCTGGCGCAGTACCAGCAAATGCTGCAGGATGCGCGCGGCTGCCAGTTGCTGTACTACGAAGACTTCCATGACGAAGGGGCGGAGGACTTTTTCGACCACTACCGCTCCGAAGGCCAGTCCAGCCCGCTGGACATTCTGCAGGATGAGCGCTTCCGCGGTGTTCTGGCGAAGGCTATCGAGGGATTGCCTGAGCGGGAAAAATTGGTGATGGGGCTGTATTATGAGCAGGAACTCAACCTGAAGGAGATCGGCCTGATTCTCGGGGTGAGCGAATCCCGCGTATGCCAGCTGCACAGCCAGGCCGTCGCCCGCCTGCGGGGCGGTCTGAAGGAATGGACTGAATAACCCGGATGGATGTCATCAGCATCCTGGGTCTGGTTCTGTCCCTGGCCGCCATACTCGGCGGCCAGGTGCTGGAAGGCGGGCACATCGGCTCGCTGTTGCAGTTCACGGCTTTCATCATCGTTATCGGCGGCACCATCGGCGCCATCATGCTGCAAAGTTCGCCCGCCGTGTTCCTGCGCGGCGTAAAAATGGGGAGGTGGGTGTTCAGGCCACCCGCAGCGGTGCCGCAGCAACTGATCCAGCAGATAGTCGGCTGGAGCAATACCGCGCGCAAGGGCGGCCTGCTGGCGCTGGAACCGGTCATCTCCGGGATGACGGACCCGTTCACGCGCAAGGGCTTGCAGATGCTGGTGGACGGCGCCGAGCCCGAGATGTTGCGCGAAGCGCTCGATCTGGAGATCGGCAGTTTCGAGGAGCACCATCGCCAGGGCGCCAAGGTGTGGGAATCGGCCGGCGGTTACGCGCCGACCATAGGCATTATCGGTGCCGTAATGGGGCTGATCCACGTAATGGAAAACCTGTCCGACCCTTCCAAGCTCGGCGGCGGCATTGCTGTGGCTTTCGTAGCCACGATCTACGGGGTAGGTTTCGCCAACCTGGTGTTCCTGCCCGTCGCCAACAAGCTCAAGGGGGTGGTCGGACTGGAGGTGATGATGCGTGAAATGCTGCTCGAGGGCCTGGTGTCGATTGCCAACGGCGAAAATCCGCGGGCGATCGAGAGCAAGCTGCAGGGCTTCATCGTTTAAGTCCGACAGTCTCCAGACCTTATGGCGCGCAAAGTCAAGCATGAGGAACACGAGAACCACGAGCGCTGGCTGGTTTCCTACGCCGATTTCATCACCCTGCTGTTCGCCTTCTTTGTCGTCATGTACGCGATCTCACAGGTCAACGAGGGCAAGTACCGCGTGCTGAGCGATTCGCTGGTCAATGCCTTCAAAGTCGAGGCGCGCGCCAATCAACCCGTTCCGACCGGCCGGGAATCAGGCAAGGCCGCTTCGCAATCCGGCCAGAGTGTCATCAGGCAGAGCCTGCCGGTACGCAAGTCCACGGCCGCGGGCGAGTTGAAGCGCAAGCAGCAGGAAATAAAAATGAAGGGTATCGCCAAGGATATTCTTCAGGCGTTGGCGCCGCTGGTCCGCGGCGGGCAAGTGAAGGTGACGCAAAGCAGCCGCGGCATCGCAGTGCAAATCAACGCCAGCCTGCTGTTCGCGACCGGCCAGGCAGTGCTGGAAGGTGAGTCGGTCACGGCGCTGCAGGCGGTGGCCGCAGTGCTGGCGGGCGTGGAGAACGCGATGCAGGTCGAAGGGTACAGCGACAACGCGCCGATCAGCACCCTGTCCTATCCGTCCAACTGGGAACTTTCGTCCGCGCGTGCCAGCAGCGTGGTGCGCCTTTTCGTCGACAGCGGAGTGCCCCCGGAACGCCTGGTCGCCATGGGTTATGGCGAGAACCGGCCGGTGGACAGCAATGACACCGCGGAAGGCCGTGCCAAAAACCGGCGTGTCACCATCATGATCCTGTCAGATGCGCAGGAGACGGTCAGCGAGATACCCCTGAACAGCCAGGCGGCACGCTGATTCGAATTCCGGTTTTTTTGGCCGCGGGAAACGGGTCGTTACACTTTGCCCAAGGGGCGGCCGGTGCCGGTCGTTCGTGTCTGTCCGTCCGGGCCGTACAGGCTGGCGTGGTTGGCGGTGGCCTGCAACACGGCCAGAGCCTGCTGGTTGTTGCCGAGGCGCATCTGGATCATGGTGCCGTTGGACTGGTTGAGTTGTTGTGCGGTCTTCGCCAGGTCGAGCAAACGGTTCCATTCGCTCCGGGCACTCGGAGTCGCCGTGGCGTTCGCCTGCAGCCATTGTTCCATGCCACGTGTATCCGCGGGGAGTGAGTTGGCGACCAGGTGTGAATTGCGCTTTTCCGCCAGTTGCGAGAGTTGCACCAGCCGGTCGGATTTGAGTTGGGCAAGCGCGGCCAAGCGGTCTATGTCGCCCTGAAACAATGTTTCCTGTTCCGATTTCAGCAGTTCGACAAATTCCTGAAAGGCCAGTCGCTCGGCCTCCAGGCTGGCAACAAAACTCTGGATGTTGCCACGTTCCATGAATGAGTCCTCAGTCCTTCTGCTTGACCAGCAACTCTTTGACTGCCTTGAGCAACCGGTCGGCAACGACGTCCGAATTGATCTGGAAGCGGCCTTCGCTGATCGCCGCCTTGATCGAGTCGACGCGCGCGGTGTCCGCGATTTCCACGCCGGACAGGCTGCTTTCCAGAGCCTGCAACTGCGACGAAAGAGACGTGATCTTAACCTCGTCCCGCGCGCTGGTTTGTTCATTTTGTGACGTATTGCCAGTGCCCGACGCGCGGCCTTGGCGCGTTTGCGTCACTTTTGTGCCGGAGCCAGTTGTGGACTTAATCGATCGGTCGATCTTCAAGGTCATGCCCCATAAATTCGTTGCAAAACGGCCATGGACAGGCAACTGGATATGGCCGAAACCGTGCTGTAGGGGATATCGGCAGGGGCTCCGGAAACTTTAGAGGAAGCCCGGGCCGAACCATCGCGTGGTCAATGGTGATGGCAAAAGTATAGCAGCCTTCGCGCCGGCGCGCACATGGGGTGCCCCGCGGGTGTGGAACATGACGGTAGCGCGGGGGCTAAAAGGGAAGTTCCACAACACCTTCTCCCTGTGCGGTCCCGTTTACAATCCGGCCCGACTGGGTGCGCACCGGGACGGGTTGGCCGACGGCCGCGCTGGACAGCGCAATGCCCTCGGCGTTCACACTGAACCCGCGGCCTTGCACCAGCACTCTGACCTTCTGGCCCTTGATCACCACCAGTGGCGCGCGCAGCATGTCGCTGCGCAAGGGCGTGCCGGAAGGCACCGCTACGGCCAGCAATTGTCCGGCGGCCAGTCGGGTGTCGGTAAGAACGCCGGCGGGCAGTTGCGTCAGATCGCCATCGCGGACAACGAGATCGGACGCAGTCAGCAAATGTCCCTGCGACAACGGGCGGGCCGTTGCGACGATGTCTGCCATTACATTGATCGTAACCGGCACGTAAATGGTCCAGGGAGACGGTGCGTGGCAGCGTATCCCCACCGTGCCGTTGCCCCAGAGCTTGCCGCCGGGAGGCAGGAACGGCGTTGTTTGCGTGCAACGAGGCAGCCGCAGCCGCGGGTCGATCGCACCGATGCCAATACGCACCTTGCCGGAAAGATCGGCGGTCTGCGAGCGGGCGTAGGACTCCACGACCTGCGAGAGTGTGCCCGGAGTCTCCCAGTCCGTTGAGCCGCGCACGATTCCAGGCATCAGCAGGACCAGAAGCAATGCTGGCGACAGTGCTCTCATGAGCGTAAAGTCGGCGTGCGAGCAAACAGGGCTGTCGGCCGCTGGCGAAGGGGGCTTGAAGGCATCCGCCATTCTAGCGCGAAACGCATCGGCCTTCAGTTCAAATACACCAAGCACCGGCCGTGTTGGCGGAAGGGATTCGAGAATATGCTAATACGCTGATATAAGGGCATTTTTGGCCTTGACCTTGCTCCATATCAAAGATAGAGTCCGCACAATGCATAAGAACACGCAAATCATCCTTGGGATTGTCATATTCCTGCTCGTCGCGGTGCCGCGCCTGGCATTTGCACAGATACTCGACAGCGTGGAAGTCAACCGCGCCAACGGCGCTGCCGTAATTTGGATCCATTTCAGGGTGCCGGTGCGGTACGAAAAACATATTCCTTCCGAGTCGGGCCAAACACTTCAGATATATGTGACTGTTTCGCCGGTCGGCGGCGAGGTGTTTAGCGGGGAGATCGAGCGCAAGAGCTTACGGGCCAAGCCGGCTGATCCCTGGTCGCTGCTCGACGTCACCTACGACGGCGATGGGGTGGAAGGCCCGCATGTCGTTCTGCGCTTCAACAAGGCCATTCAGTTCAAGGTGCAACAAGGTACGGACCAGCGCAGCATCGTTGTGCTGGTGCCCGCCCCCGTCGCGCAGAAGGGCGAATCCTTGGGGAAAAGGATCGACGAGGACGCGGTGCAACAGGAAGACAGGCGCTATGCGCTCACCCTGGCTTCTTCGCTGGAGCCTTTCACAAATTTTGATAGTTTCGCCGCCGGCGTAAAAGGCATAGTGCCGGAAGCCAAGGTCTATTCGGTCGCGGCGACACTGTTCGGCAAACCGGTTTACTACGCCAGGGTGGGCTTTTTTTTCACGCACGAGGAAGCGGAGGCTGCCAGGGAGAAACTGCTGGCTGCCTATCCCGATGCATGGACGACGCCGGTAGGGGAGTTGGAACGTGCCGGGGCCGTTGGCACGCCCGAGGTCGTTCCTTCGACGCCGGCCAAGGAACTGCCGCCGCGTGTGCCACGCCAGCATACCGAGCCGGCGAAAGCGCCGGTCGACCTGAAGGGCAAGGCGGCGGCGCGGCGTGAGGATGCCGCGCCGGCCCCGGAGCCGCAAAAAAAGGGGGAGCCAGGCAAGACGCCGGACAGAGCCCCACAGGACTCCACCGACAGGGGTGCGGCTGCGCGTCGCGAGGGTTCCGCCGTGCCAGCCGACTCGCCCAAGGCAGACCAGTTGATGGCAGATGCCCGCAAGGCGCTGGAGCGCGGCGATAACGCGGAGGCTGCCAAAGCGTTCAACAGCATTCTGGCTCTGCCGGACAACAAGCACACCCGGGAAGCTCAGGAGCTGCTTGGGCTCGCGCTGGAGCGTACCGGGCAGAACGCCATGGCCCTGGTGGAATACACGCTCTATCTCAAACGCTATGTGGACGGAGATGGGCCGGAAAGGGTGCGCCAGCGTCTGGCGGAACTGAATGCCGGCGACAAGAGCGCGTCGCGACAGCGCACTCCCGCCCCTACGGATGAAATCCGCAAGCTGGACCAGATGATGGCCGACGGCCGCGAGGCGCTGACCAAGGGCGACAACCAGCGCGCCATCGAGTTGTTCGACGGGCTGCTGAAACTGCCGGACAACAAGCATACCCGCGACGCCCAGGAATTCCTCGGGCTGGTTTTGGAGCGCACGGGCAAGACGCCGCAGGCATTGGTGGAATATTCGCTCTATCTGCAGCGCTACAAGGAGGGCGAGGGCAGCGACCGGGTGCGCCTGCGCATGGCCAATCTGGCCCCCCCGGAGGTGAAGGCGGTGGCCATCCTGAGGCCCGTCAAGGAGGCTGCTGCGGGTGAATTGACCCTGAACGGCACGCTCCAGCAGGACTACTTTTTCGGCAAGAGCCAAACGGATGCGCTCATCAAGAGTGAGACGGGGCCGGCCGTGGTGCAGCCGACAGTCTCCCGGGTGGATGTGAAGTCTCTCAACACCCGTGCGTCGCTCAGCGGCCGCTACCAAAGCAGCCGCTACGAAAACCGCTTCGTGTTCGACGGTGATGCCGCTCACAGCTACCTGACGACGACGCAGACCAAGCCCCGCATCGGCAATGTGTACGGCGAGATAAAGGACAAGCAGATCGACTACTCTGCCAGGATCGGGCGCCAGTCGGGCAGTTCCGGCGGTGTGCTCGGGCGCTTCGACGGCGGCACGTTCGGCTACAAGCTCAGCCCCAGATTCCGCCTGACTGCGTCCGCCGGGGTTCCGGTGGATACCATTGCGCCGGATTCGGAGCGCAAGTTTGCCGGTGCCGGCCTGGAGCTGGGGACCTTCGCGGAGCACTGGGCCGGCTCCGTCTACCTGATCCAGCAGCAGGTGGACGGAAGGGTGGATCGCCGGGCGCTGGGCGTGGAGGTACGCTATTTTCACCAGAAGGGCTCATTCTTCTCGCTGCTGGACTACGACATCCACCATGCGGCGCCCAACCTTTTCCTGTTTCAGGGCAACCTGATGTTCGAAGACCAGACCAGCCTCAACCTGCTGGTGGATATCCGCAGATCCCCCTTCCTGCTGACCACCAGCGCCCTTATGGGCCAGGCTGACACCTCCATCGCGCAGCTGGTGCAGCGGACGGGCTGGAGCGAGGCTCATCTCAGCGAGCGTATCAAAGCCTTTGCGCCTACCGCCAAGTCGGTGTCGCTGGGCGGCTACCGCCCCATAACCGAGAAGCTGCAAATCGGCGCCAACTTCTCTGCTTCCAACACATCCGCGACATCCGCCATCGACGAGTATGCAGGCTCCCCTGCCAGCGGCACCAGCCTCACATATTCCGTGAACCTGATAGGCAGCAAACTGCTGCTCAAGGAGGATTTGGCGGTGCTCAGTGTGGGACGCGGTACCGGCAAGACTTTCACCTCGACCAACGTGGGGCTGACAGTGAGGGCGCCCTACAGCAGCAAGGGATACGTCAACGCCAGTCTCAACTGGAACAAACAAGCCAATACCGGCAGTTATACCAGCCAGTCCGAGCGCCTGACCCCGACCCTGCGGATGGACTACCGGCTGGGCAAGGATGTCACGATAGAGGCGGAATACCAGAAGGAGTTCTCGAAAACCGATGGAACCTGGTACGGCGACAGTGCCAACCGTGATTTCTATCGGGTCGGCTGGCGCTGGGATTTCTAGCCCGGGTATCTCACAGGGCTAGGTCGTGCCGTACTTGGTTTCGACGGTGATGCCGATTTTCTTCAGGAAGGGCGTGGGCAGGACGCCGCCGGTACAGACGATGACGGCGTCGTTGGGGATCTCGATGGAGCGCCCTTCATGTTCGATCAGGACGGTCTTGGGTACGATGGATTTGACGTTGGAGCTGAGCAGAACCTGGAGCCGACCCGCACTCTTCAGCGCGTCCACACGCTGCCTGTTCTTTTCCTTGGTGCGCGAGAAGGCATCGCTCCTGTAGGACAGGGTTACCGTGGTTCCGGGCTCACCCGCGATGCTGGTCGCAGCCTCCAGCGCCGCATCCCCGCCCCCGACCACGAGCACGTGCTGGTCGCGGTATTGCGCCGGGTCGATCAGGCTGTAGACGACCTTGGTCAACTCTTCGCCGGGGACGCTCAGCTTGCGCGGGGTGCCGCGCCTGCCGATGGTGAGCAGGACCGTGGCTGTGTGGTAGGTCGCGCGGGACGTTTTGACCGTGAACCCCTGTTCCGCCGGGACGATGTCTTCCATGCGCTCCTGGTAGTTGATCTTCAGGCCGGTTTTCTGTTCGATGTCCGCCCACAATTCCAGCAGCGACTCTTTGGTGGTTTCCCGCATGTTCACCGGGCCGACGATGGGAAGGATGAAGGGTTGGGTCATCACGATCTTGCCGCGGGGGAAGTGGGCGACCGTCCCGCCGAGCGCTTCCTGCTCCACGGTGACGAAGCGGAGATTGGTGTGCTTGGCGGCAAGAGACGCTGACAATCCGGCCGGCCCTGCACCGATGATGACCACATCGTATTCCAGACCCTTGCTGCGGCGTTGCCTGATCGATTCGATCGCCTGGCGACCCTGTTCGACGGCATTGCGGATCAGCCCCATGCCGCCCAGTTCGCCGGCGATATACAAACCCGGCACGTTGGTCTCGAAGGTGGGGCTGACATGGGGAATGTCGATGCCGCGCTTCTCCGTGCCGAACACCAGTGTGATTGCGTCGTGCGGGCAGGAGGCCCTGCAAGCGCCGTGACCGATGCAATGGCTGGCGTTGATGATATGGGCCTTGTTGTTGATCATGCCCAGGACGATGTGTTCGGGACAGGCCTCCACGCACGCGCCGCATCCGAGGCAGCGCGTGTGGTCGACCACCGGGTGCAGTGACGCGGGTTCGGTGAGTCCGGCCTCCTTGGCGGAGTTGAGCTCGGTGAGATTGCGCTTGTCGCGGCGCTTGTGGCCGATGTAGTAGGCAACGAAGAACAGGGCGCCGATCAGGATGTAAAGGGAGTACCCCACGTATTCCGTGGTAAGAAATCTGGCCGTGATGCTGGCCGGGAAAAAGGTTTCCATGTCAGGCTGTCTTCAACATATGTCACATTTGCCTGGCAGTTGCATCGTGCCCGGGAACGCTCAAGGCACGAATCGAATCTTTAAGTGTTGTTGCCGGTATTGCGCGCACCATGGCGCATGGCGTGATTGGTCATTTCTCTTCACCGCCGATCAGCAACAAACACTCTTTACGGCACGGCTGCCGCCCGCCTGGTTCCGGCTCGCTGCGGGAGCAGAAGGCCCAAGTTCCAAGCCGACAAGTCGAATCTATCATACCAGGGCGGATTTGCAAATGCATGTTCAGACCACATGACGCCCGCGTACCCCGTGATGCGGGGGCTGGACTTTCCGTGGCCGATGCAATCGGCAAGGCGCAACGGCATTGGCAGATCGGTGGGCAGCGGGGTTTGCGTGTGGCATCACTGGCGGCGGAGGGCCTTGCTTCCATTGCCTCAGTGGAGGCGGTGAGTGTACCATTCGTGTAGCTGATCCCGATTCACTTCGGAAACCTGCGTTTTTTATTATTAATGGAAACGGAATGGCGTCCCTTTGATGCGCGAATGCAGAACGGGTCTGGCCGTTTCCGGTCGAGGCGATTTTTGGTCCGGCCATGGGCAGCAGTGCCTTGTGCCGGTACGGCAGTTGGTGAATGAGGATGTGACATGAGCGAAAAGCACGAGGAGTCATCTGGATGGCTTGGCCGGAACAGGACGCTGGTTTTTGTTCTGGCGGCTTTTTTGACCGGCGCCGGCGTGATGTTTGTCGTAACCCCTGGTAAGCGCGAGGCCGCGGTGAGCGGCAGCGCGGCGTTGATGCCGTTCACCGCACCGATGTCGGGCCGCATGGCGGCAAGCGGTGCAGGTGCGGGACCGCTTGCGCCTGCGGATTCGGGGGGCGCACCGGGCCTCGGCGATCTGCTTCCGCGGCTGGAAGCCAAGGTGGCGGCCAATCCTGGCGATGTCGACGGGCGCATCCTGCTGGCGCAAACCTACAACGAGCTGGGCCAGCCGGCAAAGGGGCTGCAGTCGCTGCGCAAGCTGCGTCAGGAGCTGCCCTTGAACGACCGCGTTGCCTTCGCTCTGGGCACCTTTCTCATGAAAAGCGAAGCCAGGCCGGACTTGCAGGAAGCGGCAAAGTTGCTTGAATTGGGCGCTGCCAGCAAGCAGCCTACCATCAGCAATCTGGCCCACGTCTATCAGGGGCAGGTCATGGTAAAACTCGGTGATTCCACGGGTGCGGTCAAGCTGTGGCGCAGTTATCTGAATACTTTGCCTGCAGGCCATGAGGGCAGGGCTGCCATCGAGGCGGAATTGGCGAAGGTGGCGAAAGTGGCGAAGAAGTAGATTTGGACGTCGGAGCGGAATGAATCAGCCGGCACAATCAGTCGTCAGCCCGCCGTCAACCGGCTGGAACTGGAATGCCGATTGGTGGCGCGGCCCGGCCTATGCTTTTTCGCTGCTGGTACTCGTTTCGGGCACTGTCTGGCTGGCCCGCAACGGGCTTTCCTTCAAACCCGGTTCCGACGTCGGCTACAACATCGGGCTTGTCGGCAGCATATTCATGCTGTTGCTGCTGCTTTATCCGGCACGCAAGAGGGTGCGCTGGATGCACACCTGGCTACCCATGAAGCACTGGTTTCGTGCCCACATGTTCCTGGGCGTCGCGGGCCCGCTTCTTGTTGTGCTCCACTCCACGCTGACCTTCGGCTCCATCAATTCCATTATTGCTTTCTTCTGCATGTCTCTGGTCGCAGTCAGCGGCCTGATCGGGCGCTTCATCTACGTCAGAATCCATCATGGCCTTTATGGCAGGCGCAAAACCCTGCAGGAACTGAAGGAACAGCAGTCCATAGGGGAACAGAATCTGCGCACAAAATTTCACTTTTCTCCGCAGTTGGAGCAGCGCCTGCACCAGTTTGAAGCGATGGCGCTTGCGCCAGACCGGGGCTTGCTGCGCAATGCCTGGCGCTTCGTCGCGCTTGGCCCGGTGGCAGTGTGGACGTATCACCAGTCGTGCCGCGATCTGCTGCATTCCCTGCAGCAGATGGGCGTTGGCGAAGCGATGCCGCGCGAACTGAAAAGGCGTTACGCGTACGGCAAGGCGTTCATCCGTACCTACTTGAAGTCGGTGCAGGCAGCATCGCAGTTTCAGACTTACGAACGTCTGTTTTCCTTGTGGCACGTCGTGCATATCCCGCTGATGTTTCTGCTGGTGATAACGGGTGTGATCCATGTCATCGCGGTGCACATGTATTGATCATGGCAGGTTCGTGGGTACGAATTTCATGGATTGTGCTGCTGCTGTCCGGTTGGGCCGCGCTGCTTCCCGGAGCCCATGCGGACCTGGGCCCGATCGACAGCATGGTGATGCCCGGCGAGGTCATCAAGGGCCATGCAGAACATGAAAAGGACTGCGCAAAGTGCCACAAGCCTTTCCGCAAATTGGCACAGAGCGAGTTGTGCAAGAACTGCCATGACCATGCCGATATTGCCCGGGACATCGCCACCGGGCAGGGTTACCATGCCCGCGTCAAGAAGCAGGAATGCAACGACTGCCACACCGATCACAAGGGACGCGCTGCAAACATCGCGGATTTCGACCACAAGAAATTCGATCACAGCTGGACGGACTACCCCCTGCGTGGTGCTCACGCAAAGTCCAAGGTCAAGTGCGAAGACTGCCACAAGCCAGGCGTGAAGTATCGGGATGCGCCCAGCCCGTGCAACAGTTGCCACCGCAAGGACGACGTCCACAAGGGAAATCTCGGCGAGAAGTGCGCCGACTGTCATGTGGAGCAGAACTGGAAAGAATTTCGCTTCGATCATGGCAAGACCGACTATCCGTTGCTGGGCAAGCACATCGACGTGAAATGCAAGCTATGCCACGAGAATCAGCACTACAAGGACACGCCGAAGGCCTGCAATTCATGCCATCAGAAAGACGACGACAAAAAGGGCCACAAGGGCCAGTTCGGCAGGAAATGCGAGAGCTGCCATACCGAGCGGGATTGGAAGAAGCTGACCTTCGACCATGACGAGGACACCAAGTACCCACTGCATTTCAAGCACCAATCAACCAAATGCACCGCCTGCCATACCGGCCGTCTCTACGGACAGAATCTGCCGAGCGATTGCTATAGTTGCCACCGCAAGGAGGATGTGCACAAAAACCAGCAAGGCAAGAAGTGCGAGGAGTGTCATGACGAGCGCAGCTGGAAAAAAGCCAAGTTTGACCATGACACCAGCCGGCTGCCGCTGGTGGGCAAGCACAAGGATGTGGCGTGCAAGAAATGCCATGCAGCCTCCACATACAAGGATGCGCCGCTCGACTGTATCGGCTGTCACAAGAAGGAAGACGTACACAAGCGCCGGCTGGGTCCGTTGTGCGAGCTGTGCCACAGCGCTAGCAGCTGGAAAGCGTGGAGCTTCGATCACAACACACAGAGCAGGTTTCCTCTTGCAGGCGGACACAAAAAGCCGGATTGCTATGGCTGCCACAAGGAGCCGGTCGAAAGAAAGAAAATCGTGCTGTCCGACGATTGCTATATCTGCCACCGCAAGGACGACGTGCACAAGGGCCAGCAGGGCCGGAAGTGCGAACCGTGCCACGACGACAGGGATTGGAAAAAGGCCGTCTTCGATCACGACCTGAGCCGCTTCCCGCTGCTCGGTAAGCACAAAGATACAAAGTGCAAGAAATGCCATGAAGCATCCACCTTCAAGGATGCAAAAGGCGAGGAATGCCTCCTCTGCCACAAGAAGGACGACACCCACAAGCGCCGACTCGGCCCGCTATGCGAGCAATGCCACGACGCGCGCGACTGGAAACGCTGGGATTTCGACCACGACAAGCGCTCCAAATTCCCGCTGGACGGCGGGCACAGGAACTTGGATTGCTATGCCTGCCACAAGGCACAGGTCGACAAGAAGCTCGTGCTGGCCGGCAATTGCTACAGCTGCCATGATCGCGATGACGTCCACAACGGCGTTTATGGACAGCTTTGCGACCAGTGCCATTTGACGTCCGAGTTCCGCAAGATCAAAGCCAGGCGCGCTTCGGAAAAGGGAAAATAGGAGATGGTTGTCATAAATCTAACAGATAGCTTGTCATAGCCTGGAGTTTGGGCTACGCTCCATCAAAATTTTAGTAGTTAAAGACTATTTTTTCAGCACCATCTGGAAAAAGCGAAGCACAATAATGTTGACATAGCAGTCCTGCAAGGTGCGGATTGAACCGTATGCGGAGTGACCATCGACCCGGGGGAGGGTATGGGGGAACAGGGGCACGGGACAGGCAAGACGTGGGTTGGGGCCGGCGCGATAATTCGCGCGCTGGCCTTTTTCGCGTTGCTGCTTGGCTTTATTGCTCCCATGTCAGGCCACGCCGCTCTCCCGGATGGGCCACAAGCGGGAACAGCATCTGAGCGAGTGTTGCTCGCGGCGACCGATCTGGGAGCCGCGCGGAGTAGATCCGGGCGGCTGCTTGTCGACTTCGACCATCTCACTACCGCATTTCCCCTGACCGGGGCTCACATTCCCCTGACTTGCGAGTCCTGTCACGCCAACGGAGTATTTGCCGGAACCCCGACCGACTGCGCCCGTTGCCACATTGTGGGTGGCATAGCAACGACCGCCAAGTCATCGACGCACATTCCGACTACCCAAGCCTGCGATGGTTGTCACACGACGGGCTCGTGGCTGGGCCGGGTGACCTTCAGCCACAACGCGGTGCAGCCCGGTACTTGCGCCACATGCCACAACGGCGTCAGCGCCAAGGGCACCAGCTTTATTCCTGACCACATCCCGACCGGCACGGTCGCCTGCGACAGCTGCCACAAGAGTACGCTCGCCTTCAAGCCTGCGGCGATGGACCACGCGGTGGTAACGGGTATTGGCTGCGCCACCTGCCACAGCGGCAGCAACGCCGCCCCCAAAGCCGGAAAATCGGTTAGCCATATAGCCACAACGGCGGCGTGCAACATCTGCCACAATGGCACGTCGTCCTGGGCCGGTGCCAAGGTCGACCACAACAACCTCGGTGGCGCCACCTGCGTGTCCTGCCACTCGGGCAGCAACGCAGCACCCAAGGCCGGCCTCATCCCCAACCACA
>Ga0315281_10006471_pt1 | contig 16659 bp, 14 predicted proteins | sample YL17G07_0_MG_FD_204540 | JGI IMG/M metagenome (GOLD analysis project Ga0315281, IMG submission 204540) | Sediment microbial communities from Yellowstone Lake, YNP, Wyoming, USA - YL17G07_0 | ecosystem: Environmental > Aquatic > Freshwater > Lake > Sediment | place: USA: Wyoming | collected...
CGTGCCGAACATAAAGTGACACCCTTCGTTCGGCCGCCCGCTGCGGCGCTATGGAGTCCCGCTTGCTCAAGAGCCGAAGCTTCTGGATCGGCGTCATCATCAGCGTAGTCTGCGTCGGGCTGTTCGTCTTTACCAGCGACGTGCGGCATCCGGCGAAGCTCCGCCACGCCTTCTCCGATGCGAACTACTGGTGGATCGCCGTATCCATCCCGGTCTACTACGCCGCGCTCTGGGTGCGGACCATCCGCTGGCAGTACCTGCTCCGGCCCGTGACGCGCGTCTCGGCCCTCCGCCTCTACCCTGTCGTCATCATCGGGCTGATGGCCAACAACCTCATCCCTGCCCGGGCGGGGGAGCTGGCGCGGGCCTACGTGCTGGGCCAGCGCGAGAAGATCAGCAAGACCACCGCCCTCGGCACGATCGCCGTCGACCGCCTTTTCGACGGCGTCACCCTCGTGCCGATGGTGCTGATCGTCGCCGCCTTCGCCGGCGGCGACACGAACTTCCCCGTGGGCTTCGGCAAGAACCTCAACTTCGCCGGCCTTGGCCTGGTGATGGCCGTCCTGTTCGGCATCGCGCTCGCCGTCCTGTTCTACCTCGCACTCTCCGATCGCGGCCGGCGCCTGCTCCACCAGATGGTGCACCGGTTCGCGCCGGCAAAACTGAAGCCAAAAGTGGAGGACCTGCTCGCCTCGTTCTTCGAGGGCCTGCAGGCGCTGCGCAGCCCCATCGATCTGGCGGCCGCATGGCTGATGTCGCTCATCTCCTGGACGCTCGAGGCGCTGATGTACTACCTCGTGGCGCGCGGATTCGGCATCCACGAAGGCTTCCACATCTTCCTGCTGCTCACCGCGGCGGCCAACCTCGCGATCGCCATCGTCGCGACGCAGGGCGGCGTCGGCGCGTTCGAGCTTGTCGTCTCGAAGACGATCGTCGCGTTCGGGGCCGCGTCGGTCGCGCCCGATCAGTTCAAGGCGCTGTCCGAGGCGTACGCGATCGGCCTGCACGCGCTGCTGCTTTTCCCGATCGTCGTCATCGGCCTCTATCTCATGTGGTCGATGCAGTTCAGCTTCGGCGACATGCTGCAGAGCCGCCGCAGCGACGCGCCCGGCCCTGACGAGCCGCCCCGCGTCGTCCCCGGCGCGCCCGCCGTCGAAGGGACCGGACGCAAGTGAAGGTGATCATCGTCGGTGGCGGCGTCGCCGGCATGACGACGGCGTACCGCCTCATGCAGGGCGGCCACGAGGTCGTGCTCTACGAAGCCAGCCCCTACCTGGGCGGCCTCGTGCGCACGTTCGAGGTCGGCGGCAGCAAGCTCGAGGCCTACTACCACCACATCTTCAGCACCGACAGGACGATCATCGACCTCATCGACGAGCTCGGCGTCGGCGACCGCATGCGCTGGGTCGAGTCGAAGGTCGGCTGGTTCGACAGCGGCAAGATCTTCCCCTTCGTCACGGCGCTCGACCTGCTGCGCTTCAGCCCGCTCCCGCCGCTCGACCGCATCAAGCTCGGCCTCATGGCCGTGCGCCTCCGCGGCCGCGAGGAGTGGGCGGAGTTCGAGCGCATCACATGCAAGGAGTGGATCGAGAAGAACGTCTCGAAGAAGGTCTTCGAGAAGATGTGGGGCCCGCTCCTGCAGGGCAAGTACGGCGACGCCTACGACCAGGTCGCGATGGCCTGGCTCTGGAGCAAGATCCACTTGCGCTTCCAGTCGCGCGAGGGCGGCAAGGAGAAGCTGGGCTACCTCACCGGCAGCTTCGCCGTCTACATCGATGAGATGGAGCGCCGCCTCCGCGATGGCGGCGTCAGCATCTACACCGGCGCCGGTGTCCGGCAGATCACGGCGGAGGGTAACCGCGCCACCGGCGTCGTGCTCGAAACTGGCGAGACGGTACAGGCCGACGCGGTGGTGGCCGCCGTGCCGTCGACGCTCTTCAAGAAGATGGCGCCGCCCCTCACCGTGGACTACGGGCTGCGCCTCGACCACGTGCAGTGGCAGGGCGCGGTCTGCATGGTCATCACCATGAAGCGTCAGCTCTCGCCGATCTACTGGATGAACATCGGCGACCGGTCGATGCCGTTCCTCGCGCTCGTCGAGCACACCAACTTCATCGGCCCCGAGAACTACGGCGGCAACCACATCCTCTACATCTCGAACTACCTGCATCAGGGACACGAGTACTTCGGCATGGACGAAGACCAGCTCTGGGCGATCTTCGAGCCCGCGCTGAAGCGCATCAATCCGCAGTTCTCGTCCGACTGGGTGGACCAGCGCTGGCTGTTCAAGGCCCCGTACGCGCAGCCGATCATCCGCATGGACTACAGCGCCCACAAGCCCGACCACCGCACGCCCGTGGCCGGCCTCTACCTCGAGACGATGACGCAGATCTACCCCGAGGACCGCGGCCAGAACTACAGCATCCTCATGGGCGAGAACGTCGCGCAGATGGTCGTCGAAGACCACGCCAAGCGCGCCCCCAAACCCGGGGCTGCTGCCTAATGTAGTGCCTCTAATGCTTCTCTAGCTCGCTTAACCTTGCTCAGGATCGCCTGGCAGGAGGCGGTCCAGACGAAGGGCTTGGGGCCGCGGTTTCGGTGGTCGAGCTAGTCGCGCAGCGCCGCGCCGAGATCCTTGAGTTTCTGCGGTGTGTTTCGTCCCCGCGCGGGGCGCTACAGTTCCGCCCGATCCGTCGTCGGTACGATCATCGTTCTGCGCGGAGTTTCCTCTAACGCCAACAGCACTCCTACCAAGTCTTCTCACGGGTGCGCGGCCTCGTCGCGCTGCTTTTGCTCGCTGCGCTGAAGGTCCGTGCAGAGCTTGATCTCGTACTTGGCGATCCGCAACAGCACACTGTCTGGCGTCTTATCGATGATGTTGTCGATGTCGCTACCCCGTAATGAAACGAGCGGTGGCACTTCTCCAAAGTGTGAAGCGCCGGGCCGCGGTGGGTTGTCGTGCCAGAACGCGAGCAGCTGATCCGGAGTCATGTGCAGTGGTATGGTGCACCTGCCGTTCGGAGTGCACTGCTTAGAACTCCCTAGGCTTACGCAACCCAAGGACTCGTCTATCCGCGCGTGTTCTTCCTTGGTAGAGAAGGTCCGGACGAAGCCGTCGTTGTAGATGAGAGTGAAGCTGTCGTCGTCCTTGTAGGTGTCCGCGCTCCAAGTGCTGCCGGAGCCGCTGGCAGTCCCCGGGCTACTCGGGTCTTTCCCGGATTCACCGACGTAGACGACGAGCAAGACGGCTGCGATGGCGGCTAGGGCTAAGAACTTCTTCATGTTCGTTCTCCGTTGAACTCCGTGTTCTGACTGAGTGCGGAGTTGGCGCAGAAGCTAATGGCAGCTTAGTCATCACAATAAGTATCGCCACATCGACCGCGCAGCATTACCTCTGCGAATATGCGGCGCCTTCTCCGGTGAGGACTGCGCCGAGGCGGCGGGGGAGAGAGCTTCGAAACGGATCGGGCCAGCTAGCTCGAACGCGCCCCATCAAGTCCTGACTTTCATGTGCCGAAACTTCCTCAGAACAGCGGGGTGCGAACCATGTCTCAATACGCGGTAGGAAGCACTACACCAAGCATGTCGGGCGCGGCAGGCTATCTCGTCCCCTACAATACATGGGCTGCGGATCTCTCTGACAAAGGGAACGATCCCGACTTCCGTCAGGTCCCATATTCTTGGGGCATCTGTCGCCCAAACATTCGGCGAAGCGTAGCCGTCGGGCAGTATCTCTTCTTCGTTGCAAGAGACAAGGGCGGTACGCATGGGTTCTTCATCAAGGGCTACTTCCGCGTGGCGAAGAAACTCACGCTGCCTGAGGTACTTCGACAGCCAATCCTCAGAGGTCGCCAGAACGTTCTCCTCGACAATTTCGAGCCGGCCGGCGATGTTCACGCCGCGATTCAGAGTTACGTCTCGGACGGTAAGGTGTGCTGGAATCCAGCGTTCGTGAGCGCGGAGAATAAGCAATTTGGCGGCGAATTTGATGGCAAGGACGTTGGGCTTTACGCCTTCGAGGATCGTGGGCGGTGGTTCGTCCACAACCGCGAAGACGATCACTGCCGAGACGACTGGCGCTGCAACCGCTTGTTTCGTTGTCGGCGCACTGATTTTCAGGCCTGCGCCAACGGCGCGGTCTGCCCTCGCAGGGCGCGCCTCAGCCTCGATGATCTCCCATCGTACGTCGTGGGTGACATCACCGACTGCTCGGTGATCGAAACCCGCATCCCCTGGGCCTCGGTCGTCGACTGCCTCGGGGAGACCTATGACCGCCTGCTCCGGCGATGCCTGGTGCCGAGACGCAAGGCCGACCGAGACACTAAGGACTACGCCGAGATTCGAGGGCAATCGAACGCGGTCAAGATGTCTCAGTGCGAAGTCGATGGGCTGCGGTCGTTCCTCAACGATCACGCACGCCGCGCCGCCGGGTCCGCCGCCGCCTGATCCAGATTCGGTGCATCCGAGTTGCGTCTGCTTGTCCGCAGATCCACCCTCCCCTATAGTGAAACAACGCACAATAGGAGCCCGATGCTCGACAACGAAGCCACGCTCGAGATCCAGCACCTCATCCGCGACTTCAAGCCCGCGGACGGCGATCTGCTCGGCGCGCTCCACGCAGTCCAGCACCGCTACGGCTACATCCCCAAGATCGCCATGCCCGTCGTCGCCCGCCAGCTCCGCCTCAGCGAGGCGCAGGTCTACGGCGCCGTCACCTACTACAGCGAGTTCCGCCTCATTCCGCCGCCCGCCACGCTCATCGGCTGGTGCAGCGGCCTCTCGTGCCGGCTCAAGGGCGGCGACCGCATCCGCCAGGTGCTCGAGCGCGAGCTGGGCATAGCCATGGAGGAGAACACCGACGGCGACAGGCTCGGCCTCCACCTGGCGCAGTGCAACGGCACCTGCGAGCACGCGGCGCAGGTCTGGGTCAACGGCGAGGTCGTCGGCCCGCTCAGCGCCGCCGACACGGTGAAGCTCGTCCGCTCCCTCAAGGAGAAGGCATAGCGCATGCCGACGTACGACGAGCTGCGCGCCGCCGCCGATGCCGTCTGGAAGGCCGTCGAGGACCCGCCCCGCCCGCTGTTCTCCATCTCGATCAACACATCATCCCTCGCGTCGCGCGCCGCCGAGACGCTGGCCGCGCTCCGCAAGCTCGGCGAGCGCCTCGGCTTCGACGTCATGCAGACGGGCGACGCCGGCTTCGCCTTCGCCGAGCCCGTCGTGCAGGTGACGAAGCCCGGCGGCTCGGCCGTGCTCTACGGCCCCGTCACGCCCGACCGCGCCGCGGCGTTCGCCGCCGCCGCCATGAAGGGCGTCGCGAAGGAGTTCGCGCTCGGCGTTGTCTCCGGCCCCGCGACCGATGGCGTCCCTGCGCTCGCCGACACGCCCTGGATGAAGGTCCAGACGCGCTGGCTGATGCACAACTGCGGCGTCATCGACCCCGACAACATCGACCACTACATCGCCCGCGGCGGCTACCGCCAGTTCCTCGACGCCGCCGCGATGGACCGCGACGCGCTGATCAGCGTCATCAAGGGGTCGACGCTGAAGGGCCGCGCCGGCGGCTTCTTCTCGACCGGCATGAAGTGGCAGTTCCTCAAGGACGCCACGGCCGAGCCCAAGTACCTCGTGTGCAACGCGGACGAGGGCGACCCCGGCGCCTGGGTCAACCGCGTCGTCATGGAGGGCGATCCCCACATGCTCATCGAGGGCATGCTGATCGGCGCCCACGCCAGCGGCGCCAGCCACGGCTGGATCTACGTCCGCGACGAGTACCCGCTCGCGATCGAGCGCCTCAACCGCGCCCTCGCGCAGTGCCGCGAGCGCGGCATCCTCGGCGACGACGCGCTCGGCACCGGCGTCCGATTCGATGCCGAGGTCGTCCGCGGCGCCGGCGCCTACGTCTGCGGCGACGAGACCGGCCTCATCTCCTCCGTCAACGACGAGCGCGGCATGCCGCGCCTCAAGCCGCCCTTCCCGGCCGCGAGCGGCGTGCTGGGCAAGCCCACCAACGTCAACAACGTCGAGACCTACGCCTGTGCGACGACGTTCCTGCGCCTCACCCCCGAGATCTTCAGCACCGTCGGCACGGACATGCATTGGGGCACCAAGATGTTCAGCGTCTCCGGCGCGGTCGGCAAGACCGGCTGCCTCGAGGTGCCGTTCGGCACGAAGGTCGCCGACGTGCTGGCCGCAGCCGGCGGCGTCCCCGGCGGCCGTCAGCTCAAGGCGCTGCAGGAGGGCGGCCCGCTCTCCGGCCTGCTGCCCGCCGCCATCGCCCTCGACCTGCCGCTCGAGCCCGAGCCCTTCCGCCCGCTCGGCGCCGGCATGGGTGGCGGCGGCCTCATCTTCGTCGACGACACCGCCTGCACGGTCGACCTCAACGTCATGTTCTCGTGGTTCGTCGAGGCCGAGTCCTGCGGCCGCTGCACGACCTGTCGCGGCGCCAACCAGCGCATGTTCGAGATCTTCAGCCGCACAGCGCGCGGCGAGGGCCAGAGCGATGACGTCGCCCAGCTCAAGTCGCTCGCGGCGTCGATGCAGTACTCCAACTGCCTTCACGGCGCGCTCTCGCCGACGATCATGAACCACACGATCCAGCACTTCCGCGAGGAGTACGACGCCCACACGCTCGAGCATCGCTGCCCCGCGAAGGTCTGCCCCGGCCTGATCCGCTACCGCATCACGAAGCAGACCCCCGCCGTCGCCGAAGCCGCCGCGATCTGCCCGGCCGCCGCCATCGCGCAGCAGGGCGGCGCCTGGGCGATCGATGACGCCGCCTGCATCCGCTGCCACGCCTGCAAGGACATCGCCCCCGACGACATCGTCATCGAAGACCGCTACCGCGACGTCATCCCCCTCCGCACCCTCGTCCCCGCCGCCGTCTCCCGCTCCGGCTGATCGCCGCACCAGCGTAGTGCTTCCAATGTGCCGGTCGCTTGATAGGTGATGCGTTGCGCGTTCCAACAGTCGCAATCGCGCTCCCCTTCCCTCCCAGGGAAGGGGCCGGGGGATAGGTCCGGGCGAGGCGGGGCAGCTGGTCTCAGATCGACAAGGAGGCGCGCGCCGCGCGGGATGGCCGTCGCAGCGTCGCACCCACGCCACCCGCATCGATCGCGAACCGACGATCACTCCTGAGCCCCTCTCCACTGCGTGGAGAGGGGTGGCCGAAGGCCGGGGTGAGGTGCTCGGTTCCGCGCGACCGTTCGTCTTCCGCGCCTCTGGTGTCCACTTCTCGAGTCGATTACGACGTCGGCATAGGCGCGCTGACGTCCGCTGACCGTCGCTACACCGTCGCCCGCATCCGCTTCCCCACGATATCGCGGTGCCCCCGCAGATACTCCGCCGCTGCCATCGCCTTCCCGCCCGTCCCCTGCACGCGCACGACGCCGACGCCGCCGCCCGCCGCCACGATGCCGAAGCCCGCATCGCGCACAGCAGCCCCCGCCTCGGCCGGTAGCGCGATGATCGTGCCCGGCGCCTGACCCTCCGTCGGCACGTCCAGCGGCACGCACGCCAGCAGGCGCAGCGGCTGCCCGTCGAGGTATCCGTATGCCACCGGCCACGGATTGTACGCGCGCACCTTCCGCCACACCGCCGTCGCGTCGTCGCGCTCCCAGTCGATCAGCGCGTCGCTCTTCTCGATCTGCGGCGCGTACGTCGCCAGCGCCTCGTCCTGCTCCTCCAGCGCAATCTCGCCGGCGGCGTAGCGCGGCAGCACGTCGACCAGCAGCGCCGCGCCCGCCTCCGCGATGCGCGGCGTCAGCGTCGCCGTCGTATCGTCGTCGCCGATGGGCACCGCCACCCGCGCCAGCATCGGGCCGGCGTCCAGCGCCAGCCGTACCTGCATGATCGTCGCGCCGGTGCGTTCATCGCCCGCCAGGATCGCCGCCGGGATCGGCGCCGCCCCGCGCCATCGCGGCAGCAACGACGCGTGGACGTTCAGCAGCCCCAGCCGCGGCACGTCCAGCACCGGCTGGCGCAGGATCTGCCCGTACGCGGCGATCACGCCGACATCCGGCGCGAGCTGTCGCAGCTGCTCCACCACCTCCGGCTTGCTGATCGAGCCAGGCTGATACACCGGCAGCCCGTGCTCGATCGCCAGCAGCTTCACCGGCGGCGGCGCGAGCTTCCGGCTGCGCCCCGTCGGGCGGTCCGGCTGCGTGAACACCGCGACGATCTCGTGGTCGCTCTCAATCAGCCGGCGCAGCGTGGGCAGGGCGAACTCGGGGGTTCCCATGAAGGCAACGCGCATCGCTGCGAGGATAGCACGAGCCTCGCCCACGCACGTATACTCGCCCGGGGAATCCGGACGCCATGGGTGTGGAGGTGGAAGGTGATCACAAGGATCCTGTTGCCCCTGGGAGTGCTCGCAACCGTGGCCATGACGGCATGCGGCGGCAGCGGCAGCAGCTACCGTGCGTCGGCGCCAGCGGCCGCCACCCGCGCCGTCTCACCGCCCGCGATCGCCGCATCGCCGACGCCGCCGGCGATCGTGATCGACGGGCCCGCCGCCTCGGCGACGCTCTCCATCCCGTTCGAGATCTCCGGCACCGCCGACGTCGCCGAAGGCGCGCTCTCAGTCTCCGTCTCCGATGCCTCCGGCACGCTCTGCGAGCACGATCTGAAAGCCGCGTCCGGCGGTGCCACGCCGCGAGCGTGGCGCACGACGATGGCGTTCGCTCCGCCCGCCGCCCCGGGCCCCGTCACCGTCCGCGCCTTCAGCCGCAGCCCGCAGGACGGCGCCGCTGTGAACGTTGTCACGCGCACCGTTCAGGTGACCGGTAGTCCACCCGATATTGTGATCGCGGAGCCGCGCTGCGCGGCCGATCTCGCCGCCGAGTCGGCGCTCAGGGTCTCCGGCACCGCGCGGGTGTTCGAGGCCGCCCTCACGGTCGAGCTGCGGGCCGGCACCGGAGCGGTGGTCGGGCAGCGGCACGTCACCGCCGACGCGGGCGCCCCCGCCACCGGACGCTGGAGCGCGGTGTTAGACCTCACGGGCATCCCCGCCGGCCGCTACGACCTGGTGGCCTACAGCATCAGCGCGCGGGATGGCGCCCCGGAGCACGTATTCTCGATCCCGGTGCGGATCACGGTATAACTAGCACAGAGGGCGGTTGAGGAGGCCACGCTGAAGCGATTGCAGGCAGTGGTAACCGGCCGCGTGCAGGATGTCGGCTTCCGCGAGTTCGTCCGCCACGAGGCGGCCTCTCGCGGGCTGACCGGCTACGTGCGCAACAGCGACGACGGCCACCGCGTCGAAGTGGTGGCCGAAGGCGAAGACGCGCCGCTCGCCGAACTGGTCGAGCGCCTCCACGTCGGCCCCCGCTTCGCCCACGTCGAGCACGTCGAAAGCAGCTACAGCGACGCCGGCGGCGGCTTCGCCCGCTTCAGCGTCGAGCGCTAGCGTGCTGCCCCCTCACCCGGCATGATCCGACCGCGGACCGTGGCGGCCCGCCCCAGCGCGTAGGACGGCCGCCCCCGGCCGTCGCGCCCCCGCACTCACACCGCCCGCCTCGATCGCGAACCGACACCACCCCCAATCCCCTCTCCCCTTGTGGGAGAGGGGTGGCCGAAGGCCGGGGTGAGGGCCGCCGCAGGCGGTCACGCTCGCACAGATACCGCATGCTCCGGTCCACAATTCGGGGCCACTGCTGAGCCCCTCTCCACGGCGTGGAGATACAAAGGGGTGGCCGAAGGCCGTCGGAGACTCGCCGTGGCGAGGGGTGAGGTGCACGGACCGCCCTACGAAACTGCAGAGCAAGCATACGGCGGCCCGCCCCAGCGCGTAGGACGGCCGCCCCCGGCCGTCGCGCCCCCGCACTCACGCCGCCCGCCTCGATCGCGAACCGACACCACCCCCAATCCCCTCTCCCCTTGTGGGAGAGGGGTGGCCGTCGAAGACTCGCCGTGGAGAGAAGGCCGGGGTGAGGGCCGCCCGCAGGCGGTCACCCTCGCACGGATACCGCATGCTCCGGTCCACAAGTCGGGGCCACTGCTGAGCCCCTCTCCACGGCGTGGAGAGGGGTGGCCGAAGGCCGGGGTGAGGTGCACGGACCGCCCGACAAAGCTGCAGAGCGAAGGAAACGGCGGCGCCGAGACCGCAGCGCGTCCCGGCACGCTGCGTCCAGCTTCCGACCTCCAGCCTCCAGCCTCCACCGTCACACGCTCAGTCCAGCAGCATCGCATCCACTTCGTCCCCCGCCGCCACGCCCGGCACGTCTTCCGGCACCACCGCCAGCGCGTTCGCCTCCGCCATCGACGTCAGGATGCCCGAGCCCTGCGGTCCGGTGAGCGCGGCGTAGTAGCGCCCATCGCGCTTCGTGACGATCGCCCGTGCGAAGACACGCCGCGCGTCCGTGTTCGCGATCGGTTCCACCGCGATCGCTCGGACGATGGGCCGCTGCCAGTCGCTCCGCCCCAGCATCTTGTAGATCGCCGGCCGGCCGAACAGCTCGAACGACACCATCGAGCTGACCGGGTTGCCCGGCAGCCCGATGTGCGGGACGCGCCGCCCCCCCGACGCAAACGCACCGAACGCCAGCGGCTTCCCCGGGCGCATCCGCACGGTCCAGAAGTCGACCTCGCCCTCCTTCGCCAGCACATCCTTCACCACGTCGTAGTCGCCGCGCGACACCCCCGCCGACGTCACCAGCATGTCGGCGTCCAGCCCCTCGCGGAGCTTCGTCGTCAGCGCCTCGACCGTGTCCTTCGCGATGCCCAGCCGCTGCGGTACGCCGCCGTTCGCCAGCACCATCGCCGAGATGCTGTACGCGTTGCTGTCGTAGATCTGCCCCGGCGCCAGCGGCGTCCCCGGCTCTCGCACCTCATCCCCGGTCGAGAGGATGGCCACTACCGGCCGCCGATGCACGCGCACCGTCGCGCGTCCGATCGATGCCAGCACGCCGATCTGCGCCGGATGCAGCACACTCCCGGCGCGGATGATCGTCTGGCCGCGGCGCAGGTCTTCGGCGGCGCGGCGGATGTTCGCGCCGGGAGCGGCCGCCTTCAGGATGCCCACCACGTCGCGCGACTTGGCGAACGAGCCGAACTGGCGTCCCACCGGCTCGTCGGTCTCCTCGAACGGCACGACGGCGTCCGCCCCGCGCGGCATCGGCGCGCCGGTCATGATCCGCACCGCCGTGCCCGGCGCGACAGCGCCCTCGAACAGGTAGCCCGCCGCCAGCTCCCCCACGACGCGGAGGCTAACGGGCGTGGCATCGCTCGCGCCCCTGGTGTCGCTCGCGATCACCGCATAGCCGTCCATCGCCGTGTTGTCGAGCGGCGGTATGTCGATGCCGGAGATGACATCCTCGGCGACGACCTGCCCGAGTGCGTCCAGGATCGGCTTCTCTTCGGCCGGCAGGATGCTGACGTACGACAGGATGCGTTCCAGCGCTTCTTCGACCGAGATCATGCAATCGCTCCGGTGTTGTGTCCGGTCGAATTGAACCACACGAGCGGGGCCTCCGCCTGGTCGGCCGAGGCCCCGGCGTCCGTGCGATAGAGCGTCGCTATCCGCCGATCGCCACCGACAGCGCGGCGTGCGCGTAGCCGGGCGTGTCGGATTCTTCGATCGACACCGTCGCGCCGTCTGTGCCGTTGTCACCCGTGAACGAGACGAAGAAGTTCGTTCCCGCGTTAGACGTCACCGCGTCCGTCCACCCGTGCTTGGCGAACTCGGTCTTGAGGAAGTCGGCGACGTGTTCCGGTGTGTCCTTCACGTAGAACTCGATGATGAACGTGCTCGTGCCGCCGTTGGAAAAGGAAGTTGCGCTGGTCACGCGTGCGCCCGAGGGCAACGGCACCCGGTCCGACGGGAAATCCTTCGGCAGCTTCGCTTCGGCGGGCAGGGGACTCGTGTCCGGTGTGCTCGTCGCACCAGACGAGGCGCTCTTGCTCGTGGCCTCCGGCGTTGCCTTCGATGAGCTGCCGCTGCTCGTCGTCGCCGTTGCCTTCTCGTCCGGCGGCGTGCTCCCGCCCGCGTCACTCGTGTTCTCGCCGGCGAAAACCGCGATCGAGGTCGTTCCGTCCTGCGTCGTGACGGTCAGCAAGGCGACCTTGTTGTCGCTCTTGTGGTGCGCCGTAAAGAACGCGCCCGCACCCGTGTCGGTGGCGCTGTCCTGCGCCCAGTTGCTCTTTCCGCCGAACTGGTCACTGTAGTACGACTTCACCTTGTCGATGCCATCCCCGGTCTCCCAGGTAGCGGCGAAGCCCTTTTCGCCCTGCTGCGTGCTGCTAACCGCCCCCTTGAACTTGGCGCCGCTGTAGATCGGGAAGTCTTTCGGAAATCCCGACGGCAGGCTCCCGGTCTCGAACTTCGTGTCACCGACGGTGACGCTCTTCTTGCCGCCGCCGCCGCCACAGCCCGCGACCAGCGCGGCGGAGAGCGCCAGCGGTGTCAGGAGCAGGATGAATTTGCGCACGTGCGTACTCCTTACTTCGATTCGTAGAACCGTCCGATCGTAACAGATCACGTGGCCGGCGACACTAGCACCAATGGCAGCGCCCGCCCTCAGCGCCAGAGGCAGCCGCGGCGATCGACCGACGCGCGCGTCTCGAGTGCGATGATCGCGAAGCGCAGGTCGCCGTCCGAGCGCCAGGCGTGCGCGAGGCCCTCGTCGACCATCTCGGCGTCGATGCTGAGGCCGGAGGTGGAATAGACATAACGCAACAGCCGCCCAAACCGGTCGCGCTCGCGTGCATCAGCCCGCAGCCGCACCTCGCCGCCCGCCAACTCGTGCAGGCGCCGCGTCGCCTCATCCGAGCAGGGCTGTCCGCGCTCCGTCGCGTTGGTCCCGTACAGCCGCACCGTCTCGTCCCGGCCGCGAAGTTCCACGTGCAGCGTGTCGCCGTCGACGATCCGGAGCACCCGCGCCGCTGTCATCGCCGCCGGGTCCGCGCAGAACACCGTCTCCGCTGCAGGCGCCCCGGTCGGGTAGGGCGGAGCACACGTCCGCCCCGCGACGGCCTGGGTCGCGGCCTGAGCCGTCGCCGCAGGCCGCGCTGCCGCGCCTGTACGGACGGGCGTGCTCGTGCCGCTCGGCGCAGCCGCCGCGCATCCCGCCAGGAGCGCAACGACAAGCACCGATGCCAGCAGGAAGATCGCCAGCTGCAGCCGGCGTGGGTCGCGCAGAACGGTGATACTCGGCATAGCGACCATCCTGGTGAATGCCCCCTCATGCTTCTTCGGGGGCTGGGACGTTCCGGTGAGCGGGAGTGCAGAGAGCGCTGCGCTCTCTGCCGTCGAAGACTCGCCGTGGCGAGGGGCGTCCGGGGGCATCCCCCGGAAACCTCTCCTCTTTCTCTCTCTTGCAGGGTACGCGCCAGCGGACACTGCCGTATGAGCGCCGAGCGTCCTGAGACGCTACTCAGAACCAACACGAGAGCGGAAAGCACTACACTAACACGGCCCCGCGACAATCCCCGTCGTCGCATTGACACTGGCGGGGCCAGCCGGTATTCCGTGGGCGGCCGGATCGTGACTGGAACAGGAGCGTGGGCGTGGCGGACGCGAAATTCGACGTCGTGGGCATCGGCAACGCGCTCGTGGACGTCCTCGTCCACTCTGATGAGGCCTTCCTGGCGGGGCAGGCGCTGACCAAGGGCGCCATGACACTGATCGACAACGCCCGCGCCGAGGCGCTCTACGCGGCGATGCCACCCGCCGTCGAGATCTCCGGCGGTTCTGCGGGCAACACGATCGCCGGCGTCGCCTCGCTCGGCGGGCGCGCAGCCTACATCGGCAAGGTCGCGCGCGACCAGCTCGGCGGCGTCTTCCGCCACGATATCCGCGCCGCCGGCGTCTCCTTCGAGGTGCCGCCCGCCGACAACGGCTTGGGCACCGGCCGCTGCCTCATCTTCGTCACGCCCGATGCCCAGCGCACCATGCAGACGTTCCTCGGCGCCGGCGCCGAACTGGACCCCGGCGACGTCGACGAGGACCTGATCGCCGCCTCTGCCGTCACCTACATGGAGGGCTATCTCTGGGACCCGCCCGGCGCCAAGCAGGCCTTCCTCAAGGCAGCGCAGATCGCGCACGACGCCGGCCGCAAGGTGTCGATCTCCCTGTCGGACCCGTTCTGTGTCGAGCGCCATCGCCAGGAGTTCCGCGATCTCGTCGAGCACCACGTCGACATCCTCTTCGCGAATGAGGCGGAGATCACATCTCTCTACGAGACCACCAGCTTCGATGAGGCGCTGCGGCATGTCCGCGGCAAGGTCGATCTGGCGGCGTTGACCCGCAGTGAGAAAGGCGCGGTCATCGTCGCCGGCGACGCTGTCCACACAGTGAACGCCGAGCCGGTCGCCCGCGTCGTCGACACGACTGGCGCGGGCGATCTCTACGCCGCCGGCTTCCTCTACGCCTACACGCGCGGCCTCGACGCGGCCACCTGCGGCCGCATCGGCGCCATCGCCGCGTCCGAGGTGATCGCCCACTTCGGCGCCCGCCCCGAGATCTCCCTCGCCGCGCTCCTGCGCGACAAGCTGGCGTAGCGCTTCGTGCGCTCTCGTAACCATCCCCGGCGTCGTTACACGCTGCGCCCAGCGCGTAGGACGGCCGTCGCAGACCCGCCGTGGAGGGCCCCGGCCGTCGCGCCTCGCACCCCAGCCGCTCGCCGCGATCGCGAACGGCGCTCCGCGCGCCCCGCTCCCCTTGTGGGAGAGGGGTGGCCGTCGAAGACTCGCCGTGGTGAGAAGGCCGGGGTGAGGTGCCCGAGCGCCACCAGCGCTCCCGACGAAGAGCACCTCCCTCCGTCCAACTCCCCTCTCCCCTTGTGGGAGAGGCGTGCCCGTCGAAGACTCGCCGTGGAGAGAAGGGCGGGGTGAGGGCCGCCGCAGGCGGTCGAGCGTCCGCGTAAGCTCGTCTGCACCCTATTATGACGATGGCGCGGCCGCCCGCCGTCAGCTATCACTCACATGTGACCACGCGAGTGCCGCGCGCGGAGGCGCCATGCCCGGACCGCTCCCCGACGTCATTCGAGCGCTGCTCGATCCCGCGGCCTACGACCACGGCGCGCCCCGCATCGAGCTGATCCAGACGCACATCTCGTACGTGCTGCTCGCCGGCGACTTCGCCTACAAGATCAAAAAGCCGCTCGACCTCGGCTTTCTCGACTACAGCACGTTGGCGCGTCGCAAGTTCCTCTGCGAAGAAGAGGTCCGCCTCAATCGACGCCTCTGCTCCGGCGTCTACCTCGGCGTCGTCTCGATCACACCCGGGGGCACGAGCGGCTACCGGATCGGTGCTGCCGGCAACGCCGTCGAGTACGCCGTGAAGATGCGACGCGTCCCCGCCGCTCGCATGATGCCGGCGCTGCTCGATCGCGGCGCGGTGACGCCCGACGACATTCGCGCCATCGCCCGCGTGATGGCGGAGTTCCACCGCGCCTCAGCGAGCGATCGCGAGATCGCCCGCTTCGGGCGCGTCGACGCGGTGCAGCAGAACATCCACGACAACTTCGACCAGACCAGGCGCTTCATCGGGCGCACGCTCCGCCGCGACCAGTTCGATGCGATAGCGGCCTACGTCGACGCGTTCCTGCGCGAACAGCGCGACCTCATCGACCGCCGCGCCGACGAAGGCCGCGTCCGTGACTGCCACGGCGACCTGCGCTCCGACTCGATCGTCATCGGTGAGGACGGACAGATCTGCGTGATGGACCGCATCGAGTTCAGCGACCGCCTGCGCTTCGGCGACGTCGCCGACGACATGGCGTTCCTGTCGATGGACCTCGAGTTCCGCGGCCGCCGCGATCTGGCCGACGAGCTGGTCGCGGCCTACCTGGGCGAGGCGAACGACGAGACCCTGCCGCTCGTGTGGAGCCTGTACCGCTGTTATCGCGCCTACGTGCGCGGCAAGGTCGACAGCCTGCTGCTCGACGAGCCCGAAGTGCCCGACGACGAACGCGAGCGCGCGAGCGGGCGCGCGACGGCCTACTTCGATCTGGCGTACCGCTACGCCACGGAGTCGTACCCGCAGGCCGTCGTGATGATGATCGGGCTCTCGGGCACCGGCAAGAGCTACGTGGCCGGCGCGCTCGCCTCGCGCATCGGCGCCGCCCTGCTGCGCTCCGATGTCATACGCAAGCAGTCCGCCGGCATCGACCCCGCCACGCCCATGCGCGAGGCCCTCGACACCGGCACCTACGCCGACGCCGCCCGCGCCAGCGTCTATCCGCTGATGCACGCCCGCGCCAGCGACTACCTCGCGCGCGGTCACGGCGTCGTCCTCGATGCGACCTACATCAGCCGCGCCAACCGTGACGCCGCCCACCGCGTCGCCGCCGATGCCGGTGTACCGTTCCTCGCGATCGAGGTCACGGCGTCCGAGGAACTCGTGCGCGCCCACCTCGCCGGCCGCGAGGCACAGCGCGGCGCCGCATCGGACGCCGGTTGGGAGGTCTACCTCGCCCAGCGCCGCCGCCTCGAACCCCCGCACGAACTCCCGCCCGAGGGCATCCTCCGCATCGATGCCGGGCAGCCTCTCGTCGCCAACGTCGACGCCGCTGTCGCAGCCATCGCGCAATCCGCAGCGAAACGATCCTGACGATGTCCGGCGCACTCATTCAACACCGCTGGTAGTTCTCTCGGCGTTCTTAGACCTCGCCCCGGACATCGTCGATGGAAGCCGGGCGTGCAGAGAGCGCTGCGCTCTCT
>Ga0315281_10006472_pt1 | contig 16658 bp, 16 predicted proteins | sample YL17G07_0_MG_FD_204540 | JGI IMG/M metagenome (GOLD analysis project Ga0315281, IMG submission 204540) | Sediment microbial communities from Yellowstone Lake, YNP, Wyoming, USA - YL17G07_0 | ecosystem: Environmental > Aquatic > Freshwater > Lake > Sediment | place: USA: Wyoming | collected...
GTCTGCTCGTCGATGGACTGGTTGAAACGCGGGTCCGCATACGCGTCCTGAATGAGGACCGATTCCCCGGTCGAAAACACGTAGCCGGCGATGCCGCTGGTGTTGAGCAGGCGTATCTCGTGCTTGATGTTGCCTTGGGCCACGCGCGAATACAGCTCGTTGGTTTCCGGGTCGTTGAGGAACAGGGTCCCGCGCTCGGCATCGAATTCCGCGGTGGTCATCTCGACCAGGGTTCTCAGCACGTCGTCGAGCGAGTCGTATGAGACCATCCTGCGCGACACATCGAGCAGCAACTCGGCCAGCTTTAGCCGCTCGCGGACCGTCGCGCGCGGACCTTTTATCGCCGGCTTGCGCCGATCTGGCAGGCGCGCGACTGCGGCAGTGGGTTTGGGTTGCTCCATGGCTCCTACTTTGCCCGCACGGCGGGCGTGGCCTGCAATTGGTCGCGCAGCGCCTGCACCGTCGCCCGCATTTGCGCGAGCTCGGCGTGATCCTGCGCGCGGGCCGCCGCAATAGCGCCCTGCTTCGAGAAATTAGCCTGTTTCAGCGCCTCGCGCAAGGACGCCACAGTCGAGCGCAGCTGTGCAATTTCGTCCTGCGCGGCGCTGATCGCATGGCGCACGGCCGTCTCCTCCTCCACGCGCGCTGTTTCGAGCGCATCGCGCAGCGCCGCAGTGGTCGCCATGAGTTGCTTGACTTCGTCCAGATTGGCGGCCTGGGCCAGTCTGACGGCGTCGTCACGCCTGACCGGCCATTCCTGCAGTTCGTCGCGCAGCGTTGCGATGGTGGATTTCAACTGCGCGATTTCGGCGTTTGCGCCGGATACCCCCTGCCGCACCGCCTCGTCGGCGTCGCTGTGCGCGTGCTCGAGCTCCTCGCGCAGCGCGAACACCGTCTTTTTCAAATCGCGAATCTCGGCAAGCCCCAAGAACGCGGGTTCTACTTCAGCGGCCATATGCGCATTCTAATCCCGCGGCGCGATTCTAGGAACTCTATGCGTCCCGCGGCGCGGTACCAAGCCGCTCACGGCAGGCGCCGCTCCGTGTTTCAGCCCTCTGACTCGCCGCCCCCGTACTTGAGGCGCGGCATCTCGAAGCGGTCGGTGATGCGGGTGTAACCGCCCCTGCCGGCAAGGCGGCCGATCGGGTTGATTTTGCCGACGTCGACGTGAAACCGCTCGTCGACGATGCCCTCGTGGTAATGAAAGTAGACGACCTCGCCGATCACCACGTGATAGGGTACGCGGCCGAGTTCGAGCCGCTGCAGCAAACGGCACTCGAACGCGACCGGCGCCTCCGCAATGCGCGGCGGGCGCACCTTCTTCGACGGCAGCGCGGTGAAACCCGCCTCGGCGATTTCATTGACGCCGCGCGGGTAGTCGATCGCGCACACGTTCATTTTCTCCTTGATCGCGTCGCTCACGATGTGCACCACGAACTCCGGAATCTCGAAAATATTTGCAATGGTGTCCTTGGCACCACCGTCCTTGTCGCCGACCGAGAACATGAGCATCGCCGGGTTGGAGCCGATCGCGTTGAAAAAGCTGAACGGCGCGGCGTTCGGCCCCTGGCTGCCGAGCGTCGTTACCAGCGCAATCGGCCGCGGCGTTACGCTGCCAATCAGCAGTTTGTACTGCGTCTTCCAGTCGAGCGTGGCGGCGTCGAATTCGGTCATGTTGTTCCTCAAGTTGTTATTTGTGTTGGTCAATCTAACGCCATCCGGGCAAAGAGGCAAATGGCGGCTTACACGCAGCGCCGGCTGCTGGTTGAGGGCACCAATCGGCCGCTCCGACCCGCCACGGAAACGAATCGCTTTGCTCGCCATCTAAACTGCTTCTATAATCGAAAATCCCATCCATCACGGGTCTTCCATGAACCAACCGCGCGAACTCAACACTACCCTGGTAAACGAACTCAAGGCCTTGCTCGGCGAGCGCGCCACGACGGCGCGCGGAATCTGCGAGCAACACGGCAAGGACGAATCCTACTTTCCGTACGCGGCCCCCGACGCCGTGGTATTTCCGCAAGCCACAGAGGAAGTGCGCGATGTCGTCAACATCTGCCGCCGCCACCGGATTCCGATGATTCCCTATGGCGTCGGCACCTCGCTCGAGGGCCATATCCTGGCGGTGAAAGGCGGCGTGTGCATCGACGTGAGCCAGATGAACAAGGTGCTCGCGGTGCACGAAGCCGACCTCGACGCGGTGGTACAGGCAGGCGTCACGCGCAAACAGCTGAACGAGCACATCCGCCACACCGGACTGTTCTTCCCCATCGACCCCGGCGCCGACGCGACCATCGGCGGCATGGCCGCGACGCGCGCCTCCGGCACCAATGCGGTGCGCTACGGCACTATGCGCGAGAACGTGATTTCGCTCACCGTGGTGCTCGCCGACGGCCGCATCATCAAGACTGCGCGGCGGGCAAAAAAATCCGCTGCAGGCTACGACCTGACGCGGTTGTTCGTAGGCTCGGAGGGAACCCTCGGCATCATCACCGAAATCACGGTAAGGCTATACGCGGTGCAGGAAGCGATGTCGGCGGCCGTGTGCGCGTTCGATTCCGTCGAAGGCTGCACCAAGACCGTCATCCAGACCATCCAGGCGGGCGTGCCGATAGCGCGTTGCGAGATCGTAGACGCGACGGCGATCGGCTGCATCAACAAGTACAACAAGACCGACTACCGCGTCGCCCCGACCCTGTTCTTCGAATTCCACGGCACGCAGGCGAGCGTGGTCGAGCAGGCCGGGGCGGTGCAGGAAATCGCCAGGGAGAACGGCGGCATGGATTTCCAGTGGGCGACCAAGGCCGAGGATCGCACCAAGCTGTGGGAAGCGCGCCACAACGCCTACTTTGCCGCCTTGCAGCTTCGCCCCGGCTGCCGGGCGATTTCCACCGACGTGTGCGTGCCGATTTCACGGCTGGCCGAGTGCGTGTCCGAGACCATGAAGGACGTGGCGGACTATCTGTGCCCGGTGCCGCTGCTCGGGCACGTCGGCGACGGCAATTTCCATCTTATGTTCCTGGTCGATCCGGCCAAACCGGAGGAGCAGGAACTGGCAAAGTCGTTCAACAAGCGGCTGGTCGAGCGCGCGCTCGCCATGGAAGGCACCTGCACCGGGGAGCATGGCATCGGCCTTGGCAAGCAGGCGTGGCTGCAGGAGGAACTGGGCGAGGCCGTCGACGTAATGCGCGACATCAAGCGCCTGTTCGACCCCGACAACCTGATGAATCCGGGCAAGGTGGTGCCGCTTTAGACGTCTATTATATTTGGCGTCGCAAACACGGTCGCGTGCCGCCAGAAAGAAGACCTGCGTGCTGCGCACGCCAACCGTGTTTTCTGTACGGATGAAAAGCGCATCCGTACAGAAAACACGGTTATGAATAAAAACAAAGGCGGTTTGGACTGGTTTTTATCCAAGATCGCCGATTGCGCGCGGATGTGCTTTTCATCCGCGCACAATCGACGATCCGCGCGGACGGGCCGCTGTCCGCGCAAGTTACAATCGCCGCAGCTCGGTGCATCGTCCTGCGTTCGCCTATGTCGCCGTGCGACCATTGCGCGCTCCGCGCGCCAACCGTCTTTTTGGTACGGATAAAAAGCGTATCCGTACCAAAAAGGCGGTTATGGATAAAAACAAGAACGGCTCGGGCTGGTTTTGATCCAAGCTCGCCGATCGCGTGCGGACGGCTTCCCGTCCGCGCAACAGCGCAACTCTGCAGTTTGTTCTCTAGGCTTTCAAAAAATGCTCGCGGTAGTACTTTAGCTCTTCGATCGATTCGTAGATATCGGCCAGCGCCTCGTGCTTGCCGTGCTTGGTCAGCCCCTTGGCCAGGTCCGGCTTCCAGCGCCTCACCAGTTCCTTCAGCGTGCTGACGTCGAGATTGCGATAGTGGAAATAAGCCTCCAGTTGCGGCATGTAGCGCGCCAGGAATCTGCGATCCTGACAAATCGAATTGCCGCAGATCGGTGAGGTTCTGGACGGCACGTGCTGGACCAGAAATTCCAGGTATTGCTGCTCTGCCTCGGCCTCGGCCAGCGTCGACGCCTTGACCTTGGCGATCAGGCTGGAACGGGCGTGCGTGGCCTTGTTCCAATCGTCCATCCCCTCGAGCGCGTCGTCCGACTGATGCACCACCAGCACCGGCGCCTCGGCAACGAAGTTCAGTTGCGAGTCCGTGACCACGATGGCGAGCTCCATGATTCTGTCGCGCTCGGGATCCAAACCGGTCATTTCCAAGTCTAACCAAACGAGATTGTTCTGATCCTGAGGCATGGTGCCCGCGTTTCCGGCGTTGATTGATTGAAGGGCTTTATTGTGTCATATTTCAGCCAGATGCACACTTTCACCGCCGTCTTTCTTGCCGCGCTCGCGCTCACCATAGGCCTGCGCCTGTGGCTGGCCCGACGCCATATCCGGCATATCGCGCGCTGCCGCGACAACGTGCCTGCCGATTTTTCTACGCATATCGACCTGCCAGCACACCAGAAAGCGGCCGATTACAGCACCGCCAAGACGCGCCTGGGCATGATCGACATGCTCATCGGCGCGGCGCTGCTGCTCGCTCTCACTCTGGGCGGCGCCCTGCAGGCGCTGCACGACGCGTGGCTGCGCATATTCGACGCCGGCAGCCATGCGCAGGGCATCGCCCTCATTGTCGGCGTCGCCTTGATTTCCGGCCTGGTCGACCTGCCGCTGTCACTGTATCGAACCTTCGTCATCGAAGCGCGTTTCGGATTCAACAAGATGACCCTTTCGCTGTTCTTCGCCGATCTCGCCAAGCAGACGCTGCTCGGCGCGGCTCTGGGCCTGCCGCTGCTGTTCTGCGTGCTATGGCTGATGCAGCGGATGGGCGAACAGTGGTGGCTGTACGTCTGGGTCACGTGGATCGCGTTCAATCTGCTGGTGCTCACCCTCTATCCCACCCTTATCGCGCCGCTGTTCAACAAATTCATTCCGCTCGACGATACCACCCTGAAAAGCCGGATCGAGGCGCTGCTGGCCAAATGCGGCTTCAGGGCGCAGGGGCTCTACGTTATGGACAGCTCCCGGCGCTCCAGCCACGGCAATGCCTATTTCACCGGATTTGGCGCGGCCAAGCGCATCGTGCTGTTCGACACACTGATCGCGCGACTCGCTCCGGCGGAGATCGAAGCGGTGTTGGCGCATGAGTTGGGACACTTTCGGCACCATCATGTGTGGAAGCGGATGGCGGCCCTGTTCGCTTTGAGCTTGGCCTTTCTCTGGCTGCTCGGCTACGCTATGGAGCAGGACTGGTTCTATGCCGGCCTCAATGTGCAGGCGCGCTCGACCGCGCTCGCGTTGATGCTGTTCTTCCTGGTGGCGCCGGTGTTTACCTTCCTCCTGCATCCGCTCACCAGCCTGTATTCGCGCAAGCACGAGTACGAAGCCGATGCCTATGCCGCCCGGCACACGATCCCCGCCGACTTGGTCCATGCGCTGGTGAAACTGTACCAGGACAACGCCGCCACGCTTACGCCAGATCCTCTGTACTCGGCGTTCTACGATTCGCATCCGCCGGCGCTGCTGCGCATTGCCCGGTTGCAGAGCGCCCTCGCGCCGGGACAGCCGCAACCCGCATGAAAGGCGCCGCATGAGCAAGCTCTCGGAAAGAATGTCTAAACCGCAGCCGGCCGGAACCCCGCCGCTGGCGCAGGCGAAGATCGACGAATACCTGAGGCAGGTGCCGGGTTGGGAGCATCGGGACGGCGCGATCTGCAAGATTTACTCGTTCAAGAATTTTTACGAAACCATGGCGTTCGTGAACATGGTCGCCTGGGTCGCGCACCGCGAGGACCATCATCCCGAACTGCTGGTGGGCTACAACAAATGCAAGGTCGCCTGGAACACCCACTCCGTTGGCGGCGTCTCGATGAATGATTTCATCTGCGCGGCGAAGATCGAGTCCCTTTGTCAGATCTGAGGGAGGACGGGGTGCTCTCCGGCCAGGTGATCGCCGCTTACGGCCGGCACTACCTGGTTGAAACCGGCGACGGCCGCCAATTCGCCTGCTTTCCGCGCGGCAAAAAGAGCACGGTCGCCTGCGGCGATCGCGTGATGTTCGCCCGCACCGGAGACGAGCAGGGCGTGATCGAGGCGGTGGACCCGCGCTCCACCCTGTTCTCCCGCTCCGCCGCGCACCGGCAAAAACTGATCGCCGCCAACGTCTCCCAGCTCGCCATCGTCGTCGCCGCCGAGCCCAGCTTCAGCGAGGAATTGATCAACCGCTGCCTCGTGGTTGCCGAATCCCAGAACATGCACGCCCTCATCCTGCTCAACAAGTGCGACCTGAAGGAGGCCGCCATGGCGGCACTGGCGCGGCTCGAACCCTACACCCAGGCCGGCTATCGCGTAGTCCAGCTGTCGGCGCTGGTGGGCGCAGAGGCGCTGCGCCCGCTGCTCGCGCGCCAGTCTACGGTGCTGGTCGGACAGTCCGGCATGGGCAAGTCCACCATCATCAACGCGCTGTTGCCGGATGCGCGCGTCGCCACCAGGGAAATCTCCGTTTTTCTCGCATCCGGCCGCCACACCACGACCCAGGCCCGGTTGCACCGTCTGGACGCCGACAGCACTCTCATCGACTGCCCCGGCCTGCAAGAGTTCGGCCTGCATCACCTGTCGCCACAGGACATCGAAGCCGGTTTCGTAGAATTCCGCAGTTTTCTGGGGCACTGCCGCTTTCAAAACTGCCACCATCTGAGCGAGCCGGGTTGCGCCCTGACGCAGGCCGCTCTGGAGGGCGCGATTCACCCGCGGCGCCTGGACATGTTCCGCCGCATCAGCCGCGCCGAATCCGGCCAAAAGTAGCCATGCAGCCGCTGTACAGTTCGCTCAACCTGCTCGAGATCCATCACCTGAAGAACCTGCTCGAAACCGAAGGTATCCGCTGTCACATCAAGAATGAGCTGCTCAGCCGGCTTGCCGGAGAAATTCCGTTCACCGAATGTGCGCCCCAACTGTGGCTGCTGAACGAGCGCGACATCCAGCGCGCCAGGCAGGTCGTGGCCGACTTCGGACGCGGGGCACTCGCCAAGCCGCCATGGCAGTGCCCGGACTGCGGCGAGGCGCTGGAAGGCCAGTTCAGCGCCTGCTGGCACTGCGGCGCGCCGCGGCCGGAAAGCTGATGGCGATACGCCGGCGGCGTTGCCGCCATTCGCCGGAGCCCCATCGCAGCCGCCCGGAACTGCTAAGTGAGCGCCCTCGCAATGGCGAGCAGCAATAAGATGAACAGGATCACTACCAGCGCCCGCCATACCAGGCCGATGGTGCTATCGAGAAAACCGACGTCGGCTTCGTCCCCCAGGCCCAACTCCGGCCGGTCGACCGGACTCAGTTCAGAAAGGAAAGGCATGCCCAGGCGCACGCCCATGGCCCCGGCGCCGCTGGCGAGCACGACGCCGAGCGAAGGGTCGGGCCATCTCGCTGCCTGCGTGCGCCAGCAGTAGGCAGCGTCCTCGAAATCGCCGACGACCGCAAAGGCGATTCCGGTCAGCCGCGCCGGCGCCCAATCGAGCAGCCGGAATACCTGAGCGGGGAAGCTGCCGAATGCCGCCAGTTCGGCATCGCCGCTATCGACCCAACGGCGGTGCAGGAACGACGACAAACGGTAGAGTATCGCCCCGCTCGGGCCGGGCAGCAGCACGAACCAGAACACCACCGCGAACACATGCTGATACGAGGCCACCAACGCCTCTTCGATGGTGAGCCTGACCACCTCCTCGGCGCTAAGCCGCTCGCAGCTCGCGCCGCGCCATTGGCCCAGGGTCGCGCGCGCCTTGTCCAAATCGCCGCTCTTGAGCGCCCAATGAATGTCGGTAAAATAGTGGCCGACCTGGCGAAAACCCATGGTCATATACAATATGAGCACGTTGAAAGCCAAAGCAAGCAACGGGGACAGAATATAAAGCAGGTAATAGGCGGCGATCGCCAGGAGCGTCGCCGGCAGCACGCCCAGCATCCAGGCGATCACGCCGTGGGCCCGCTCGCCGGCATTGAAATGTTGCTGCAGGAAATCGGCAAACCGAAGGACCCGCGATATCAGGAAACCGCGATCCGCCAGCGGCCTCCACTGCTCCAGCAGCAGGGCGATGATCAGCGAAATAAGGCTCATTGGGAAAGCGGAACTCGTAGGCGACGGCGCGAGACAGCCAGCGTATTATACGCACTCCGCCGGTTCAATCGCATTACCAGGCACACATCGGGCATCGACAAACAATTGCCGGATCACGCTGCGGTCAGGAACGCGTAGAAGTTCATCAGCATTCCCGCCGTGGCGCCCCAGATATAGCGTTGTTCGTAGGGCATCGCGTAGTAATGCCGGGTGCGGCCCTGATACTGCAGAGTATTGCGCTGATGGTTGCCGGGATCGAGGAAAAATGTCAATGGCACCTCGAATGCCTCCGCCACCTCGAATGCGTCCAGGCTAAGCGCTAGCGGCGGCTTCACCAATCCGACCACCGGGGTGACGTGGTAGCCGGTGACCGTGGTGTACTCGGGCAACGAACCGAGCACCTCCACCCGCGACTGCGGCAGGCCGATTTCCTCGAATGTCTCGCGCAAGGCTGTCGCTGCCGGCGATTCATCGTGCGCTTCGGAGCGGCCTCCGGGAAAACTGATCTGACCGGCGTGGTCGTACAGGTGGTCGGTACGCTGGGTAAACAGGATAGTGAGCCCGGCGTCGCGCCTGACCACCGGCACCAACACCGCCGCCGGCCGCAGTTTCTCGGTCTGACGCCACAGATGACCATCCCCTGTGGCAATCGGCATCACTGCGCGGCCATCGGCAAAGCGCTGGCGCAGCCAGGCTTCGGTGGCGAAGTCATTCATGTCCCGCAGATCGCTTGCGTCAGACGACATAGTTTAATTGTAGCCCGAAAACCCGCGCGGCCCGAATGGCGCTAGTGCTTACGGCGGTGACATCGATAGCGCTGAAAAACGAAGCGCCACGGCACACGCCGTGGCACTTCGCTTTCCGTATCCCGGCTTCGGGCCGGAAAGACTGCGCTAAGCGCGGGTCACTTAATCGCCTGTAGCTTGTCGTAGACGTCTTTCGGCCAGGGCAGCGGGCTGCCGTCCGGCTGCTTGCCTTCCTTGTAATACTTCTGCACCGCGGCGATGAACGGCTTGCGATCGACCTTGACCATGGTCTTGCCACGTTTGGCGAAATCGGTCGTCAGCTTTTTCTCGGCCTCGATGATCTCTGCCGTGGCGCGCGCGGCCGCCTCGCGGTACACCTCGGTGAAGGTCTTCTTGTCCGCATCCGAAAGCTTTGTCCACAGCGGCGCGCCGATTATGGTCAGCAGCGCCTCGGTGATATGCCCGGTCAAGTTGATGTGCGACTGCACTTCGTAGAATTTCTTGGCTTCAATGGTCGGCAGCGGATTTTCCTGCGCATCCACCGTCTTATTCTGCAGCGCCAGATACACCTCGGCGAAAGCGATCGGCGTCGGATTGGCGCCGACCGCGCGCGGGAACATCGTGTACAGCGGCGCGTCGGGCACGCGGATTTTCAGGTTTTTCATGTCCTCGGGCTTGTTCAGCGCCTTGTTGGCCGTGGTATGACGCTCACCGTAATAGGTGGTCGCCACCACCTTGCTGCCGCCAGTTGCCTTCTGGTAGCCGTCGGCCAGTTCGTCGAACAGCTTGGAAGTGGAGTACTTCTTCCAGTGATCGAAGTCGCGGAATACGAAGGGCGCGCCGCCGATGGAAATCGGACCGTAGTTGCGGCCGGCGAACAACTGGCCGGTTATGATCATGTCAACCGTGCCCAGGGTGAGGCCCTGATTGAGGTCGGTTTCCTTTCCCAGCTGCGACGCCGGGAACACCTCGACGGTGTAGCGGTTGCTGGTGCGCTTGGCGATCTCCCCCGCCGCCCAGACGGCAGCCGTGTGGTAGGGCTCGGACGTCTCGTAGACGTGCGCGAACTTGAGTTTGGTCTGCGCCAGTGCGCCGCCGCTGGCGGCAATGGCCAAGGCAAAAGCCGCGGCCAGGTATTTGAGCTTCATCTGTTTTCTCCCATTGAATTGACGCACGACAAGAAATCCGCCGGCAGGCATGCCGGCTGCTTGATGTAACGGACTGGTTAAAAGAATTCCATAGCCCCATGACAAAGTCAATCGTCGTCCGACCGTCCCGTTGCTACTGGATCACCGATTTCGGCGTGGCGAGCAGGCGTGTCACCTGGATTTTTTCGCGGATGATCATACCGTCGTTGACCGGCTTTATTTCATTCAGCCAGGTCGGGCTTTCATACATCTCGGCATACAGGCGTTGGCGCTCCTGTTCGCTATCGAAACGGCGGATCCAGACATAGAGGTTCGGATCCTCCTCGGCGACGAAACTGCCCACCACCACCACCCCCAACGCTACCTGGTAGGGAATGATTTTTTCCTCCATCCATTTGACCCAGCGCTCGCGCTGGCCGGGTTTCAGCCGGTACTGGCGCAGTTCGAAAATCATGCGTCCTCTCCTGATGTTTGCACTTGTTTATATCATCCTGGCCGTCCCCCGGGGGAGATCGCGGGACGGATTTGTTTCCTGTCGGCCGCAATCAAGGAACGAGCACGGTCGAGCCGGTGGTCTTGCGCGCTTCCAGATCACGGTGCGCCTGCACGACGTCCTTGAGCGCGTAGCGCTGCAGCACCTCGATTTTCACCTTGCCCGACAGGACGATGTCGAACAGGTCCTTGGCCGTGGCCACCAGGTCCTCGCGCTTGGCGGTATAGGTGACCAGCGTCGGCCGCGTGAGGAAGAGGGAGCCCCTAGACACCAGCATGGACAGTTCAACCGGCGGAACCGGGCCCGAGGCGGCGCCGAAACTCACCATCAGTCCGAGCGGACGCAGGCAATCGAGGGACCCGATGAAGGTGTCCTTGCCGATCGAGTCGTACACCACCGGCAACAGGGCGCCGCCGGTGATCTCCTTTACCCGCTGGGTGAAGTTCTCGCGCGTATAGACGATGGCATGGTCGCAGCCGTGCGCCTTCGCCAGCGCCGCCTTCTCGTCTGAGCCGACGGTGCCGATCACCGTCGCGCCCAGCGCCTTGGCCCACTGGCAGACGATCAGGCCCACACCCCCCGCCGCCGCGTGGATAAGGATGGTGTCGCCGGGCTGAACTTTGTAGGTGCGCTTGAGCAGATACTGCGCGGTCATGCCCTGCAGCATCATCGCCGCGCCCTGCTCGAAGGAAAGCCCATCGGGCAGGTTCACCAGGCGGTCGGCGGCCATGAGGCGCACTTCGGCGTAGGCACCGACCGCTCCGCCGGCGTAGGCCACGCGGTCACCGGGCTTCACCTGGTTGACCCCCGGGCCCACGGCCTCGACCACGCCTGCGCCCTCCTGGCCGATGCCGCTCGGCATCGGCAGCGGATACAGGCCGGAGCGGTGGTAGACGTCGATGTAGTTCAGGCCGCAGGCATTATGGCGCACCCGCGCCTGCCCCGGCCCGGGTTCGCCCACCTCGACCTCCTCCAACACCATGACTTCGGGGCCGCCTTGTTTATGCAATCGGATAGCTTTTGACATGTTATGTCCCAACAAGAAGATTGAACCACGGAAAATAAGGGATGGGTCGCGCAAAGCCCACTGCGGCCGAACCCGAACGGAGCGACATGTTACAACAAAACATCGGCCGCGATCGAAACAGACTCGCGGGCCGGGTCCGCTCCCGCTATTTCGGCTTCGCCTTGGTCCGCGCACTCTCCATGGGCTTTGCCTCGGCCGGCTTGGCGCCAGCGGCGTTCGCGGCGGCCTCCTGCATCATGGCCCACCAAGCGGCAGGATCCGGGAACGGGTTTTTGGCCGGCTGCTCGCCGGCGTCTGCCGGCCCGGACTGCATCGCCTTCATCGCGGCCAGCGTGTTCTTCTGCATCTCCAGCCCCTGAATCGACAGACGCAGCATGTTGAGATTCAGATTGAGCCAGTTCTCCACCGATTTCAGGTCGGTGATCTTTTTTTCCACGGCGTCCATGTCGAGCGTGGGCGCGACCATCCCCGGCATGGGCAATCCCATGGGGTTCCACAGCTTTTTCATGAATTCGAACGGATCCGGCAGCGGGTCGGACATGGCGACACCTCGATACGCGATGGGAGGTTACAAGTCTAATCCAAATTCATTGGCCGATGCCCAGGAACTCGAGCACCGCCTCGCGCTGGGCGAAAGTGTCCCGATAGCCCAGATCGATGAGTGCCCGGCAATAGGTCTCCTCGAACAACAGGTAGCTCGCGAGATTGGAACCGCTGCGCTTCATCGCGCCGATGCCACCGAGCACGAATTTCAGCATCCGCGGCAGCGCCTGCACGTGCCGGCCGGCGATGCTCTCGATCGACTCGCTGGGCGCGATCATCAGCACCTTGACCGGACGCAGGTGCACCCCGGCCTCCAGGCGCTTGTCCTCCGGAATCAGGCTGACCGTTCGGTTGATGCGCTGCAGCCGCTCCATGTCCACCGCCAGACCATCGAGGAAAATGCTGTTCAGCGCGTGGCCGGCAATCTGCGCGATCGAAGGATAGAGGCTGGAGCGCACCCGCGCCGCCTCGGTCTGCGCGCGCCCGGTGCCGATCACCAGCACGCGGTCGGCGCCCAGATGCAGCGCCGGGCTGATCGGCGCAATCTGCCGGATCGAGCCGTCGCCGAAGTATTCGCGATTGAGCTTCACCGCGGGAAAAAGGAAGGGCAACGCCGAGGAAGCCATGAGGTGATCGACGTTTAGCGTGGTCGCCGCGCCCACCCGCTGGGTGCGCTCCCAGGCTTCCAGCCCCGGGCCGCCCTGGTAGAAGGAAACGTTCTCCCCCGAGGAATAGCCAGACGCGGTGACCGACACCGCATAGAGCGCGCCCTTGTCGATGTTTTCCTGGATGCGGCGGAAATCGAGGGTCTTCTCCAGCGTCTCGCGTATCGGCGTGTTATCGAACAGCGACGCCGGGCTGTTGCGTTTGATCCACAGCATCGAGGCGAACCAGCGGGCGCTGGTCTTGAGCATGGACCAGAAATCGGCGCGGTAGACGCGCTCCACGTGAAAGTTCTCCCACACCTCCAGCAGGTAACCCACGCCGTGACGGAAATGGTCGGCGTGAATCGCGAGCACCGCAGCGTTGATCGCGCCGGCCGAAGTCCCGCACAGGATGGGAAAAGGATTCTTCGTCTGGTCGGGCAGCAAATCGCGGATCGCCTTTAGCACGCCCACCTGGTAGGCCGCGCGCGCGCCGCCACCGGTGAGAATCAAGCCTGCTCTTGGTTTTGTCTGTTCCATCCCGATGCCTGCGCCAGCAAGCTGGCTGCGGCAACCCCGCCGCGTGGAAGCGAGCTCGCGCTCGAATTCAATCGTGTAGTGTCTCTCACCCGGTCTTTTGCCGCAAGCGAACAGCTCCGGTGCTAGAGCGCGAGTTGCAGTTGGCTGCGCGCCGCGTTTGCGTCCACCACTGTCAGCGCCGCCATGTTGACGATGCGCCGCACCGTGGCCGATGGCGTGAGGATGTGCACGGCCTTGGCCGAGCCGAGCAGGATGGGGCCGAGCGAAATGCCGTCGCCGGCCGCGGTCTTGAGCAGGTTGAAGGCAATGTTGGCCGCGTCCACCGTGGGCATGAGCAGTAGATTGGCTTCGCCCTTCAGACGCGAGTGTGGGAAAGCGCCGCGGCGCACCTCGTCGGAGAGCGCCGCATCGCCGTGCATCTCGCCGTCGATCTCGAGTTCGGGCGCACGCGCCTGGATCAGCGCCAGCGCCTGGCGCATTTTCACCGCGGTGGGCTGGTCGCTGGTACCGAAGCTCGAATGCGACAACAGCGCCGCCTTGGGCGTGATGCCGAAACGTCGTATCTCCTCCGCCGCCAGCACCGCCATCTCGGCCACCTGCTCCGCCGTGGGGTCGAAATTGACGTAGGTGTCGCAGATGAACACTGTGCGTTTGGGCAACAGGAGCACGTTCATGGCGTAGTAGTTCTTCACTCCCGGACGCAGGCCGATCACCTGATCGACATAATGCAGGTGCAGGCTGTGTGTGCCGAAGGTGCCGCAGAGCATGCCGTCGGCCGCGCCGCGGTGCATCATCATGGCGCCGATGAGCGTGAGCCGCCGGCGCATCTCGATCTGGGCATAATGTTGCGACACGCCGCGGCGCTCGGTGAGCCGGTGGTATTCCTCCCAGTAGTCACGGTAGCGCGGGTCGTTCTCGGGGTTGATCAGATCGAAATCGGCGCCGGGCCTGATGCGCAGGCCGAAGCGCTCCAGGCGCCGCTCGATCACCGCCGGCCGTCCAACCAGGATCGGCCGCGCCAGCCGCTCGTCCACGATCACCTGGGTGGCGCGCAGGACGCGCTCGTCCTCTCCCTCGGCCAGGACGATGCGGTTTTTCTGCGCCGCCTTGGCCGCGGAGAACACCGGCTTCATCAGCAGGCCCGAGTGGTAGACGAACTCGTTCAACTGCTGCGCATACAGGTCGAGGTCGGCGATCGGCCGCGTGGCAACGCCCGAGTCCATCGCCGCCTTGGCCACCGCCGGCGCGACCTTGATGATCAGACGCGGATCGAAGGGTTTGGGAATGAGGTATTCGGGCCCGAAGGCGACGTTTTGCTCGCCATAGGCCGAGGCCACGATGTCGGACTGCTCGGCCATGGCGAGGTCGGCGATGGCGTGCACGCAGGCCAGCTTCATCGCCTCATTGATGGTGGTCGCGCCCACGTCGAGCGCGCCGCGGAAAATGAAGGGGAAGCAGAGAACGTTGTTCACCTGATTCGGAAAGTCCGAGCGGCCGGTGGCGATGACCGCGTCGGGCCGCGCCGCCTTGGCCAGGTCGGGCTGGATTTCCGGCTCCGGATTGGCGAGCGCGAGGATCAGCGGTTTGTCCGCCATTTTCTTCACCATCTCGGGTTTGAGCACCCCGCCTGCGGACAGGCCGAGGAACACGTCGGCGCCGGCGATGATTTCGCCCAGGGTGCGCGCATCGGTCTTCTTCGCATAGCGCGCCTTGTTCGGGTCCATCTCTTCCTTGCGTCCTGCGTACACCACGCCCTTGATGTCGGAGACCCAGATGTTTTCCATCGCCAGGCCCAGGCTCACCAGGAGATCGAGGCAGGCCAGCGCCGCGGCGCCCGCACCGGAGACCACAAGCTTGACCGTGGCGATGTCCTTGCCGACCACGCGCAGGCCGTTGAGGATCGCCGCGCCGACGATGATGGAGGTGCCATGCTGGTCGTCGTGGAACACCGGTATCTGCATGCGCTCGCGCAGCATCTTCTCGACGTAAAAACACTCCGGCGCCTTGATATCCTCGAGGTTGATGCCGCCGAAGGTGGGCTCCAGCGCCGCGATCACTTCGACCAGTTTGACCGGGTCGAGCTCGTTCACCTCGATGTCGAAGCAGTCGATGCCGGCGAACTTCTTGAACAGCACCGCCTTGCCTTCCATCACCGGCTTGGATGCGAGCGGGCCGATTGCACCCAGCCCCAGCACCGCCGTGCCGTTGGTAATGACGCCGACCAAGTTGCCGCGCGCAGTCAGGTTGCGTGCCTCGGCCGGGTCGCGCACGATCTCCTCGCACGCCGCCGCCACGCCCGGCGTATAAGCCAGGGCGAGATCGCGCTGATTGATCAGACCCTTGGTCGCCGTGACCGAAATCTTGCCCGGCTTAGGCAATCGATGATAGTCGAGGGCGGCCTTGCGCAATTGGTCTTCCATGATTTTTCCCGGGTGTAAAACCTGCCGTCGAAGGGTCGGATTATAGTCCCGCGGTCGACGAAACGCTAAGGCCGGTCTGACTGCGGACGGGCTTGGGGAAGGGGGGGACCCGTCCCTTCCCACCCGACCGCCCGGTGAATCGCCCGAGTCAAAGGGAGCTCTGACTGCGTCACGGACTGAATCAGAGCTTGCCTGACGCCGAGGGGCGGCTTCGCGCAACGGCTGACTGTTGGATGACTGGGTGAATTTGCAATAAGCATTCGAGCGACAGGCTCGACCGGTGTCATAATTGCGGCATGACGCTCGCTCGCAGAATGACCGAAATCCAGCCTTTTCAGGTGATGGAAATCTGGAACCGCGCCAAGGAATTGGAGGCCCTGGGCAAGCACATCATCCAGATGCAGATCGGCGAGCCCGATTTCACCACGCCCGATCCGGTACTCGCCGCATCCGTCGAAGCCTTGAAGCGGCACCCCATCCATTACACCTCGGCGGTCGGCATGCCGCCGCTGCGCCATGCGATTTCGCGCCACTACCGCGAGCGCTATCATCTGGAGGTGCCGGCCTCCCGCATCGTGGTCACGGCCGGCGCTTCAGGTGCGCTCTTGATCGCAGCAGGCGTGCTGGTCAATCCCGGCGACGAGATCCTGATGCCAGACCCCGCCTATCCGTGCAACCGCCATTTCGTGCGTTTTTTCGAGGGCGAGGTCAAGAGCATCCCGGTCGGGCCGCAGACGCAGTATCAATTGACACGCGAGCTGATCGAGGCCAACTGGTCGGAGAAAACGCGCGGCGTGTTCATCGCCTCGCCGTCCAACCCGACCGGGACCATGATCGCGCCGGCCGAGATGCGCGCCATCATCGAGGCGGTGCACGCGCGCGGCGGAGTGGCGATCGTGGACGAGATCTACCAGGGGCTCACCTACGCGAGCGCATTCGAGAGCGCGCTCGCGCACTCGGACCGC